>OHVX01000221.1_pt1 | contig 17750 bp, 18 predicted proteins | sample 1579581 | NCBI WGS metagenome assembly OHVX01 (sample SAMEA3882536, study PRJEB24775) | human gut metagenome | biome: human-associated habitat; feature: intestine environment; material: feces | place: Netherlands | collected 2009/2010
GGGTGTTGCCGTCCGCGTCCGTCCATGTGTCGGTTTCTGTGCGGTAGTGGGTTTCCACCACCACATCTTCGGTCAAAATGTACTGGCGGTCAAAGAGCATCTGGAGCGTACCCTGCACCTCATCCAGCGTCCATTCCCCTTGATGCAGCGCCGTAATCATGGAAATGAGTACATAGGGGTCATGCTCGATGGTGTCCAGATCAAAGTGGTACTCATCGTAGTCATGGGTGCTTTCATAGGTGTCGAGGTAGCGCTGAAGCTCTGCTTCCATCGCGCAATACTGCGCTTCCGCGCCCAGCATATCGGCGTCCTGCGACGGATAGGTACTGGCCGCGATCCCGGAGCCGACGCCATCCATTATCACCGAGCAGGAGGACAGGCCGTTGAGCAGAAACGCCAGCATCAGCAGAATTGCGGCGGCAATGGCAAAGCCGCGCCGGTGTTCCCACACATATTTGCCCGCTTTCTCAGCCTTTTCAGCGGCTTTTTTCGCGGCCCTGGCGGTATTCTCTGCCGCCTTTGCCGTAGTCTGCGCCGCCTGATTGTGCTTGGCAGCGGCATACTGCTTCTTAATTGCCTGCTTCTGCTGCCATTTGGAAACGGGATTGCTGGTGGGGCTGTCGATCTCTGCTTTCTTCTGGAGCGCGTCAAGATTGGCTCGTTCCAGCTTTTTCTCTGCACGGATGGCAGCACGATAAGGCTTGAGCTGATGGGCGCGGTGGGCAGACTGCACCAGCCGCCCGCCGCTCTCCACGGCTTGCTCTACCTTGTGCGCAGCCTCCACGCCCACATTATCGTCCTCGCTCTGCCGCACCTCCCGGTGAACCTGAGAGAGAACAAAGTTGGCGGGGGCATCCTGCACGGCATGGGTCAGCTTTGAGGGCGGCTTTTTCTTATCCACTTCCTCAAAACGGAGCTGCGTTTTGACCTTGCCGGTGGCCGGATCAAAGCCGCGTTCCTTTTTGACCACGGTTTTCTTGGGGATTTTCGCCTGCGCCTTATCCGCCTTGGCCTCCGCTTTTTTCACCCGCTTGATGGGCTTTTCCAGCTTCGGCTCGGCAAGATCGGCGTCGGAAAACTGCAAACGCGGTTCTCTTTTCATGCCGACGTCACCTCTTGCGGTTTGGTGGTCATGACGCGGTACAGCTCGGTGTCCTTCGGGAAGTGGTCAATGAAGGGCAGGATCGTGTTGCCGTAGAACAGCAGCCCCTCGCCCTCGCCGGAGTGGGTCACATAAGAAAGCTGATGCGGCGAAATGTTGAGCTGCTTTGCGAGAATCTGCCGGTCGCCAGCGGCCTGATTGAGCATATAGATGAAATCGCTGTTCTCAAAAATGTTCTCAACCTCGCGGCTGGATAACAGGTCTTTGACATTTTGCGTGATCCCGGTGGGGATGCCGCCCCATTTGCGATAGCGTTTCCAGATTTCGACACTGTACGAAGCCGTCTGTTCCTCCTTCAAAAGAAGATGGAACTCGTCAAGATAGTAGCGGGTCGTTTTATGGGCGGCGCGGTTGATGGTCACACGGTTCCAGACCTGATCCTGCACCACCAGCATCCCGATTTTTTTGAGCTGCTTGCCCAGCTCCTTGATGTCATAGCAGACGATGCGGCTGTTCACATCCACGTTCGTGTGATGGTTGAACACATTCAGAGAACCGGTGACGTAGATTTCCAATGCAGTGGCAATGTACTGCGCTTCCTTTTCATCCTGCGCACGGAGGGCGTTATACAAGTCCTCCAGCAGCGGCATATTCTCCGGTTTCGGGTCATTGAGGTAGTCCCGGTAGACGATGCGAACGCAGCGGTCGATGATGGTCTTTTCCACAGGGGCAAGCCCATCCTTGCCGCCGACGATCAACTCGCACAGCGACAGAATGAAGTCGGATTTCAGGCTCAGCGGGTTATCATCGTCGCTGTAATCCAGATTCAAGTCCATCGGATTGATGTAGCAGGGCGAACCGTCGTAGCCCTTGCCGGTGGGCGACAGCTTAATGACCTGACCGTGCAGGCGCTCCACCAGCGGTGTATATTCACCCTCCGGGTCACAGATGATAATGTCATCCTTGGGGCAGATGAGAAACGCATTGGTGATCTCACGTTTTGCCGAAAACGACTTACCGCTGCCGGGAGTGCCTAAAATCAGGCCGTTGGGATTTTTCAGCAGTTTCCGGTCTACCATGATGAGGTTGTTGGAAAGAGCGTTGATGCCGTAGTACAGCGCCTCCGAACCGTTCTGAAACAGCTCCTGCGTGGTGAAGGGGACGAAGATCGCTACGCTGGAGGTGGTTAAGCCCCGCTGAATCTCGATCTGATTCAGCCCCAGCGGGAGGCTGCTCATCAGTCCTTCCTCCTGCTGAAAGTCCAGCCGGGTCAGCGCACAGTTATACTTCTGCGCAATGCTGGAGGTCTGGAAGATGTTGTTGTCGAGCTGCCGGGGTGTGTCCGCCGTGTTGAGAATGAGGAAGGTCAGCAGGAACATTCGCTCATTGCGGGACTGCAAATCCTGCAACAGCTTTTTGGCCTCCGCGCCGTAGGTGGCGAGGTCGGACGGGATAATGTCCATATCGTACCCGGCGCGGACAGCTTTTTTCTGTTCCTCAATTTTGGACTTGTCGAGATCGGTGATCTTGCGCTTGACGGTCTTGATGGCGTTGACCTGATCCACAGACTGCACATGGAGATTGACGAGGACGCTGCTTTCCATATCCAGAAAGTCCGCCAGCATCCGGTCATTCAGCTCCGGTGCCAGAATCTGCACGAAGCTGATCGCACCCAGCTTTTTGCCCATGCGGAACATCCTGCCGGTCTTGAACTCAAAGGAGCTGGGCGCGATAAAGTCCTTGGTGGACAGCCCGGATGGAGCCAGCCAGTCCCACGAAAAGCGGAACGGCTCCTGCTCGTCCATCCGCAGAATGTCGTGCATGACGTGCAGGCGCTCGAAGCCGTTCAGCGGCGCAGCCACAACGCCCAGCCGCTTGAAGTTGTTCAGGAGGTCGGTTTCGATGCGCTCCAAACGGGGCTTTGCCGCGCGGAGGTTGTCGGCCTCAACGCCGAACGTGAGATACTTGGTCTTAATGAGGCCGTTGTTGCCGCGGGCAAGCTGATTTTGCAGCATACCGGCGTACTCGGCGCGGATGCCGTCAAACTCGTCCCCGCAGGGCGGAATGGAAATGCTCCGTGCAAAGGTTTCCTGCGAAGCCGAGAGGTTCACAAAGGAAAGCTGGAATTGCACGGAGCTGTCAAAGTAGTTCAGGAAATCGCACCACGCCTCAAAGATGGCGGTCTTGTCCTCATTCTGCGAGAGCTGGTAGTTGATGTCCTGATACTGGATCGTTTTGGTGTAGCGCGTATTGGTCACACGACAGATGCCGTCCGGCCACATACGCTGATACGGGATGCTGTCCTGCGCCGATTTTTCTTTCTTATCCGTTCGGTTCGCTCTTGCGATGGCGATTTCGATCTGTTTTCGTTCGGTGCGGGTCAGCTTTTTCTTTTCGGACAATTTGATACACCTCCCGGTCTAACTGGTTTTGCCGCTCCAGAACGGCATAAAAATTGTTGGTCTTATACGGGCGCTGCTTCGGTCTCTGGAAGCACACACGGTAGATGTTGCGGATGACGACCTCCAGCGGCTGACCGTTCTTTTCATACATAGCGAACAGCATAGCCGGGATCATCACCACCATCATCACCATTGCGGCGGGGCTGGTGCCGATGCTGCCCTTGAGCAAGAAGAAAAGCGGTACGCCGATGAGCGCGCCGCTTCCGAAGCAAATGAGCTGTCGTTTCGTGAGGTTGAACAGCACCTTGGTTTTTACTTTGGTTAAGTCCTTTGGGACGTTGACATAGGCCATAGAAATCCCCCTTTATAAGAGCTTTTCATATCGAAGTTTCATCTGCGCCGGGTACAAAGCGGAGGCGGGCTTGCGGCTGCCTGTCCAGCATTTGCCGCCTGCCAAGCCTGCGCAGTTCCAACCAGCGGCGCGGAGACTGCTGCCGCTCTCGCTATCCAGCGTATAGGTGATGATCTTGCGGTATCCCATTGCCTTTGCCGCCCGCGCAGATGCGGCATAGAGAATACTGCAAGCGTTTCTCTCGCCGGTGGTACAAAGACGATTGACTTCCAATGTCCAGCCATCATCCAGATACCGGCTTACCGGACGGCCTACGATTGCAACGCCAACAAGCTCTCCATCCTTGGCACAGCCGATGGAAAACTTATGCCCAGCAGTTGCCTTGTGGTGCCGGTGATGCGCATTAACAAAAGCGTTCGCTGTTGCAAGGGTAACGGGCGTGAGCGTCAGCATAGTATCACCCCCGTTAATGTGCATTGAACACAGACTTGGCAAGGCTGCTGGTTTTGAACAGGCAGAAGCACAGCAGCACCGTGTAGCCCATGCAAGTCCAGATGGCGTAGATGATGTCATCCACAAGCGCGATGTTCTGCACCAGAACGGCGTAGATGGCAACGCAGACGATGATGAGAAATGCTTGGAAGCCCAGCGCCAGCAGAGAACGGATGTAGTTCTGTCCCATGCCGCCCCATTCCTTGCCCATCATGGTCGCCATCGGAATGGGGGCAACAGAGGTGACGAGATATATTTCAATCATTCTTCCGAATGTGATAATGAAAATGCAGATGGTCAGCGCCCACATGGTAATGCCTACGAACAGTGATTGGAACCACAGGCCGAACAGCGGCCCCAGTTCCATTTCCATCAGCCGATCCTCAATGCCCACCATGACGCTTGAAATGTTGATGCTGGTGTCGCCGATAATCAGCCCGGAGGCGCTGGCAACGACGCTTTGGGCGGCATCGAACACCCCCATTACAATCGTCCATGTGTTTGTTACGATCAGGACAGCGGCAGCGGACTTGAACGCCCACTTGAAGAATATCCATGTGTCCATGTCGTTGAGGTTATTTTTGTCGGTAATGAGCTGGATCAGTTCCAGCGTCATCACAAAGGCGAGAATTGCGCCTGCGATGGGGACGATCACGGTTTCCGACAGGTTTTGTATCATGCTGAAAATGCTGCCGTTCCATGCCTGCGGCGATAAGCCCACCTGACCGGAGATCTCGGCAACCTTTTGATTGGTCGCATCGAACATCCCGGATAGATTGCTCACGATACCGCCGATGAGCATTTCTTTCAGCCATTCCGTGATCTTATCCCATAAGAAATCCATAGGGTTGCCCTCCTTTCGGGAGGATGCCGCCCGAAAGCGGCACCCTCCGTGGATTTACGGGAAGCAAACGAGCTGCCTGATTAGCCGAACAGCCCGGACAGCAGCGGTACGAGGGTAATGCCAATCAAGGCCACCCCGCCCCCGGCCATCAGCTGCTTCATGCCCTGAGATTTAGCACCAGATAGCCATAGGTAAGCATTTGATATGATCTCCAGCTTTTCCCCGGCTCCACACCGTGCGTGCAGCTTTCACCGCACACGGCGTTCCATCGAATTTGGTCATACAGGGCTTGCGACACTTTGTGTGTGCTTCTTTTGCCAAATTCGACTTGTGGCCTTTCCTCCACCGTTTACTTTTTCACGGCTTCATAGGTACTACGCCACTACTTTCACTGAAATAAAGAATGGTTATTGCCTTCTCACGAAGGTATTCCCATCCACCATCTCGCAGCCTTGCAACAGGCTAAATGTTTTCAGCTTCCTGCGTTCCGATATTTCTATCATGGGCCGCATTTAGGTTCTTCCTCTAAGCCTGTATTCAATTCTTTACGAATCGTGCCGCCTGTAACGGCACATGGACTTTCATAACAACCATTTTTACTTGTCCACGAATACCTCCGTATAAGGAGTACCACCGTTTCGATGGTATCAACGTTTAGACTTGTACATTCAGAAGTTCGTCAGTATTTCCATACATACTAACCATGTGCGGCTGACACCCGGCATATAGGATGCGCTATCCACCTCTGGACAGCTTTCGATTTCAGCCTTGCAGCCAAAACTACGGCATCTCTCTGCCGACTTCACCGAGCTTCTGACAATCGGCGGTTGCGCACCTATGCCAGTCGGAGTATTAGTGTGGACGCTTCGGGGCGTTACCCCCTCATTTCATCCATCGAAATATCAGTTCTCCAAGGTTTTGGACTTCATTCGTCCTTCGACCTGTGCCTGACCTTTTCAGTCAGGAACGCATCGCACGGTTGTCGTTGCCGTAGCCCTCCAGCAGATTGATCGCGCCCCAGATGCCGAGGCCAGCGCCCAGTGCCACAACGAGGGTCTGAAGAACACCAACAGCAGAATTAAAGAAAGCCATAAATAGTACCTCCGAAAAATATGTTTTAGATTTTGGAGGGTACATTTCTTCCACGAAGTTTCATCGAGTCGTTGTCAAATCAGGCTGCCGCCGTCAGGCGACAGGTTCACCGGAAAGGTCTGCCTGATACACCTCAACTGCATCATCCGGCTTGAGCTTGAGGCGATGGGACAGAAAACGCTCTATGTCAAAGGCGTATTTCTTGTCATAATCCGCTGTGTAGCGGTAGAGGGGATGCTTGGTGAGATCATATTTGTTGGACAGAAACGGGCGGACGCCGCGAAGCTGCAAGATGCACTTGCCGCCATCCAGCACGGCAAGCTCATCCACGCTCATCAGCTCCTTGCCCAATTTCTGATAGTTCAGCGAATGGGAAACCTCGCGGCCACGGCTCTCGCCGGTGTTATAGCTGTCGATGGTTTCCTTGCCCAGCGCCGCCGCCAGCTCTTTCAGCGTACCGGGTTCCTTTCCACCCAAAAAGATGGAACAGTCCATGTTGCCGACAATCGTATCCGCGCTGTCTTTATACAGGGCTTTAAGCTGGCTCTGTGCCTGTAAGACAAGGCAGCAGGAGATTTCTCTGGAACGGATCGTCGCAACCAGCTTTTCAAGTCGCGGTATCTGGCCAATATTTGCGGCCTCATCGATCAGGCAGCGGACGTGAACCGGCAAGCGCCCGCCGTACACATCATCTGCCTTTTCGCAAAGCAGATTGAAAAGCTGGATGAGGTAGGAGACGCCGCGCCTTGCCGGATTTCTCCGATAGGTTTCGGCGCTCCCCCTCCCGAACCGGACGGACACCTCTCGGCGTATCCGGCTCTCCGTCTACAAAACTTAGGTTTGGATGCTGTTATAACAGCATGGGCATAGGGCAAGGGATTTTCGGCGGATGCGCAGCATGACGCGCTCCCACTCGGTTTCACCCTTTAGGTCTTTCAACTTTCGGACGTGGTGCATCACAATTTCTTTTGTCTCCGCACCACAAAGCTCACAAATGCCATTTTTCATTCGGCGGAGCAGACTGCGCTCCTTGGTGTATTTTCGGAAGTTTGGCATAATGTCTGAAAAATCCGGGGCCGCTTTTACATTCTGCTGAAATCCATCGTGGTAAAATTGGAGTTCCTTGTCGCCGCCCTTGGTGCTGTATTTCACAGAAAAGATACCGTCACGTACATATTTAGCCTTGATGTGCTTGTAGGTGGTACGGTATTTGCAGCCAAAGGTTTTGAACAGGCTTCCCCGCATGATTCTGTAAAAGCTGTTCAGAGCAGACACGTTTGCCGCCAGTCTGTAATAGTTGTAAAGCCCGCGGATTTCCGAATTGAATTTGCTTACAATTTGTGCGTCTGGCATATTGATGAGCTTTCCTCGGTAGGTCGGCTTCCATATCTCTTTTCCGTCAGGGCACTTTTTGATATACATCGCTCTGTATTCCAGCAGCTTATTGAACCACTTTTCATGGGGGAGATACAGCTTGACCTGTCCGTTCCAGTGACGTTTGAGATTTCCATTTTTATCACGGGAGTAATCTTGGCTTCTTGATACAGTCAGGTCGTAGCCGAGGAAGCGTACCAGCTCCGCAGAGTGGGTGATTTTCGTCTTTTCCTCCGATAGTGTCAGATTTAGCTCGTCATGAAGGAATGCACGTAATTTTCCTTTGATGATCCCCGCGTCAGCTTTTGGCCCTATAACCCCGATGATGAAATCATCCGCGTATCTTACGTACTGGATTTTCTTGAAGGTGGGGTCGATGGCTGGGAAACACGGGATGGAGAGCAGTTTTGCATAGAGTTCATTTACGCGGCCTTTTGCCCGCTGGACTTCGGCCTCGTCTCCTTGCTCCACTGCTGTTTTGCGCTTTTTCTCCCAATAGTGTGCCAACGCCAGAGTTTGCGAGTATTCTTTCTGCGGTTTGCGGTAGCTGTCCTGTCTGTCGTATTCCAATTTGAGCTTTTCTACGAATGTGTCCAGTTCGTTGAGATAGATATTTGCAAGGATTGGGCTGACCCCGGAGCCTTGGGGAGTGCCGCTGTAGGTGATGTTGTATTCCCAATTTTCCAGGTAACCTGCCCGGAGAAATTTCCAGAGCAGTTCGATGAAGCTCTCGTCGGTAATACGCCGTCTGACGATGCTGATGAGGACATGGTGGTCAATGTTGTCGAAACAGCCCTTGATGTCACCCTCTACGAACCATTTCACGCCTGTGAACGTCCGCTTTACTTCGGTCAGACACGTATGGCAGCTCCGATTGGGCCGGAACCCGTGAGAATGAACAGAAAATCCGGGTTCATAGATAGCCTCCAGCATGACCCTGACTACTTCCTGCACCAGTTTGTCATCCGTGGATGGAATACCCAGTGGCCGTTTTTTGCCACTGTTTTTCTTTGCAATATACTTCCGCTTGGCTGGTTGCGGCTGATAGCTGTGGTCTTTCAGCGATGCGATGATTCGATTGACCCTTGCCATACTCATGCCGTCCAGTGTGTTCCCGTCTGTTCCCGCCGTCATGCTTCCCTCTGAGGATGCGATTTTCTGATAGGCCAGCAGATACATTTCGGGATTGTAGAGATTGCGGTATAGCCGTTTGAATTGGTAGCTTTTGTCCTTTGCTTTGTCACCTAAGTTTTTCAATATAACTTCTGGACTTCTCATAGTGTCTCTCACACCTTTCCGCAGATTATATTGAGCAGTAGACTGTCTCACTTCGCCATGTGGACGGCTTTCCCGTCCTCGGACTACTACGGAGACTCTGTTACCTTGGCGGATATTCAGGGCCGCTTTTCTCATAGCGCCCATAGCCATAGCTGGCTTTCCGCTTTAGGCAATCCCCATTTAGCTTCAATGGAACATGAGCTGCCGTATTGTCGGATGGGATTTTTCGCCACTTTGCGCCGTTTCTCCCACGGCTGCCTGCTCCGAGTATCTCGCAACGCCCCTACACGCAAGTTTGTTGCCGGAGCACCGGCGGCTGAAACTCCTTTACGCCGGAGACGATGTTATATCTTGCTCGTGACTATCCTTTAAGCAGTTTAGCTTTCATCCTCATATACAGCTTTTCATCCTATTGTGCCTTGCTCACCGCATGGAGTTTGCGGCAGCGCACTCTCCGACACGCTACACTCCCTGTCAGGTTTCCCATTCCAGATAAGTCGGGGGATGATAGGTTGCTTTCAGTCTGTTTTGGGCCTCCTTATCCCATTGGATTTACTGATTGCGTTGATACTTTTACCTACTGTTTTCTCAAAACAGCATTCCAAAGAAACCGCGCCCGGATTTATTGCTTAACGCGCCCGGGCTTATGGGCGCACGTATAGCACATGGAAATGAGAAAGTTAAAGGTATCATCCGTGTCGGACATGATGATGAACAGGGCGGTTTTCCGGTCGCCCAGCGTGTCCAGTTGCAGCTCGTCATAGGCCGTCAGCTCCCGAAGCTCCTGAATGTCAAAGGGCGCAAGCCGTGCGCCGCAGGAAATCAAGATACTCTTAGCTGTCTTGCCGGCACTTAGCTTGAATTTGGCATATTGGCGGACGGCGAAGTGGTCTGGCTTGCGCTTTTTCAGCTCGTCGAACATCAAGTCTACCGGATTTTTGAAGTCCTCATCGTCCTCACGCACCTCCATCGCATTGATAAACTCAATGAGCGTAGAGAAATTCTGTTCCTCCACCGGCGCTTCATAGTGGATGTACCCGATAAGGGCGGTGTAGAGCAGCGTTTCCGCTTTCACCCAGAAATCGTCACCGGCTTTGCCCTCGCCCTTGGTGTTGGCGATCAGCGTCGTGACCAGCTTCAAAATGTCCTTTTCCGAGTGGATGTAGGCGAACGGGTTGTAGTGCATGGACTTCTTGAAGTTCAGGGAATTGAGAATCTTGATCTGATACCCGTTCTTTTGCAGCGCATGGCCGCAGGAAACCACGATGTCCCCTTTGGGATCGGTGACGACGAAGCTGGTGGGATAGGTTTTTGAGGTGCATTGTAGCAGATTGGGCTTCAACCAAAAGCGGGTCTTGCCCGAACCGCTGCCGCCGACGATCAGGACATTTTTGTTCCGCGCCGTTTTTGGGTCTTTGGGGCGGCTATTCATCGTCAGCCGCTCCGTCTGCGTGAGAATGATGTTGTTTTCAAACGCGGGATCGACGTAGGGCTTGATGTCCTCGGCGGTTCCCCAACGGGCGCTGCCGTACTCCAGATTTTTGCGAAATTTCTTGGCGTTTTTGCCCTTGATATAGACCGCCAGCCGAATGGCGATGGCGGCGGCAACGCCCACGCACAGGTCAATGGGATGAAAGCTGGGGACAAGGGAGTGGAACGCCGTGTTCAGGCCGGTCATAATGTTCAGCAGCTTCGCCGAAGCGTCCGAACCGGGAGCCAGCCGCACCGCCTCGCTGACCTTGGTGGCCAGCAGCGCGATGAACACATACGGAATATTGGGAAGGATGAGCTTTTTGACGTTGACTTGCTTCATCGTTCCAGCTCCTTCCGCTTTGTCCTGTCCACCACAGCCGCCTGAATGAGCGACTTGAAGTGTTGCAGCTTTTCCAGCACCGAGGGGCGTTCCGCCTTCCTGACCTGTTTGGCAGTGTATTCCTTGAACGCGGCGGTCATGGCGTCGGCGTCCGGCGCTTTGAAGAACACCATGTACCGCTTTTCGCCCTTGACCTTGAATGGAGCGAAGTCAATGCCATACTTCCGGGCGATCCGGTTGAATGAGCCGATATTCTGATCGGTGACTTCAATGCTCTGCAATCCCTTATCCTTGGCGGCAAGCTGCTTGACGGTCATTTTTCCGTGGGGATTGGCCTTGCTGTACTGATGCTTCTGGCGGTCGTTTTTCAGTTGCTCCAGCAGCTTGGCAATGGCTTTGCGAAATTCCTGTTCGCCCAGCTTTCCGCAGGAGATCATCAGGGATACGATTCTCTGTTCAACTTCTTCCTGCATGACTTATCACGCTCCTTTCCTCCGATTTGCAGGGAGAATGCCGGGACACTAAGGCGGTACCACCAGCCGGTGCAGAAGATGCTCATTCATTTCTGCGCCCCTGTCCCTTGACGGTCAGGATGCCGTCCAGCGTGGTGGCGGTGATCCGCAGACGCTCGGCCACGGCAATGTCGTTTTTCACGCTTTCGTCCACGGTGCTGCCGCAAACCACCAGCACACGAGCGCGGCGCAGATACTCCCGCGCCATGTCGATGCAGTCCTTGTGCTCCTGCGGAATCTCATCGCGCAGGAACAGCGGCAAAAACAGCGCGGGGCAGACGGGCGAAAAGCCCGCGTCATAGACCGCCCTGCAATACTTGGCGGCATTTTCGGTGTTCTCAAACTCATTCTCGCTCCACGGAGCGGTGATGTAGGCAAGGGGGCGTTTCATCGGTATCAAATCCTTTCTCCCGGAATCGGGCATGAAAAATGACGGTCTTTAGGGGCCGCCGTGAAAATCGTGATTGACCAGCATGGCATAGTGGTTGTCGATGGTGGAAACGGAATTGAACAGCGCCGCCATGAGATAGGCTTTCGTATTCCAAACGCGAGTGGTGTTCTCGCGGATACCGTCCATGACCTTTTCGATGTGCATGGAGGTGATCTTTTCAAAGCGCTGTTGCACGAAGCCGGTGGGATACTCCGCATCCCGCCCGATCTTGACTGTGGGGCTGCGGTTCATAGCAACCTCCAGCATAATCTCCACCAGCTCATCAAGCTGCATCCGGTCATACTGCTGACAGAGAATGTCGTATTCGATTTGCTCTCTGATCTCCGCTTTTTTCTCAAATCCGTCCGTCATTCCGTCCGCCGCAGGCAGAAAGAATGAATGAGTGCTTGATAGATCAGTATTTGATTTTTGAGTATTAGATTTCTTAGTATTTAATTGCGCGGGATTATCCGTATCCGGTGCCTCCGTATCCGGGTTATCCAGATACGGGTTTTCCGTATCTGGTAAAGTCGTATCCGGTGGAGAGGGCTTTCGGGGCTTCTCGAAGATGGTGTACTCCGTGTCGGAAATGCGCCCGTCCTTGCCGCGAAGCTGACGGCGGATGATGTAGCCCGCCAGCTCCAGCTCCTTGAGCGTTTTCCCGATGGCGTCCACGCCCTCCTTGCAGATCGCAGCCAGCCCCCGCGTGGTGTAATTCCACTCGTCGGGGAGGGAGAGCATCATGGAGAGCAGCCCCTTGGCTTTCAGGGAAAGATTGCTGTCTTTCAGGTGATGGTTGCACATCACCGTGTAATCCCGCGTCCGTTCAACGCGAAATACAGCCATATTGCTTCAATCCTTTCCGCAGGGCAGTCAACCTGTTTGGCCGTCCTCCTCGGCAAACCGCGTATCCAGCCGCTTTACGCTCCAGTTCTGCTTGAACTGTCCCAGCGGGCCGGTGCCGAACTGCGCCAGCGCACGGCGATCCAGCTCCAGCAGCTTTTCCCACAGCTCCGGGTGATGCTTTCGCAGCTTCCGCAGCTCGTCGATACGCTGGAACGGGCAGCACCAGCAGGACGCACGGTGGTAAATCTCATACAGTCCGCCGAAGTCAAAGCCACGGTCGTAACAGGCTTGGAGCGCCTGCGCCTCCGTGATGCCCCATTCCACGAGGGGATACCGCTCATCCTTGCAGCGCCACGCTTCATCGGCGGCGATGCCGACATAGTGGATCGCGCCCAGCTCGCCTTTGAGCCGGTTGACCTCCTTGGTGATGAGGTGCGTTTTGAGCTGCCCGGTACACCAGCGGACGCGGATTCCCGGCCAGCCGTTGCCGTAGGGCGGGATGCCCAGCTTTGCACGGTTTTCCAGACTGCGGGGCTTCTGCTTGGGTTCATCGAACATCAGGTATTCAAAGCCCTTGGGATGCCGCAGCGTGGTGATATGGATGCCGCGCTCCCGGAAAAGATGCTCGTCCAGTTTGGCAAGGTGTTCATACATTTCCGGGAACTCCATGCCGGTGTCCGCTGACAGCACCATGTCGATGGGCATATCCCGTTCGATCATCAAAAGCAGCATGGCGGTACTGTCCTTGCCACCGGACAGGCTGACGGCGTGAAACTGCTTGCCGTTTGCGTTCTGAATGGTTTCCCGCATGGGGAAGCCGCTCCGTTTTCACTCCTTTCCCACATCACAGCTCATAGATGGGCTGCTCGTGTTCGTAGTAGGGATCGCACAGGGCGGCAAGCTCGGCCACCAAGTCCTCCAAATCCAGAGAAATCTCGCTGTCTGCCCAATCGCTGCCCTTGTAGACGCGATACTCGGTGACGTATTCGCCTTCTCCGGCGTTCACGCTGAATTTGGCAACGACGGCAAAGCCCATATCCTCCAGCAGCCACAGCTCCATCGACCGGGCAGCAAACACCGCGCCGATATAGCTGTCGCCTACGTCCTCATAGAGAAGCGTCGCTCGCTGCTTGAACAGCTCCGAGCTGCGATAGTCCAAGCTCAGCGCATTTTTGCCGTCTGCGCGGTAGGCATAGACCGTTTCGGCCTTGTTCCAAACGGCTTGCAGCAGGGCGTGATAGTCAATGTTTTCCAGAAACTCGTCGATCTCCGTTTCCGTGTAGCCGACCTCCGTACCCTTGCGGAACAGCGTGGTCAGCGCTTTTTCCAGCTCTGTTACTCTGCTCATGGTAATTCCTCCAATCATTTTAGTGACGCCGCTTTTTCCGGTCAGGGAGGATATGCCCCTCAATGACGGCGGCGTGTTTGCGGATTTTGATTTCTCCGCGCCTCTCGGATGCCTGCGCCTTGGCATATCCCACGTCGGAGAGGAACAACCTCAGCCGTTCGCCCTTTTCACCCACAGGAGATTTCCATGACAGGACATCAAAAATAATCATGTGGCGGGTTTCGTCCATAAAGCGCTCCAGCGCAAGGATGCTGTGCCCGCCGACAAAATCATCAGCGTTCATATTCGGCACCTCGCGCTCTGATCTGAAAGGCGGCAAGCCCATAGCGGGCGATCAGAGTGGCGTTGACGATCAGGCGCAGCGCCTCCGGGTCAATGACCTCCGGTTCCGCCAAGTCCGCCATCGTGACGGCCTCCGTCTTGTCGCAGAGGTCGCGCGCTGCCATGAACAGTGCGTAGTTGTGCGGCGAGGTGTTTTTCAGCACCGCATAGCCGAACTCGATCCCGTCCTTGCAGAAGCAATTTGCCGTGCGGCGGTAAATATCGTCGTTAGAGGTCAGCAGGTACATGGCCGCATAATAGGCGTTGGTATCCCTGCGGCGGCGGTAGCCCTGCACGGCACATTGATACTGCATTCGGCGCTCATGCTGCTCGTTGCTCCAAAGGCTTCCGGGATAGTGCTTGATCAGCAGGTTCAGGCGCTGGAACAGGCGGCGTTCATGGGGAAATGTCTCTAAGACTGCCTCGCGGTAGCCGACCACACCGGCCTCGATGCGCTCGGCCAGCCACGGGCAGCGCAGGGCGGTACAGCCCAGCTTTTTCATATACTCGGTACAGAGCTGGCAGCTCACATCTTTGGGGGTATATTTGAATGTGTTGATATACATGGCGTCCTCCTTTTGGCATGAAAATAGCGGACAAACAAACTGCTTGTCCGCTCATCGGCTCTGATCGCGCTGGCGCTTTTTCTGCCATGCGTCCAGTAATTTGAAGATGGTGTTCTCGATCTGGAATGGGGTATAGGAACGCGGGAAGTATTTGCGGAGCTTTTCACCGGAAAGGGTAATGTCGTTTTTCTCCGGTTTCTTCTGCTCCATCATAATGGAGAGCATGGTGTCCTCGTTCAGCTCGCCACTCTGACTGAGCTTTTTCATCCGCTGTGCCTGTGAGAGCGAGGGAGTGGCCTGTTCGCTGTCGATGGTTTCCAGAAGCAAGCCTTGCTCCTTGGGTGTCAGCGCCGCAATCTGATAAGCGGGACTGAGGGCGATTTTCTTCTCGTCCACCATCTGCTGAAGCTCCGGGACTAACTGCGTCAGGGCGATGTAGTTGCGGATGGTATCTCCGCTCACACCGGCATCCTGACCAACTTCATCATCGCTGCGGAACTTCGCCGAAATTTTCGGCGAAGTCAGATCCGTCCGTGCGCCCTGCCGCTTGATGGCCTCCATCTTCATCTTGTAGGCTTTGGCGCGTTCGGATGGAAGAATATTCTCGCGCTGGAGGTTGCTGTCCACCATGATGATGGTGGCAGCGTCCCGGTCAATGTCGCGGACAATGACGGGCATGGTGGCCAGCCCCGCCAGCTCACAGGCGTGTTTGCGGCGGTGGCCTGCGATCAGCTCATAACCGCCGTCCTCCCGTGGCCGTGCCAGCGCGGGGACGAGGACGCCGTATTCCTTGACGCTTTCGGCGGTTTCCTGCATGGACGCATCCTCCCGCACCTGAAAGGGATGATCCGGGAACGGATGCAGCTCGGAGAGCGGAATCTGAACGACTACTTCCTGCTGCGGTTTCGGCTTTTTGGATGGCGCGGGCTTTTTGCCCGGTTCCTTCTGCACGGTTTTTTCAGGCATTGTGTTCCTCCTGTCGGCATCTGATTTTGGGTACAAAAAAAGGACATTTCTTCTTTTCAGAGGAAATGTCCTGATTTCTTGGACGGGCTGACAGCCTGCCCAAACGGTATTTTATTTTTGTCGTTACTATAACACCCCCTACGATATAACTACTTCGCGGCTCGATTTTTCGGTTTGGAAAAGGATGAAAAACCTTGCCAGATAACCGAAAACCCTTGATATACGGGGCTTTTCCGGTTTGTCGTAATTATACCGTAAGGGCACTCCTGTGCCAGCCTATTGCTGAAAGAAGGCGTACCGATGAAGCAGATTCAAGAGTGGCTGGGTCACAGCGATATTTCCACCACAGCCAACATTTACGCGCATCTGGATTCGCAATCCAAGAACCTGAGCGCCCGGACGATGGCTAACACGCTGACATTGCCCGAAGCGCAGCCCATAAAGAAGTGATGATTTGAACAGCGGCGGCATCTGAGAAATCAGGTGCCGTCTTTTTGCTGTCAATTTGTACCCAAGCTGCGGGAAGAATCTTGTGTAGTTCTGTGAATAGCTATTTGCCGCGATTGCTGGTATGATTTGTACCGAACCCGAAAATCACTACTTGAAAATAAAGGGGAGGTGTTTATAAGAAAAGCAACGGAATTTTGCAAACTAGCGACAAAAAATCACTACCCAATGTAGAATCGAGTAGTGATACTTGGCGCAGACGGTGGGATTCGAACCCACGTGGCATTGCTGCCAAATTGATTTCGAGTCAATCTCGTTACGACCGCTTCGATACGTCTGCTTATTTAGTTTTTATCGCACCGTCCCGCACAGCGTTTGGAAAAATGCGAGATTTCGATGCAAGATAACGATGAAAGGTTGGGTACGCGACACCCGATAAAGCCCGCCGTTATGGGATTTCCTGCGGACAAGGTGACCTGCCGGATGCAAACTTTCGAGTGCTCCCTCTTACGACCTCTTGAGTACATCTGCCTATTTAATTTTGTTGCAAGGAGCTTCCCGCAGGGTGTGATTTCGAGTGCTCCCTCTTACGACCTCTTGGGGAATGCTCCATGTTCTGGGTTCCTGCCGGATACTAAATTAGTATAGCAAAAATGCCGTCCCGCGTCAAGATGCGGGGCGGCATAATTCCTGTATGCTGGGGGATATCTCATGTACATCAGAACAAATGCTGTTTCTGCACCGGGCCGGGGGCAAAGGGGGTATCCTCGTGGTGGCGCACCACGGTCACCTCGCGGGTCTTTTCCTCCACATGGCCGTTGGCTTTGGGCACACTGTAAAAGCTGCGGGTAATGTTATAATAGCCGCGCATGTGCTGCACCAGGTATTCGGCCACAGCGGGCAAACAGTCGGTATCCTCAATGTTTTCATAGTTATAGTCTGCATACAAAAATGCCGTGTGCTCCCCCTTGCAGACCAGCGTGATTCCCGATTCGTCCAGATGCAGTTCATCCACAGCGCACTGCTTCAGGCCGCTCAGGCCGCTTTCGCTGGCAAGTTGGGTGGCGCGGCGACGCATAGCCAATGGAACGGACTGCGGGTCCAGCGCTTCGTTGCCGCGCTGGCCGATCTCCAGCAGGATGTCCCGCATCATGCGGCTTTCCAGCAGCGGGCGGATCTTTTCCTTCGCGCGGGCTTCCTCGGTTTTTGCCTGAATTTTTTGCAGCAGTCCCATTCTTTTTCCTCACTAAACACATATCATTGCCCCGCGCACATCCGCATCGGCGTCAGGGGCATCTTACTTTTTCATCGTGTAACTAATATTATATTATAGCATACCTTTTCATCCTGTGCCAGCGTGGAAGATAACTTTTACACCAAATTCATTCTGGTAAATCTTTTTAGCTGTGTGCTTTTTTGTATTCAGCTTTCATTCTTTTTTCTCCGTCAAAAGCACAAATTCAATCCCCGTTTTTTGTCTATTTTACTCTTTGCCTCATGCCATTCATTCTTATTTTTCTTTTCTCCGCTCTTTCCCGTTGCACCCTGCCAGTTTCTGCATTATA
>OHVX01000234.1_pt1 | contig 16946 bp, 13 predicted proteins | sample 1579581 | NCBI WGS metagenome assembly OHVX01 (sample SAMEA3882536, study PRJEB24775) | human gut metagenome | biome: human-associated habitat; feature: intestine environment; material: feces | place: Netherlands | collected 2009/2010
TTGCAGAGGAACAGCGCATCGATCTTTTCGCGCGCAAGACGCGCCAGAAAGCGCTCCTGTAAGTCAAACTTTTCCTCCTGACTGAGCGCAAAGCGCACGACCCCGCAGCCCCTCCGCTGCAAAGCCAGCGAATACTCCGAAAATGTCGGCGCGAGCTCCATCGCGCGCCCTGGCCGCACGGCCTCGCAATAGGCGTAGATGAGCTCAGACGCGCCGTTCCCGCAGAGAATGAATTCTCCCGGCACCCCTTCATAGCGCGCAATCGCCTGCACAAGTGCCCGGCAGTAGGGATCGGGATAGCGGTAGAGCTCAGGCAGGCCCCGTTCAATCGCCTCGGTCACACACTTCGGCGTGCCGAGCGGACTCACGTTCGCCGAAAAGTCGAGCGCGATCCCATCGCCGTATCGGTCCCCGCCATGCGGGTTTTTGACTCCATAAAGCATCGCATTTCCTCAAAATTCACAGAACGATCAACAGCGCTTTCCCCGCGCCGAACACCACAAGCGCCAGAACCGCCGTCAGATACATCAGCCGCCCCGCGCGCGGGATGTCCTCCAGTTCGATCTCCCGCTTCGCGTCGCCGATATAGTCCTTCTTGTGCAGCACCCCGTGGTACCACGCATCGCCCGCCAGCCGCAGCCCCAGCAGTCCCGCGCAGACCGATTCCGTCTGCGCCGAGTTCGGGCTCGCATGCTTGCAGCGATCCCGGCGGAAGATCTTCCAGCCGTTTTTCACATCCAGCTGCAGCAGCGCCCCCGCCGCCAGCATCAGCAGCGCCGACAGCCGCGCGGGGATAAAATTGAACACATCGTCCATCCGCGCGGGCACAAGTCCGATGTCCTTATACGGCGGCTCGACATAGCCGAGCATCGAGTCCATCGTATTCACAGCCTTGTAGAAAAAGCCCAGCGGCGCGCCGCCGATGGCCAAAAACAGCAGCGGCGCCACCACGCCGTCGGAGGTGTTCTCCGCCACCGTCTCCACGGCGGCGCGGGTCACGGCGGCGTCGTCCAGCCGGTCGGTGTCTCGCCCCACGATCATGGAAACAGCATGGCGGGAGGCGGCCAGATCGCCGCTCTCCAGCGCGTCATAGACCTTCATGGTCTCGTCCCGCAGGGACTTGACCGCCAAGATCTGCCAGCACATCACACTCTCCAGCGCCAGACGCAGCCACGGGCTGAGCAGACCGCTCAGCCACAGCAGCAGAGCCGGGACGGCGGTGGATACGATGACCACCGCGCCCCACAGGATGGCACCCGCCGCCCGCTCGCCGGCGGGCGTTTTGGGGCATACACACCGCAGCACCCGCTCCAACACGCTGATACATTTTCCAATCAGAACTACCGGATGGGGAAAACTGTGGGGGTCGCCCACCAGAAGGTCTATGCAAAAGCCGATAACAAGTGCCGCAAGCGACCACATCATGCCGTTTCTCCTCCGCCCTGCATCGTAAAAATATAAATGGGATTCTGCCCGCTCATCAGGTGATAGCCTCCGGCCCTTCTGTCCCGCGCCGCCTGCAGCGACACCACCTCCGTCTCCGTAAAGGGAAACGCCGTCAGGCAGTCCGTCAGCTCAGCCACGGACTCCAGCGAAACGGCCGTGGCCACGATGCGGACACGGGGGTTTCTTGCCAGCAGCAGCGCCACGATCTCCCGCATATTCCCGGCGCTGCCGCCGATGAACGCGTGGGTAGGCGCGGGCAAACCGGCGCAGGCCTCCGGCGCACTGCCGCAGACCACCTGTAGGTTCTCCAACGAAAACCGTTCCCGGTTCTGCCCCAGCAGCGCCGCGGCGTCCTCACGCCGCTCTACCGCGCAGACATGCCCTTGCTTTGCCTGTAAGGCCATTTCCACCGACACTGAGCCGGTACCGGCGCCGATGTCCCAGCAGACGCTCCGCTCCGTCAGGCGCAGCTTGGACAGGCACACCGCCCGCACCTCGCTTTTCGTCATAGGCACCACCGGCATTCCCTCCGCGCTGCGGAGGAAGGCGTCATCCGGCAGACCCGGCGTGACCACCGCGTCGGGGTGGGGATTTTCGATGAGCGCCACGCTCAGGGGTGCATAGGCACCTTCTGCCAGCTCTGCTGCCGTGCCGCACACAATGCGCTCATCCGGGTAGCCCAGCCGCTGTCCCACAGACACGGTGACGCCGCCCAGACCGCCTGCTGTCAGTGTGCGGCACAGGTCGTTGATGCCGCGCTCACCGCCCACCAGCGCGAAGAGCCGGCCGTTTGCCCTCACCTCCGGCAGGATGTTGTGCTGCCGTCCGTGGAGGCTCACCACCCGCACATCCTCGTAGGAGGTTTGCAGCCGGGCGCACAGATAGGACAGCGAGCTCAAACCCGGCAGCACCGCTGTGTCGCAGCCCTCCAGCAGAGGAAGCAGCTTTTTGGTGCCGCTGAAAAAGCCGGTGTCGCCGGACATGACCACCGCAAAGCGGCGGTATTCCCGGTGGGCGCGGATAAAGTCCGCGATATCCTGCGGCGCAATGGCGTCATAGGTAGGCTGTCCCGGCCGCGCCACAGCATCCAACATCCGTTTTGCGCCAATGAGACAGTTCGCCGTCTCGATGGCTTCGCTGACCTCATGGGTCATAGCCTCCCGGCTGCCGGGGCCGATGCCGACGATCCGCACCTGCGGCCGGACGGTGCAGCCGAACCGCTCACACAGCACGTCCAGCACCGCCGCAAAGGGCAGACCCTCCCGCTGGGGCGGGCGGCCGATGACCACCAGCCCCGCGCCCGCCTTTCGGGCGGCGGATACCTTGGCGGGAAAGCCCCCGGCTTCGCCGCCGTCCTTGGTCACCATCCACGCGGCGTTGGCAAACCGCAGTGTGGCCAGATCCATCTCCTCGGAGAAAGGCCCCTGCATGGCGATGATATGAGAGGCTTTTAACCCCGCTGTGCGGCAGGCCTCCAGTGAGGCATCCATGGGCAGCACACGGGCGTATACCCGCTGGGTAAAATCGAGGATACCGCTATACGCCGCCAATTCCTTACTGCCGGTGGTCAGGAGGATGCTGCCCTCGGTATTCGCCAGAAACGCGGCGGCCTCGGCGGCGTTTTCCACGCACACGAGCGCCTCCTTCGGGTCACAGGACTGCCGCAGCAGGCGCAGATATTCTGTTTCCGTCTCCCGGCAGGCCGTGCAGATGCTCTCGGTGATGGAGGCGGCGTAGGGGTGGGTGGCATCGATCACCAGATCGAACCGGGTCGCTTGCAGCATCCGGATGATGTCCTCTACCGGGATGCGTCCCGCCAGAACCGTAATGTTTTCCGCCTCCGGCAGCAGCGTTTCACCGTACTCCGTGGCCACGCATACCGTAGCCTGCACCGGCTGTCCGGCCAGGAATTCCACCAGCTCCCGGCCCTCCGTGGTGCCGGCAAACACGCAGATATTACACATTTCGGTATCCTCTGGGGGTGATGAGCTGTCCCGCCACCGTCTTTGCCGCACTGTTGCCGATAAACACGGTGCAGAACATATCCACCTCCGCCTCCCGCAGCTCTGCCAGCGTCAGGATGCGGCGGCTCTGCCCGTCGCGGCCGATGTTGCGGACGATGCCGCAGAGTCTGTCCTCCGGCAGACGGCGCAGCAAAATATTGCAGGCGCGCTTTACATGATCCGGTCTGCCGTGGCTGGCCGGGTTATACAGGACGATGGTCAGATCCGCCGCCGCCGCGCAGTCCAAGCGCTTTTCGATGGTCTCCCACGGTGTCAGACGGTCGCTGAGGCTGATGACCGCGAAATCATGGGTCAGCGGCGCACCCAGCACTGCCCCGCCGCTGCACGCCGCCGTCAATCCCGGCACCACCTGAATCTCAGGCTCCTGCGCCTCGCCCCTCAGCTCATAGACCAGCGCCGCCATGCCGTAGATGCCGCTGTCACCGGAGCAAACCATGGCGGCGGTCTTGCCGCTGCGCGCCAGCTCCAGCACCAGCTGGCAGCGCTCTGTCTCCCGTGTCATGGGCGTGGAGTGAAGTTCCTTGCCGGGATAGCGATCCCGCACCAGATCCACATAGACGGGGTACCCCACAATGGCGTCGCACGCCTGCAGGGCCTCGTCTGCCCGGATGGTTATATCCTCATAGCCGCCAGGGCCGATGCCCACAACAATTACCTTACCCAAAGCGCACCTCCCAATGCTCCGCCGCGACGGCGACGGTCACTCCGTCCCGCGCTGTTTTTTGTACGATCAGCTTTTCGGCATCCAGCAGCGCCGCCCGTTCACAGACATTGTCTACGCCGGTAACGGAACGGACGAAGTCGGAGGGAGTGAAGTCACCCGCCACATCCCGCAGCTGCTGCGCCGTGTAAAAATGCACCGGCCAGTTGTTTTTCTCACAGGCGGTCAGCAGACCCGGCTCGTCCTGCTTCAGGTCGATGGAACAGACGCCGCAAATGGCCGCCGTGTCCAGGCCATTTTCCGCGAACACTGTCTGCACCGCACGCACCACCGCTTCGGCAGAGATACCCCGCCGGCATCCTACGCCTACCCGCAACACGCGGGGGATCAGCCGCAGGGTGCGGGCAAAGGGTGTTCTGACGTGCCAGCCGATGAAAATGCCCAGAGGGCCGGTCTCCCCGGCAAACGTACCCTCCGGCAGGGGGACAGGCAGGTAAAACTGGCTACAAAGAGGCACGTCCCCCTCCAGTATCGCCGCCGATACCGCCTTGGCAAGCCCCATGTCGGAGATGGCACAGCCGTGCCGGGCGGCCCATGCGTCCACGGCGAATTTTCCCCGGACGTCGGTGGCGGTGGTGACCACCGCCGTGGCGTCCAGCTTCTCCGCCAGCTTTTCCGCCAGCGCGTTGGCGCCGCCGATGTGGCCGGAGAGCAGGGGGATCACAAACTGCCCCGCCTCGTCGATGCACACCACCGCCGGGTCGGTTTTTTTGCTTTTGACATAGGGGGCGATCTCCCGCACGGCGATGCCGCAGGCCCCCACAAAGATCAGTGCGTCCATGGAGGAAAAGCACACACCATATATCGCCCTGTCCAGCGGCAGAAAGCCCGGCTCTTCAAAACGCGGCATGGTATAGCACATCCATACCTCCTCCGGCAGCGCCTCCAGTACCCGCCGCGCCGTGGCACAGCCGCCCCGGCTGTAGGCAAACAGGGCGGCTCTCATTGGGCCCCCTTGCGGAACTCCGTTGTAAAATCGGGGTGGTACAGCAGCGACCGGAGATAGTTGTCGCCCAGGCAGTTGCCCACCACGATCAACGATGTCTTGGTCAGACCGTTGCCCGTCACTGTCTCGTGGAGCGTCCCCACAGTGCAGCGGAAGATCTTCTCCTCAGGCCAAGTGGCCTTATACACCACTGCTACCGGCGTCTCGGCGGCATAGCCGCCCGCCAGCAGCTCGACTTGCAGCAGTTCCGTCAGCGAGGTGCTGAGAAACAGCACCATGGTGGCCTGATGGGCCGCCAGCGAGCGGATGGACTCCCGCTCCGGCACCGGCGTGCGGCCGGGGGCGCGGGTGATGATGACGGTCTGGCTCACATCGGGCAGGGTGTACTCCGCCCGCAGAGCGGCCGCCGCGCCACAGAAGGCGCTGACGCCGGGGCAGACATCGTAGGTGATACCGCGTTTTTCCAGCTCGTCAAACTGCTCCCGTACTGCGCCGTAGATGCTGGAATCCCCTGTGTGCAGGCGCACGGTGGTCTTGCCGGCGGCCTCCGCCTTCTCGATGAGGGCGATGACCTCTTCCAGCGTCAGCTTGGCGCTGTCGTGAATCTCACAGCCGGGCTTGGTATAGTCCAGCAGCGCCGGATTCACCAGTGAGCCGGCGTAGATCACCACGTCGGCCTCGCCCAGCAGCTTGGCGCCTCGGACGGTGATGAGGTCGGCAGCGCCGCTGCCCGCTCCCACAAAATGTACCATTGTCAGTCCTCCTTTATCCGGCGCAGCAGTGCCGCTGCGTCCTTTGTCTCACAGAGATAGCCATATTCCTTGGAAAAGAGGATGGCTCCTGTCTCTATATCACTGCATTTATAATGCATCATGTCGTCGATGCGCCCGGCCAGCCGGTGCAGCACCGCGTCATAAAGTCCCTGCTCCTTCAACAGCCGCAGGGCGTCGTCACAGGTGGCGCAGCAGAGCATCTCCGCCGCCGCACCGCCGTGCAGCCCCTCTGCGGCAGCACAGGCCGTCAGGATGTCCATGCGACAGTCGCCGTAGCGGGAGTGGGTGTTCCACATACCGCCCGCCAGCTTTACCAGCTTGCCGATATGACCGATGAGCAGCGCCCCTCGGAAGCCCAGCTCCCGGCACATCTCCATCGTGTCGCCGATGAAGTTGGAGGTCATCACCGCCGTGGCGGGGTCGATGCCCATGACACCCTTGATATAGTCTGCGCCGTAGTTGCCGGGGGCCAGCAGTACATAATCCGCGCCGCCCTCCCGCCGCTGCCGCAGCTCTACATGGATGGTGTCCACCAGCGCCTGCTCGCTCATAGGCTCTACGATCCCCGTGGTGCCTAAGATGGATATGCCGCCCTCAATGCCTAATCGGGGATTGAAGGTCTTTTTCGCCAGCGTCTCGCCATCGGGAGCGGAGATCACCACATACAGGCCGCCGATGTATCCGAACAGGCCACAGACCTCCTCCACATTCTCCTGAATCATCCGGCGGGGTACGGAGTTGATGGCCGCCGCACCCACCGGCTGGTCAAGACCTGGCATGGTTACCCGACCTACACCCTGTCCGCCGTCAATGACAATGCCAACAGTCTCTGTTTTCCGCACCTCGGCATAGATCAGGGTGTCACGGGTGATATCCGGGTCATCACCGCTGTCCTTCCGGATGGCACAGCGCACACAGTTTGGGGACAGATGGATGTCCTCCACCGCCAGCGTCAGTTCCATGCCCTTGGGTGTCAGCAGGCGGATGGACTCCTTTTTACTGCCGCTCAGCAGCATCCATGCGGCGGCCTTGGCTGCCGCCGCGGCACAGGAACCGGTGGTGTAGCCCAGACGGAGTTTTTTTCCGTCCCGTATGATAAATTCCTTCATAACCTACCGCCTGATCTGGTAGAGCATGGCGTTGCAGATGGCCGCCGCCACGTTGCTGCCGCCCTTGCGGCCCCGAGCCACGATGTAGGGCGCGGCAGCGGCCTTGATGATGCGCTCCTTGCTCTCCACCACGTTCACAAAGCCCACCGGCACGCCGATGATGAGGGCCGGGTGAAGCTTGCCTGCCTCCATCAGCGCCTCTAAGGAGAAAAGCGCCGTGGGAGCGTTGCCGATAGCAAAGATGCAGGGCTTGGGCAGGGCTGCCGCCCGCTCCATGGATACAAAGGCACGGGTCACACCGCGCTCCTTAGCCTCCGCCGCCACGTCCGCGTCCGACATGAAGCAGTGTACCTCTCCTCCCAGCGAAGCGAGGATCGTCTTATTGATCCCGGCCTTGGCCATCTGGGTATCGGTGACGATGTCACAGCCCGCCCGCAGGGCGGCAATGGCCTTTTGCACCGCGTGGTCGGAAAAGGCCAGATTGTCCACATAGTCAAAATCCGCCGTGGTGTGGATGACCCGTTTGATGACCAGCTCATTCTCCGGATCCAGCCGCCGGTCACCCAGCAGCTCGGTGATGATGGCGAAGCTGCGCTTCTCGATATCCATAGGCTTCATCTGTTCCGTCATAGCGTCTCCTTTCTGCAAGCCGCCAAAAAGCGCTGTGCCATGACGGGCTTGGCGTAAAAATGGAAGTGAGGGAAACCCGCGTACAGTGTGTCCGTGGCATACGCACAGCGCCACTGCTTGCCGGAGGGCTTTTCCGCCAGAAAAGCGCTGCCCGGCAGGGGCGTGTCCCAGTGGTGAAATTCATGCATCGGCACCTGCTCCCCGGCGCGGCACAGGAGACTGCCCTCTCGGGCCGTGGCGGTGATATAGCCGAACCGGGTCAGCTTCCCCGTGTCAAAGCAGTCCCCGGGCAGCGCACCCACCATGGCGTGGCCTGCGATGGACTCTGTCAGGTACATAAAGCCTCCGCACTCGGCGATACAGGGCATCCCCGCGTGTACAGCCTCCCGAAGCTGCCCGCGCAGGGTACGGTTTTCCGCCAACTGCGCCGTGTACAGCTCCGGGTAACCGCCGCCCAAGTACAGACCCTGTACGCCATCGGGAAGCCGTTCGTCCGCCAGCGGGCTGAAGGGTATCAGCTCCGCACCCAGCTGCCGCAGCAGGTCGAGACTGTCCTCGTAGTAAAAGCAGAACGCCCGATCCCTGGCCACGCCGATACGCACCGGCGTTCCCGGCTCCGGCAGGGCCGGCGGGATAAAGCGCAGGGGCGGCGCGGCGTCAGCCAGCTCCAGCAGTGTTGGAATGTCCAGCGTTTTTTCCGCCTCGGCCGCCAGCTTGCGCAGCTTCTCTTGCAGATCGGCCACCTCGTCCGCTGTGATGAGCCCCAAGTGGCGGCTCTCCAGAGCGCACTCCGGCAGACGGGGCAGATAGCCGCAGGCGCGGACGCCCAAACGGTTTTCCAGCTCCCGTGCCAGTGGGCCATAGCTCATGGCGCTGCACCCGTTGAGGATGACACCACGGATGCCGCTGTCCGGCGCGAAGTGGAGAAAGCCCTCCACCGCCGCCAGGACGGAAAGGGCCGCCCCTCGGGCATTGACCACCAGCACCACGGGGCTTTGGGTCTCCCGCGCCACCTCGTAGGTACTGGCCCGGGTGGAGGTGAGGCCCAGCCCGTCATAATAGCCCATGACCCCCTCTATCACCGTGACATCGCAGCCCCGGGCGTTGCGGGCCAGAAGATAGCGCAGGGTATCGGGATCAAAGAAGAAGGCATCCAAATTGGAGCTCTTCGCGCCAATGATCCGGCTGTGAAACATGGGGTCGATATAATCAGGGCCGCATTTCGCCGCGCCTACCCGCAGGCCCCGCGATACCAGCGCCTGCAAGACGGCACAGGTGACGGTGGTCTTGCCGCAGCCGCTGTTGGTGCCGGCCAGCACCAGCCGGGGGACTTTTTGCTCCATAGCGCCCTCTCAATCCGCCACGATGGTGGCAAAATAGCTGATTTGCTCCGGCAGCTGCCGCAGGTCGGTGTAGACCTGCTCTGTCTCCAGTCCGCAGTCCGCCACCATCCCGGCATTTGCCAGCAGACCGTGGCGCTCCAGCGCCGCTGCCGCTTTGTAGATGGCCTTGCCGGATTTCATCACGACCTTTGTTCCCGGCAGCGGCAGCGCGTTGCCCAGATCCGTGCTGCCCGGCAGAATGTGGAGCGGCTCCTCCATGCGGGTCAAACTCCGTCCCAGCCGCGCCGCCACGGCGCAGAAGCTGGTGACGCCGGGACACATCACCGTCTCAAACCCATCAGCGCGGATGCGCTCCAGAATATAGTAGGCAGTGGCGTACACGGATACGTCGCCCAGATTGACCATGGCCACGTCCCGTCCTGCCGACAGCTCCGCTTCGATAGCGGCTGCCGCCATGCGGTAGCTGTCCTCCCGCACTGCCTCACTTCGCTCCATGGTAAAGTCCAGCGGCAAGATGGTCTTGCCCTGCGTATCCACCGCCCCGGCGGCGATATTCAGCGCCAGCATCCGCCCGGACTTCATCCGGGGGGCTGCCACCACAGGACAGTCCGCCAAGACCCGGCACGCCTGCCGGGTCAGCAGCTCCGGGTCGCCGGGGCCTACGCTGACGGCGTAAAAAACACCCTGTTTTTCCATGTCGCTACTCCTTACGGCACAAATTCCAGACTGTCGAAGCAGGGGTCGTACTTCCCGTGCTCCATCCGGTACAGCTTTGCGATATATGCGCGGGTGAAGATCTCCTCCGGGGTGCCGATGCGGTCGATGCGGTCGCCCGCCACACACACCACCGTGTCCGAAATGCGCTCCGCCAGCTCCAACTCATGGAGGGACAGCAGCACCGCCAGATCGTTCTCCCGCACCATGCGCTTGAGCACCGTCAACAACTCCAGCTTATAGCGGATGTCCAAAAAGCTGGTAGGCTCGTCCAATACGATGATCTCCGGCTCCTGACACAGCGCCCGGGCCAGCAGAATGCGCTGGCGCTGTCCGTCGCTGATGGCGGAGAAGGGGCGGTCGGCAAACTCCATGCCGCCTACCTGCGCCAGAGAGCGCTCCACGATAGCCTGATCCTCCGGCTGCAGGATGCCCAGCCGCCCCGTATAGGGATAGCGGCCGCTGCTCACCACGTCCCTGCAGGTCATCAGCTCCGGCTCCATGCGGGCCGTCATCAAAATGGCCATGCGCCGGGCGATCTCATTGCGGCTGCGCGCCTCCATGGCTTTTCCATCCAGAAACACCGTGCCGGACACCTTGGAGAGCTGGCCGATGATGGTTTTCAATATGGTGGATTTTCCAGAGCCGTTGGGGCCTATCAGCGTGACGATCCTGCCCCGCTGCACATGAAGGGCGACATCCTCGATCAGCGGCTTGCCGTGGTAGCCCACGGACAGGTCTTTTGTTTCCAGATATGCCATACTCACGCCGCCTTTCTGTGGATCATCATGTAGATTACGATGGGTGCGCCGAATACCGCCGTGACGGAGCTGATGCTCACCTCTGTGGGGGCAAAGGCGGTGCGGGCGATGAGGTCGCAAAACAGGCAGAACACGCCGCCGCCCAGGAAGCAGGCTGGGATCATGACGAGCGGCTCCGCCGATTTGAACAGGGATTTCATCAGGTGCGGCACTGCGATGCCGACAAAGGAGATGGGGCCAGCAAAGGCCGTGACGCAGGCGGACAGCACGCTGGACAGCAGGATAAGCGCCGTACGGAAGGCCCGCAGGGGGACGCCCATGTTCTGGGCGTAGACCTCGCCCAGCTGGTACGCTCGGATGGGCTTGGACAGGAAAAAGGTCAGCAGCAGTGTGACGCCGCATACACCGGCCATGGTCTTTACATTCTCCCAGCTCATGCCGGAGAAGGATCCGAGAGACCAGTTGTGCAGGTTCACGATGCTAGAATCGTCGGCGAAGGTCACGAGAAAATCCGTCAGCGCCGAGCAGATGTAGCCGATCATCACGCCGCAGACCACCAACAGGCTCATGCGCTTGACCCGCTGAGAAATCAGCAGCACGAAGCCCATGGACACCATGGCGCCCACGAACGCCGCCGCGATGAGGATGGCGGAGGAGGTGGTCTTGCCCCGGCTCAGCAGCGCCAGCATGGCCACGCACACCGTCATCTTCGCTCCGGAGGAGATACCCAGCACAAAGGGGCCGGCGATGGGGTTGTGGAAAAAGGTTTGCAGCAGATAGCCGGACAGGGACAGCGCCCCGCCCAGGATCAGCGCCGACAGAAGCCGGGGCAGACGGATCTTCATGATGATCTGGCTTTGGGTAAAGCCCGCGTCGCTGCCCAGCAGGATCCGCCATATCTCAGACGCGGAAAGAGAAACGCTTCCCGCGAAGATGTTCCAAATCAGAAATGTGAATAAAAGCAGGAGGAGCAGCCAAAAGCCTCCCCAGATGCGAAGTGTTCGGGTCCTCTTCATGCCGCTCCTCCTTATAATGCAATGATGTAAAAAATGCTCACTTCATCCGTGTCAGGAAGTGAAACGCCGTATCCGGCGCGTCGTTCAACGCATGGTTTACGTCCAGAATGAGATCGCTCAGCTCCAGCGACTCCTGATAGAAGTTTTTGGTCAGGCACCACACGTTACCGCTCTTGACGGCCTTGAAGTCGGCCATCAGTGGATCCAGTGCCACCAATTCGTCCAGCGTGTGTAGCTCGCCGTCGATGATGCTGTTGTAGATCAGCACATCGGCGTCCACTGCACCGTGGTAGAAGGATTCCATCTGAATGTTGATGGTGGACTGGGCGTTGTCCTCCGCCGATTCATCGAAGGAGACATAGTCTCCGCCTGCGATGGCAACGCACTTCGCCACATAATCCGTGGACTTGCGGACGTTTACAGCGCCGCTGCTGGTGATGTAGAAAAACGCCACAGTCTTGCCGGTGGGCTGCTGCTCCAGTACGTCCGCCACGCTGTCCATCTTCTCATTAAATAGTGCCTCGGCCTCGTCCTCCTTATCCAGCAGCGCCGCGTACAGCTTGATCCACTCCATCCGACCCAAGGGCTGGGTCTCGTAGCTGGATGTCTCCACCAGCACAGGGATACCCAGCCGCTCCAGCTGCTCCAGCACCGCCGGGGAGTGGTAGATCATGGTGTTTTCCACCGCCAGATCGCAGCCCTGCGACAGGATCAGCTCATAATCGGGTTCGGAATATTTGCCGGCGTAGGTCATTGCCCCGCTGTCCATGGCGTCCTTGGCGCGCTGGATATACCAGTCCGACTGCTTTTTACCGCTGAGGGTGATGCAGTCGATGGCGTTCAGCTTGTCGAAGTAGTCCATGGCAGCGGCGGCTACCAGATAAATCTGGTCCAGCGGCTGCTGCAAAACGGTGACACCGGTAGGTACCCCGTCAGGCACAGCTGCACCCTCCGCCACCAGCAGGTATACCCGGTAGTTGTTGATGGTGATGCGCTTGTAGCTGTCCCCGGCGTACTCCACGGAGAACTGCTCCGCGTAGCGCAGGGGCATGGTACGGTCGAAGACCAGCTCGTCCCACGACACGGCGGCGGTTTGTCCGTCTGTTTTGCCGGGGGCGTCAGCCGCGCCGCAGGCGCAGAGGGACAAGACCATCAGCGCCGCCAGCAACCCGGCGAGAAAACGCCTCACTGGGCAGCCTCCACGGCGGTGGAGGAATCGAAGGTCAGGGTGTACTCGATCTCATGGGGGGTGCTCATGGCGGTGGTGTCGCCGATGACCGTCAGCGGGGTATCCAGCGCCCGCACGGGAATCTCGAAGGTGGAACCGCCCTCGGTGGTGAGGACATCATAGCGCTGGCCGTCCACCAGCATATAGTCATACTTCTCACTGCTCCACACGATAGTGGCGGTGGCAGCGCCGTTCTCCACCTTCAGGGTGCAGGGAGTCAGCACATGGGACTTACCGGAGCCGCCCTCAAAGCCTACCTCAATGGTGTAGGTGCCGTCCGCCAATGCGATGGCGGCAGCGTCATCGCCGTTCTCCTCCTTCAGAACAGGGTTGGAGACGGACACCTTGTGGTCATACCATACGCCCTTCTTGCCGATGAGGGCCACGTCGAACTCCTCGTCCAGCGCGGGAACGGGGATATCAAAGCCATTGACTGTCTCGGTCAGGCCATCGGGATAGGTGACGGTGTCCTTGGTGGGCTGGAGCAGCACGGCGCCGTCCTTCTGGGCGTCCTCCTTCAGACCAGGGAACAGATTGACGATGCTGGTGGAGGCCAGGCTGACGTGGATGGTCATCTGGCCATCCTTCACGGTCAGCACGCCCTTGCCGTCACAGGTCTCGTTGGTGTGGAACATACTGCTGTCGGTGTTGAAGTCGGCGGTGTATACGCCATCCGCCAGAGCGGGCTGGTCAGTCTCATCGTTGCCGGGGGCATCGGTTTGCTGCTGTCCGCAGCCTACCAGCAGCGCCGCCATCATCACAGCGGCCAGCAGAAACGAAAGAATTTTCTTCATGGTCAAGGTCCTCCTTACTTTGAAAAAGGCTCCGGGGCGATAGTATACCGCCCCGGAGCCCGTTCAGTCCTTGTTACGCGATAGCGTCGATGGCAGCCTTGGCGTGTGCCACGTAGAGAGCCTGCACGTCCGCGATACGGCCCAGACCGGAGATCTGGCAGTTCACGGTGAAACCGGCGGCCTCAAACATGGTCTTCCAGGAATCCTCATCCGCACCGGCCATGTCGTTGTTGGCATGGTCGCCCGCCACGACCATCAGGGGACGCAGCACCACTGTGGTGTAACCGGCTTCCTTGACGGCCGCGATCACGGCCTCGCAGGAGGTATCCTCGGGCTCGCCCTCCACGGTGCCGATGAACACGTTCTCATAGCCCAGCTTGTCCATCTGGGCGGCCATCTGGCTGTAAGTGACCTTCGCCACATGAGCCGTACCGTGACCCATCAGCACGTAAGCCACACCGGCCTCCTTGGCGGCGGCGGTGGACTCGTAGCCGCTCTCGCTCAGAGCAGCGGCGACAACGGCCTTGGCAACGGCTTCCTTGTCGGCGTTGATGACGGTGGCGTCGCTGCCCACCTCACCCAGCATGGGCTCGGCGATCTCAACGGACTCGAACTTGTCGCGGACCTTGTCGATGGCGGCGCACATCTCGTCGTACTCAGCGCCGTGCATCAGATGGGTGGGCTGCACCACCAGCTGCTTCACGCCGTTGGCGACAGCGCGCTCCAGAGCCTGCTCCATGTTGTCGATCTTCTCGCCGTCACGGGCCTGGATGTGGTTGATGATGATCTGAGCGGTGAAGGCGCGGCGCACGGACCAATCGGGGTTGGCCTCCTGCAGGGCATCCTCAATGCTCTTGATGTCGGCTACGCGGCTGTCGTTGAAGGAGGTACCGAAGGATACCACCAGCAGCTCCTTCTCGCCGATCTCGTCCTGGTTGCGGGGATCGTCCTTGGAGGCGTCACCGGTGTCCAGACCGAAATAGTCGGGGCTGGCCTCCTCACCCTCCACCAGCGCCTTCTGGGCGTCGGTCAGCGCGTCCCAAGCGGCCTTGGCGGCCTCGCACTGGGCGTCGGTCTCCTCGGTGCGCTCCTGCACGTAGATGGCGTCGATCAGGGCGGCGACCTTGTCGGCGGCGGCCTTGTCGGTCGCCTCGGTGTTTACGTCGTTGTCGTTGTTGTCGGCAGCATTGTCCTTGTTGCCGCAGGCGGTCAGCATGCTCATGAGCATCACTGCCGCCATGAGAAATGCAAGTGCTTTCTTCATGGGGAACTACCTCGTTTCAAAAAATGTTCTGAAAGAATATAAAAGAGGCTGCGGTTTTCCGCAGCCGACCTCTGTGCTTCTTACTACTGGCAGATCCTCGCGCAGACGCGCTTGGGTCATAAGTTCGTAGGAACACCAACCTGTTGGCAGCGGGTTTGAGATTCCACACAGAGGCAGGTCTCCTGACTTCGTTCATCGCGGTGTTGCCCTTCCCGGTTTCCCAGTGGTTTGCAAGACCGCTCCCGTACACAGTGACTGCATCGCTCCGGATTCACACCGGATTCCCTTTTCATCTGCTTTTGAGCAGACACCTCTGTGCTACAACTTTATATTTTTTTTCAGACAGTGGGATTATATCACATTTTGTCGAATTGTCAATCCATTCTGATGGCGGGCTACCTAAAATCTGATGTGAGATTTTTTATTTTAAGCGTTTTAAGACCTGCGGTTGCTTTAAAACCTTTTTATCCATGATAAAAGCTCCTTGTTCTTCGTTTTGCCCGCTCTATTCTAATACATATACCCGGCTTCAAATCAACTTATTTTTCATGATCGGAAAAGCGAAATGCCGCGTGCCCAATAGGCACACGGCATTCCACTTTTCAGGAGAGAAAGTACCCCGTTTGCAAGGGCACGGAACCACAGGGCCTGGCGGAGCCCGGTGGGATCGGAAGCAAAGTTACTCCACGCCAAACAGCAGATCGCCGTAGGTGGGGAACGGCCAGCAGCCCTCGGCCGTGCGCTGCTCGGCCTCGTCACAGGGGGCGCGCAGCGCCGCCATCTTGGGCAGCAGCACGTCGCGGACCATGTTGGCGCTCTCGGTCACATCATCGATCTTATGGAAAGTGGCCAGCGCGGCAGCCAGGTCCTCCACGGCAGCGTCGATGTCCTCTACCAGATCGGACAGGCGCGTGACCAGCGTCGTCTCATAGATGCCGGACACCACCGGCGCGATGGACTTCTTTACGGCGATATCCTGCGCCAGCTTAGAGGAGAACTTCTCCACGGCGGGCAGGATCTGACGGCGGGCCATATCCACCATCGTTTCGGCCTCGATATTGACGATCTTGCGGTAGTTGTCCAGTGTGATCTCATAGCGGGAGCGTATCTCCGCCTCGGACATGACCTTCAGGGACGTGAGCATTTTTACGTTCTTCTCGTGCAGCAGATAGGGCATAGCGTCCGGCGTGGTACGCAGGTTCAACAGGCCGCGGACCTCGGTAGCCTCCTTGATCCAGGCATCGTCATAGCCGTTACCGTTGAAAATGATACGTTTGTGGTCCTTGATGGTCTGCCGGATCAGACTATGCAGTGCTGCGTCAAAGTCCTTGGCCTTCTCCAGCTTGTCCGCATACTGACGCAGAGACTCCGCCACGGCGGCGTTGAGCATAATGTTGCAGCAGGCAATGGAGTTGGCGGAGCCAAGCATACGGAACTCGAACTTATTGCCGGTGAACGCAAAGGACGATGTCCGGTTCCGGTCGGTAGTATCACGCAGGAACTTAGGCAGCACATGGGCTCCCAGCTTCATCACGGTCTTTTCTGTGCCGCTGTACGGCTCATCCTTCTCGATGGCATCCAGAATGGCCGTCAGCTCGTCGCCCAGGAAGATGGACACCACAGCGGGCGGCGCCTCGTTGGCGCCCAGACGGTGATCATTGCCGGCGGTGGCCACAGAGATGCGCAGCAGGTCCTGATAGTCATCCACCGCCTGAATAACAGCACACAGGAACAGCAGGAACTGGGCGTTTTCGTGGGGTGTCTCACCGGGAGTCAGCAGGTTCACACCGGTATCCGTGGCCATAGACCAGTTGTTGTGCTTGCCGGAGCCATTGACACCGTCAAAGGGCTTTTCATGCAGCAGACAGACCAGCCCGTGGCGGGCAGCCACCTTCTGCATGATCTCCATGGTCAGCTGGTTGTGGTCGGCGGCTACATTGGTGGTCGTGTAAATGGGGGCCAGCTCATGCTGTGCAGGTGCAACTTCGTTGTGCTGCGTTTTTGCTAAAATACCAAGCTTCCAGAGATGCTCGTTCAGATCAGCCATATAGGCGGCAACACGAGGCTTGATCGAGCCGAAGTAATGGTCGTCCATCTCCTGTCCTTTGGGAGGCTTGGCTCCAAACAGGGTACGGCCAGTGAAACGCAAATCCCGGCGCTGCGCATACATCTTGGCG
>OHVX01000236.1_pt1 | contig 16905 bp, 10 predicted proteins | sample 1579581 | NCBI WGS metagenome assembly OHVX01 (sample SAMEA3882536, study PRJEB24775) | human gut metagenome | biome: human-associated habitat; feature: intestine environment; material: feces | place: Netherlands | collected 2009/2010
TGCTCATGCGGCTCCGGTTGTGGAGGAAAAAATCGATTTTTCCAATGTTCAGATCGAGCCTTTGTTTGAGGATCAGGTAGATTTTGACACCTTCTCCAAGAGTGATTTCCGTGCCGTAAAGGTCAAGGAATGCGAAGCTGTGAAGAAGTCCAAAAAGCTCTTAAAGTTTGTTTTGGACGACGGAACCGGCACAGATCGGGTCATTCTGAGCGGCATTCACGCCTATTACGAGCCGAAGGAGCTGGTTGGAAAGACCTGCATCGCCATTACGAACCTGCCGCCCCGCCCGATGATGGGCATTGATTCCTGCGGTATGCTGATTAGTGCGGTACACCACGAAGAAGGCGAAGAAAAGCTCCATCTTCTGATGGTAGATGACCATATTCCGGCGGGCGCAAAGCTCTACTAAAACGAGATGTACTTCATTTTCCGAAAACCTCGGATTTTACACAAATACACCAATTTTACACCAATCGGTGCTAAAATCGGTGCAGCAACAAAAAAATCGCATAATTTTTAGTTTCACACAGCCCCTGAGAAGTTATAGCTTCTCAGGGGCTTTTGTATTTTCTCATAGTTTTACTACCCATTATCGCAAACTATACCAATCCACGCTTTCCCAATATAATGAAGCTAATCGCAGAGGAAGGAGAGGATTGAGTATGAGCAATATTTTATCAGAGGTACACCCTGAGCTTGTTGCAGAATGGTCGGATAAAAACCTGCCGCTTACACCGGATAGAATTACATACGGCTCAAACAAAGTCGTTTGGTGGAAAGGCGCTTGCGGTCACGAATGGCAGACAAGTGTTAAAGCTCGTTCAAACGGCGAAAACTGCCCAATCTGCTCAGGCGCAAGAGTGATAGAGGGTATCAATGATCTGGCAACGCTGAAGCCGGAGCTGGCTGATGAATGGTCGAGTAAGAATGATCCGCTGAAACCGACAATGGTAACGACAGGCTCTCATAAAAAAGTGATTTGGCAGGATAAATATGGTCACGAATGGACAGCAACGGTTAAGAGCAGGGCGTTAAACGGTACAGGCTGTCCGTATTGCTCCCATAATAAAGTGTTGGCAGGATTTAATGACCTTGCAACGCTTCTGCCGGATATAGCTGCCGAGTGGTCGGACAGAAATTATCCGTTACTTCCAACTCAGGTTACGGTCTTTGCCAATCGTAAGGCGTGGTGGAAGTGTAAGGATTGCGGCAGAGAGTGGAACACCCTTATTTCTACCCGTTCCGGTGGGAGTAAATGCCCGTATTGCAGTGGGTACATATTCTCGAAAGGGTTTAACGATTTGCAGACAACACACCCTGAAATTGCTTCGGAGTGGTCGGAGAAGAACTTGCCTTTGAAACCTGATGAAGTAAATGCAAAGTCGAGGAAAAATGTCTGGTGGAGATGCAGTAAATGCGGTAACGAGTGGAAATCTGTTATCAATGCCCGTGTGAAAGGTACGGTATGCCCCGTTTGTGCAGAGAGAGAAGTCCTTGCCGGATATAATGATTTGGCGACAACGGACAGTCAGCTTCTTAGCGAATGGGATTATGAACAGAATAAACTGAAGCCGACAGAGGTATCACGAACTTCAGCAAAGAGAGCGTGGTGGAAATGCAGGCACGGTCATTCATGGAGTATGAAGATAAATGAAAGGACGATATTGAATAAAGGCTGCCGAATTTGTGAGCAAGAATATTTATCTCTATTTCCTGCTTTGGCTGTCAGCTATTATTCTAATAAGAAAGGCTTGAAAGCAGAACTTGGTTCTGACCGATTGCTTGGAGTTCCGCTTGAAACATACATACCTTCAGAAAAGTTGGCTATTGAGTCAGGAAGTGCTGACGAGAATATAGAAATAATGAAAGCATATATGTGTGAGCAACGAGGAATAAGACTGATTAAACTGCCGATGAAAGGCACTGAACTGGATTATGCCGACAGCTTAAAAAGAGCTTTTCAGAACGTACATATATTTATTTCTTCTGATACAGAGGAAGATGTGGAGATAATCAAAAATACATTTGAAAGATGGAGGGACAGCCAATGAGAGAGAAAACCTATCATCTATACTTAAATGAAGAAGAACGAAGCCGAGTGATACAATCGCTCATTGAACTGAAGAACAATTTAGCAGCTCAGGGACGATACACCGATGCAGTAGATGATGTCCTCTGCAAAGTGCTTGAAGCAAAGAAAAAGAAATTGAAAATTGAATACATTTAGAACGTGTTTTGCCGTCTGTTTCCTAACCGGAGCAGGCGGCTTTTTTAATTTCCAAAAATTTTTTTGAAATATTTTTGGAAAAGCGGAGATTTTGGGTGTGCATTTCATACCCCTTTGTCCAAATGAGTGAAGGGGTTCATTCCGGATAGCAAAAACGGAAGCCTTTTCGCTTGAAAATTGAATAAGTCATTCACTAAGACTTTATTTCTGATGATAGCCACTTTAGCAGGTACGCCGTGATTTCTGTATTTCAGAATAGCGAGAACTCCGGCTATGAGTATCAGGTTGCCCCTGATATGGCGATGACAGTCAGAATGATAATGATACTTCTCTACGGAGCTGGCGGAGTACCCGGCAGAGGTTAGAATCCTATGATACAGATAAGCAGTCTGTTCCTTAGTGACTTCCCATAAGCATTTTGCTTGGCAAGGGGTGTTGAGAACAAATATTGCTATGACCGATTAGGAAATGAGTCGGTCAGGTACATAGCCATAATGCGGTGGCTATGAATTTTCAGAAAGGAGGGCAAAAAGAAGTGTCAAACTGCAAAACGATTTCCGTATGTAACCAGAAAGGCGGAGTCGGAAAAACCACCACAACAGTTAATCTCGGAGTCGGGCTTGCAATGCAGGGCAAGAAAGTATTGCTCATAGACGCAGACCCGCAGGGAGATTTAACGACTTGTCTTGGTTGGCAGGATACAGACGGCTTGGGTATCACGCTTGCAACGAAACTCACAGATGTAATCAATGAAACGATGACAGACCCTATGGTTGGTATCCTGCACCACGAAGAAGGTGTTGACCTTGTTCCGGCAAACCTTGAGCTTTCAGCAATGGAATTTAACCTTATGAACGCAATGAGCAGAGAAACTACACTCAAGAACTATCTGAGTCAAGTGAAGAACAGATATGATTATGTAATTATAGACTGTATGCCTTCACTTGGTATGGTTACTCTCAATGCTTTATCGGCGGCAGACAGTGTTATCATTCCGGTTCAGGCTCAGTATTTGCCTGCAAAGGGTATGACACAGCTTGTGCAGACCATTTCAAAAGTAAAGAAGTATATCAATCCGGATATTAAGATAGACGGTATGCTGCTTACTTTGGTGGATAGCCGAACAAACCTTGCAAAGAGTACGGTGGAAGCACTCAGGGCAAACTTCGGTAATCAGATAAGGATGTATCGAACACAAATCCCGATTGCCGTAAAAGCCGCTGAAACTTCTTCTAAAGGCAAAAGCATTTATGCTTATGAGCCAAACAGCACAGTGTCTAAGGCATACGCTGAATTTACAAAGGAGGTGTTAGCCGATGGCAGGAAGAAAGAGCGACTTCACTCTCACGAAGCTCGATGATTTATTTACCACGCAGGCACAGAGAGATGAAGAACAGCTTTCAAAAATCCGAGATATTCCGTTAGAGCTGATTGATGATTTCCCAGACCATCCGTTTAAGGTCAGGGACGATGAAGATATGATGCAGCTTGTGGAGAGTGTCAAGGAAAGAGGGGTTATTACTCCGGCAACGGTAAGGCAGAAAGAGGACGGCAGATATGAACTTGTTTCAGGACACAGACGAAAGCGAGCTTGTGAACTGGCAGGATTTGAAACCCTGAGAAGTGAGATTGTAGACCTGAACAGAGATGAAGCGACCATTTTAATGGTTGAGAGTAATTTTCAGAGGTCAGAGATATTGCCAAGTGAAAAAGCCTTTGCCTATAAAATGCGTTTGGAAGCAATGAAAAGGCAAGCAGGCAGACCGAGCAAAGAAAATGGAGTCCCAGTGGGACACAATTCTATTGTGGGTAAATCAAGAGAGATTTTAGCTTCTGAGAGTCAGGACAGTAACACACAAATACAGCGTTATGTCCGCCTGACAAACCTTGTTCCCGAGCTGCTTGAATTTGTTGACGAGGGGCGTATTAAAATGCGTCCTGCCGTAGAACTTTCTTACCTTGATGAAGATTGCCAGCGTGATGTGGTTGACGAAATCGACCTGAATGACGCTACCCCGTCACACGACCAGACAATCCGTATGCGAAAGTTATTCAACGAGGGCAACCTTACAACAGAAGCAATCCACGCTGTTATGTCTGAGGAAAAGCCGAACCAAAAGGAAAAAATCGTGTTGAGGGGCGACAGAGTAAGACAGCTTATCCCGAAAAACATTCCCGTCAGTCAGACGGAGGATTTTGTCTGCAAGGCATTGGAGCATTACAACAAGTTCTTGCGTAATCGTGCAGAACGTGACAGCAGATAGCCTGTTTTACAGTTCCCCTTTCTCACACTCTAACCCCTTAGTTATATTTTTACCTACCGAAAATGATATATACTATCTCACTTGAATATAACTATCTCAAAGTATATGTCTATCTCTAAGGGGGAATCGCACAGTATGAACGGACTGGAGGTGTATGATAAAATGAAAAATTAACGAAAATCCGCATTTGTTTTTCGGCAGGTAAATCTTGTCGTAAGAGAAAATCCACAAAGGCACATCGTAGAGATACGGTGTGTTTTCAATTTTTACAGGAGGAAACGCAATGATAAAGTCAAAATTCAAAAGAGTCACGTCGCTTTTCTTGGCGACCCTTATGTGTGTGACCACTTTTGCAGGCATTGGCTCGACAACAGCATATGCTGCTTCGGGAGAAAAAGCCGATGTTTATATGGTCGATTTCCCTCGTGATGGCGATGCTAATTACGATGGGGTATGGGGACACAGCAATTTGACCTTGAAAAATGGTTGGCATACCGGACGTTCCAATTTTACCAATCTTAAGGCTATTGGCTCATACTCAGGCAATGTTGCTTATTGTATTGAGCCGGGAATTTCGCTCAAGGTCGGTCAGACAATGAATAAGTATGACGAAAATTATTTTAATAACCTTGCATCCAATGGGGTTATTTCCGGAGATGAAATCCGTCTTTTCGTTGGTCGTATTTTACAGTATGGCTATCGTGGGACAATCTCGACATCTTGGAGGTCACAGAATGAAGCAGCAGCAAACAGCATTGCACAGGCTTATGCCACACAGCTTCTTATCTGGGAAACTGTTATCGGAGAGCGTGATGTGAACTTCAATCATGTAGCAGCCAGTGGTTGTAGCAATGTGAAAGATGTCATCAATGCAAAGCATCCGCTTCGCAATAAGATTTTCAGTTATTACAACAGTATGGTGCAGAGTGTACAGAACCATGCGACCATACCGAGCTTTTGTAATAAATCATCCGGTTCGGCAAAGACAATAGAACTTGAGTGGAACGGAAGTAAGTACACAACTACTCTGACAGACTCCAATAATGTGCTGTCTAAATATAATTTCAAGGCAAGTATCAGTGGAGTGAGCTTTTCAGTGAATGGTAACAAACTTACTGTTTCTATGGATACTGCACCGAGTAAGGAATTTACGATTACCGCAGCCAAGAAAAATGCAGTACGAAGAGGTGTGGTTGTATGGTCAGAGGGTAAACACGGTCAGAACTCCAGTGTGCAGGATGTTGTCAGCTATGCTCAGGAAGTAAGCGACAGTATCAACGGTTATGTGAAGATGAAAGTCAGCTATGGTTCTTGTCAGATTGTAAAGACCAGTGAGGACGGCAAGGTTGACGGTATCAACTTCACGATTACCGGAAACGGTATCAATCAGACAGTTACAACAGCTAATGGCGGTAAGTTCCAGATTGATAACCTTATGCCGGGTATCTATACCGTAACCGAGCAGGCATACGATAAGTACGAGCCGCAGGAAACACATAGAGTTACTGTTGTAGCAGGACAGATTGCAAAGGTCACTTTCAATAACAAATTGAAGCGTGGCGACCTTCAGGTAGTGAAGTCCTCAGAAGATAACCTTGTTGAAGGTGTGAAGTTCCATCTTTACGGTACTTCTCTTTCCGGTGATGCTGTTGACCAGTATGCAGTTACAGACAAAAACGGTGTGGCAACTTTCAAAGATGTGCTTATCAGTGGTTCTGAACCATATACACTTGAAGAAGTAGACACAGCTATCCGTTATGTCGTACCGAAAAATCAGACTGTACCAGTGAAGTGGAAAGAAGTAACCACAAGAAACTTCAATAACATTTTGAAGAAATTTACTGTAACAGTCACAAAGAGCGACGCTGAGAAAGGCGAAGCACAGGGCAATGCCAAACTTTCGGGAGCAGTTTACGGTATCTATAAGGGCGAAACGCTTGTAGATAAGTATGTTACTGATGAAAACGGTCAGTTCACTACTAAAGAATATGTTTGTGATACCGACTGGACAATCCGAGAAATCACACCGTCAGAGGGATATTTGCTTGATAAGACTATCCATGAAGTAGGTGCAGACCCGAAACTTTATGAGGTGGAACACAACCTTACTTCCAATGATGTAACCGAGCAGGTAATCAAAGGCAATGTGGCTATCATCAAACATACCGATGACGGAGAAACAAAGATTGAAACACCTGAAAAGGGTGCTTCCTTTGAGATTTACCTGAAATCTGCCGGAAGCTATGACGCAGCCAATAAAGACGAGAGAGATACCATTGTTTGCGATGAAAATGGCTTCGGTCAGACAAAAGATATGCCGTATGGTATTTATACCGTACACCAGACTTCTGGTTGGGAAGGCAGAGAGATGATGGATGATTTTGATGTGTTCATTTCACAGAACGCACAGACCTACCGTTATCTTATCAATAACCGTAACTTTGAGAGCTTTGTCAATGTAGTCAAGGTGGACGCAGAAAGCGGAAAGAGTATTCCGTATGCAGGAGCAGGATTTAAGATTTACGACCCACAGGGCAATCAGGTCAAAATGACCTTTACTTATCCGACACCGACCACGATTGATGTGTTCTATACCGACGCAAATGGTTCTCTTGTAACACCTGAGAAATTAGATTACGGCAAGGGATATTCCATCGTAGAGGTACAAGCTCCATACGGATATGTACTTGATGATACTCCGGTATATTTTGATATTACCGAAGAAAATTCCACAGAGGAAGGCGGCGTAACTGTTGTGAAAGTCAATAAGCCGAATATGGCACAGAAAGGTACTATCATGGTTGAAAAGACCGGAGAAGTATTTAGTGGTGTCAATGTAAGTGGTTCTGAGGACAGTGATGTTATCTATCAGCCTGTTTATGAAGTGGCAGGACTTGAGGGTGCAGTTTATGAAGTCCGTGCTGCGGAAGATATTAGTACACCGGACGGTACACTCCGCTATTCAAAGGGCGAAGTGGTAGATACTATCACAACAAGCTCCGATGGATTTGTTAAGAGCAAAGAACTTTATCTCGGAAAATACGAGGTCAAGGAAATTACCGCACCTTACGGAATGGTAGTGAGTGGCGAAACACATACGGTTGAGCTTACTTATGCAGGTCAGAATATCTCTGTTACCGAAACTTCCACATCGTTCTATAACGAAAGACAGAAAGTGCAGGTAAGCCTTGCAAAAGTCATTGAAAAGGATAAGACATTTGGTATTGGCGACAACGGAGAAATCAAAAACATCAGCTTTGGTCTTTATGCCGCAGAAGATATTGTATCTGCAAGCGGTACAGTTATTCCGGCTGATGGACTGATTGAGATTGTCAGCGTAAATGAAAATGGAACTGCTGTTATGAAGTCAGACCTTCCGTTTGGCAAATACTATGTCAAGGAGATTGCAACCGATGAGCATTATATTCTCTCTGATACGAAGTATCCGGTTGTATTTGAATACGCAGGTCAGGATACCGCAACAGTTGAAATCAAAGTGAATGATGGAAAAGAAATCAAGAATGAACTTATCTATGGTTCTGTATCAGGTAAGAAGATTGACGAGAACGGAGAAGCACTTGAGGGTGCTGTTATCGGTATCTTCAAAGCCGAAGAAACAGAATTTACAAAGGATACTGCACTTATGACGACTACCTCTGCAAAAGACGGTAGTTTTTCTTTTGCAAAAGTTCCTTATGGCAAATGGATTGTAAGAGAAATCGAGCAGCCAAAGGGATTTGTTCTTGATGAAAAAGCGTATGAGGTCAATATCAGCAAAGCCGAGCAGGTAGTTGAAATTGAGATTGTCAATGAGTATGTTCACGGCAATATCAGACTTACGAAGGTGGACGCTGAATATCCGGATAACAAACTTACGGGTGCAACCTTTGAGGTATATAAGGACACCAATGAGAACGGAAAGATTGATGATGGCGATGAACTTATCGGAAATCTTGAAGAAACCGAAACCGGAATTTATGAGATGAAAGAGCTGCTTTACGGAAAATATATTGTCCGTGAAACAAAAGCACCGGAGGGCTTCCTGCTTGATAAGGGAGAATACTCTGTTTTCATTGAGAAAGACGAAACAACTTATTCCGTTGAGAATAAGGCTGGTGTTGGATTTATCAATGAAGCTATGCGTGGAACACTGAAAATCGTCAAGACATCTTCAGACGGTAAGGTCAAAGGTTTTGCGTTCAGAGTAACCGGAGCAAACGGGTATGATATGACATTTGAAACAGATAAGAACGGCGAAATTGTGATTGAGGGACTTCGTATTGGCGAATATACCGTATCCGAAGTGGCAAACAATGCCTCTGCCGCATATATCACACCTGCCGACCAGAATGTTACTATCAAACTTGATGAAACAGCCGTTGTAAAAATGCACAATGAGTTGAGGGATACTCCGAAAACAGGAGATGATACCAATATGAAACTTTGGTATGTCCTTGCCGGACTTTCTGCTGTCGGTATCGCCGTAACTTCTGTTGTTGCACACAAAAAGAAGAAAAAGGAGAGTAACGAGTAATGGAAGCAAAGACAATTATCGCTATCGCATTAGTCGCCGTTATTGTCGGCGGCTTTATCTTTCTTCAGGTTAAAAACCGTAAGAAGTAAGTAACAAGCGAACATTAACCAGTCGGGGCAGAGCGTAAAAAACTCTGTCCCTTTAATTTTTGGAGGAACATTATGAAACAACAGAAAACGGTGGAGAGCCGAGTGCTTGAAATCTTAAAGGAATGCCCGATGTCGAGGTATGATGATATGCTTCTCATTCTGCATTATTACAATCGGTACGGATATATACCTGCCGGAAATCTTCCGCTTGAGGATATTGTATTTAATTACCGAGCATACGGACTTCCTTGTTTTGAAACCATACGCAGGGCAAGGCAGAGAGTACAGTCCCTTTTTCCTGAGTATTCACGTAATCCGCAGAAAGAAGAACAGAGCGGCAGTATTTCTATTGTAATCAACATTAGCTAAGGAGGTATTTTCGTGAAAGACAAAGCAACTTTTCAGAATAAGGTCAAGGTGCTGAATAAACTCTTTGACTCCGGTTGTGATACGGAGAAAAAGTTGCAGCAGCTTGATATGGAAGCAATCCTGAAAATCCCGAATATCACGATTCCTGATATGGGTGTGATTATGGAGCTTCAGAAGAATACAAAGTCCGGTAAACTCTTTTCGTATTTGGGCGGCGGTTCTGATGAAGCAACAAAAATGAGAGGTAAGGAAAATGAAGCAACAGGAGAATAGAGCAGAGCCGCAGGAAAAGCAAATTCGATTTATAGACAGTCATTACAATTTGAAATTCTATATTCCCGATGGAGGAAAAATCAGGATTACTTTTCGTGATGGACACACAGCAGACAGAGTGTGCAAGTATATTGATGACTACCATTTGTATGTCGGAAATTGCTGCTATCATATATGCGAGTTTGCTGAAAAAATGGAGCTTAGTGGAAGTAAAGTTGAACCTGTCAATCAATCCGAACCGTCAAAAAACAAGACCAGAAACAGAGAAAAACAGCGATAAGGAGGTGCAAGAGTAATGGCACGAAAATATGACCTTATTTCTGAGCTTTACAACCGCACCTGCAAAACGGTTGTGTCAAATCCTCAGAACTGGCAGGCATTCTTGGCTTCGGCTTGCCGAAATTATAAGTTACGCTATGACGAACAGCTTCTTGTATATGCACAGCGACCTGATGCAACAGCGGTTCTTGAGATAGAGCAGTGGAACAAAATTTTTGGCAGATGGGTCAACCGAGGTGCAAGAGGTATTGCTGTTTTTGCTGATGAAAACCGTTCACGGCAAAGACTGACACATTACTTTGATATTTCAGATACTCACGAAAGCAGATATTCAAGAACAGTCCCGATTTGGGATATGCGTCAGGAATACGAAGCTGATGTGATTGAAACATTGGAAAGCACTTTCGGAGAGATTGAGAATAAGAGCAGTCTTGCCGAAGCGATTATGGGAGCAGCAAGAAATGCGGCAGAGGATAATATCCCTGATTATCTGCAAGACCTTTACTATGCAACCGAGGGCAGTTCCTTTGAGGAAGTGGAAGAGGATATTGTGGCTTTCATTTATAAAAATGTCGTGACAAACAGTGTGGCATATATGATGATGTCAAGGCTCGGTGTTGATACGGACGGTTATTTTGAACTTGATGATTTCAGAGATGTTACCAACTTCAATACGCAGGAAACACTCAATGCACTTGGATTTGCTACCAGTGATATTGCAGAAATGGGATTGACGGAAATATCTAAAACAATTACTGCACTCAACCGTCAAAATCGCATAATTGTCGGTCAGGACAGAAATGAATACAATAAGGTTGAAAATAACGACGAAAGGAGTTTGGACAATGAACGAACTGACCTACACGATGGTGGGCGATTACAGCCTTCCGAACCTGAAACTTCCACAGCAGCCGGAAGTGACGTTGGGCAGATACGCTCAGATGAGGAGAGAGTTTCTGAAGGAACATCACAGAGTCCTTTACTACAATCTCCTGACGAGGGGCGAACTGACACAGCACTTGGCGGAAGTGGAACAGAGAGCCAGCAAGATGGAGAAAACAATTCTGAGCCAGATGGCACAGAAAGAGGGAGTGACCGAACAGATGAAAGCGGAGGATATGATGAAATGGGTTCGTCTGATGAACTCCCTTCGCAATTCGGCACAGGAAATCGTGAAAGCGGAAGTGATATTCGCTTAGAGTATTACGACAGAACGCACGAGGATAAAAGCCTTCCGTTCTTTGGACGTGATGAAGTAATCAATGAAATTCTCAGAACGACACCACATTTGTCAGCAAGTCTGGAAGAAATCAAAGATTATTATGAACGCAATCCAGATAACAAAGACCGCACAGAGTATATAAAGAGTATTTTCAATAATGATTATACTGAGCTTACTTTAGAGGACGGCAGGACAGTAGGGTACAAGACCTTTGAAAACGTTCTGCATTTGTGGGAGGGCAAATATGACAGCAGAACCGCACAGAGCTTTTATGATTGGGCTGTTATTGCCCGACACTTTGAAGCTATGCGATTACTGGGAGAATTAAGTGACAGCATAAAACCATTACCGTCAATGGACGGTCAGATGACATTCATATTAGACGGTCGGGCAGAGGAAAAGAAAACCTCTGCCTTTACTTTTTCTCAGGAGATTATCGACGCTGTTCTTGCGAATGGAAGCGGATTTTCTGAGGGAAAAATGCGTATTTATGAGCAGTTTGAAAAAAGTCTTTCTGCAAAAGAAAATGCCGACTTCTTGAAAAATGAATATGGTTGGGGCGGTTCTTATCCCGTCATAATCGGGGCAGGCATTGATGAGAGCCACGATGGAAAAGGTATTACGATTACGAAAGGCATCGGTAAAGAAAATCCACATATCACACTTTCGTGGTCGCAGGTGGAGAAGCGTATCGGGGAACTTATCCGAATGGACAGATACTTAAATCCAAAGGAAAAAGAACGCTATCCTCAGTGGCTTGAAAGTCAAGAGGAACACAGAGCCAAAATCGAGGAAACGAAAAGAAATCGTGAGATACTCTCTAATGCACCACCGGAGCAAGAGGTCGAACCAACCGAAAAAGAACCTGAAGAAGCAGAACAGCTACAAGATGTGCAGTATGAATATCATCTTGGCGATAAGGTGTATATCGGTGCTTCTGAGTACGAAATCTTATCTGTTGATGATGAGAGAGTAATGCTCTATGACTATGATATGCCACTGTTCAATAAGGAATTTTCACGCACAGAGTTTGACAGAAAAGTGCGTGAGAACCCGATGAATGAGCATTTGATTGTGAAGGAAGAACCTGCCGAAGAAAGAAATGAAAAAGAGCCTGAGCCGTTAGTTCCCGCTTGGGAGCAGAAGAAAAAAGTCAAAGGCTTTGACTTGCACCCTGATGTGCCTATGGCAGACCGTCACACCTTTAATCTTAGAGAAAATGAGGTTGAAACGGTTGGTAAAAAGGAACGCTTCCGCAGAAATATTATGGCGATACAGCTTCTTAAAAAATGTCAGGAAGAAAACAGATTTGCCACTCCTGAAGAACAGATTGTTTTATCAAAGTATGTCGGTTGGGGTGGACTTTCAGAAGCCTTTGATGAAAATAATTCAGCGTGGGCAACTGAATATCTGGAACTTTCTTCGGTATTAACACCAGAGGAATACGCTTCGGCAAGAGAAAGCACATTGACTGCGTTCTACACGCCGCCCGAAGTTATCACAGCCATTTATAAGGCAATGGAGCAAATGGGCTTTAAGGAGGGCAATTTGTTAGAGCCGTCCTGCGGTATCGGTAATTTCATCGGTATGCTACCGGACGCAATGCAAGACAGTAAGATTTACGGTGTGGAACTTGATACGATTTCCGCAGGGATTGCACAGCAGCTTTATCAGAAAACAACCATTGCGGCACAAGGATTTGAAGAAACCAATCTGCCGGACAGCTTCTTTGATGGAGTGGTTGGCAATGTGCCTTTTGGAGATTTTAAGGTGTTAGATAAAAGGTACGACAAGCATAAGTTCCTGATACACGATTACTTTTTTGCCAAGTCCCTTGATAAGTTAAGACCCGGCGGTGTGATGGCTTTTGTAACGAGCAAAGGCACAATGGACAAGGAAACTTTAGCAGTACGAAAGTATATTGCACAGAGAGCAGAGCTTCTTGGAGCAATTCGATTGCCGAATAATACCTTTAAGGGTAATGCAGGAACGGAAGTCGTTTCGGATATTCTTATCCTGCAAAAGCGTGACAGACTGATAGATATTGAGCCGGATTGGATTCATCTTGATACCGATGAGAACGGAATTAAGATGAACTCTTATTTTGTGCAGCACCCCGAAATGATACTTGGAGAAATGAAAATGGTATCGGGGCGTTTCGGTATGGAAGCAACTTGTGTGCCGTATGAAAATGCAGACCTTGCAGCACAGCTTGATGAAGCAGTAGCAAACATTCACGGAGAAATCACGGAATATGAAGCCGAGGAAGAACTGGAGGAGGAAGATAATTCTATTCCGGCAGACCCGGCAGTGAGAAACTTTTCATATACGGTGGTAGACGATAAAATCTATTATCGTGAAAATTCCCGTATGACTCCGGTGGAAGTGTCGGCAACCGCAGAGAACCGAATTAAGGGTATGATTGCTATTAGAAATTCCGTCAGAACGCTGATTGAATTGCAGACAGAAGATTACCCTGACAGCGAAATCAAAGCGGAGCAGGAGCGATTAAACAGACTTTATGATACCTTTTCAGGTAAGTACGGACTCATTAACAGCCGTGCAAATACTTCTGCTTTTTCGCAGGACAGTTCATTCTCTTTGCTTTCCGCATTGGAGATAATCGGAGAGGACGGAGAACTGGAACGTAAGGCTGATATGTTTTCTAAGAGGACAATTAAGCCGCATACTCCGGTTACTTCTGTTGATACGGCAAGCGAAGCGTTGGCGGTATCTCTTGGAGAAAAAGCCACGATTGATATGGACTATATGATGGAGCTTTCCGGTAAATCGGAGAATGAAATCTTTGAGGACTTAAAGGGTGTTATCTTCTTAAACCCGCTTTATGAGTATGGAAATTCTTACGAACCGAAGTATCTGATGGCTGATGAATACCTTTCGGGTAATGTCAGGGAAAAGCTGAAGATTGCAAAGAACTCGGCAGAACTCTATCCGGAAGATTATAAGGTCAATGTGGAAGCACTTCAAAAGGTGCAGCCGAAAGACCTGACTGCAAGTGAAATTTCCGTGCGACTTGGTGCAACTTGGCTGCCACCGGACGATGTGCAGGAGTTTATCTTTCATTTGCTTGAAACACCACGCTATGCACAGTGGAATATCAAAGTTCACTTCTCTCCATTTACGAGTGAGTGGAATATTGAGGGCAAATCCTATGACAAAGGAAATGTAAGGGCATATAACACTTACGGAACTTCCCGCATCAATGCCTATAAGATTATTGAGGAAACGCTGAATTTAAAAGATGTGCGTATCTTTGATTATATCGAAGATGATGAGGGAAAGAAAAAGGCTGTCCTGAATAAAAAGGAAACAGCGATTGCTCAGTCGAAGCAGGAAATGATTAAGCAGGAATTTCAGGACTGGATATGGTCTGACCCTGAACGAAGGGAAAGGCTTTGCAAATCCTACAATGAGAAATTCAATAGCGTCAGACCTCGTGAGTATGATGGAAGTCATATCATCTTCAATGGTATGAATCCTGAAATTGAACTCAGGGAACATCAGAAAAATGCGGTTGCCCATATCCTTTACGGAGGAAATACGCTTCTTGCACACGCAGTCGGAGCAGGAAAAACTTTTGAAATGGTAGCGGCAGCACAGGAGTCGAAAAGGCTTGGGCTTTGTAACAAGTCACTGTTTGTTGTACCAAATCACTTGACCGAACAATGGGCGGCTGAGTATTTGCAGCTCTATCCGGCGGCGAATATCCTTGTCGCAACAAAGAAAGATTTTGAAACCAAGAACCGTAAAAAGTTCTGCGGCAGGATTGCAACTGGAGATTATGACGCAGTTATCATCGGACATTCACAGTTTGAAAAAATCCCGATGTCCATTGAAAGACAGAGGGCAATCTTAGAACAGCAGCTTGAGGAGATAACCGGAGGAATTGCGGAACTCAAGCGAAACCGAGGGGAAAACTTCTCCATAAAGCAGCTTGAAAAGTCAAAGAAATCTATCAGGCAGAAACTTGATAAACTCAATGACCAGACGAAAAAAGATGATGTTGTAACCTTTGAGGAACTTGGTGTAGACAGGCTTTTTGTTGATGAAAGCCATTATTACAAGAACCTTTATCTTTATACAAAAATGCGTAATGTGGGCGGTATCGCACAGACGGAAGCACAGAAATCTTCCGACCTCTTTATGAAGTGTCGTTACCTTGACGAGATTACCGGAGGACGAGGAACAGTGTTTGCAACGGGTACACCTATCTCAAACAGTATGGTGGAACTCTATACGATACAGCGATATTTGCAGTACAACACGCTTGTGAAAAATGGGTTGCAGCACTTTGATGCCTGGGCTTCCACTTTCGGAGAAACCATTACGGCAGTGGAACTTACACCGGAAGGAACAGGATACAGAGCAAAGACAAGGTTCGCAAAATTCTATAACTTGCCTGAACTAATGGCGATGTTCAAGGAGATAGCGGACATTAAGACAGCGGATATGTTGAACCTGCCAGTACCGGAAGCAAAGTACCATAACATTGCAGTAAAGCCGTCAGAAATGCAGAAAGAAATGGTTGCTTCCCTTGCAGAGAGAGCTGAGCAGGTGCGTGGCGGCGGTGTGGATTCAAGCGTAGATAATATGCTGAAAATCACGAATGACGGAAGAAAACTGGCTCTTGACCAGCGTATGCTAAACGATATGCTGCCTGATTTTGAGGGCAGTAAAATCAATGCCTGCGTCGATAACATCTATCGGATATGGAAAGAAAATGCCGACAAGAAATCGGCACAGCTTGTGTTTTGTGACCTTTCCACGCCGAAGAATGACGGAACATTTTCCGTCTATAACGACATCAGAAAGAAGCTGATTGAGAGAGGTATTCCTGAAAGTGAAGTGAAGTTCATACACGAAGCCGACACGGATATGAAGAAAAAAGAACTGTTCCAAAAGACACGCAAGGGAGAGGTCAGAGTGCTTCTTGGCTCTACTCAAAAGATGGGAGCAGGAACGAATGTGCAAGACAAACTTATCGCACTTCACGATGTGGATTGTCCGTGGCGACCTTCAGATGTAGGACGGATTTTGCGGACATTCAAAATAAAAAAGAATGTGGAGGTAACAGACAATGGCAAAGACAATTTTTGAGGAAATGGGCGGCAAATTCCAGTTTCGTTCCAAAGTGACAGATCTTTTTTTTGAAAACAGTCAGTTAAAAAAAATTGAGATAAATGGGGAAAAAAGGATTCCGGCCCAGGTATGTGTGCTGGCAGTTGGACATAGCGCAAGAGATTCCTTTTTCATGTTTGAGAAAAAAGGAATCTATATGGAACCAAAATCTTTTGCAGTAGGTGTACGTATGGAACATCCACAGTCCATGATCAATCTGGCTCTTTATGGGGAAGAGGAAAACGAGAAACTTGGAGCTGCTGCTTATAAAGTTACCCACACATGTGAAAATGGCCGTGGTGTTTATTCCTTTTGTATGTGTCCGGGCGGTTATGTAGTAAACGCTTCTTCAGAACCGGAGATGCTTGCTGTAAATGGTATGAGCTATCAGGCCAGGGACAGCCGCAATGCAAACAGTGCGCTGATCGTATCGGTAACTCCGGCTGATTTTCCGGAAGAGGGGCCTCTGGGCGGCGTAGCATTTCAGCGCAATCTGGAGCGCGCAGCGT
>OHVX01000255.1_pt1 | contig 16335 bp, 12 predicted proteins | sample 1579581 | NCBI WGS metagenome assembly OHVX01 (sample SAMEA3882536, study PRJEB24775) | human gut metagenome | biome: human-associated habitat; feature: intestine environment; material: feces | place: Netherlands | collected 2009/2010
TCGTCGGTCGCGTACCGAAGTACGCTTCCCTCCTCTTTCACGTCACTTTGCTCGCCTAGGGGCATTTTCGCTGACGTGAGCTCAACCTGCGGCGCAATGTCAGCAACCAAGCCGAAAACAAAAAAGGCCGAAGTCCCAAAAGGCTTCGGCCTTTGTTTTCTACAACGTCCAAGAGCAGTTTATCGATTCTCAATACTTCCGATGTTCTTGAGCTCGATGGAGATGAGGCCGTTGGGCTCATTGACGAACTCAATGTACTCGGAATTCGAACCCATCTCGGCCGGGAAGCTGATCTCGATGCCCGTGTCGGTACGGATCTTGTGGTTGCGCACCGCCGCGCGTTCGACCTGCTTGCGCTCCACGGGCACACGCTCAGGCACCTTCTCCTCAGTCAGTGCCGCGCGCACGCTCTCCTTGATAACCGGCTCGTCCTCAAAGACCTCATCGACGATATCCCAAGGGGGCAGTTCCTCGTCATCCTCAACTTTCTCGGCAACAGCAGCCTTAACCTTGGCGAGTGCTACAGCCGTGTTGGCACCGTGCTCCTCGGCGACTTCCTCGACCACACGCGTCACGGTGTCGATGACCTCCTTGCCCGATACCCCCGTGTCGCACTGCAGCAGGCCATCGGGAATGAGCATGCGATCCTCGCCGGCAATCTTGCGCTTCTTATCCACATAGCCGATCTCCATGGTGCTTGCACGCACGATGGCATAGCTCGGCACCTTTTGCGAGGGATTCGGCAGAATGGCGTAGTGGCGCGCAATGTCGTTGCGCACCTCGCCCTCTTCGCGACCCACCTCGTGCATAAAAGCCTGCTTGGAGCCCAGCAGCATCACGGCAAACCAGCGGGCATCCTCATCGTCATCAAAGTCCGCCACAAGCACGTCAGTGGACTCGGCTTTCTCGGCCTTGGTAAGTTCGGAAGAGATGAACTCCGCAATCTGCTGAGACAGATCCACGAACTCACGCTCACCAAAGAAATAGCCCTTGAGCTCGCCGCCGAATGCGGAGTTCTCGGCAAACGTGGCACGCTTGTTATCAGCCGAGGTACGAGCGCGCCGCAGGTGCGTGGTTACGAAATTACGCACGGTGCGGCTCTCGATATCGAGCTCGCGCTGGCTCATAACGTTGACGGCAGAGTCAAAGTCCAGGATATGCAGAATCGCGTGATTGATTTTCATATACGGCATTCCGTTCTAGATCGATTTCGGCACGAACCAGTATAGCGGTCGATCCCGCCCCAGGCGCATCGAAGATTGGTGCATCGGGGACAGGTTGCTTTGCACCAATGGTTAGCGCAGGAGCTCGGACTGCCAAGCCTCGAGCTGTTCTGCCAAGCTCTTGCCGGCAGCGGGCATGTCGATCTGGGGACGTTTGGGCAGAAGCGCACACTTAAGAATCGCAACGATAGTCTGCGAGACAAAGTGTCGCGTATCCTTGTCAAAGCCTTGCGCAGCCTGGAGCATCACGGGCAGGCTCTCGCGCAGATTCCCAGCGATATCCGCAAACCGCTCAGCACCCGTAGCCTCAAGCACGGAGAACAACGCATCTACAAAACGCTCGCGCTCGCTAGGCGACACCGCAAGCAGCATCTCGCGAATGGAGCCATCAACGTATCGAGCACCGGCGGACAGGCGCTCACAGTACACGAAGTCGCGACCATCAACCACCCAGCTAAAGGGATTATGCTGAAGCAGGCTGAACTCGGTGCTCTCAACGATGGCATAGTCCTCCTGTGTCTCGAACATCATGCCAAAGATCGACGACCGAGGTAGCGTCTTGTCGATTCGACCGGATAGGTCGGCGAAGGCGTTGCCGCTCAGAAACTCCTCGACGAAGCCCGGACCATCATGGGAATACGCCCGTTCGATTCGCTCACGGGCGACATCGGGGCACATCGCCGCACCGTACACCGCAAGGTTTCCACCCTTGGAATGACCTCCGCACAAAAGCGGCCCGTCAATCGCATCCGCCGCCTCGTCTACATAACGCGCCGCGGATTCCTGGGCCGGCACAGGACACCGGAACGCCATGTTAAAGTCCTCTTTCCAGCCCACAATCGTGCTGTCGGTCCCCCGGAAGGCAAGATAGCTAAACCCCGCCGGAAATCGGAACGTCATGGCCGCAAACTGCTCCGTTGTCTCGGCATCACTCACGCTACGATAGCCGCAAACACGAACGCCACGGTAGCGAGGGCTTGCTGCCACAGCCTCCAACAGGGCACGGCTCCCCTCCGGATCCCACAGGTCGCCAATCATGTCTTGGTAGCACTCGGCGCGTAGCAGCTCGCGTACGTCTAGGCCCTGCCAGTTCGTCAGCTCCGCCATATCACCCGGCAAACGCAAATAGGACAACCACGCAAAGACCAGGCTATCCACCGCGCAGAACGGCCGTTCCTCAAACGGATCAAACGCCGTCTGGGCATAGGTCAAAAAATTAGGCGAATCCGACATGGCCCTCCCATCAACTATGGTGCATTGGGGTGGTGCAAAGTAACCTGACCCCCTCGCACCAAAAAAGCGCCCGGACCGTGTGGCCCGGACGCCTTTCATTGTAGCCTGTTGCCCAAAAGAGCTTGATTTAGCAGGAGAAGTCGACGCTGTCGATGATGTCCTTGAGGGCCTTTGCGGAGGCGGTGAGCTCATGCTGCTCGTCATCGTTCAGCGGCACGGGGACGCGGCAGACAACGCCATCGCGGCCGACGACGGTCGGCATGGAGATGGCCAGATCGGACAGGCCATACTCGCCCACCATGAGCGAGGAAACGGGCAGAACGGTCTGCTCGTCACGCATAACAGCGGTGCAGATGCGCTTGACAGCCATGGCGACGCCGTAGTAGGTGGCGTGCTTCTTCTCGATGATGGTGTAGGCGGAGTTCTTGACGTCCTCGGCGATGCGCTTCTCGGCGGTCTCATGCTCCAGATGACCGTGAAGCTCGCAGAAGGTGTTCAGCGGCACGCCGGCAACCTGAGCGCTGGACCAAGCGACAAACTCGGAGTCGCCGTGCTCACCCATGACATAGGCCTGGACATCGCGCGGGTCAACCTCGACGTGAGCACCAAGCATCTGCTGCAGACGGCCAGTGTCGAGCACGGTGCCGGAGCCGATGACATGGCCCTCGGGCAGGCCGGACATCTTGATGGCAGCATAGGTCAGAACATCAACCGGGTTGGAGACGATTAGCAGAATGCCATCGAAGCCGGACTTCTTAATCTCGGGGATAATGGACTTAAAGATGTTTACGTTCTTGTTGACCAGGTCCAGGCGGGTCTCACCGGGCTTCTGGGCAGCGCCAGCGGTGACGACGATCATGGCGGCGTCCGCGACATCGGAATAATCGCCGGCGTAGATCTTCATCGGCTCGGCAAACGTCATGCCGTGCGCGATATCCAGGGCCTCACCCTCGGCGCGGTTCTTGTCCACGTCGATGAGGACCATCTCGGAGAACAGACCGCTCTGCATCAGTGCGAACGCCGAAGACGAACCGACGAAACCGCAGCCGACAATAGCGACCTTCTTCTCGTTAACCATTAGAAACTCCCATCTCTCTCCACAAACAAGCCGCCCGGGAACGACCCGAGCGGCTTGCCGTAATCCCAATACATCCAATCGGGACTTTGATTATGCTCCTATTCGCAGCCAAAAATCGACCGTTTACCGAAATTGTTTGCAGGATTCGTAAAATAACTGCACGAAATCGGTTTCGAGCTATTGACGAGCCAAAATACTTTTCTAATATAGGCCCGCCTCGCGAATGGCCTCGACAGCCAAAGCGATCTGATCGGGCGGCAGGACCAGCGCCATGCGCACGTGCCCCTCGCCCGAAGGGCCAAAGCTCGCGCCCGGCGTCACCACAACGCCGGCCTTCTCCATAAGCTCCTCGCAAAACGCCATGGAATCGGTGCGACCACCGGGAAGCTTGGCCCACACAAACATAGATCCATGCGCGTTGGGGCGCTCCCAGCCCAGGCCCTCGAGACCGTCGCACAGGGCATCGCGGCGCTCCTGGTACTTAAGACGCTGCGCCTCGACCTCATCGCGCGGACCGTTCAGGCAGGCGATAGCAGCCTTCTGGATCGGGAAGAACATACCAAAGTCGATCTGGCCGCGCAGCTTGGCAAAGGCAGAGACCACGTCCTCGCGGCCGACCAAAAAGCCGATACGCGCACCGGTGACGTTAAACGACTTGGAGAGCGAGAAGAACTCCACGCCCACCTCGAGCGCGCCAGGGTACTGCAAAAAGCTTCCGCCCGGCTCGCCGTCGAACACGATATCGGAGTATGCGTTGTCATGGACGATGAGCAGGTCGTGCTCGCGGGCGAAAGCGATGATCTCCTCGTAGACCTCGGGCGTGCCCACCGAGCCCACCGGGTTGGCAGGCAGCGACACGATCATGTACTTGGCGCGATCGGCAACCTCGGGGTCGATACCCGCCACATAGGGCAGGTAATTATGCTCGGCAACCAGCGGATAGTACTCGAGCTTGGCATCGGCAATCTTGGCGCCCGCCTCAAAGACCGGGTAGCACGGATCGGGAACCAAAATAGTGTCGCCCGGATCGAGCAGGGCAAGGCCCAAATGGCCCACGCCCTCCTGTGTGCCGTTGCACGACTGCACCATGGACGGCGTAATGCCCGAAACGCCAAAGCGACGCTCATAGTAATCGCACACGGCCTGCTTGAGTTCGGGCAGGTCGCGCAGGGCATACTTCCACATCTCGGGATCTTGGGCTGCTTGCGTGAGCGCCTCGACCACATGGTCGTACGGCTTAAAGTCGGGCGTGCCCACGCTCATGTTGTAAATGGTCTTGCCCTGAGCCTTCAGCGCGAGCAGTTTGTTGTTGAGCGAAGCGAAGACCTCCGCGCCAAAGCGGTCGAGACGCTGCGATGCCTGCATGGTGCCACCTTTCGATATAAAAAACGCGGCGCTCCGACAAGAGCGCCGCGCGATACGGGCCATCAGATTGCAAAAGTGTAACGCTTGCAACCCCCATATTGGTTCAATTTAGCCAACCTTAGTCAATTGGATTGAGCGCGTCAATCTGCGCAAGCCACAAGCGCGAGCTGGCGTCACTCGGCATACGCCAATCGCCGCGCGGGCTGAGCGTCACCGAGCCCACCTTGGGACCATCGGGCAGGCAGCTGCGCTTAAACTGCTGGGCAAAAAAGCGACGATAGAACGTACGCAGCCACGTCTGGACGGTCTTGCCGTCGTAGACGCCCTCGAAGCTCTTGAGCGCCATGCGGTAGATCTTGCCCGGCTCAAAGCCAAAACGCAGCAGGTAGTAGAGGAAGTAGTCGTGCAGCTCGTACGGGCCCACCAAATCCTCGGTCTTCTGCGCAATCTCACCGTCGCCCGTGGGCGGCAGAAGCTCGGGGGACACCGGTGTATCGAGGATATCGAGCAAGACCTCGGCAATACGTCCGCCAAAGACATCGGCAGCATAGCGCACCAAGTGACGCACGAGCGTCTTGGGCACGCTCGCGTTGACGGCGTACATACTCATGTGGTCGCCGTTATAGGTAGCCCAGCCGAGCGCCAGCTCCGACAGGTCGCCCGTGCCGATGACAAAACCGCCAGCCTGGTTGGCCAGATCCATCAGAATCTGCGTACGCTCGCGAGCCTGGCTGTTCTCGTAGGTCACGTCTTGGACGGCCGGATCGTGCTCAATGTCCCTGAAGTGCTGCTCCACAGCCGCGTGAATCGAAACCTCGCGAAAGCTCACGCCCAGGTCGCGGGCAAGCGACTCGGCATTCGACTTGGTACGATGCGTCGTACCAAAGCCGGGCATGGAAACCGCCGTGATACCGGTACGCGGCAGCCCCAGTGTATCGAAGGCACGCACGGTTACAAGCAGTGCCAGCGTGGAGTCCAGGCCGCCCGAAAGACCGATGACTGCAGCCTTGGTGCCCGTGTGGGCAAGGCGGGTCTTGAGGCCAGCAGTCTGCAGGTCGAGGATGGTCTCGCAACGCTCGGCCAGGTCGCCATGGTCGGCCGGCACAAAGGGCGCACGGGGAAAGACGCGGTCGATATCGCAGGCGTTGCGCAGGACGGGAGCCTCGGAGAGCGTGCCCTCAAAAGAAAACTCAACGGTCGTGGCCTCCGGCGCATCGTCCGCGCACGTCCACGTCGTCGAGCGGCGGCGCTCGGCAACCAGGCGGTCAAGGTCAACGTCGGCGACGGCCATATCGCAGGTAAGCAGTTTGGTCGCAGCGAGTTTGGAGCCGTTTTCGTAGACGAGGTTCTCGCCCGCAAAGACCATGTCGGTTGTGGACTCGCCCTCACTCGCGTCCGCATAGGCATAGGCGCAGTACAGGCGCGCGCTCTGGTTAGAGATAAGGCTGCGGCGGTAATCTGCCTTACCGATGATCTCATCGGAAGCGGAGGGGTTGAGAATCACCGTGGCACCGGCAAGCGCCATCTCGGTCGAAGGCGGTGCCGGCACCCACAGGTCCTCGCAGACCTCAATACCGAGCACCAAATCCTCGGCGCCCTTATCGCAGCAGCGGTAGACAAGCCCCGAACCCAGCGGGACCGGACCCTGACCGGCAAATTCAAGCCAAACAGGATCGGTAGGTGCCGGAGCAAACCAACGGCGCTCGTAGAACTCGCCATAGTTGGGCAGATACTTCTTGGCCGTGAGGCCCAAAAGCTCGCCGGCGCAGCACACGGCGGCGCAGTTGTAGATGTTTTCTGCCACCGCAACGGGCAAGCCAACGGTAAAGACAATCGGCAACTCACGGGTCTCATCGAGGATATGCACCAGGGCAGCCTCGCAGGCATGCAGTAATGTACGGTTATGGAACAGATCGGCTGCGGTATAGCCAGTCAGATTAAGCTCGGGCAACACCAACGCACGAACGCCACGCTCGGCAGCATCGCGAACAGCCGCCAGCGCAGCCTCGGCATTGCCCTCGACATCGGCAACGCGAATCTGCGGCGACGCCGCCGCCACACGCAAAAAGCCATCAGACTGAGAAAGGTGAAGATTCATAAGAATGCTCCCGTGCGTAGACGCCATTCACAACAATTAGCAAGCCCTATTGTAGTTCAACCGCCGGGTGCAACCGCATCCCACCAACTTGGTGAGCTATTGATGAGTTGATGGTATCTGTTAAATGTCACGTACGATTCACATCTGGTGGGTACCCTGATGGCTACATGAAACGAAGCAGATTTACACCGGGAGGACCCCGTATGACAACCAAGTACACCGACGCGCCGCGCACGCGCGTCATGACACCGGCCGCGCTCAACAACGGCGTTCACGAAAACCATTCCATCGGACAAACCATGGCCATTGCGCCCAAAAAGGGCCTGTTCGACGACATTTCCATTCCCCAAATCATCGCCGGCGCCGCAGCTGCCGCCACGAGCGTCGCGCTTGCTTCCAAGATCGGCATCGCTGGTTCAGTAATTGGTGCCGCCGTGAGCTCGGTCATCACCGTTGTGTCCTCGCAGGTCTACCGCCACTTTATCTCTGCCAGCGCCGAAGCCCTCAAAGGTACGCACGCCGCCGACGACTACCCTGCCGGCGCCTATGAGCCCGTTGAGTTTAATGCCGAGGAGCACCTGGGCGGCGCCGCGACTACGCAGGAGATGCGCCAGATTGCGGGGCGCGCGACCACGGCGCGCGTCGCTCCCGACAGCCTGCGCGCCAAGGCGGCGGCAGAGCGCAGCCAGACGCAAAAGAAGGTCATCGTCTTCTCGATCGCCATCGCCATCGTCGCGGTCATCGCCTGCGCCGGCGCCATCCTTATCACTACGGCCGGTGAGGGCCTGGGCGAGCGTCCCGAGCCAATCCTTTCGTCGCACACGACCGAGCACGACGCGGATAACTCCGGTCAATCGCAAAGCCAGCAGGACGACCCGCAGGGCAACTCCGCATCCACCGACTCCTCATCGAACACCCCCGATCAATCGCAGGGCGTCGATTCCTCTACGGCTAACAGCGGCACGCAATCCGGCACGACCGACTCAAGCCAAACGACTGACGGCTCTCAGCCGAGCACGGGCGACCAGACGAGCGGCAATACATCGGGCACGGAATCTACCGACAACAGCAGCACCAACAGCTCGAGTGGAACCGCGTCCGGCACGACATCTGACAGCTCGAGCCAAGGCACGGCATCGGGCAACTAAGCACGTTTGCCTCTCATAGAGAACCGACCTGTATAACGGGCGCGAACCGGCAACGGTCGCGCCCGTTTGCTTTGGGTGCCGAGGTAGCACGCCCCGTGCGATGGTAAGATGCTTTGGTGTGTAAAGAGGAGATTTGCCATGAGCAAGACAATAGTTAAGCCCACGCTCTCACTGGGCAACCACATCTATCTGTATCGCCTGCTGCGCGACGCGATTGGGTGCGGTAAGCAAACGTTTATGACGCAGGTCGAGGAGGCGCTCGCCGCCGGCGACATGGCCGCTTATGACCTGGGCTTCGAGTCCACGCGCGAGTTGCTCGAGGAACTCGACGACTGCATTAAGCTGACCGTCTTTAAGGGCGGCCGCCTGTATGCCACCGTCATCGCCAACGAGGCCTGGGATGCCGCCCTTGCCAAGGGCGAGGACAAGCCCAAGACAACCAAGGGAGCCAAGCAGTCCTACAAAAAGAAAAAGCGCGGCGAGAAAGACCTCAAGGCTGTGCGTCCCAAGCACGTTAAGCGTCCCGAACCCGTAGTTGAAGCTGTGCCCGAGCCCGAGATCGAAGTCGCTATTGAGGTAACGGCAGAAGCCGAAACCGAAATCGCCGCCACGACCGATCACGAAGTCATATCCGAGCAGGAAGCCACCGCGGAGCTCAACGAGGCTCCCAAGTCGACAACCGAAGAAGCCGCCAACCAACCCGAGACGCCTGCGTTCCAAAACAGCGATGTCTTTGGCGACGAGGCTGAGGACGATCAGCCCGAAGAGCCCGCAGAACAGGACGCTACCGAGGCGGCATCGGAGCCCGAGACGCCGCAGCCCGCCATCTCGCTTACGGTCGTCTATGACCCCGAGAACGCCAACGCCGGCATCACCACCATGGCATCCACGCCCATCGAGGCAAAGTCGAGCGTCGAGAATGAGAACGCGACGCAGGTTGAGGTTGAAACCGCAGTTGCAGACGCGCCCGTCACCGTAAAGCCCGCAGATTCCGAGATCAAGCCGGAAGTAACGCCGGAGCCCGCACCCGTCATCGAATCCGTGCCCGCCGCTGCTTGCGACCAAATTCCCGCACCGGCACCGGCTTCGGTACCCACAGCGGCCCCAGCCCCCGCACCCGTAGCGCCGACCATCCCCAAGGACTTCCCCGTCGATTTCGCAACCGAGGTCTTCTGCCCCGGCCCGCTTCTACACCAGCTGTCGACCTATCTCCCCTACGGCGCCGACACGCTCGGCATCGTCGGCGAGTACTATTGGATCGCCCGCGAGCGCGGTACCATCGAGGCTGCGCGAAATCGCGCAAGCTTCCCCCTGCGCTACACGCAGGCCGGCGAGCGCCGCGAAGTCACCGTGCGCATCCGCCGCAACACCACCGGCGGTCTCGGAGCCGCTTGGGTCATCGACAAAGTCGAGGAACCCGAGCAGTAACGACAAACGGCTCAAATCCAAACCCGGATTTGAGCCGTTTTCATTACGCATTTATTGATATTGCTCATTTATCGATGTTGCGTAACCGACAGCGAGCGGGTCGCAAGTGCCCCAGGTTGCCGTGAAAGAGGAGCGACGCGTACTTCGGTACGCGAGCGACGGTTTGAACGGCAAGATGGGGTGCTTGCGGCCCGCGCAGCGTCGAGCAGTTACGCGGTTTGGAAAAACCGCGTAACGATCTAGTCGCGCGTCAGCTTGCGGTGAATACGATGCGGCTGGGCTGCGTCCTCGCCCAGGCGCTCGATACGGTTGGCCTGATAGGCCTCGAAGTTGCCCTCGAACCAATACCAGTTGCCCGGGTTCTCGTCGGTGCCCTCCCACGCCAGAATGTGCGTGGCGACGCGGTCCAAGAACATACGGTCGTGGCTAATGACCACCGAGCAGCCCGGGAACTCGAGTAGCGCCGCTTCGAGCGAGGACAGCGTCTCGACATCGAGGTCGTTCGTGGGCTCGTCGAGGAGCAGCAGATTGCCGCCCTGCTTGAGCGTGAGCGCCAGGTTCAGACGGTTGCGCTCGCCACCGGAGAGTACACCAGCGCGCTTCTGCTGGTCCTGGCCCTTAAAGCCAAAGCTCGCCACATAAGCACGGCTCGGAACCTCGGTCTCGCCGACCATCATGTGGTCCAGGCCGTCCGAGACGACCTCCCACAGGTTCTTATCGGGGTCGATGCCGGAACGGTTCTGATCGACATAGGAGATCTTGACGGTCTCGCCCACCTCGAGCTCGCCCGAAGTCAGCGGCTCCAGGCCCACGATAGTCTTGAACAGCGTGGTCTTGCCCACACCGTTGGGGCCGATGACGCCCACGATGCCGTTGCGCGGCAGGGTGAACGAAAGGTCGTCAATGAGCACGCGGCCATCGAACTCCTTGTGCAGATGATGGGCCTCGAGCACCTTGTTGCCCAGACGCGGGCCCACGGGGATGCGGATGTCGGTCCAGTCGAGCTTCTGGCTTGCGCGGGCCTCGGCCTCCATCTCCTCGTAGCGAGCCAGACGGGCCTTGTTCTTGGCCTGGCGAGCCTTGGGCGAGCTGCGCACCCATTCGAGCTCGGCCTCCATGCGCTTGGCGAGTTTGGCGTCGCGGTTGCCCTGCGCCTCGATACGGGCGGCCTTGGTCTCCAGATACGTGGAGTAGTTGCCCTTGTAGGGATAGAGGTGGCCGCGGTCGACCTCGCAGATCCACTCGGCAACGTTATCCAGGAAGTAGCGATCGTGTGTGACGGCAAGCACCGCGCCCTGGTAGTTGTGCAGGAAGTGCTCGAGCCACAGGATCGACTCGGCGTCCAGGTGGTTCGTGGGCTCGTCGAGCAGCAGCAGGTCGGGAGCCTCGAGCAGCAGCTTGCACAGGGCCACGCGACGGCGCTCGCCGCCGGAAAGCACGTTAACCGGCATGTCGGAATCGGGCAGCTGCAGGGCGTCCATGGCCTGGCCGAGCTTGGAATCGATATCCCAGCCGTCAGCGGCATCGATCTCGTCCTGGAGTCTTCCCATCTCAGCCATGAGTGCGTCCATGTCACAGTCCGGGTCGCACATCTCCTCGCCAATCTTATTGAAGCGATCGACCTTGGCAATCATGTCGCCAAATGCCATGCGCACGTTCTCGATGACGGTCTTGTCGTCATCGAGCGGCGGCTCCTGCTGCAGGATGCCCACGGTGTAGCCGGGAGTGAGCCTGGCATCGCCGTTGGAGACCTCCTCGATACCGGCCATGATCTTGAGCAGGGTCGACTTGCCCATACCGTTGGGGCCCACGACGCCGATCTTGGCACCGGGGTAGAAGCTCAGGGTCACGTCGTCAAGGATTACCTTGTCGCCATGGGCCTTGCGAGCCTGATACATCTGGTAGATAAACTCTGCCATTTGCCTGTTTTATCCTTTCTACCTGCCGTTTTCCTATTCTTGTTTCGCTTTAGTGGAAACGAAATGAGGAAACCAGCTCTGAAACGTAACGAAAAGGGTCATGGTTGCCCACACCCCTTAATACTACCTGGGAAAAGTCCCCCGAAACACACTATGAACTGCGTACGCTAGTTTTCCGCAACCTTAGCGAACGGCTCGCTGCGATTTGCGCCACAGCAGATACGAATAGACGTAGACGGCTCCGACCGAACCAAACGCCAGAACCGCAATCACCGCGGCGACGACTTCACTCGAAAGCACGCTGCCTGCCACGCCCATCACAATCAGGCCAATACCCAGCACCATAAAGCAGGCGCCGCCAAAACGCTGCGTACGGCGCCAGTTCTCGGGATCGGCAAGCGCCCAAGGTGTCTTGATGCCGAGCGTATAGTTCTGCTTCACACGCGGCAAGTAGTTGCCTACGCCGATGAACAGCAAACCGACAACACCGGAAATCAGCACGTTAACCGAACCGACCGCCGGCACCACGCCCCAGACCGTAAGCTCTCCCAGCCAGCTTATGGCGCACATGAACAAGGTGAAGGCGATTACGAAGCCCTGGTAGAACTTGCCCGAGGTTCGATATGCCTCACCTTTGGGGTCGATGCGCGGCACCACGCAGAACATTGCGAGAAGCGCCAGAGGCAGCACGCCGAGCGCGGAGGCCATCCAGCTAGGACCCCAACCATCGACGGCACCGTTCGCGCCCCAGTGCGTGGGAATCTGTGCAGGCAAGCTCGGCATCACCATGAGGTGCGCTACGACATTGGCGACGCACAGAACAACCAGCGCAATCCACACGCGCGACGATACCCCCGTGGGGTGAATGCCCTTGTTTTCGTTATTCATCCTTATCACCTTCCGTGTTTGTAAAGCCCATAAACCAACCGATCAAGTCCTGCATGACGGTGGTGTTTAAGCTGTAAACGATGTTTTGGCCATGACGTTCATCGGTCACCAACCCGGCGTTTTTGAGCGTCGCCAAGTGATGGCTCAGCGACGGCTTACTGATATCGAAATGCTCGGCAAGCTCCCCCGCCGTGCAATTGCCCTCGCGCAGCAACTCCAAAATGCGCCGTCGCGTTGGATCGGCCAGCGCTTTAAAACCCTCTCCCGGCATAAGACCTCCTCTCATCATCTCTCATGACGTGCACACTATACTCTGTATTTAGATGTTTGTCTAACTATCTAACCGCAATGCTTCAAACCGCATCAAAGCAAACGCCATCGCAGCCTATGGGCGATTACCTATAATGGCGATAGCTAAAACACGACCCGCTTCCCCATCGGAGGATGTCTATGACCGAAACCGCAGCCGCAATTTCCAACGAGACGCGCGACACCAAGCTCGAGATCATTATGGGGCGCGAGGCGCTCGATAAACTCGCCAGCTCCACAGTGCTGGTGCTCGGCTGCGGAGGCGTGGGCTCCAACTGCTGCGAGGCACTCGCCCGCGGCGGCATCGGTCATTTCGTCATTCTGGACAAGGACACCATCGCGCCCAGCAATATCAATCGCCAGGCCATCGCTTTTCACAGCACCGTCGGCAAGCACAAGGTCGATGTTATGGAAGCCATGATTCGCGATATCAATCCCACCGCCACCGTTATCAAACACACCGAATACCTGCTAAGCGACAACATCGACGAGTTCTTCGCGAGCGTTTTGGAGCAGACGGACGGCAAGCTCGACTACGTCGTCGACGCCATCGACACCATCTCGGCCAAGCTCACCATTGCCAAATATGCTCAGGACCACGGCATTCGTTTGGTTAGCTCCATGGGCGGGGCCAACAAGCTCCATCCCGAGTGCCTCCGCTTTGCCGACATCTTTGATACGGTACGTGACCCTATGAGCCGCATTATGCGCAAAGAATGTAGGAAGCGCGGAATCAAGAATCTACATGTTCTATTTAGCTGCGAGGAATCGGTTAAGACACAGCCCCGCGACCCTTCCAACATCCACGAGCGCACCGAACTCGGAACCGCCAGCTTTATGCCGCCCATCATGGGCCAGATGATTGCCGGCGAGGTTATCCGCCAGATCAGTGGTCGCGGCACCGAGCGCGTGCGCGCCGACGGCCAACGTCTGGACTAGCGGAGCGCGCCGAGATGGAGCCCCGGTTATTTGATGCACACTGCCATCTTGATTTGATGACTTACCCGAATACCGTTGCCGACGAAACTGCGGCTATAGGGCTGGGGGTCTTTGATTGCGGGGTCGACCCACGCGACTTCGAGGCAGCAAAAAAGCCAGCCGCTACCCAAACATTATCGCCGGCGTTGGCCTTCATCCCTGGTGGCTCGCCGACGGCCGCTGCGGTCCTGCCGAAGTCAATCTGCTTTGCGAAGTTGCCGCCCAAGAGCGCTACATCGGCGAGGTGGGACTCGACTTTTCCGCTCGTTTTGCCGGAAGTGAGCCGCTACAAATGCAGGCACTTGACCGGCTCTGCGATACTCTCGTGCAGCATCCTCTTGCCGGGCGCGTGATATCAATTCACGCCGTTCGTTCGGCAGGAACCGTACTGGACGTCCTCGAATCGCATGGACTACTCATCCCAAACCCCGACTCCCCCGCTATCATCTTCCACTGGTTTAGCGGTACTTCGGACGAACTCGTCCGCGCACGAAACGCAGGCTGCTATTATTCCGTCAACGAACGCATGCTCGCGTCTAAACGAGGACGCGAATACGCACGACAGATTCCACTCGACCGTTTACTGCTCGAGACCGATGCACCGGCGGAGGCAAACACGGAAACAAGCGCGCAGTCGCTCATCAGATCGCTCACATGGACCTCAGAACGCATCGCCTCACTCAAAAACTGTGACGAAAAGCGCATCGAATCGGCAGTTTTAACAAATGCACGCTCTGTTTTTAGCCTTCGCTGACCCCTGTGGTCAAAAAACGTCAAATATGAGTACTGCTAGCGAAATGGATACATTACTTTGAGCTTTACGACCACCAGAATAATCTACGATTGTCCATTAACTAACACTTTTACAGTCATTCCTCCTGCATTTTCGCAAGTTTAAACCCCTCCAAACGCTTAAATCACGTCTGAAGGGGTCAATTATGCTGCGACTAAATTAGTCACAGTACTCATATTTGGCATTTTTTGACCACCGAGTCACAGGGAGGCGCTAATGCAGCTCCCTGAGCCCGCTCGGCTATTCGCAAATCGGCGCTCCATGGTCCCAAGAGCCTTCCATGCCGCATACGGTCGAGGCAAACCCCGCCGCAAAGTCGAGTGCGCGCTCGATGGCCTCGGCGCCATCCTCGCCACGCTTGACAGAATCGAGATAACACATCAGGAACGAGGTAAGGAACGAGTCACCCGCCCCCATGGTGTCCTTCATGTCTGCCACGGGTTTGGCATGCTGCCGATAGTAACGCTCGCCGTCATAGGCAATACAGCCCTCAGCGCCAGCCGTGGCCGATACAAAACGCGGACCCAGGCTCTTCACCCATGCCAGGCGCTCGCGAATCTCATCCTCGCTCGCGGCGTCTGCCGCGCTAAAGAATGCGAAGTCAACGTAGGGAGCAATCTGCTCGTAGTACTCGTCGGTCGAATCGTCCGAGAAGTCAAACGAAACGGTAATACCCGCTGCCTTCAGCTTAGGCAGCTCGCGCTCGGTAAAGCAGTAGTTACCCGAATGGACCACATCAAACTGTTTCATATACGCCAAATCAAAACGATCGAGCACATAGCGCGCATCACCACGGATGCCACCCTCATTGGAGCCAAGGAAAACACGGTCGCCGTTAACGACGGTCACGCGCGCAGCACCATTCTCACCGATGAGCTGCTTGCATTTGGCTAGTTCAACGTCCTCATCCTCAAGACTCGCAATCACATGCTCGGCAGCAGCATCATTGCCAAAGATGCCCATATACGCGGAGCGCGCGGCTCCGCATTTCTTGGCATACACGGCAAAGTTCACCGCATTGCCACCCGGATACATAGTGTGGATATGCTCGTAGCGGTCGACGACGTTGTCGCCAAACCCAAGAGCATTAACGTTGAATGTCATAGCGTCGTCCCTCTCTTATGCCAACGGAACCAGTGTTGTGGTAGCAGTACAGCCCAGAACCTACGCGAGTTCCAGCAGGTCCAGCAGCTGGTCGATAATCTTATCCGCGGCATCCTGGCTAAAGCCAAAGCGCTCCTCGCGCTTGGCGATTACCGTCAGACCGGCGCGCTTACCTGCGGTAATGCCATACAGAGAGTCCTCCACACAGCAACAGCGATCCGCGGGCAATCCCAAACGATCTATAGCATGCAGATAGATATCAGGATCGGGCTTGCTGCGCTTGAACTGCTCGCCCGAGACCAAAAACTCAAAGTAATCACGAATGCCGCAGGTACCCAGCACCTCTTCGATATTGTTGAGAGGAGACGACGATGCCAGCGCAACGCGAACCCCACGTTCTTTCAGCCCCGCCAGCGTCTCGGCAACGCCGGGGTTGAGCAGTTTTCTATAGTCGCAGGAATACGCGCTCGCCCATACCTCATAGCGTGCCTCGGCAGCCTCGACGCTGAGCTTGCCCAAACCCGCACGCTCATGCCAATCGACGAGCACCTGCTGAAAATCACGGTGCGATGAACCAACAATCGCATTAAGCTCGTCGCGCGTCACAGAAATCTGCAGGTAATCGATAAACTTCTCGAGTTCCTTTTGATAGTAAAACTCGGTGTCGACCAAAACGCCGTCCATGTCAAAGATAACGGCGTCAAACGGAAATGCGGACACGGCACCCTCCCTAACAAAAGGACGCCCGCGAGCAGGCGCCCGAACCATGCA
>OHVX01000276.1_pt1 | contig 15561 bp, 16 predicted proteins | sample 1579581 | NCBI WGS metagenome assembly OHVX01 (sample SAMEA3882536, study PRJEB24775) | human gut metagenome | biome: human-associated habitat; feature: intestine environment; material: feces | place: Netherlands | collected 2009/2010
AAATATTTTTTTATCTTATCAAATTTTCCTGGTTTTTTTCCTTTTTCTTGTTTTTGTAATTCTTCTGCATAATCTAATGATATTTTTTGTGTTGGAAAATCTCCTATATTAGGTGCAGAAACAAATTTCTCTTCTGGGTGTTTTAATGCTAGTTCTAAATCTTTTATCATTTCTGTTGCTGTTTGATATCTTTCATTTGCATCTTTTCTCATTGCTTTCATAATAATATCATTTACACATTGTGGTAGGTCTGGTTTTATTTTTATTGGTTCTATTGGTTCTTCTTGCATATGTTTTAATGCTACAGAAACAGGTGTATCACTATCAAAAGGTACTCTTCCTGTAACCATCTCATACATTACTACTCCTAGTGAATATAAATCAGATCTTGCATCTGTAAATCCACCTCTTGCATGTTCAGGTGAAAAATAGTGTACTGAACCAATTGTTGTACCAAAAGCAGTAATTGTTGAATTTGAAACTGCTTTTGCTATTCCAAAGTCTGTTACTTTTGCTACTCCATCTTCTGTTATAATTATGTTGTGTGGTTTTATATCTCTATGTATAATATTATTTCTATGTGCTGTTTCTAAAGCAGAAGCTATTTGCATTGCTATTTTTACAGACCATTTCCAGCCTAATGCACCATCTTCTACTATTATTTCTTTTAATGTTTTTCCTTTTACAAGTTCCATTACTATATAATATAAATTACCTTCATGTCCTACATCATATACAGAAACAATATTTGGATGTGTTAAACTTGCAACAGCTTGTGCTTCTACATTAAATCTTTTTATAAATTCTTCGTCTGTTGTAAATTCATCTCTTAATACTTTTACTGCTACAAATCTTTTTAGTACCAAACATTTTGCTTTGTATACTGTTGCCATTCCTCCGCTACCTATTTTTTCTATTATTTCATATCTGTTACCAAGTAACTTTCCTTCTAAATTCATTTTAATCCCTCTTTCTAAAACTATATAATATACAAAATTACTAGTTTTTTATTAGTATAACACTTATGTTGTCGTATCCTCCATTTTCATTTGCTCTTTTTACTAAATTTTCACATGCTGTTTCTGGTTGTTCTTGAACTATGTCATATATTGCCTCTTCTGTTAACATATTTGTTAATCCATCTGAGCACATAAGCATAATATCATTTTCTAAGAACTCTTTTACTAATATGTCTGGTTCTATGCTTTCATTACATCCTAATGCTTTCATAAGCATATTTTTCTTTGGATGATAAAATGCTTCCTCTCTAGTTATTGTTCCATCTTTTACTAATTTTTCTACATAACTATGATCTGTTGTTATTCTTCTAATTATATTTTTTCGTATTCTATATATTCTGCTATCTCCTATGTGACCAATATAAGCTTTGTTGTTATATATTATACAAATCTCAAGAGTAGTTCCCATTTGTTCTAGTTCTTCATTCGCTTTTGCTTTTTTATAAACGGCTATATTAGCATAATTCATTGCAGATTTTATTAAATTCATAATTTCTTCGTCTGAATGTTCTATTTTATCAAAATTTTCCTCTATATATTCTTTTGATGAATTCGTTGCTAAACTACTCGCTATTTCTCCGCCTTTATATCCGCCCATTCCATCTGCCAAAATACATAAAGCCATATTCTCGTTCACCTGAGAAACATAGTAAAAATCTTGATTCATTTCCCTTGCTTTACCTATATCTGTTTTTGCGTAGACTCGCATCTTTCCACCTCTTTTTTTCTAAGTTGACCACAGGCTGCATCTATGTCTGAGCCCAGCTCTCTTCTAACTGTGGCAACAATTCCTTTTTCGTTTAAATAATCTCTAAATTTTAATATGTTTTCATTTGTGCTTTTTGTATATTTGCCATTTTCTATTTTATTTATTGGTATTAAATTCACATGGCAAAGCATACCTTTTAATAGTTTTACAAGATCTTTTGCGTCTTGCATGTTATCATTATTTTCTTTTGCAAGTGCATATTCAAAAGATATTCTTTTATTTGTTTTTTCTATATAATATCTACATGCTTTCATTAATTCTTCTATGTTGTATGTGTTATTTACTGGCATCATTTGACTTCTTTTTTCGTCTGTTGGGCTATGTAGTGATACTGAAAGTGTACATTGTAAATTTTCATCTGCTAAATCATATATTTTAGGAACTAGTCCGCTTGTTGATATACTAATATGCCTTGCTCCCATATTTATTCCTTTTGGATTGTTTAATATATGTACGGCATTTATAACGTTATTGTAATTGTCTAATGGTTCTCCAATTCCCATAAATACTAGGTTTGATATTTTAATATTTTCGTCTCTTTCTATTGCTAAAAGTTGTTCTACTATTTCCCCTGATGTTAAGTTCCTTACAAATTTTACTCCTGTTGATGCACAGAACTTACATCCCATTTTGCATCCTATTTGAGATGAAACACATATTGTTTTTCCATATTTGTATTGCATAAGTACAGATTCTATTGCATTGCCATCTAAAACGTCAAATAAATATTTTTTTGTACCATCTTTTGATTCTTGTTTTTGTATTATTTTAAATATGTGTAAATCAAAATTTTCTTTTAGCTTTTCTCTTAATTCTAATGATAAATTAGTCATTTCATCAAAGCTTGTAACATTTTCTACAAATATCCATTTAAAAATTTGTTCTGCTCTAAATGGCTTTTCTCCTAATTCTACCATTACATTTTTTAATTCGTCTAAATTATAATCTTTTATATTCTTCTTCAAAAATATCTTTCCTTTTATTTCTATTTTAACAAATATATTCTACCATATGGACTTTTATATTACAACAAAATTTTCCAAAAAAATGTAGAGGCAATTATAAAATGCATTTTTAATACAAAACAGGAAGACCTGAGGCCTTCCTATTTTTTATTCCTACTATTAATACAATTTAAGTGGGTCATTCCATGTTTCTGTTACTTCTGTAAATGTCAATAGAAAAATGTAGTTTTTTTCCAGTTTGAAAAAAACTACATTTTTATTATCTCATAAACACCTACCATGCCACTGCTTTGATACACGTTATCTTTTATCGCTATTCAGGGCTCAGTGCTACCTTATATAAAGTGCGAGGCGAGACCCGCAACCTCTGGTGAAGTTGATCGGATGGTAGTAGCCAGTGAGGGACGCAGAACCGTTGTCGTTGCCGTAATTGCCACCACGAGCGGATCGGTAGCTGGCGAGGTCGGCCTTTAGTGTCCATTCCCATACATTTCCAGCTAAGTCATATATATTTTTGGTTAAATCATAAGTATCTGTTGTTCCTTTATATGCTGAACCTGATAGGTCGGGCTTTGTTGTATATGTGCTTGTTGCTCTTTTTGCGCCTCCATATCCAGTAAATGTCATTATTGTATTCCATTCTTTACTTGTTATCATTGAACTAAATACATTGCTATTATTTCCATATAGGTCTTTTTGGGCTTTATATAAACCATACCATCTATAATATTTATCATTTGGTAATTTTGTGTATGCTGTTAATACTGTTGCTCCTTTTTGGCTCCCTATTGTTCCATTATTTATTGTTGTTTCATATCTTCCTACGTAAAATCCTTTATATTTATTTATACTTGTTTCTATATCTGTTTTATCTTGGGCATAGTTAAAGTCATTAGCATAGTCATAATAATTTTCGCCATAATAATAATTTAATTGTTCTTGTGAATCATATACTTTTTTACTTGTACTGTCAGTACCTGTTAATGGACCAAAGCTGTCTTCTGTATAGTTCTCTTCTGTACATGGCATGAATACATATTCATTTGCTCCTTCTTTTATTACTAGTCCTCCTGATATTGTGTTTTCTCCGCTTACTGTCGATACTTCAAATCCTGTTGGTATTGGGGCTATATATTCTCCTTCTTTTAGTACTGCTTTTATTTTTCCTGTATCTACTGCTGTTTTTATATCTGAATTTGCTACTGTTTCTAAGTCTTTATATTTTATTACTTTTACTGTTTCTGGTAAGTCTGCTATTGTTTCTGTATATGTTGAAGGGACGTCGTCTCCTGATGGTGGATTGTCATCTTCTCCTTTTCCAGTATATTCTATTGTTCCATCTGCTGCTACTGTAAATTTATTTCCTTTTGGACTTGTTACTGTATATGGGGCTGTATCTCCTTCTGCTAGGCTCCAGCCTGTACCTAATGCATCTTTTAGCTTCGTCTTGTCAACTTTTCCTGTTTCTACGTTGTATGCTGTTGCTATTGCTGATGTTAGTTCTTCTTTTTCTCTTCCTATTTCTGTTCCTTTTGCTGCTTCTTTTGATTTTTCAAATAGTCCTCCATTAATTGCAACTGTTACTGTTACGCCTACTAATATTAGCATTACAATTATTGTTATTATTAGTGCTATTAGTGTAATTCCGTTTTTTGTTTTTCATTTGTATTTCTCCTTCTTTCTTTTTCTTTCGGGTCGCCCAGAAGTGCGACCCCTACATGCATTATTTTATATGTTATTTATTCTCATGTCAATGTTTTTTATGTTTTTTATGTTTTATAAATTTTTGCTTTGTTTTTGTTTTGCATATTTTTGCATTTTTGGGAAAAACTTATTTTGTTGAATAGGACAATCTTCGATTTTTCTTATTCAACAAAAATGCTGTATAGGAGGTTTTTTTGTGGAAAGATTAAAACATTTTTTTAAATCATTATTCTTCTACCATGAGCCTCGTGATACTTATGAGTTTTCTCTTCCTGAAAAGAATGATGAAGAGGCTTCTAAAAAGGTAAATCCAAATAATAGTTTATCTAATCCTGATGAACAAGAAAATAATCAAAATTTATATAATACCCTTTCTGTAAATATTGATTTTATAAAAGTTAAATACAATACATTAATTAATAGTGATATCATTTTAAGAGAATTTAACCTAAGTATTAGAAACAAAGAATATAAGGCTTGTTTACTTTTTATTGATGGAATGGTAGATTCTGAGCTTATTGATAATTTTATTTTGAGGCCTCTAATGTCTAAAAATTGTGAATCTTCTAAACCTATATCTTCTGCAATTACAAATAACATAACTGTAAAAAAGGTAAAAAAGTTCAACTTAGAAGATTATATATATACCTCTTTACTTCCCCAAAATTCAATAAAAAAAGCAACTACTTTTGAGGAGATTTTTTCTGCTGTAAATGGTGGGGATTGTGCTTTAATAGTAGATACTCTTAATGTTGGATTTGTTTTAGATGTAAAAGGCTTTGAAACTAGAAGTATTTCTGAACCTAAGAATGAAATTGTTATAAGAGGCTCTCAAGAAGCTTTTGTTGAAAAGATAAGGACTAATACTTCCATGATAAGAAGGCTTGTTAATAATGAAAATTTAATTATTGAAAACACCACTGTTGGTACTCTTACTAAAACTAAAGTTGCTATATGTTATTTAAAGAATATAGCTAATAATGATTTGATTGCAGAAGTAAAGTATAGAATTAATAATCTTGATGTGCAGCATATTATCTCTTCTGGTCAATTGGAGCAACTTATTCAAGACAATAGCCTTGCTCTATTTCCACAAATGATTGCAACAGAAAGACCAGATAAAGCTGTTAACCATATTTTAGAAGGTAGAGTTGTTGTGTTAGTAAATGGTAGTCCATACTCTTTAATTATGCCTGCTGTTTTTATTGATTTTTTATCTTCTCCTGAAGATATTAATTTAAAGTTTAGGTATTCTAACTTATTAAAATTTATTCGTATTATTGCAATTATAATAACTCTATTCTTACCTGGCTTTTATGTTGCTATAACTAACTATCACACAGAGCTTTTACCAACAGAATTATTATTTACAATTGCCGCTTCTAGAAATACCGTTCCATTTCCCGTTATATTTGAAATTTTTCTAATGGAATTTTCTTTTGAATTAATTAGAGAAGCAGGTTTAAGAGTTCCTACACCTATTGGTCCTACAATACGGAATTGTTGGTGCATTAATATTGCGGAGAGGCTGCAGTAAGTGCAAACTTAGTAAGTCCTATATTAATTATAATTGTTGCTATTACTGGTATTTGTTCTTTTGCTATTCCTGATTTTTCTATGGGATTTACTTTTAGAATATATAGATTTTTATATATTATTTTAGCATTTGTAGCTGGATTTCTAGGAATTGCAGCTGGATTCTTCTGTCATGCAATTGTTTTAGCTGGCTTAAAATCTTTTGGCTCTCCATATCTTGCGCCATATTTACCTGTTACTAATTTAAGTACAGATGCTTCATATTTTATACCTCCTATGTGGCGTAGAGAAAAGCGTGCGGATTTCTTAAATACTAAAGAGCCTCGTTCTCAGGCAAAAATAAGTATGAAGTGGAAATTTGGGAAAGGAAAAAATCTATGAGCACTTATCAAAAAATAGGAACAGTTGAAGCAATTGCTTTGATTGTTACTATAATTATTAATCAAATAATTTTAAATTTACCAGATGTTATTATTTCAACAACTGGTTCTTCCTCATGGATTAATGTTATTTATATTAGCATTATAGCTATTATTTTTTGTGCACTAATTTGTAAACTGTTCAAGCCATTTAATAGCAATGATATTTTAGATGTTTCTGAATATTTAGGTGGTAAGGTATTAAAATTTATAATTGGTATTGCCTATTTTGCCTTTTTTATTTTCATCTCGGGTATATCTCTTAGGTATCTTGCTAATAGTATAAAACTAATATATTTTGAAGAAACTCCTATAATATTTTTATTGATGTTTTTCTTTTTTCCTACAGTTATTGCTTGCAAATCCGGTATTAAAAATATTGCTCAAGTAAATTTAATGTTTATGCCACTTCTTTTAATTAGCATGCTTATAATTCTTTTTGCAACTGTAAAGGATTTTATTCCACAAAGAATCTTTCCAATTTTAGGATTTGGTGCAGATAAAACATTTCTTGTGGGAATTAACAATATTTTTGCATTTAGTGGATTTGCATATTTATATTTTTTAATACCTATACTTAAAAATCCTGAACAATTTAAAAAGGTAGCATTCATATCTACAATAATATCTGCAATTTATTTATTTTTGAGTGTTATTTGTTTACTTATGATGTTTTCTTTTATCTCATTTTCTGAGGAATTACTTTCTGTATATCTGCTTACTAGAATGATTGAGTTTGGTAGATTTTTTCAAAGGATTGATGCTATTTTTATTCTTATATGGATATTAGCTATGATATCATTTTTAAGCATTTCCTCTTTTTTTAGTATTTATGTTGTAGATAAATTGGTTAGATTTAAAAATTCGGATGAGCTATCCTATTGTATTGCCAGTTTTATTTTTGTGGTTGCACTTTCAATAAAAAATATTGCTCAAATTAAATTTATTCAGGATGCTGTTTTCAAATATGTAATTATATCATTAGTTTTTGTTGTTAGTTTTATTATATTAATTTTGGCAAATTTAAAGCATAGAAAGGAGAAATCGCAATGAAAAAGAAAATTGTATGTTTACTTTTAATTTTAACTCTTTCTTGCTTTTCTCTAACTGGTTGCTATAGTACTAGAGGATTGGAAACTTTAGCATATGCAGTTGCCATTGGTATTGACAAAGGCGATGGTAATAATAAGCTTAAAGTTACTTTACAACTAGCAGTTCTAAGTGATTCTTCTAGTGATGGTGGTGGAAGCACCCAATCCCAACAATCTACTATTACTAGTGTAGATTGCAGTTCTATTGACTCTGGTATCTCTCTTATAAATAGTTATATTAGTAAAAAGGTCAATTTATCTCACTGTAAAGCTGTTGTTTTTTCTGAGGAATTTGCATACAACGGCCTTTCTGAAGAGCTTTTTACTCTTATTAACAATCTTGAAATTAGGCCTGACTGTAATATTATAATTAGTAGATGTAACGCTTTAGATTATTTGCAAAATGTACAACCTACCTTGGAAAGTGTTTCTGCTAGATATTATGAATTAATTCTAAATTCTAGTGAATATACTGCTTACAGTCAAAATATTGCATTAAAAGATTTTTATAATAGCTTACTAAATAGTTCTTCTAGCCCTTATGCAATTTTAGGTGGTATAAACAATAAATCTACTCAAGAATTATCTACTACATCTAGTATTTATGATTCTGAAGGTTCTTATAAAGCTGACGAAGCTCCTATTATTAGTCCAAATGGTATTGAAAACATGGGGCTTGCAGTATTTAGTGGCGATAAACTAGTTGGAGAGCTTAATGGAGCTGAAACTTTGTCACATATAATTGTAACAAATAATTTAAAGAGTGCTATAATAACTATACCAAATCCGTATAAACAAGGTTCTGTAATTAGTATATATATTACTCAAACAAAAAAGACTAAAAGTTCTTTAGAATTTGTAAATAATTATCCATATATTACATGTGATATATCTATAGCTGGTAATGTTTTATCTCTTGAGGAAGGTTTAGATTATTCAAATAAAGAAGTTGTAAAAACATTAGAAGAATATACAAATTCATATATTAAAGAAAATATTCTTTCATATTTATATAAAACAGCTAAAGAATATAAAACCGACATTGCAAGTTTTGGTAGATTGGGACTAAAAGATTATTTAACTTGGCAAGATTGGGTTGATTCTAACTGGGCCTCTAATTACCAGAATAGTTTCTTTTCGGTTAATGTTAATAGTACAATCCAAAGTGGCCAGTTGTTTACAAAAATATAGTTTTTTGGAGGCTTTTTTATGAGAATTTTAGTTATTATCTTATCTATTATGATTTTTATGAAGACCTTTACGTATGGTCTTTATGAATTAAAAGATTGCAAAAATAAAAAAAGTGCAATTACACTTTTTGTGTTTGCCTTTTCTTCATTAATACTTCCTAATCTAGTTGTTTTTATAAGAGGTGTTTAAAAAAATTTAAGGATGTATTTAAAATTACAATTTAATTTTAAATACATCCTTAAAAGAATAATTATACTAATTTTAAAATTACTTTTTCAGCATTGTCGCCTTTTCTAGCTCCAACTTTTATTATTTGTGTATATCCGCCTACTCTGTCTTTATATTTTTCTGCTATTTCTCCAAATAATTTTGCTGTTAAGTCGATATTATTTCCATCTGAATCTTTTACTTTGTTTATTTTTGTCATTATTTTCTTTCTAGCATTTAATCTAGATGGCATATCTTTTTGTCTTTTTTCAGTAGTTTCTTCTTTTACTACTTTTAAATATTCTTTACCGTTTTTACTTGTTACTTTTTCTGTTACTTTATTTCCTTTACTGTCAAGTTTTGCTTTTACAACTTTAACATCTACTTCTTCAAAGTTGTCTTTTTCTTTTATTGCTAATGCAATTATACTATCAACTATTGATTTAACTTCTTTTGCTCTTGCCTCTGTTGTTTCAATTTGATTATGTAATATTAAATCAGTAGTTTGATTTCTTAATATTGCTAATCTTTGATCAGTAGGTCTTCCAAGTTTTCTGTTTACTGCCAATTTATTCATCCTCCTTTACAAAATCCAATCCTAATGAATGTAATTTGTTTGTAACTTCATCTAATGATTTTTTACCTAGATTTCTTACTTTCATCATATCTGCTTCTGATTTGTTTGCTAAATCTTCAACATTAACAATTCCTGCTCTTTTTAAGCAGTTATAGCTTCTTACAGATAATTCTAATTCTTCTATTGGCATTTCTAATACTTTTTCTTTCTTAGATTCTTCTTTTTCTACCATTACTTGTGTATTTTTAGCAGTTTCTGATAAATCTACGAATAATTCTAAATGCCCTGTCATTACTTTTGCAGCTAAGCTTAATGCTTCATAAGCTTTTAAGCTACCATCTGTCCAAACTTCAATTGTTAATTTATCATAGTCAACTGTTTGACCTACTCTTGTATTTTCAACTGAATAATTTACTTTTTTTACAGGTGTAAAGATTGAGTCTATTGGAAGTACATCAATTGCTTGATTTGCTTCTTTATTTTTTTCTGCTACATTATATCCTCTACCTCTATCTGCTGTCATATCTATTACAAGATGTCCACCTTCTGCAACTGTTGCAATATGTAAGTCTTTATTTAATACTTCTACTGTTCCATCTGTAATAATGTCGCCTGCTGTAACTTCTCCTTCACCTTTAAAATCAATTTTCAATTTTTTTTGTTCGTTGTCAAAAGATTTTAGTCTTACACTTTTTAAATTTACTATGATTTCTGGAACGTCCTCTACAACATTTGGTATTGTAGAAAATTCATGAACAACTCCATCTATTTTTATAGTTGTTATAGCTGTTCCAGGTAATGAAGATAGCAAAATTCTTCTTAAAGAATTTCCTATTGTCATTCCATATCCACGTTCTAGTGGTTCACAAACAAATTTTGCATAGTTCTCTTCATCATTTGCTGCTAGACATTCTATATTTGGTTTTTCAAATTCAATCATTTATTTTTTAACCTCCTAATTTAGTTTTGTATTTAAAGATACTGTTATCTTTAAAATCCAAAGTCTAAACTCTAAATTCTATTTAGAATACAACTCAACAATTAAATGCTCTTCAACTGGTAAGTCAACATCTTCTCTTTCTGCTAATCTTACTACTTTAACTTCTAATTTTTCGTTGTTCTTTTCTAGCCATTCTGGAATTGGTTTACTGCTGTTTACTTCAGCATTTTCTTTTGCTATTTTACTATCTTTTTTAATTTCTCTAACTGAAATTACATCTCCTGGTTTAACTAGGTATGATGCTATATCTGTTTTTACTCCGTTTACATCAAAGTGTCCATGATTTACTAATTGTCTTGCTTGTGCTCTTGATGTTCCGAAACCAGCTCTATATACTACATTATCTAATCTGCTTTCTAGTATTTGTAGTAAGTTTTCACCTGTTATACCTTTTTTGCTTTCTGCCATTGCAAAATATTTTCTAAATTGTTTTTCTCCTACTCCATAAAAAGCCTTTGTTTTTTGTTTTTCTCTTAATTGTGTACCGTATTCAGAAAGTTTTTTCTTTCCTTGTCCATGTTCACCTGGTGCATAGTTTCTTCTTGTTACACTACATTTGTCTGAATAGCATCTAGAACCTTTTAAGAACAATTTTTGTCCTTCTCTACGGCATATACGACATTGTTCGTCTTTATATCTTGACATTTTAAATCTCCTTTCATTTTAACGTTATACTCTTCTTCTTTTTGGTGGTCTACAACCATTGTGTGGTATTGGTGTTACGTCTTTTATCATACTTATTTCTAATCCTGCTGTTTGAAGTGATCTTATTGCTGCTTCACGACCAGAACCTGGTCCTTTTACATATACTTCTACTGATTTTAATCCATGTTCCATTCCTGCTTTTGCAGCTGTTAATGCAGCTTCTCCTGCTGCGAATGGTGTGCTTTTTCTAGAACCTTTAAATCCTAATTCACCAGCACTTGCCCAAGAAATTACATTTCCTTTTTCATCAGTTATTGTAACTATTGTATTGTTAAAGCTAGAATGAATATGAGCTGCACCTTTTTCTATGTTTTTTCTATCTCTTCTTCTAGTAACTTTTTTTGCTGCTACCTTTGCCATAATCTATTTACTCCTTCCTTTTTTGAGTTTTTTAAGGTATGGGGACACAGCTTTCCATCCGTCACTTCTTTATAGAGGAGCTATGTCCCTCCCTTATGAATTAGTGATGTCAGTTTTTCTGTTTTCTCCATATTTTAACTTTTTCATTATTTCTTTTTGCTTACTAATTTTCTAGGACCTTTTCTTGTACGTGCATTTGTTTTTGTTCTTTGTCCTCTTACAGGTAATCCTCTTCTATGTCTTATTCCTCTAAAACATCCTATTTCTGTAAGTCTTTTGATATTTAATGCAACTTCTCTTCTTAAGTCACCTTCAACTTTGTAATCTTCCATTGCATTTCTTATTGCTTGTACTTGATCGTCTGTTAAGTCTTTTACTCTAATATCTGGGCTAACTTTAGCTTCTGCTAAAATTTTGTTTGAAGTTGTTCTTCCTATTCCATAAATATATGTAAGTCCTATTTCAACCCTTTTTTCTTTAGGTAAATCTACACCTGCTATACGAGCCATTCTTTTCACCTCTTTAAATATTTTTGTTAATTCTTTGCTAAAACATAGTTGTATAGATTAAAAGCAAAATTTTCTTTTAATCTTTTCGTAATACTTAATTGTTGCTTAGTTTAATTAGTATAATTTGAAATGTAATTAAACTTTTATATATAATAAATAAAATAGATAATTTTTCCCTCGCAAAAATTGCTTAGGACAGCCGCTACTCTATTTATATTATTAACATTGTTATACAACAAATAATCTAATAAATATATTAGATTACTTATCCTTGTCTTTGTTTGTGTTTAGGATTTTCACATATAACCCTTGTAACACCTTTTCTTTTAATTATTTTGCATTTTTCACATATTTTTTTAACTGATGGTCTTACTTTCATTTTTTCACCTCATTTATTTTAGTAAATTTTTGTATTAATTATTTCATTTTAAGCAAAATTTAAATGTTACTTTTATTTTGCTCTCCATGTAATACGTCCACGATTTAAGTCGTATGGAGAAAGTTCAAGTTTTACTTTATCTCCTGGTAATATTTTTATGTAGTTCATTCTAAGTTTTCCAGAAATGTGTGCTAAAACTTGGTGTCCATTTTCTAATTCTACTTTAAAATTTGTATTTGGTAAAGCTTCTACTACTGTACCTTCTACTTCTATAACATCTTCTTTTGACAAAATCTGTTACCTCCATTTATCTATTAATACTAAAATCAACCAATATATTATATACTATCTCTTCTATATTGTCAATATTTCTGGTTCTTTTTCTGTTATTAAAATTGTATTTTCATAATGTGCTGCTAGGCTTCCATCTTCTGATATGATTGTCCACCCATCATCTAATTGTAAGATTCCTGATTTTCCTTGGATTACCATTGGCTCAATTGCTAGTGTCATGCCAGGTTCAAGTTTTAATCCTCTTCCTGCTTTTCCGTAATTTGGGATTCCAGGATCTTCATGCATACTTGTTCCTATTCCATGACCTTGAAATTCTTTTACAACAGAATATCCGTTTTTTTCTACATATTCTCCAATTGCATGAGATATATCTCCAATTCTAAAACCTTTTTTAGCGAATTTTATTCCTTCAAAAAAAGCTTGTTTAGTTACATCAATTAATCTTTGAGTTGATGCAGGAATCTTACCTACAATATATGTTCTTGCACAGTCTCCATTAAATCCGTTTTTATATGCAACTAAATCTACACTTATTATATCACCATCTTTTAATATTGCTCTTTTAGATGGTATTCCATGTATTACTTCATCGTTTACAGAGGCACATATTGAACCTGGAAAATCTGGAACTCCTTTTACTCCACTTGGATAACCTTTTTCTGCTGGAATTGCCCCATTTTTTCTCATGGTGTCTTCTGCAATTTTATCTAATTCATATGTAGAAATTCCCGGTCTAATTGCTTTTTCTATTTCTTTTTTAAGTTTTGCTGATAATTTTTCTATATCAACTTCTTGCAATAATGTTCTTATTGCTTCTGCTCCCATTTTAGCAACAAATGAACCTTTACCAAATTTTTCTTCTGCTTCTCTGTATTCTTTTTCTGTTAAGATCTGGCATTTTGTTAAGTCTGATGTTCCTTTATCTATTACTATGTAAGATGCAAAGTATATAACTTTTTCTAGGCTTCTTGGTGAAATATCTAATACTAAAGCTATTCTACTTGGAATTCCTTTAAAATACCAAATGTGTGCAACTGGTGCAGCAAGTTCTATATGTCCCATTCTTTCACGTCTTACTTTTGATTTTGTTACTTCAACACCACATCTGTCGCATATTATTCCTTTATATCTTACTCTTTTATATTTCCCACAATGACATTCCCAGTCTTTTGTAGGTCCAAATATTTTTTCGCAGAACAATCCATCTTTTTCTGGTTTTAATGTTCTATAATTGATTGTCTCTGGTTTTTTTACTTCACCTTTTGACCATTCTCTTATTTTGTCATCAGATGCTAGCCCAACTTTTAATTTGTTGAATATTTCTAATTCATCTTTTACTTCTTTGTTTTCCATTAAGGTTTTCTTCCCCCTTCAAAAATTTAAAGAATTTTTGTATTATTTATTCTTCATTTTTCATTCTTGCAGGTACACTTATGCGCCCCTGCATTAGGCCACAATATCTCTAAAATTAAATATACACTGCTCGAACAATTCCTTCTTGTGATTTAATTTTATTTTATATTGTTCTATTCAATTAAATTTTTGTTTTGGGCGCAATCATGCGCCCATATTTTCGCATTTTAATTTTTATTCGTCCATTATGTCGTCATCATTTAATAAATTGTCTTTTCCTAAATCATTATCAAACATTTCATCATCTAACAAATCATCTTCGTCTAGTGGCTCTTCGTCATCTAGTTCTTCTGTTGAAAATTCTTCTAAGTCTTCATCATTAACTGCTGTTTCTTCTGGCAATACTTTATTTAATTCTTCTAAGTTAAAATCTATTCCTTCATCTATATTTTCTTTTAGCTCTAATTCTTTGTCATCTTCTGAATATAGACGAACATCTAGTCCTAAACTTTGTAGTTCTTTTACTAAAACTTTAAAGCTTTCTGGTACTCCTGGTTCTGGAACGTTTTCTCCTTTAACTATTGCTTCGTAAGTTTTTACTCTTCCTACAACGTCATCAGATTTGATTGTTAAGATTTCTTGTAATGTGTATGCAGCACCATATGCTTCTAGTGCCCAAACTTCCATCTCTCCAAATCTTTGTCCACCAAATTGAGCTTTACCTCCTAGAGGTTGTTGTGTTACTAATGAGTATGGTCCAGTTGAACGAGCATGTATTTTGTCATCAACTAAGTGGTGAAGTTTTAACATGTACATTACACCAACTGTAATTGGTTTATCAAATGGTTCTCCTGTTCTCCCATCATAAAGTATTGTTTTACCATCTTCTGATAGTCCAGACTCTTTTAATAATTCAACTATATCTTCTTCTGTTGCACCGTCAAATACTGGTGTTGCAACTTTTATTCCTAGTAATCTTGCAGCTGCACCTAGATGAACTTCCAAAACTTGACCTAAGTTCATACGAGAAGGCACACCTAATGGGTTTAGAACAACATCAACTGGTGTTCCATCTGGCATAAATGGCATATCTTCAACTGGTAATATTCTTGAAATAACACCTTTGTTACCATGACGTCCAGCCATTTTATCTCCAACTGATATTTTTCTTTTTTGAGCTATATATACTCTAATTACTTCATTTACTCCAGGTCCAAGTTCGTCTGAATTGTCTCTGTTGTAAACTTTTACATCTACTATTGTTCCTGCTTCTCCATGTGGTACTCTTAAAGATGTATCTCTTACTTCTCTTGCTTTTTCTCCAAATATTGCACGAAGTAATCTTTCTTCTGCTGATAATTCTGTTTCTCCTTTTGGAGTAACTTTACCAACTAAAATATCTCCAGGTCTAACTTCTGCACCTATTCTGATAATTCCATTTTCGTCTAAGTCTTTTAATACGTCGTCTCCAACGTTTGGAATA
>OHVX01000278.1_pt1 | contig 15532 bp, 9 predicted proteins | sample 1579581 | NCBI WGS metagenome assembly OHVX01 (sample SAMEA3882536, study PRJEB24775) | human gut metagenome | biome: human-associated habitat; feature: intestine environment; material: feces | place: Netherlands | collected 2009/2010
GTCAGGCTGGCGGATTTATCGTGCAGCTGATGCCGTTTGCGGAAGAAAGCACAATTGCGAAGCTTGAGGAAAATGTGCAGAAAATCACATCTGTCACAAATCTTCTGGAAGAGGGGCATACTCCGGAAAGCCTTCTTGAGAAAGTACTGGAAGGTTTTGATATCGAGATCAATGATACACTGCCCACACAGTTCCACTGCAACTGCTGCAGAGAACGTGTGGAAAAAGCGCTGATCAGCATTGGAAGAAAAGAACTCAATGAAATGATCCAGGAAGGTAAGTCCATTGAGATGAACTGCCATTTCTGTAATAAGAATTATGAATTTACAGTGGAAGAACTGAAAGAAATCCTGCGTAAATGTAAATAAGAGACGCCAATGTACTGACAGATAGATCTGCCGGAGCACAGGGAAGAAGAGGTAGAAAATGAAAAACGGTTATATCAAAACAGCAGCCGCAACACCTTATATCACAGTTGCAGACTGCAATGCCAATGGAAATGAGATTATCAGACTGATCCATGAGATGGAGAAAGAACATGTGAAGGTTATGACTTTTCCGGAGCTTTGTATCACAGGCTATACCTGTCAGGATCTTTTCCTGCAGAGACGTCTTCTCGACAGCGCCTGGGAAACTTTGCTGAAGATCACAAAGGAAACTGCTGATGTGGATGCCCTTGTTTTTGTAGGTGTGCCTTTCAGAAATCATGGAAAATTATATAATGTGGCAGCAGTTTTAAACAGAGGCGAGATCATTGGTCTGGTTCCGAAAACTTATCTTCCAAACTATGGAGAATTTTATGAGCAGCGCCATTTTGCATCAGGTCTTGGCTGTCTGGAATATGTGGATATTGAGGGAAAGAGAGTTCCTTTCGGAACAGATATTCTTTTTATCTGTGAGGAGGAGCCGGAGCTTGTGGCAGCAGCAGAGATCTGTGAGGATTTATGGGTGACACTGCCGCCAAGCGTTCTCCATGCACAGGCAGGAGCGAATCTGATCGTGAATCTGTCAGCCAGCAATGAGATGGTCGGAAAGGACAGCTACCGCAGAGATCTTGTTTCCGGACAGTCTGCACGTCTGGTGTGCGGATATGTATATGCAAATGCAGGAGAAGGTGAGTCTACACAGGATTTGGTCTTTGGCGGTCAAAATATGATCGCAGAGAATGGAGTGATCCTTGCGGAAGGAAAACGTTTCCACAATGGTATTGTATGCAGTGAGATTGATGTGCAGAGGCTGAACGATGAGAGAAGAAGACTGACTACTTATCAGCCGGCTGACGACAGTGATCATATTAAAGTGAGCTTCCATCTGAATGTGGAAGAGACAAAACTGACCAGAAAATATTCACAGTATCCTTTTGTACCTTCACGAAAAGAAGAAAGGGATATGCGCTGTGATGAAATCCTGAATATTCAGGCAATGGGACTTAAGAAACGTATGGATCATATCCATTGTCATAAGGCAACAGTGGGACTTTCCGGAGGTCTGGATTCCACACTGGCACTGCTTGTGATCGCAAGAGCCTTTGACCTTTCCGGTGCGGACAGAAAGGATATCCACTGTATTACCATGCCATGCTTTGGAACCACAGACAGAACTTATCAGAATGCCTGCAAATTAAGTCAGTGTCTGGGTGCGACTTTAAGTGAGATCAATATCAAAGAAGCAGTAAATATACATTTCAGGGATATTGCTCATGATCCGTCTGTGCATGATGTGACTTATGAGAACAGCCAGGCAAGAGAGAGAACGCAGATCCTGATGGACAGTGCAAATCAGGATGGCTCGATTCTGGTGGGAACAGGAGATCTGTCTGAGCTGGCTCTGGGATGGGCAACCTACAATGGTGACCATATGTCCATGTACGGCGTGAATGCTTCAGTGCCGAAAACTCTGGTGCGTCATCTTGTACGTTATTATGCGGACACCTGCAAAGATGAGAAGCTGACAGAGGTTCTTCTTGATATTCTGGATACACCGGTAAGTCCGGAACTTCTGCCGCCTAAGGATGGCAAGATCGCACAGAAGACAGAAGATTTGGTGGGACCTTATGAACTTCACGATTTCTATCTGTACTATATGCTTCGTGCAGGATTTGAACCGGAGAAAATTTACAGGCTGGCATGTGAGACTTTTGAAGGAATGTATGATAAGGAGACAATCTTCAAATGGCTGAAAACCTTCTATTGGAGATTTTTTGCACAGCAGTTTAAACGTTCCTGTCTTCCGGATGGCCCGAAGGTGGGAAGCGTTGCGGTTTCACCGAGAGGTGATCTGAGAATGCCAAGTGATGCAAGTGCAGGGGTATGGCTGGAGCAGCTTGAAAATATGGATATTTAGAATCGCATAGCGGAGTGGAGGATTTTATCCGCGTGATTTTGCATGGTGAAGCGGAGAACGATCAGTTGTTCTCCGCTTTTTTCAGTGCTGTTTCAATTGCATTCAAAAGAATCATGGAGGTATATTTCTGATCTTCGGAATATTGGATATTTTCCAGCGACTGGGAGGTATAGATCTGGCTGGCCAGTGATTCCAGAGCCGGTTCCATGAGAGGAAACATGGCTGCGGTGCTTTCGCTTAAATTTACCAGACGGATGGAAGTTACCCTGTCAGAGTCAACGGTTACTTCCAGGTCAAAGGTGTTTTCATTCAGGTCGATGGAGGAAGTATAAATTCCCGGTTTGTACAGGCTTTTGGCATCGGCTGAGGCACTTTTTTTCTGACCGGGTCCAAACATGAAAAAAAGTACAATAGCCAGGATGACAGCAAGAAGGAGAAAGATGCCGGTGTATATAACTTCCTTCATATGTAGGACTATGATTTTTGTTTTTGCACTCATGGTACACGCCTCCTGGATGGTTTTGTATATTCTATTACAGAAGTGCTTAAATTATGATATACTGAAACAACGAATGTGAGTAACCGACAGTAAGGAGAGAAGAATGTCATTACAGTTTATTATCGGCAGTTCCGGTGCCGGAAAGTCTTATTTTGCATATGAGAGAGTAATCCGGGAGTCCATGGAACATCCGGAGAGAAATTACTATATTATTGTTCCGGAGCAGTTTACCATGCAGACACAGAAGACGCTGGTGGAAATGCACCCGGGAAAAGGAATCCTGAATATTGACATCCTGAGCTTTGAACGTCTTGCGTACCGTGTATTTGAAGAAACCGGCGGAGATAACAGAAAGGTTCTGGAAGATACGGGAAAAAGCATGGTGCTGCAGAAAATGGTGCAGCAGCACAGAAAGGAACTTGCCTATCTGGGAAGTCAGATGAATAAGCCGGGATATCTGGATGAGGTGAAGTCTCTGGTTTCAGAATTTATGCAGTATGATATCAGAGAAGAGAATCTGGCAGAAATGAAAGAGAAGGCCAAAGATCAGCCATTACTTGAAATGAAGCTTAAGGATGTGGGAATCCTTTATCAGTCATTCAGGGAATTCCTGAAGGGGCATTATATGACAGGGGAAGAGGTGATGGATGTCCTGCTTAAACAGCTTCCTTTTTCCGAAAAACTTAAGGGAGCGGAATTTCTCTTTGATGGATTTACCGGATTCACGCCAATTCAGGTCAATGTGCTCAGGGAACTTCTGGTCATTGCTGACCGCATAAGTGTTACTGTGACTATGGACGAACGGGAGGATGCTTTTTCTCCGGGAAAACCTTATCAGCTTTTCTTTATGAGCAAGCAGATGATACGGACACTTGCAGGGCTGACCAGAAATCTGGAGGATCCAGTGTATCTGAAACCATCCGGACAGTCCCGGTTTGCACAGGCACCTGCCTTACAGTTCCTGGAGAAAAATATCTTCCGCTACAGAAAGGGCGTGTATGCCGAAGAACAGCAGGAGATAAAAATATTTACTGCGCCATCCCCCCTGGAAGAAATGCGGGAGGCTGCCAGAAGGATGTCAGAACTTGTGCGTATCTGCGGATACCGCTATGGTGAGATTGCAGTGATCACAGGAAATCTGGAAGAATATGCAAGACTTGCAGCACAGGTATTTGAGGAGGCAGATATTCCATATTTTATTGACGAGAAGCACTCGGTAATGATGAATCCTTTTGTGGAGTATCTGCGCGCTGCCATGGAGATGGCGGTACAGGGATTTCCTTATGAGAGTGTTTTCCGTTATCTCAGATGCGGGATGTCAGAAGTTACCAGAGAACAGGCTGATAAGCTGGAGAATTACGTGCTGGCGCTGGGAATCCGGGGATATAAGAAATGGTCTGAAAAATGGGTTCGTGTGTACAGAGGAATGGAAGCGGAGAAGATACAGGAACTGAATGAGATCAGAGAGATTTTTGCAGAAGAAGTAAAGGAACTTGCACAGGGATTTGGTTCCGGGAAGAAGACAGTGGAAGAGTACTGCCGGATTCTCTATGAGTTTATCAAAAAAAGCAATGTCTGGCAGAAACTGAAACGACAGGAGCGAAAGTTTAAAGAGTCAGGCGATAAAGCAATGGAAAAAGAATATAACCAGATTTATGGAATTGTGATGGACCTGCTGGATAAGATGGTTGAGATTCTTGGCGAAGAAACGGTAAACAGACAGGAGTTCCGACAGCTTCTGGAATCGGGACTTTCTCAGGCAAAAGTAGCGCTGATTCCGCCGAGCATAGATCAGGTAATGGTGGGTGATATGGAACGATCCCGTTTAAAGGAGATTAAGGCGTTGTTCTTTGTTGGCGTGAATGAGGGAAATATCCCAAAGAGCACACAGACAGGCGGAATCTTATCAGAGCTTGACAGGGATTTCTTCCAGGAGCAGGGAGTGGAACTGGCACCGGGGCCTAAAGAACTGATGAATATGCAGAGGTTTTATCTGTATCTGAATATGACGAAACCGGGAGAAAAGCTGATTCTCTCCTATAGTGATACCAATGCAAAAGGAGAAGGCATAAGTCCGGCATATCTGATCGGGAGTATACGCAGTCTGTATCCGAAGCTGAAAATTGAGGGTGGAGCCGGGGTCAGACCCCATAAAAATTCTATAAACAATTATTGTTATCCGGAAAATCCGGAAGCTGGGATTGATCTGTTTCTGGAGAAGCTGGTACAGGAGACAGAGAAAGAACATGAGGATATTCTGGAGCAGGCAGATGAGACGGATGCAATGTTTGGAGAGCTTTACAGCTGGTATCTGCGGAATCCGGAATACAGAAGCAGAGTACAGAAGCTGGTACAGTCGGCTTTTGCCGGAAAACCAGAGGACATTATCAGCCAGAGTGTGGCGAAGGCATTATACGGAGAGGTTTCACCTTACAGTGCTACCAGACTGGAACGGTTTGCAGCCTGTGCATTTGCACATTTCCTTCAGTATGGAATGAAGCTTACCGAGCGTGTGGAATATGAGTTTAAACCTATGGATATGGGAAATGTTATGCATGAAGCACTGGAAAGCTTTGCAGAAGAAGTGCGAAAAAGAGGCATGAAATGGACAGAGCTGACAGAACAGGAACGGAATGAGATTGCGGACCGGTGTCTGGATAATATTGTGGCAGATTATGGAAATACAGTACTCAAAAGCAGTGCCAGGAATGAATATATGATCGAGAGAACAAGGAGAATTCTCAGAAGGACGGTATGGGCACTTCAGAAACAGCTGGAACAGGGAGAATTTCAGCCAGAAGGCTTTGAGGTAACCTTCGGGGGAGGACGGATTGACAGAGTAGATATTATGGAAGATCAGAATAAGGTGTATGTGAAGGTAATTGATTATAAAACCGGAAATACATCCTTTGACCTGGTTTATCTGTATCATGGCCTGCAGTTACAGCTGATGATCTATCTGGATGGTGCTCTGCGTGTAGAGCAGAAGAAATATCCGGATAAGGAGATTATTCCTGCGGGAGTTTTTTATTACAATATCAAGGATCCTATGATCCAGGAGAAGATAGATGCGGATGTGGAAGCAGTCAGTGCAGGTCTTATGAAAGAACTGAAGATGAATGGGCTGGTTCAGGCAGATCCGGAGCTTGTGTACAGGATGGACAGCAGTCTTGGCTCCATTCCTGTCGCATTTAATAAGGACGGAAGCTTTCGCAAAAATTCTTCTGTGGCAGACAGAACACAGTTCGCAGTGCTTGGACGGTATGTAAGGACGAAGATTGAGAAGATAAGAAGTTCTATTCTGGAGGGAGATGCAGAGGTTTCTCCCTATGAGCTCGGAAAAAAGAATGCGTGTACTTATTGTCCGTATATGACGGTATGCGGATTTGACCGCAGGCTGTCAGGATATGAATTCCGCAGACTGAAAAACTTCTCTGATGAGGAATTATGGAAAGCATTTGACAGGGAGGCAGAATAAGATGGGCGTACAGTGGACAAAGGAGCAGCAGGAGGTTATACGGCTGCGGGACAGAAATATTCTGGTCAGTGCGGCAGCCGGGTCCGGAAAAACGGCAGTACTGGTAGAACGTATCCTGAGTAAGATAACAGATAAAGAACACCCTGTGGATATTGACAGACTGCTGATCATGACATTTACAAGAGCGGCAGCAGGTGAAATGAAAGAGAGGATCTCGGCAGCTATTGAAAAAGCACTCTGTGAGGATCCCGATAATGAGCATCTGCAGAGACAGACAACCCTGCTTCATACTGCACAGATTACAACTATTGATGGTTTCTGTGCCTATATTATCCGGAATTACTTTCATCTGATCGGACTGGATCCGGGATATCGGACGGCAGATGAGGGGGAACTGAAGCTTCTGCGAGGAGATGTTGTGAAAGCATTGCTTGAAGAATATTATGCCAAAAAAGATGAAAAGTTTCAGAAATTCGTGGAATGCTTTGCAACAGGAAAGTCAGATGAAAATCTGGGAAACCTGATACAGAAATTATATGAAATGGCTATGAGCAATCCTTTTCCGCAGGAATGGCTGTCCGGGTGTATGGATGATTACAGGATTGATTCCCTGGAAGAGTTAAGAGAGACTGAGTGGATGAGGATGCTCTGGGATGCAGTGAAGGATGAACTGCAGGAAGCGAAGCTTCTGGTGCAGGAGGCTCGAAGAATCTGCTCAGAGCCGGATGGTCCGTATCTGTATGATGAGGCACTGAGCAGTGATCTGCTTCTTATAAGAAGTCTGCAGGAACTGGCAGAGAAAAGAGATTATAATGGAACTGCAGAAATACTTATGAAACCCTCATTTGCCCGGCTGAGCACAAAGAAGGCTGCGGATGTAGATGAACAGAAGAAGCAGAGAGTGAAAGATCTTCGGGATGAGGAAAAGGGGATTCTGAAGGAACTGGGGCAGCGATATTTCCAGAGTGCAGAGAAAGAACTTCTGGAAGTGATCAGATATATCAGAGGCCCAATAGAGATGTTAGTTGAGTTGACGGCACGATTTAAAAAACAGTTCGGAGAGGCGAAGAGAGAAAAGAATATTCTGGATTTTACGGATATGGAACATTTTGCCCTGCAGATACTGATGACGAAAGAAGGGGAAGAAATCCATATGTCTCAGGCTGCGAGAGAGCTCTCCGCAAAGTATGATGAAGTCCTGGTGGATGAATATCAGGACAGTAACTTAGTGCAGGAGCTTCTGACAACAGCAGTATCCGGGTGGATCAACCAGAAGAAAAATATCTTCATGGTAGGAGATGTAAAGCAGAGTATCTATCGTTTCCGTCTGGCAAGGCCGGAGCTTTTCATGGAAAAATATAAAAGTTATTCCACAGAAGAAGCACAGGAGCAGAGAATTGACCTGCACAAAAATTTCCGGAGCAGGGAACAGGTTCTGGAGAGTGTAAACTTTATTTTCCGACAGATCATGGGGGAAGACCTGGGAGGGATTACCTATGACAAAGATGCAGCCCTTTATCCCGGAGCTTCTTTTCCGGAAGGAGAGTCAGAGGAATTTGTAAAGACAGAGGTTCTTCTGGTCGAGAGAGACGGAGAAGAACTGTCTGATGTACAGGACTATGAAGACGCAGGTGCATCGGGAAACCGCAGGGAAATGGAAAATCAGACCGGGCAGGAACTGGAGGCGCTGGCCATTGCACAGAGAATTAAAGAAATTGTGGGAAAAGAACAGATCGTAGATAAAGAGAAGAAGGAATACCGGTCTGTGGAATACGGGGATATTGTAATCCTGCTGCGCACTGCCTATGGATGGGCAGAAACATTCAGGGAAGTGCTGGCATCTCAGGGGATTCCCGTATATTGTACATCAAGAACCGGATATTTCTCTGCAACCGAGATTGTGACTGTATTGAATTATCTGAAGGTGTGTGACAATCCGCTGCAGGATATTCCGCTTATGGGAGTGCTTCGTTCACCGATCGTCGGATGCACTTCACAGGAACTGGCAGAGCTTAGAATACAGTATCCTGATGGTCTGCTCTACGAGAGTGTTTCGGCATATGCAGGAGAAAATGAAATCCCCGAAAAAGAACTGGATCCGGATAAGCTGAAATCTGAATTGTTAAACAGTAATCTGCGAACAGATGAAAAGAACTCTCTGAATATTAAATTAAAAGGATTTCTGAGTCTCCTTGAAAAGGTAAGAAATATGGCTACATATACGCCGGTCCACGAATTGATCCTTTATGTGCTGAAAGAAACCGGGTATGGAGATTATGCAAGGGCACTTCCGGGAGGGGAGCAGCGTTTTGCAAATCTTACCATGCTTGTGGAGAAAGCTATGGACTATGAGAAGACAAGCTACAGGGGTCTGTTTAACTTTGTTCGTTATATCGAACAGCTACAGGCATATCAGGTAGACTATGGAGAAGTCAATCTGACAGGAGCGGGCAATACCGCAGTGGAGATCATGACGATCCACAAGAGTAAGGGACTTGAATTTCCGGTAGTATTTGTGGCCGGTATGGGAAAACAGTTTAATTTTCAGGATATGAATGCAGGTCTTTTGCTTCATCCGGAACTGGGAATAGGAGCTGATGCTATCATACCGGAGAAACGGGTGATCGCATCTTCGCTGAATAAGCAGGTGATCAGAAGACAGCTTCTGAAAGAGAGTCTGGGAGAGGAACTGAGGGTACTTTACGTTGCCATGACAAGAGCAAAAGAGAAACTGATCCTTACAGGAACAGTCGGAAAGTTGGAAAAGCAGATGCTGTCGCTGTCGCGTTTTCTGGATGAGGAAGAAGAACTGCTCCCACTGGGAACCAGAATGAAAGCAAAGAATTACTGGGCTTTTGTACTGCCTGCGCTGGTGCGGCATCGGGCAATGAGTGAACTTCTGTGGGAATATGGAATCCTCATGAAGAAACAGCCGGGGATTTACGATGATATCTCTGAGTTTGTGATAAAAAAGATCACTGTCCGTCAGATGACAGAAAAGGCAGTTCTCATCCAGGCAGGAAACCAGATGCAGGAGGAATATCTGAAGAACTGGGATGAAAATAAAGTGTATGATGAGGCTGTGAAGGAAGAGATAGAGAAGAGATTTTCCTTTGCATATCCGTATAAATATCTGGAAGATATTCCGGTTAAAGTCAGTGTTTCGGATCTGAAAAAGAGAAGCTGGCATGATGAAAGTGAACTGGAAGAGAATATCAGTGTGTCTGCCGAAGAGCAGGAGGAAGAACAGGAAGCGCCGGTTCCCGCATTTATGGCAGAGAAGCAGGAAGAGTATAAGGGGGCTGCCAGAGGTACTGCTTACCACAGAGTAATGGAATGTCTGGATTATGCAGAAACAGATACAGAGGAACAGCTTCGGGCTCAGTTAAAGAGACTTCTGGAAAGCCAGAAAATGACAGAGCAGGAAGCGGAATGTATCCGGATCCGAGATATCAGGAGGTTTGTGGAGTCCAGATTGGGGCAGAGAATGAAGAAGGCTGCCATGAAAAAACATCTTTACAGAGAACAGCCTTTTGTGATTCAGAGAAGTGCTTCTATGCTCGATGATGGTTGGAAGAACGAAACAGTGCTGGTGCAGGGAATTATCGATGCCTATTTTATGGAAGAGGAAGAGATTGTTCTTGTGGACTATAAAACGGATAGAGTGAGGAGAGGACAAGAACAGAAGCTGATCGATCTGTATCATGTGCAGCTTGAGGATTATGCCCGGGCATTGGAGCGGATGACGGGGAAAAGAGTGAAGGAAAAGATCATTTATTCGTTTACATTGCAGAAAGAGATATTGCTGTAAGCGGAATAAATATTATTATTGTGAATTCAAATATCCGGCAGGGATAAGCGCGTATTATACGCGCCACCCTGCCGGATATTTGTTTTTCAGGATCTGGTTGACCAGTTTACCGAAGCCAATGGGATATCCATCTGCACAGAGGAGATGCCAGCCTTTTTTGTGAGCTGCTTCTTCGGGTTCGATATTTAAGGTTTCGCCCTTTAAATATCTGGTGATCCTTTCGTCAGAAGCGGAGAGAGAGATGACTGCTTCTGCTTCATCTTTGCGGATCGCCAGTGCAAGTGGCTGAGACGGCTCGAAGCGGTTTTTCTTCAGGTCACCGAGATAGAGACCGTTTCTTAAGAAGGTGATGCCGCGGAAGTTGTGGGCAACCGGGGGAAGATAGTAGGCTTTATCACCGCGGATTTCCACACGTTCCCAGTCAAACGGCTGGCCGCAGAGGGTTTTCAGACCGATTTCGTTCAGAAATTCCTCAATCAGTGGAAATGCGTTTTTGTCCGGTTTTGTGTGAGGACGGGAGCTTTCCTTGATTGCCTGTCCTTTTTTATGGAAGAGCGCAAGGAAGTGTCCCTCTCCGTTCATTTTGTGTGGGAAAATCCGGATGCATTTGATAAGCTCAGGATTTCCGTTTCCCCATTCAGGAACTCCATGGGAGAAGCCTTCATAATCTTCCATTTCTGCCAGTTCCATGTCAGGACGGTTTTCCAGAAGCCAGGAAACAGTTTGTTCGTCTTCTGCAGGCGCGAATGTGCAGGTAGAGTAAAGCATCAGTCCGCCGGGACGGAGCATATCGGCTGCCTGGAGGATAAGCTCTTTCTGGATTTCGGAAAGCTCCATGGATTTTTCGGGAGTCCAGTCTTTGGCAAGTGCTTCTTCCTTACGGAACATTCCTTCTCCGGAGCATGGAGCATCCAGGATGATCTTGTCGAAGAATTCGGGGAATGCTTTGGTTAACTTTGCAGGTGTTTCGTTTGCTACGAAGACATTTGGGATGCCGAAGAGTTCCAGGTTGCGAAGGAGGGCTCTGGCGCGGGAAGTGCTGATATCGTTTGCTACCAGAAGTCCCTGTCCCTGAAGTGCTGCGCCTGCTGCAGTTGCCTTGCCGCCCGGGGCTGCGCAGAGGTCCAGGACTCTGTCACCCGGCTCGATGGGGATGCGGGAGGCGGGGGTCATGGCGCTGGGTTCCTGAAGGTAGTAGAGGCCGGCCTGGTAGTATGGGCATCTGGAAGGACGGATGTCTTCATCGTAGAAGTAGCCGTTTTTGATCCATGGGATCTGACGGGTTGGAAATGGAGACAGGTTTTCGAAGTCTTCGCAGGTGATCTTGGAGGTGTTTATGCGCAGGCCGTAGGTTCGGGGAGCGCTGAAGCTAGAGAGGAATGCGGGGTATTCGTTGCCGAGCATTTCTTTCATTCGGGTGAGGAATGCGGGGTGGAGGTGTGTTGTATTTTCGTTCATAATGGGTTGGTTTCCTTTGCTGTAGTTTTGGGTTGGTGGGGGGACGCGCAGGAAAATATATCTGTCTGAGTGCGGTTTCGGCATCTAAGATCTTCTAAGTCGGTAAAAATCTGCTAAAAGCATGGAGAAAAATGCAAAACTCGCTCCGCTGCAGGCTTCGCTCAGACAGGTTGCGATTTTTCTCCATAACGCAGATTTCTACCGGCTAAGAAGATCTAAGATGCCTGCAAATGCACTCAGACAGATATATTTTCCTGCGCTGTTTACTGAAAATAACTGTAGTATAACGTGAGGTTTATGGAATATTAAGTTTATGAAATATTATAGCAATTCCATAAAATAATGCAATCAAGACAGTTCAGCAGGACTTCACGCTATGATGGACTGGATTGTTTGCAGTAATTTATGAAATAAGAAATTGATATATGGCAATGCTTTTAAATGCATTATTTATGAGGATCGCTATAGTGAACCGGAAGACGTTAAGGAGGTATTTTCGGTAAAGGTATCAATATGATTATAAAGTATAAATGATTTTTGCTAAATAGTATTGACAAAATTATATTATACATCATATAATATCGTTAACAAAACAATATTGATGTTCTGTATAGTATGTGAACAGGATGGAATAAATGTATCAGATGTGAAATGGCGTTTACCTTTGGTATAGTCTGAAGCATTTTTCAGACACGCTCTAAGACTGGATTGCAGAGATGATGCTGTCTGTACAGAACATAATTGAAACGAGGGAGTGAGCATATGGTTTTTAATACGGGTGCTGCGCTTCTGGATGCGGTTGTTCTGGCGGTTGTTTCTAAGGAGAAGGAAGGGACTTACGGGTATAAGATCACGCAGGATGTGCGTGGAGTTCTGGATGTTTCGGAGTCTACTTTGTATCCGGTGCTCAGGAGGCTGCAGAAGGATGATTGTCTGGAGGTTTACGATATGGCGTATGCAGGACGTAACAGGCGTTATTATAAGCTGACGGACAGAGGTGCTGCGCAGCTGGAGTTTTATAAAGCTGAATGGAAAATTTATGCATCCAAGATAAGCGGGATGTTTGAGGGAGGAATAGGATGATGGACAGGGCGCGGTTTATGCAGGAGCTGGAGAAGCTGCTTGCTGATATTTCCGAGACAGAGAGGCAGGATGCCCTTGATTTTTATAATAGTTATTTCGATGATGCAGGAGCTGAGAATGAAGCTTCGGTGCTCAGGGAACTTGGAAGTCCAGAGAAGGTTGCAGCGATCATCAAGGCGGATCTGAAAGGTTCGGCAGGAGGCTATGAGTATGGAGAATATACGGAGCATGGCTATGAGGATGCCCGGACTAAAGAGAGAGGCCAGATGCCTGAGAGATATGAAGAAGAGTCGGGAACAGGGAAGCGTTTTTTCAGAAAGGGGAATCAGGCGGTGCTGATCCTTGCGGTGATCCTGCTGGTTTTTATTTCTCCTTTTGTTAAGGGGGCTGTTGGTGGGATTCTGACATTTGCAGTTGGAATTTTACTGCTTCCGTTCTGGCTGATCGTTGGATTGGGCATAGGTGCTGTGGTTTTACTGGTTGGCGGAATCGCAGCTGTTGTGGCTGGAGCAGGGCTTTTGGCTGTAATGACCGGAACCGGGATCCTGACCATAGGAATTGGATGTCTGATGATTGCTCTGGCAATCCTTATGATATTAGGACTGATCAGCATTGCAGTACGCATTGTGCCGAAATGGTTTCGGAAGATTACTGACTTTTTTAACAGGGTGCTTTACAGAAAGAGAAAGGAGGAGGTTAAATGAAGAAGTTTACAAAAGGAATGTTGATCGCAGCGGGGATTTTTGGTGCTGTGGGAATCGGGCTGACAGCTGCCGGTGGTGTTATGGGAGCCAGTATGTCGGAACTGACAGGGGTGAAAAGTCTGAAAAGGGTGCTTCTGGTGGCAGACGGGGATTATGATTATGATGACAGCGATGATTATGATGACGATGATGATTATGACGATTATGATTATGATTATGATGACAGCGATGACTATGACAGCGATGATTATGACGACAGCGACGACTGTGACGACAGTGAGGATTATGCCCGCGCTGTTGATGAGAATGAGGAAGATAGCACTGTATATCAGTTGAAGTATCAGCCCACAAAGCTGGATATAGAGCTGAAGTACGATGATCTGATTCTGGAAGAGGGCGACAGTTTCTGTGTCAGAGTTTATGATGACAGTGGGAAGAATGTGACAGTGAAGGAGAGTTCGGATACTCTTAAGGTCAGAAGCACGAAAAAACTGTCTAAAACTAGAAAGGTGCATATTTCCTATCCGGAAGATGTTAAGCTTCAGGAGCTGGAGATTGAGATGGGTGCAGGTACTGTTTATCTGAACAGAGATATTGAGACAGAGAAGCTGAGTGTGGAGATGGGAGCCGGGGAATTTGAAAGTAAGAATCCGGTGACTGCAAGGGAGGCAGATCTGGAAATCGGAACCGGAAGTATGACATTTGCAGATCTGAGCGCCAGGAAGACAGATGGAGAATGTGGTCTGGGTGAACTGGATCTGACACTGACCGGTACGCAGGAGGATTATAATTATGATCTGGAATGTGGAGTGGGAAATCTGGATGTAGGTTCTGATTCCTACAGTGGACTTGGACGGGAGAAAACCATTTCCAATAAAGGCGCAGACAGGAAACTGGATCTGGAGTGCGGTATGGGAAATATATCAGTAGATTTCTCCGGGAAAGAGCACAGAGATTTGCAGATATCCTGAAGAGCATATACTCTGACGTGCAGAAATAAAAGTGGTATTTAACCGAATCAAGAAGTTATTCGGTGTAGAGTAAGTAGCGAAGCGGATGATTTTATCTGCTTGACTAATCTGGGTTTAAGGAGGAAATGGAACATGGGTGACAAACGTTTATACAAATCATCAGAAAACAGTATGCTTTGCGGTGTATGTGGAGGAATCGCAGAATATTTTGATATTGACCCTACGTTGGTGCGTCTGGCATGGGTGATCCTTACCTGCTTTGGCGGTGCGGGAATCTGGGCATATATCATTGCGGCAATTATTATTCCGAAAAGATAACAGAATCTCAGAATCCAATCTGTAATAGACAGAAGTTTAACCGAATCAAGCAAGCAGCGAAGCGGATTGCGAATATCCGTTTGCATGAAATACAGTGAAATACAGTATAAAAATTAAGAAAACAGCCCATACTCCAAAGAAAAGGAGTGTGGGCTGTTTTGGATAAAGAGAAGGAAATAAAAGCTTATCTTGATGGAGAATTATTACCGGAGGTCAGAATGAAGTATGAAATTGCAGAGGAAATGGGATTGCTGGACAGAGTATTGAGTGATGGATGGAAAAGTCTGTCTGCGAAAGAGACCGGAAGGATTGGAGGGCTGATGACGAAACGAAAAAAAGAGAAATTGAAAAAATAAATGATATGATGGTCAAAATAACAAATAAAATCAGGCTGCCGTCTGCATTGCCAAAGCTGCCTCCGATACCTGCAATGATTGCAAACAGAGCAGGAACAAATTGAATGACAAATATAAAAAGTATAAAGTAAGCTATAAACGATGTGTTTGTCTTTTTCTTTATGGTTTTCGTGGCCTTTTTTGCAGCCTTAAGGCGTCTGCGGTTGTTGATTGCACCAAGTGCCTCAGGCTGTTCCTTTGCGATACGGCCCTTATCCTCGGTACCGGCTTCCTTTACAGCAATCATGGTCAGCTCCTGTGAGTAACAGATATTTGCGATAATCGCAAGCACACCGACTATGGTGAGAGTCATTCCGGGAGTGAGAACCGTCAGCAGACATAATAAAATGTATACCGGAATTGCCGCAATGAGTGAGCCTAGCAGGAATTTACCGACAGATATAGGCAGATCTGCAACAACCTTGCCGGTCTGGCCGTTTACTGTGGCATATGCTACACGATCCTTATTGCT
>OHVX01000303.1_pt1 | contig 14939 bp, 14 predicted proteins | sample 1579581 | NCBI WGS metagenome assembly OHVX01 (sample SAMEA3882536, study PRJEB24775) | human gut metagenome | biome: human-associated habitat; feature: intestine environment; material: feces | place: Netherlands | collected 2009/2010
GATAATAGCGATGTCGCCTTTGATGATCTGCTCCGTCACGTCGTTGGCGGTGTCGTTCAGCTCAATGGTATAAAGCTCCGGCTCCGCACCCACCTTGTGGATGGTGGAATCCAGCAGGTAGCCCTCGCTGGGGCTGATTTCACGGATTGTCCAGTCCGAATCGCAGACGTAATATCCAGTGGTGAACTGGCCGTTTTCGTCCGTGGTGAAGCTGTCGATGAGGGTATCTCCCTTATACAGCCCATACACAGCGCCGGCCAGGGAACCATCGCCCTGGGGCGCACCCGTTTCCACATCGCTCTTGGTGACGGTGACGCGGAACTTCTTCAGCACGTTGTTCACGCTCTTTTGGGTGATCTCACCCCATTCGATGGTGGCTGTCTGGGAATCCGGCACCACATAACGGATGGGGGTATCCACCTCCTCCAATACATAGCCTGTGCCGATAAGCACGTTTTCAAAGCGCGCCACACCGCTGGAATCCGTCACAGCATACTCATCCACCGGCTGCCCGGAGAGGGATGTGCCGTACAAGTGGAAGGTCATACCCTCCACCAGCCCGTCTTCGCTGGTTTTCGTCACTTCCAGGCTGCCACGCTTCAGCTTGTTGTTGAAATTCACGGTAGCAGTCTGGCCGCTGACGATGGTCACGCGCTGGGTTTCCTGGGGTTCATACTTATCAATCGACTGCTCGGTTACGGTATAAACGCCGGGATTGAGGTCGGAGATGTCGATCTCGCCCGCCTCATTGGTGGTCTTGGTGGCGCTGTACCCCTCGCCGGTAATGGTGAAGTTGATCCCGGCTACCTGTCCATCCTCGGAAGTCTTAATCAGCTTCATATTGCCGGTTTTCACTTCCAGATTCAGATAGCCTACCATCTGGTCGGAAACGGTTTCCCCGTAGGTGGCAAAGTCCTGCTTGCCGCCGCCAGTAACGCCGTCTGTCCAAACTACAACACCGCTGCGCTGGGCAGTCACTTTTTCCGCCTTAATGGTCACAGAGCCTTTGATGGCCTGGGCAGAAGTGATGGTGAGCTGGTTGCCATCCACAGAGAAATTCAGGCCGGTGGTGCTGCTGGAGAAGGTGTAATCTCCCAGCACATTGTTTTCATCCGTGAGAGTGAGGGAATACTGCTGGCCATCCCATTTCAGCTCATAGGCACCGGCGTCTGCGGTGCTGCTGAAAAAGCTGGGGAGCATAGTGTGGCGCTTGACCGCGCTCTCAATGGCGGAATACTGGCTGAAAATCTCGCTATATAGGGGATGGTCGGCGCTGATATATTCCGTCACGTTGTTTTTGCCCTGGGCATTGGCGTCCACATGGTTAAACTGGCTGTCGCGCTCACCCACGACGGTTTCCCAAACAAGAAGCTGGGTAGCGATATATCCCGCGATCTTGCTGGCGTCCTCCGGGTTCCCACTCATCCATGAGGTGCTGGCGTTGCCCTGCCAGCCATAGGTCATAATCCGCCCGATATATTCTTTGATGGTATCCGGCGGGATGGTGGGGTTCAGGTTGGACGGGTAGTTATCCCAGAAATCTTCGCCCCGGCCCGTGTACTGGTCGCCGGTATTCACACCGACGCCCGGCTCAATACAGTAGATGGCCCTGCCATTGAAGGCGTCCTGGGTGTGGACGGAAAAGCTGTCGTTCTCTCCGGTGGACCAGCCGCCCAGGAAATTCAGGGCGGGATGGCCCCATCCGGCCTTGTTGGGGTCGCTGGCACGGGGCAGGTCGATCATATACGTCGTCATGGTTTCGCCTGCGGCAAAAGCCGTGGTTCCTGTCCCTACGAACACGCCCAGGCACATGAGCAGGGCCATGAACAGGGACAGAGGCTTTCTCAATGCTTTCATCGTGTTACCTCCTTGAAATGGCCGCAAAAAAAGCACATCGCTCTGGATGTGCTGCTTACGGCTGGATTCTGTTTACGTTCTAAAAAAGAGAGGCGCGCCAGGCGTTCTCCACCTCATCCGTTCTGTCTGCCAAACCTGTGGATTCTTGAAAGAATCAGCCTCCCCAAATATCTTCTTTTTTAGGCTGTTTAGGTTGTACGAGGGGGTGAGGTGTGGAGAGGGGGAACAGCGAAAACGCCGGTTCCCTGCAAATGGGCGCACTGCTCCCTTGGTAGTGGACTATCTCTCTAAACTGCGCTGGCGCTTGCGGTAGAGTTCCAGCGCCTTAACAATGGTGTCCTCGATCTTCTGCGTGGGCGTCCCCGGCGCAAAAAACCGGCTGATTTTTTCTTTTGGAATTTTGAACTGTTCTTTTTGATTGGGCTTTTCCTCCTTCATAATGGAAACAAGGGCGTCTTTGGCCAGCCGTTCCCCTCCAGTCTTGGCTTCGGACATCTGGCGCATTTTGATGGCCTGAGCATGGGACGGGGTGCAGTCCATCTCGTCCATGATAGCGAACAAGTCGGCCTGTTCTTCTTTTCGCAGGTAGGACAGCTCCACCGCAGGGCGTAGGGCAATCTGAAGCATTTCCTGGTCTTTAAGCACCGAGTTATCTACCAGCTCCAGAATTTCCGGGATAAGGTGGGTAAGGCGGATATATTTGCGTATCTGCTCATGGCTTTCGCCAGACTGTTCCGCAAGTATCTGCCGGGAAGTTTTTCCGGCTAACTTCTGCAACGGTGTTGCAGAAGTTAAATCTGTACGTTCACCTTGCTGCCTTTTCATAGCGTCCAGCTTCATCTTGTAGGCAAACGCCTTTTCCGAGGGCAAAATCTGCTCCCGCTGCAAGTTGGAGTCCACCATGATAATCGTGGCTTCATCATCAGTGAGCTGCCGCACAATACAGGGGATTTCCGCAAGCCCCGCCAAATCCGCCGCCTTTTTCCTACGGTGTCCGGCCACCATCTCATAGCCGCCCTCTGGCTTGGGGCGCACCAGGGTGGGGACCAAAACGCCGTACTGCTTCACGCTTTCCGTCATTTCCTGCATGGCTTCATCCATACGGACCTTAAAGGGGTGATTCGGAAAGTCGCTGATCTCCGCAGGCGAAAGATTGACAATCTTTTCAAGCCGCGCCTCGGCTCGTTCTTCCTCCGTGGAAAACAGGTCATCGACTGAGGGAAGATTGAAGTTTAGCCCGCTGCTTTTCGCCATCCGCCAGCACCTCCTTTGAAAAATCCGCGTAAGCCTGGGCCACCTTGCTCCCCTTGTCGTAGGCGTAAATGCTCTTGCCTGCGGCGCTGATTTCTGCGGCTTTGATGGCTACGGGAATCTCGGAACGATAAATTTTCAATACGTTCCCGTAACTCTGCCGCAGGGTATCCGCTGTCTGTCTGGCAAGGTTTGTGCGCCCATCCACCAGAGTGAGCAGCACCCCGTCCACCTTCAGAGCCGGGTTGATCTGCCGTTTCACCTTATTGATGGTTTTCATAAGCTGGGTCATGCCCTTGGCGGGGAGATAGTGGGCCTGCACCGGGATAATCACGCTGTCTGCCGCTGCCAGGGCGTTGATCGTAATCATGCCCAGGGAAGGCATACAGTCGATGAGAACCACATCATAGTGCTTCTTGGCTTCATTGACATAGGTTCTAAGCGTAAACTCCCGGCTCATGGCGTTGACCAGGCTCATTTCCAGTGCGGACAGCTCAATGTTGGCGGGCATAAGGTCTACGCCCTCGCTGTGGTGCAAAATGCCCTCATCCGTGGTGAATGGCTCATCCCGGATCACTTTTTCCATGACGGTGGCCAGGGTGGTGGACAGGCTGTCCTGGTTTTGCCAGCCCAGGCAGGTAGTGAGGTCGCCCTGGGGGTCTGCGTCAATGAGCAGCACCTTTTTCCCCAGACGGGCTAAACCAATGCCCAGGTTCACCGTCGTGGTGGTTTTGCCTGTGCCGCCTTTCTGGTTGGCCAGCGCGATCACGCGGCCATCCCTGGGGCGGCTTCTTTGTTCCGGCATTTTCATGTCCTCCTTCTTCGTAGATTTAGCCGCCCGTTGGCAAGACGAACGGCTATGTATGGGGGAGTCTGAAAGATGGGCATGAAAAAAGCCGCTTACTCTTGCTGAAAAGAATAAGCGGCTCATCAAGCAGCGATATGTAATTTTACATCTTCTTCACCGGGGCGCACATGGCTTTGAGCAGAAGTTCATCCAGGCAGCCGGTGTCCCGGTTTTCACGGAGCATGGTATTGCGCAGGTGATTCAGGCTCTGGATCACAATGCTGTTCTCGGCGGGGGTGAGGGTTATCTTAAATTTCCGTTTTTTCATAGGGCGTTCCTCCTTTACGCTTTCAGTATATATGGAAGGAACACTGCGCCGCAAATGTGCGAGAGTTCATCCACTTGAAACACAGCAGCGGCAACTCAGAAGGACAAGATAAACTGGATTCGGTTTGGTCAAATCCTGACAAATCAGGACATCCCCTTCAAAAGAAAAACCTCTCACACAGGCCGTCATGGGATCGAAAAAATGAAGGGGAAAATGCCCTCTAAAACACCCCGATTTCGGCTCGCAGTTGCCCCATTTTTTAATCATAACGGGGTCAAAAAGGGCCTGTTGCCCCATTATTAATCAAGAAAAACCGGGTCAGGCGAGGTCAAATCCTGCCAAAACCAGACAAAGGACAACAGACTTTTTGGAAAGGAAAAAGCCCGGAAAACCGCATGGTTCCGGGCTTTTTGAGCATTTTTGAATTGGTTTGTCGGGCCTGTTATCTCTTGGAGAACTGAGGCGCGCGACGAGCGGCCTTGAGGCCGTACTTCTTACGTTCTTTCATACGTGGATCTCTTGTCAGGTAACCAGCTTTCTTAAGAGTTGGTCTGAATTCAGCGTCTGCTTTCAGTAATGCACGAGCGATACCGTGTCTGATAGCACCAGCCTGACCTGTGAAACCGCCGCCGTGAACATTAACTAATACATCGAATTTCTCTAATGTTTCTGTTGCAACAAGTGGCTGTCTAACAACAACTTTTAATGTTTCAAGACCGAAATATTCATCAAGTGATCTCTTATTTATTGTAATATTACCATTACCTGGTACTAAATATACTCTAGCAACAGATTTTTTTCTTCTACCTGTTCCGTAAAATTTTGCAGTAGCCATTGTAAAATCCTCCTTTTAACCTTTCTTAGAATTTCAGTTCAACTGGTTTCTGAGCCTGCTGAGCGTGCTCTGGTCCAGCATATACGTGAAGTTTCTTGATCATAGATCTTCCTAAAGGTCCCTTTGGAAGCATTCCCTTAACAGCAAGTTCGATAACCTTCTCTGGTTTCTTAGCCATCATCTCTGCTAATGTAGTCTCTTTCATTCCACCTACATATTCAGAGTGATTGTAATAAATCTTCTGATTCAGTTTCTTACCTGTTACATTAACCTTTTCTGCATTTACAACGATTACATAATCGCCTGTATCAACGTGTGGTGTGAACTCCGGTTTGTTCTTTCCTCTTAAAACCTTAGCAACTTCTGATGCTAAACGTCCTAATGTATATTCCGAAGCGTCAACTACATACCATTTTCTTTCAATCTTATCTGGATTAGCCATATAAGTTTTCATTGTGGTTTACCTCCTGTGAATCATTAACATTTTCATGATAATATATCAGAATCAGCAAGATTCCGGGGCTTTGGCCTCTTACTGTTTCTCCTTTTGTCATACTTGCTTATTATATTATACTGTACCGTGTGTGTCAACTGTTTTTTGACATATTTTTCTTATATTTTTACTTATTTTCGTTGATCAAATGTACTTTTCCCGAGAATCTTCCCGTACATTTTTCATACTAAAATTTTAAATACTGTACACTATATGGTTTCAGTTCAAGCTGACCATTCATCGTAACCGTTTCCCCGGTCAGCAGATCTGCTGCCGTTCCATTCAGTTCTCCTGCATTGGCAGTGTATGGATAATCCGCAGCATTGATTGCAACGATCACTCGTTCTTTCTCTGAGCAGCGCTCGAATACCAGCTGATGATTCTGGATCACTACATTCTTATAAGCACCATTGCAAAGTGCATCACTTTCCTGGCGTACACGGATCAGTTTCTTAATAAACTCTGTCAGCTCATTTGGCTTTGGTTCTTCAAAGCAAGGGCGAAGCGCATAGTCATTATCCGGTGCTTTCTCCCCCGGCTCAGCCCATTCACTTCCATAATACAGGCACGGGATTCCCGGCATACCCATAAGCAGTCCGTATGCCAGCGGAATATGTTTCTTATTCGTCAGAATGCTTGCCAATCTTGTAACATCATGATTATCCACAAATGTCATCAGGTGCTTTCCTCTGTAAATACACCACTGATCACTTCCGAACTGGCGGTGCAGGGAATGTGCGATCTCGAACATATTCATACTGTTAAAGCTGGAATATAATCCCTTGTAGCACTCATAATTCGTGCAGCTGTGAAGCATCTCATCATTCACGATAATATTATAATCGCCAAACAATACCTCTCCGATCAGTGCAAAGTCCGGTTTTAATTCCTGTGTATAAGAGCGGAGACGTCTCATGAAATTGTGATCCAGACTATAAGCCACATCCAGACGGAGACCGTCGATATCAAATTCGTCAATCCAGTATTTCACACATTCCATCAGATAATCTACGACTGCCGGATTCTGAAGGTTTAATTTGACCAGCTCAAAATGGCCCTCCCATCCTTCATACCAGAATCCGTCATTATAGCAGCTGTTGCCGTCAAAGCTGATATGGAACCAGTCTTTGTACGGTGAATCCCATTTCTTCTCCTGTACATCTTTAAATGCCCAGAAGCCTCGTCCCACATGGTTAAATACACCATCCAGTACAATTTTTACGTTATGTTTATGCAGATCTTCACAGACCTCTTTAAAATTTTCATTCGTTCCAAGCCTGCAGTCGATCGTCTTAAAATCTCTTGTATCATATCCATGATTGTCCGATTCAAAGATCGGATTTAACAGAATTGAATCTACTCCTAATGTCTGAAGATACTCAGACCAGTCCATAAGTTTGCGGATACGAGGAACACACACACCGTCATTGTGCACCGGTGCCCCACAGAATCCGATCGGATAAATCTGATAAAAAATACTATTGTAAGCCCACATTACTCATCCATCCTTTCTGTGTCTGCCATAAACTATGCTCCGGCAGATCACTCACTGTTCTATTATACCACATTTCGTTCTTTAAAGACACAAAAGACACTGCCACTGGCAGTGCCTCTTGCATACTTCCCTATCTGAAAGACCTGCCGCTGGCAGGTTATTTCCTGTTATATATAAGTTTCTCTCCCCGCATGAATATGTAGAACCATACAAACAGCAGCACACCTTTCAGAATACTCGAAATCGTAATACTCCACCAGATCCCGTTCAGCGCAAGTGTTGTATGAACCAGTATCAGCGCAAGCGGAATCCTGAGCGCCGTAAATACAATACTGATCACAGATGGCGGCACGGTCTTTCCATACCCCGAAAATGCACCTGCCGTCGTAATCTCAAGACTCATAAAAAGCTGCGATACACCAAGGATCCGAAGATAATCCACTCCAAGCGGAATTACATCTTTTTCTGTAATAAAAATCCGGAATACCGGAGCCGGACAGCATATTAATAATAGCGTACAGAAAATCCCCCATACAAATACTACTTTTAATGCGCTGACATATCCCTGATAGATCCGTCTCTTCTTACCTGCGCCATGGTTCTGCGATGTAAATGAATTCACCGCTGCTGCAAAACCATCCGCTGTCATCCACGAAATTGATTCTATCTGTGAACCAACTTTCTGGACAGCCACCGCCGCATCTCCATATCCCGCGACCAGACGGGCAATGATCATCGATATTCCGGTAAACAGCATACTCTGAACAGACGTTGGAAAACCGATTCTGACAATTCCTTTCAGATGATGCAGATCCGGCTTCTTCAGATATCTTACATATTGAAAAAGTACGGTATCCTTCATCGCAAATATAAAAAACATAACTGTAACGATCATCTGCGCGATTACCGTAGCAATTGCTGCACCTGTCACTCGAAGAACCGGAAATGGTCCGATTCCAAAAATCAGAACCGGATCCAGGATGATATTAACAACCAGTCCGGTCGTTGTTGCCAGAAATACCGGCCTGCTGTTACCGATTGCCGTAAATAATCCGGTATACGTCTGATTTAAAAAGGAAAACAAGACAAGACCGCAAGTAATTTCAAGATAATATATGGCATCCCGGATCACCTGTGCCTGATTCAGATGGAAAAAATGAATCAGTGGTTTTGCCCCTAATATACAGACAAGTCCATAAATAATCCCCAAAGTCAACGTAAGCTGTAACGCGTTGGATGCATATTCTGCGGCCTCTTCACTATTAGATGCCCCAAGTGCATGTCCGACATTAACCTGCCCTCCCATTTTTGCAAGCGCGGCAAGTCCGTTGGAAAGCCACATATACATTCCTGCTGCCCCAACAGACGCTACCGCCGAACTTCCGATACGGCCGATCCAGATCATGTCGGTCATATTGTACGCCATCTGGATCAATGACGTCGCCATGATCGGGACAGCCAGTCTGGTAAGAGATGATAATACAGGTCCGTTTACCAAATCAATTTTCTTTTGCATGATTGGCTATACTCTTTTCAATACTTTCACGATCTCGCCCATATACATCGTATGATAATCCTTATCCGGATACCATTTCTCATCATTTTCCTTAACATCGAAACATTCCGGTTTCATATCCTGTGTATACTGAGTCTTGCATACGAAGATCAGATCTGCTTCTTCAACTGCAGTTGTTCCGTCTACCGCATATGGATGAAGGCCTGCTTCTTTCCATTTATCTTCTACGTCTTTTCCTGATACAGATCCGCATACGCTTAATGCTTTTCTGTAATCTTCTGACAGGAAAGAAAGCGTGTACATACCGGTCTCATCCATGAATTTCTTCGTGTATCTCTGTGGGCGGATATATGCAGTTGCGATATTCTTTCCCCACATGATTCCGACACCACCCCAGCTTGCTGTCATGGTGTTACTCTTTTTTTCATCTCCTGCTGTTACCAGCATCCACTCTTTTGAAATCTTTGTGAATGGGTTGAATTCCAGACTTTCAATTGCTACTTCTTTAAATGCCATTTCCATATCCTCCTTATCGTCTTTATGTACTCTCACAAAATTAAGTATGAAACAGTAGCAAGAGTACATCTTTGCTTTTAGAATTACAGACAGTGAGTATTCACTGCCTGCAATTTTACTGTATTCTTTTATAATTATACTACTTTACTAACACTTTACGGAAGTTTTTCTTACCCTTTTTCAGGACTACGCCTTCTCCACTTAATGCTTCTCCGGCAAATGTCTGGAATACATCTGTCACCTTCTCACCATCTACAGATACTCCACCCTGCTGTACGGCACGGCGTGCTTCTGACTTAGAAGCTGTCAGTCCTGATTTTACTAACATCGTCAGGATATCGATGTTACCGTCTGTAAGGTCTTCTTCTGTCAGTTCTGTCTTTGGCATATCTGCTGCTGCACCTGTTGAGAATAATGCTCTTGCTGCCTCCTGTGCCTTCTGTGCTTCTTCTTCACCGTGAACCAGTTTTGTAAGCTCGAATGCAAGGATCTCTTTTGCTGTGTTAAGCTGTGCACCTTCCCAGCTGTCCATCTTGTCGATCTCTTCTAATGGAAGGAATGTCAGCATACGGATGCATTTTAACACGTCTGCATCTGCAACATTTCTCCAGTACTGGTAGAATTCGAATGGTGATGTCTTGTTAGGATCAAGCCATACAGCACCGCTCTGTGTCTTACCCATCTTTTTACCTTCTGAGTTCAGAAGCAGTGTGATCGTCATAGCAGAAGCGTCTTTTCCGAGTTTACGACGGATCAGTTCTGTACCTGCAAGCATGTTGCTCCACTGATCGTCCCCGCCAAACTCAAGGTTACATCCGTATTTCTGGTATAACTCATAGAAGTCATATGCCTGCATGATCATGTAGTTGAACTCAAGAAAGCTGAGTCCTTTTTCCATTCTCTGCTTGTAGCACTCTGCTGTCAGCATACGGTTAACGGAGAAATGTGCTCCGACTTCACGTAATACTTCGATGTAGTTCAGTCCCATCAACCAGTCAGCGTTATTAACCATCAATGCTTTTCCATCTGAGAAATCGATAAATCGACTCATCTGTTTCTTAAAGCAGTCACAGTTGTGCTGGATTGTCTCCGGTGTCATCATCTGACGCATATCTGTTCTACCAGACGGATCCCCGATCATAGCAGTACCGCCCCCGATCAAAGCGATCGGCTTATTGCCAGCCTCCTGCAGTCTCTTCATCAGGCACAGTGCCATAAAATGTCCAACATGCAGACTATCCGCCGTCGGATCAAACCCAATATAAAACGTAGCCTTCCCGTTATTCACCAGATCCCGGATAAGCGGCTCATCCGTAACCTGCGCAATCAATCCTCTGGCCTTAAGCTCTTCATAAATACCCATTTTCCTAATTTCCTTTCTTTTTCAAAACCTATATCTTACTCACAGCCAATCTTCTCCGCCAGGAGAAGGAGGCGTCCCGTCTGGAACTCTTTGAAGTCTTCAAGGATGTCAGCCATCCGGAAACCATTTCTATTTGACTGCATGTGCAGGCGGATGCTCATACTTCTTAGGTTTTGGGAATTTGTGTTATGATTGAAAATCCATCTGTCTGAGCGCAGCGAGTTATGGATTTTCAATCATGCCCTTAACAAATTTACAAAACCTTAGAAGTATCAGCCGCCGAACCCGCAGACAAATAGAAATAGATTCCGGATAGCGTCCGTCCTGAACCCCTTCAATTTTTCCAATAAAAAAACCTCGTCCTCCGGCCAATCAGCCTTTAAGGACGAGGTATATTCTCTCGTGGTACCACCTTAATTCACATCCGGCTCGCACCGAATGCCTCAGTCAGTAACTAACATCACCGTAGCAGGTATAACGTCCGCCACTCCGTCACAGCTTACTTGCGCTTCCGTGCGTTCGGTGTGAAACTCCAAGATGTATTCACATCTGACTCTTCGTGCACCTCTCATCAACCGGTTACTTTCTGTCTGAGCCTTGTCATCTGCTACTTGTTCTCTTCATAGTCTGTAATTTTCTCTTCTTTTGTCATACTACCGTATCCTTCAAAATTTGTCAAGCCGGATTTCACGCCAAATTATCACAAAACAACTTTTGTCAAATCCAATTCACAGCCTTCCATCATTTTCCGAACCACTCTCGCAGATTCCCTAATTCCAGAAATCCGTCTTCTGCTCCAGCTCAATATCTGCACTTTTAAACACCGGATTAACTCCCCGCTTCAACTGATCCTCATAATCCCGGATTGCCTTAAATGCCGTCCCGGACAAAATCAGGATCACCGGAATATTGATCAGTGCCATCACACCCATCAGTACATCGGAAAGATCCCACAAAAGCGACATTTCCATACCTGCCCCTAGAAATACAACAAATGCAGATACCAGGCGGAATCCGCGCATAAATTTTTTTCCCGGTTCCTTTTTATGGATATAGGTCAGAAGATTGTCGCAATAGAAACAGTTTCCAAGCAATGTTGTAAACGCAAAAAATACCATAGCCACCGTTATAAATACCGGACCAAATGCTCCCAGGGATTCCTGAAGAGATGCCTGAACCCACGGTGCCCCCTGCATCTCCCTGGTTGGATCAATGCCAGACGACATACACATCATCGCCGTTGCCGTGCAAAGAAGAAGTGTGTCGATAAAGACAGACAGCATCTGAACCAGTCCCTGTTTGACCGGATGGCTGACATTTGCAGAAGCAGATGCATTCGGTGCCGAACCGATTCCGGCTTCGTTGGAATAAAGCCCACGGCGGATACCCTGCATCATAGCAGAACCCGCAAACGCTCCGAAAATCGCCTTGAAATCAAACGCTTCCTCAAAAATACGCAGGAACATTTCCGGCACATTGCGGATATTGATGATAACCACAATCAGCGCCATACCGATATATGCAAGTCCCATCACCGGCACAAGCGTCGATGTCACCTTTACAATACGGCTTCCACCGCCAAGCAGACACCATCCGGTCAGAACTGCCAGAATCCCACCAATGATCCATGGGCTTACCTTCGGATCATAAAAAGAAAATCCGGAAAATGTAGACTGCAGATTGTAGGATGCCAGCATATTGAATCCAAATGCATAAGTCAGGATCATGGCAATACAAAACACGATCGCCAGTGGTCTGCAATGCAGCGCCGCCTCGATATAATAAGCCGGACCACCATAGCATTTCCCATCCTCTCCCTTTTTCTTGTAAATCTGTGCCAGCGTACTTTCAATCAGTGCAGACGCACTTCCAATGATCGCAATCACCCACATCCAGAATACAGAACCAAATCCCCCAATACAAATTGCCGATGACACCCCGACAATATTTCCCGTTCCTACTCTCGATGCCGTTGAAACCATAAGCGCCTGGAATGATGAGATTGCCTCTTTGTCGTCCGGCTTCTCCATCACGGACTCACAAGCTCTCTCAAATAAACGCACCTGTGGAAATCTTGTCCGGATTGTAAAATATAAACCTGCACCGATCAGAATAATCACCAGAAGTTTGCTGTACATAAATGAACTGACCGCCCCAATAATCGTCTGAAACATACCTTCTTTCCTTTCTCAATGTTTTCTACCATTTTCGCTATATCTTAACGGAAACTCTCAAAATTTGCAAGCTTTTTCTATTTAAAAGCGGACAAGCAACGCCTGTCCGCCAAATTTATACTATATTTTTCTATCCCTTTACAGCTCCGGCAGCAACACCCTTGATGATGTACTTCTGTCCTGCCAGATATACAATGATGATTGGGATTACTGTAAGCATAATGCTTGCCATCATCGGTCCCATTTCAACTCTTCCGTAACTTCCGCGGAAATACTGGATCAGCATTGGGATTGTTTTATACTTCTTAATATCAAGTACAAGAGTTGGAAGCAGGTAATCATTCCATACCCACATTGCTTCCAGAATACCTACGGATATCATGGTAGGCTTCAGGATATGGATATCGATCAAAAAGAAGGTCTGCAGCGGATTACATCCGTCGATCATGGCAGCTTCTTCGATTTCTACAGGAATCGATTTTACAAATCCGCAGAACATAAATACCGCAAGACCTGCGCCAAATCCGAGATAGATCACCCAGATATTCCATGGCATATTCAGATGTAAGGTATCTGCTGTCTGTGACAAGGTGAACATAACCATCTGGAAAGGAACAACCATGGAAAATACAAACAGATAATATAAAATCTTTGAAATCGGACTATTTACACGGGTTATATACCATGCACACATGGAGCAACATACAAGAATAGCAACTACAGAAGTAATCGTAATAAATGTACTGTATCCAAGACTGCTCAAAAATCCTTTTGAAGCAACGGCATCTACATAGTTTGCGATTCCTGCAAATGCATCTGCAGTCGGAAGTTTAAATGCAGTTCCTGTACTGATCGCTGATTCTTTTTTCAAAGAGTTCATCAGGATCATAATGATCGGATAAATCCAGGCGAGTGCCGCAATTGTTAATATAACTATCCATATTGTATTTGCAATACTTTTCTTCTTTTTCATTACTGCTGCACCTCCTTAGATCTTGTTGCTTTCAGCTGTACCAGTGAAATAATGATAACCAGAACACAGAAGATCACTGCTTTTGCCTGTCCATAACCTTTCCACTGCATTCCGGCACGTGCGTAGAATGTCTGGTAAATATTCAGTGCCAGCATTTCTGTCGCATGGTTCGGATCTCCACCTGTAAGAGCCAGGTTCTGGTCAAACAATTTAAATGAATTGGTAAGTGTCAGGAAGACGCAGATCGTGATGGAAGACATTACCATCGGAACTCTGATTTTCCAGAGGATATCCCACTTTGCTGCTCCGTCAATCTCTGCTGCTTCGATCAGATCATCCGGTACATTCTGAAGACCTGCGATGTAAATGATCATCATATATCCGATCTGCTGCCAGCACATCAGGATCACAAGACCCCAGAACCCGTAAACAGAAGAATATGTAAGTGTTTTATTGATCTGAAGAAGCAGACCGTTTAACAGAAGCTGCCATACATAACCAAGGATGATACCACCGATCAGGTTTGGCATAAAAAATACGGTACGGAATATATTGGTTCCTTTGATCTTCTTGGTCAGAAGCAACGCAACTGCAAAACCGATCACATTGATCAGAACTACTGATACAACCGTAAATGCGGTGGTGTACCATAATGCATGTCCAAAGGTTCCATCCTCAGTAAAAATCTTCACATAGTTCTGTAATCCCACGAATTTTGCATCCGTTACTGTGGTAAATTTACAGAAGGAAAGATATACGCCCATGATAAAGGGAACGATAAATCCAATGGTAAATGCCAGCAGGGTAGGCAGGACAAAAACCGGAAAATACTTTTTCATCATTTTATTCTGCATGTTTTCTCTTCCTTTCTCCTGAGGATGCTTCCTTCCCTACTTTACGCATCCCCTTTTCATTGAAAGGGGCAGGCGGAAATCACGTTTCAGTTATACCTTATCAGCCTTCATTTGCTGCTTTGTACTCTTTTGCCCATCCGTCAACAAATGCAGTTTTCACAGCATCCCACTCGCCGGTACCCTGTGCATACTCAAGCATTGCACTGCCGACCTGGTTTTTCCACTCTTCAGAAGGCATGGTTGTAAAGTTCCATGAAACCGGAGTTTTACCAGCTTTTACATATTCGTCGGCTGCTTTTACAAGCGGATTTGTGGACTCATAATTCTCATCAAAGGTCTTGAATGGTGTTGTAAATCCCATTTCCTGGCTTATAGATTCTCTTCCTTCATCACTTGTGATAACCCAGCTGAGGAAATCAAGAGTTGCCTGGATATCCTTCTCATCTGCTTTTTTGTTTACGCACCAGTAGTTCTCACTGCCTGTGCAAAGTCCCTGG
>OHVX01000307.1_pt1 | contig 14859 bp, 8 predicted proteins | sample 1579581 | NCBI WGS metagenome assembly OHVX01 (sample SAMEA3882536, study PRJEB24775) | human gut metagenome | biome: human-associated habitat; feature: intestine environment; material: feces | place: Netherlands | collected 2009/2010
ACCATCACCAACTGCGCTTATCTGGACACCGTCGCACCACAGGCCGCGGCGGATGGCACCACCAGCGGTATGACTGCCCGCACCGCGGACTATATGCGCACCCCGGAATTTGCGGCGGAGATGGGGATGCACCTTGACAGCGGCAACAGCAACGGCGGCTTCCCGGTGCTGCCCTGGCAGGGCGGCACCCCCGTGGACAATGCCGACCTCAAGGCCGCTGCCGCCGCCGCCAACGCCTTGGAACTTCGCGGCATGAGCGCCGCCGACGCCGCCAAGAAAGCCAAGGCCGACTGGTACGCCGAGACTGTGCTGAGACTCTATGACCTTACGGACTATAACGATAAGGCCGACCTCTGTGAGAAATACGGCATCGAAGAGCCCGGCGAAGCGGTCACGGACCTGCACGACTACTTCCTGAACGCCCTGCAAAAGCACTTCTATAAGGAACTGGGGCTCGATGCCGAGAATGCAGACCTTCTGAAGGCCGATGCCACCGGCGTCTATCAGCTCCGCGGCCTTACCCCGCATCGACCAATTTCTGGTTAAGACGGTTTGGCATTGACCCGGAGGAGGAAGAGGAGATCGCGCAGACCTATACCGGCTTCCTGACCCTGCCCGCGAGCGTCACCGTTCCCGTGGAGGGCAGTGGAGAGAAGACCGTTTCCCTCGCATGGACGGCGGATAACGCTCTGGTGAACACCGCCACCGGCGCGCTCACCGCGCCTGCGGCGGATAAGGTCACGGTGACCCTCACCGCCACTCTCCAAAGCGGCGCTGCCACGAAGACCAAGACCTTCACGCTGTGCCTCTGGTCCGAGAATGCGGAAAAGGTGCAGACTCTGGAGGACATTGCCGCCGAGTTCACGCGCAAGAATACCGCCGTGCAGCCTCTGGAAGGCGTGGGGCTCTATGATGAAACCAACATCACCCAAGCCTTCCGCCGTCTGCTGGCAGAGCAGGGCTATGCGGATGTGGCGGACAACTCCGAGATCACCTATGTTAACGGCAGCGCCAAGGCCAACGGCTTTGACGATACCAAGGTAAAGTACATTGCCGACAACGGCAAAATCACCTACTTCACCGGCGACGGCACCGCCCGCCAGACCGTGCAGTACACGGGCCTTAAGTTCAACATCACCTATGCCGGGGTCACCAAGGAGATCACCCTCCGTGCCACCGTGGGGCGCAGCGCCGACGCGGTGCAGAAACTGCTGGAGAGCGCCGCCGGGTCCCTGAACTGGGAACTCATCCGCGGCGAGAATACCAACGGGGCCACCCAAAGCGAGGTGGCGGGTTGGACGCTCTACACCGTGAACGACCGCATCACCTCCAACCTCACGCTTCCCTCCGGCATTGCGGGACGCTATGATGTGAAGGTGCAGTGGGGCACCCGGAACACCGAGTGGCTCTACATCACCAACGGCACCAACGGCACCGGCGTGGGAACCGTCAACCGCCCCCTGCAGCCCGCCGACGGCACGCCGCTGCCCGAGAAGGCCGGCAAGTTCCGGCTGATCGCCCGCGTGACCTATGACGCCTTCGATGACTACACGCTGGCGCACATCACCGGCGACAACGGCGTGGAGGTCTATGCCGATGTGTTCTTTGACGCCACCGTTGCGCCCTTCGACAGCAGCGTGACCAGCGAGATGCAAAACGCTCTGGCGGAGAAGTATCGGGGGCTCCTGCGTGACTTTGTGGATAAGACAAAGCCCGTGAATTTGGATGCCGTCAGCGACGATATGCAGATGCCCAGACCCGCTCTTCTGGAGCAAGCGGGCATCATGAGCGACAGCTATAACCAGAAGGTCACGATGGTGAGCCTCACCCCCGATGTGCTGGACTTCAACGGCTATCACGCCATGGTCTACCGCCCGCTGCCCGGTGAGGAGCCGGTGGAGGCGAAGTATGTGGTGACCATCACCACCCGCAGCTCTGGCCTTCTGCTGGCGCGGCAGGAGTTCAGCTTCACCATTCAGCCTTTTACCCAGCAGGAGTTGGATGATGCCGCCGCCTTTATGACCAAGGCGCTGACCGGGGATGTCTACTGGGACGGTATCAAGAACAAGAATACGGATAAGACCAAGGTCACCTCCGACCTGTATCCCTTCGCGGAGATCTGCAAAAACAAGGACGGCACGCTGGAATACGTCCGCGGCACGGTGAATATGACCTTCGACGGCATCGAGGCCGACGATATCCCCGGCTGGCTCGATACGGAGAAGTACCGCTGCTTCCGATCCTCCCGTCCCTCTGTGGTGGAGCACGAGCTACTGCGTGTACACCAGCCGGAGTACAATACGACAGTTACGCTGGACAGCGTCCTGACCTACACCAAGTACGCCCAGTATTGGGAAAAGTTCGGCATCAACGGCACCGAGGAGACCAAGGAACGCTACAAGGACTTTGCCCAATTCTACAAGCAGCCCATCCACATCGATCTGACGGTGATCGGCGAGAAGAACGCCGCTGACCCCAACGAGAACCAGACCCTCACCGTGAAGGTCAAGGTGGACGGCTACAACAAGAACGGCCATACCTTCACGGGAATCTCCGACTTTACCTTCACCGGCAAGGCCAACGAGGATCCCACCGCTTGGGACGCTGTGAAGGCGTGCCTTGACAGTGCCAAGTACACCTATACCGGCAGCGGCGCCTACATCAAGAGCATCACCGATGCGGCGGGCCACACCCTCAAGGAGAAGGGCGACGGCAAGTCCTCCGGCTGGATGTTCGGCCTCACCTTACAGGGCGGCACCGAGACCTTGCCCAAGACCACGCTGGACAACACCTATCTCAAGGACGGCGACACCCTGCGCCTGTTCTTTACCGACACCTATATTCCGCTGGACCCGACGGATCCCACGGTGCCCGGTACGGAAGTGCCCGGATTCGATGAGGCGTATGCCGGCGCCAAGGCGTATATCCAAAGTGCGGTGAGCACCCCGGTCGTCAGCTATCTCTTCGGCGAGTGGGCGGTACTGGGACAGGCTCGCGCCAAGGTGCCTCTGTCCGAGGCATATATCGCGGCCTATTATGAGAAGGTCGTGGCCTATGTAAAGGCGAACATCGGCTCTGACGGCATCCTCCGGGCTCCCGATGATAAAAACACCCCCGTCATCACCGACAATGAGCGTATTGCCCTGGCTCTTACCGCCATCGGCAAGGACCCCGCCAACGTGGGCGGCAAAAACCTGCTGACGGCGCTGCAGGACAAGGATATCATGCAGGTCACTGATACCAGTAAAACGGATATCAACGGCCTCGTCATGGGTCTGCTGGCGCTCAACAGTCGCAATTACACCTCCGACACCTCCTGGCTGGTGCAGGCCATTCTGGACCAGCAGAATGCGGACGGCAGCTGGAGCGCCAGCGCCGAAACAAAACCCGCCAGCGACGTGGACATGACCGCCATGGCGCTGCAGGCGCTGGCGCCCTACTATAAGGACGGCGGCAATGAAACCGTGAACACCGCCGTGGAGAAAGCCCTCAACTGGCTCTCCGGCAAGTATCGAAGCGGCTACGACTCCTCCGAGAGCTGCGCGCAGGTGGTCATCGCCCTTTCCGCCCTGAATTTGGATGCCAACACGGACGCGCGCTTTACCAAGACCGTGGAGGGGAAGACCCTGAGCGTGCTGGGGAACCTCCTGCAGTACCGCGTGGCGGAGAACGGCGGCTTTAAGCATCAGTTCGCAGACAAGGCCGTCAACGAGATGGCCACGGAGCAGGCGCTTTGCGCCATGGCCGCCTATGCGCGCTTTACTGAGAAGGCCAACGCACTCTACGATATGACCGACGCCGCCTGCGCCCATCGCTTCGGCGAGTGGCAAGTGACCGTGGCCGCCACCTGCACCAAGGACGGCGTCAGCCGCCGGATCTGCTCCATTTGCGGCGCCGTGGAGGAAAAGTCTGTTCCCGCGACGGGCCACAACTTCGGCGCATGGACGGTGACCAAGGCGGCCACCTGCACCGAAAGCGGTATCAGCACCCGTAAGTGCAGCGTTTGCGGCACGGAGGAGACGATGATCGTCCCGTCTCTGGGGCACAGCATGACTGCCACGGCGGGCAAGGCTGCTACCTGCACCGAGGCAGGCAACAGTGCCTATTGGACCTGCTCTCGCTGCCACAAGTTCTTCAGCGATGCGGCGGGCAAGACCGAGATCGCCAAGGACAGCTGGGTCATCGCGGCCCTGGGCCACGATGAGGCCACCCGTGCGGCGGTGGCGGCCACCTGCTACGCCTCCGGCCATGAGGCGGATACCTACTGCAAGCGCTGCGGCATTGTCATCACAGCTGGTGCGACCATTCCCGCCACCGGCAAGCACACCTACGTCAACGGCGTCTGCACCGTCTGCGGCGTCAAGAACCCGATGGCCAACGTCAAAGGCGATGACATCAAGGTGGACAGCAAAGACAACAAGACCGCCGCGGGCGACGGCTTGGTCATCAAGGCCGATGATACCATCACCGGGGAGGTGCTGGCGGACATCAAGGCAGCAGTGAGCGACGGTGCAATCACCGTGACCGTGACGGATACGCTCCAGCTCACCAACGAGCAGAAGGCCGCCGACGGCGGCAAGAGCGCCCTGACCGAGGCGGCCAAGACGGCCGGTGACGAGGTTAAGAAGGAGCTGAACAAGCTGGCCGAGAAGCTGGACGCCCTGCGCGGCGACAAATCCCGCAAGAACGCGCAGTTGGAGAAGGTCGTAGACGTGACTGTGGCGCTGGTCAAGACGGAAGGGAACGAGATCAAGACCGTGGCGCAGCTTATCGAGCTGCCCCACAGCGTCACCGTGACCATCCCCATCACCGACGAGCTGTACGCGGCCCTTCAGGGCAAGCGCGTCTGCGTGGTGCGCAGCCACACGGATAGCAGCGGCAATGTGACCACTGCCGAGCTGTCCGCTACGCTGGGCGGCACCAAGGGCAATTATGTCCTGACCTTCCAGACGGACAAGGCCTCCGCGTTCGCTATCGTCTCCTATGAGACGGTGTCCTCCGGGTACTACTACGGCGGAAGCGGTACGGCCGACAGCGGCAAGAAGGACTCCGCCAACACGGCGGATGACAGTCAGATGGTGCTGTGGCTGGGCAGCGCGGTCCTGGCGGCGGCAGCCGTTGTGGTGCTGACCCGGAAGAAGCGCGTTTCCAAGTAACAACAGAACAGCCGACGCAGGGGCGCGAAAGCGCCTCTGCGTATGGCGCTTTTGTGAGGAATGAGAGATATGAAGAAAAACCACCGATTTTGGCTGTTGGCGCTGGCGCTGTCCCTGCTGCTGACCTGCGCCGCCTGCGGGAAAAAGACCGTATCGTACGCCCCCGGCAACATTCCCGCGGCAACGCAGGAGCAGACCACGGACACCAGGAAGAACGACACAGCTGAAACGGGCACCACCAAGGCTGACGGCAAGCAGGACGCGGCAAAGACTGAGGATAAGACCGCGGACGACAAGAAGCCTGACAAGCAGAAGCCGGCTGGTGAAGCCAAAAAGACCGAGGAGGACACCAAAAAGCAGGAGGATACCAAAAAGCAGGAGGAAGCCAAGCGCCTGGAGGAGCAGAAGCGGCTGGAAGAAGAGAAGAAACAGCAGGAACAGGAGCAGCCTTCTGCGCCGGACCCGGACCCCGCGCCTGCACCTGACCCTGCGCCGGCGGCATCCGTATCGCTGTACATTTCCTGTGCCACGGTGCTTGATAATATGGACAAGTGCTCCGACGGCGTGAAGGGCCTTATCCCCGCCGACGGCGTGATCCTGTCCACCACGGTGACCATCACCGAGGGTGAGTCTGTCATGTCCGTACTGAAGCGGGCCTGCGGTGACGCGGGTATCCCGGTGAGCTCCAGCGGCAGCTATGTCAGGGGCATCAACGGCCTGTTCGAAAAAAATGTGGGCAGGAGCTCAGGCTGGATGTACTGCGTGGGGGGAACCTTCCCCAGCTATGGCGCGGACAGCTATACGCTCTCCGGCGGCGAGAACATCCAGTGGCTCTACACCTGTAATATGGGTGCAGACGTGGGCAATACCTACATGGGCTGACAAAAGGGCGGCTTTTGCCGCCCTTTTTCCGCACGCAGGATTGACGTATCCCCTGGCGGCAGGGTATAATCAAAAGGTTAAGACATCATGTATGCAGGAGGTGATCCCATGGACGATACGCTGCGCACTTGCCATCCGGCGGTGAGCTTTGCCTATTTCGCCCTGGTCATCGCCTGCGCGATGCTGCTGATGCACCCGGTGTGCCTGGTTCTGTCGACGCTGGGCGGCGGGTGGTATGTTGCCCGTCTGCTGGGCGGCAAGGGCCTGCGCCGCCACCTGCTGTGGCTGCTGCCTATGGCCCTTCTGGCGGCGGCGGTGAACCCCGCCTTTGTCCACCAGGGCGTCACCATTCTGGCCTACCTGCCCTCCGGCAATCCTTTGACGCTGGAGAGCCTGCTCTACGGTCTGGCCGCCGGCACCATGCTCAGCGCCGTGGCGCTGTGGTTCGTCTGCGTCACCGATGTCATCACCTCGGACAAGGTGGTGTACCTCTTTGGCCGCGTCATCCCGGCGCTGTCCCTGCTGCTGAGCATGATCCTCCGCTTTGTGCCCCGCTTTGTCCGGCGGCTCCGCGCCGTGGCGCAGGCTCAGCGGCATCTGGGCCGTGATACCCAGACCGGCGCCCCGGTCCGGCGCGTCAGAAGCGCCCTTCGTGTGTTCTCCATCGTTGTCACCTGGAGTCTGGAAAGCGGCCTCATCACCGCCGATAGTATGCGCTGCAGGGGCTATGGCCTGCCGGGGAGGACATCCTTCTCCCTCTACCGCTTTGACCGGCGTGACGGTGCCGTCGCCCTCTGGCTGGCCTTCTGCGGCCTGTATCTGCTGGGCGGCGGTCTGGCCGGCGGCTTGCGCTTTCAGTATTACCCCATGCTGCTCAGCGGCCCCGTCACACCGCTGACGGTCAGCTTTTTCGCCGTTTACGGCCTGCTCTGCTTTACGCCGGTGCTGCTGGACGCCCTGTCCCGGCGCCGCTATCTCGTCCGGAAAGGAGGGACGCCCCGTGCCTGAACTGCTGCGTTTGGAGCATTTTGGCTTCACCTACCCCCAGCAGCCCTGCCCCGCGCTGGCGGATGTGTCCCTCACGGTCCGTCAGGGCGAGTTCTGGGTCCTCTGCGGCACCTCCGGCTGCGGCAAGACCACGCTTCTCCGTCAGCTGAAGCCCGCCCTGCGCCCCCACGGTGCGGCCGAGGGCCGTATCCTCTTTGACGGTCAGCCGCTGGATGACCTGCCGCCCCATCAGCAGGCCGCTGATATCGGCTTCGTCCTCCAGTCCCCGGAGGAGCAGACCGTCACCGACAAGGTCTGGCATGAGCTGGCCTTCGGACTGGAGAGCCTTGGCTGCGACACGCCCTCCATCCGTCGCCGCGTGGCGGAGATGGCCTCCTTCTTCGGCATCCAGGACTGGTTCCATAGGAAAGTGGACGAGCTCTCCGGCGGCCAGAAGCAGCTGCTGGCCCTGGCCTCGGTCATGGTGCTCCAGCCACGTCTGCTGATACTGGACGAGCCCACCAGCCAGCTGGACCCTATTGCCGCCGCCGACTTTTTGCAGACCGTGGGCCGCCTGAACCGCGAGCTGGGCATCACCGTTCTGATGACGGAGCACCGTCTCGAGGAGGCGTTGCCCCTGGCTACCCACGCCGCCGTGCTGGACGGCGGCCATCTCCTCTGTGCCGGCGCGCCGGAGGCGGTGTGCCGTTCCCTGCGGGGCCGCGGCCACGATATGTTCCTGGCCATGCCCGCCGCCGTCCGTATCTGGGCCGGAGTGGACAGCGACGCACCCTGCCCCATCACCGTCCGCGAGGGCCGCGATTTCCTGTCCGGCTGGTGCGATGAACACCCCCTGTGCCCGCTGCCGCCGGAGCCGGTGTATCCCGCCGGGGATACCGCCCTTGCCGGCGCGGGTCTCTGGTTCCGCTATGAGCCGGACCAGCCGGACGTGGTCCGCGGTCTGGACCTTCAGGCCCGCCGGGGTGAGCTGCTGGCCCTGCTGGGCGGTAACGGCGCGGGCAAGTCCACCACCCTGGGTCTGCTGTCCGGTGCGCTGACGCCCCAGCGGGGCACCGTGACCCACATGGGCCGCATCGGCGTTCTGCCCCAGGACCCGCAGGCCCTGTTCGTGAAAAACACGGTCCGTCAGGACCTGTACGAGTCCTTTGACGGCACGGACCTCCCCAAAGACCAACGTGACCGCCGGGTAGAACAGGTGACGGCCCTTTGCCGCCTGACCGAGCTGCTGGACCGTCATCCCTATGACCTCTCCGGCGGCGAGCAGCAGCGGGCCGCCCTGGGTAAGGTGCTGCTGCACCAGCCGGATATCCTGCTGCTGGACGAGCCTACCAAGGGCCTGGACGCCGCCTTCAAGCAGTCCTTTGCCGCTATTCTTTCCACGCTGACCGCCGCCGGCACGACAGTGGTGATGGTCAGCCACGACGTGGCCTTCTGCGCCCGGTATGCCCACCGCTGCGCCCTGTTTTTCGACGGCAGCATCGTCGCGGAGGGCACACCCCGTGACTTCTTCTCCGGCAACAGCTTCTATACCACTTCCGCTAACCGTATGGCCCGGGACTTCTGCCCCCGTGCCGTCACGCCGGAGGACGTGATCGCGGTCATCGGCGGGACCGTCCCGCCCCAGCCGGAGGGGCCTGCCGCCTGGCAGCCTCTGCCTCCGGTGGCAGAGGAGTCCACCGCCTGGAAGCCGAAAAAGCTCCCCTGGTGGCGCAGGACCATCGCCGCCGTATGCGGTGCGGGTGCGCTGGCGATCTTCTGGCTGGCGGCCAAGCACACCGACCTCACCGCCCTGGTGGGCGGCGGCACGCTCTCCCAGGCCGGCTGGCAGGCCCTGGGCCTTTACGGCCTGTTCATCGCCCTGCTTTTCGGCTGCATCGCCGCCATCGGCCGGCGCTCCAAGCCCCTGACGCTGCTCCAGACCCCGGTGCAGAAGCGAAAGCTCTCCCGCCGCACCCGTCTGGCGACGGTGCTGATCCTGCTGTGTATCCCCGCCACGCTGTATCTGGGCTTTTTCTACCTGGGCAACACTGCCTACTACCCCATCGCCTTCGCCGTGCTGCTGGAATGCATGGTGCCCTTCTTCCTGGTGTTCGAGGGACGGAAGCCACAGGCCCGTGAGCTGGTGCTGGTGGCCTCCCTCTGCGCCCTGGGCGTGGCGGGCCGCGCCGCCTTCTTCATGCTGCCTCAGTTCAAGCCCGTCCTGGCTCTGACCATCATCTCCGGCGTGGCCCTGGGCGGCGAGACCGGCTTCCTGGTGGGCGCCATGACCATGCTGGCCAGCAACGTTCTGTTCTCCCAGGGTCCCTGGACGCCCTTCCAGATGTTCGCCATGGGTATCATCGGCTTCCTGGCGGGCGTGTTGTTCCGCCGGGGCTGGCTGCGCCGCAGCCGCGCCGCCCTGTGCGTCTTCGGGGCCATCTCCGCCGTGCTCATCTACGGCGGCATCATGAACCCCGTCTCCGCCCTGCTCTATGCCCGCACGCTGGAGTGGAAGGTCATCGCCGCCTACTATGTCACCGGCTTTCCCATGGACTGCGTCCACGCCGCAGCCACGGTGTTCTTCCTGCTGGTGCTGGCGGAGCCCATGCTGGAGAAGCTGGACCGCATCAAGATCAAATACGGCCTAGTGGAATAAGCAGGCGCCCACCCCGACGGGGTGGGCGCGTCCGCGCGGTGCAACTTCAGGTTTCCCGTCTTTTTCCCGCCGCAACCGAAAGGTGATAGACATTCCGCCGCTTCTCCTGTATAATGGCGGTGAGAACACAGAAGGGAGGACCGCCTATGCCTGCCATCCGCTGCAAGGCCTGCGGCAAGACCTATGATTCCCGTGAGGGCTTCTGCCCCAAGTGCGGCGCCTATAACCGCCCGCCCCGCCGGGAGTGGGTGGACGCCGGCGGCGACGTCCACTACGCCGAACAGGAGAAGGTCTGCTACGAGCAGAAGGAGTGCCACGAAGAGAAAGTTTGCTATGAAAACCAGACCCGCCGCCCCCGGCCCCATATCCGCCGCCCTGCCGCTGGTAAAAGCCCATCCTCTGCCGTGACCTTCATCGCCGTGGCCGTGGCCGTGATCGTGCTGTTTGCCGTGCTGCGCGGCGTGTCCGGTGACATCTTTGACCGCAATGAGCCGATGCCCGACTACGGTTGGGGGCAGGTAGCACCCGCCGAGGAGATCGAAGCCGCGGTGCGGGAGTATGCGGAGCTGGGCGCGGTATTTACATTGGGTGAGGACGAGGATGACTTCACCACCGTGAACGATGTGTGGATGGATGACAGCGACCTGCTCCACGCCATCGTGACGCTGGAGGAGGCATACCAGTCGTTCCCCGACCTGTGCAGCATGGGCAGTGACGGCAGCGAGCACTGGCTCTGGCTGGAGGATATAAAGGACACGGACAAGGGCGAGTACACGTTTGAGTGTGTGTATGACCTGTCGTATGCGCCCCACGACAATATGTGGCTGGTGTTCTATGGCGTAGACAAAGAGGTGTGGGTGGGCATCGAATCGACAATATAAAACAAGACGGCCGTATGGCCGTCTTGTTGCAAATAAGCTGTACTTGCCGGTATTAAAGATAGTATTGAAAGCCATCGAGACTTTGAACAAAACGCTCGATTTCTTTTCGTATATCCCTTAATATCTCGTTTTGGAAAACCCTATATTTCCGCAGAAGAGGTATGAAGGAAATAAATTATTCGCTATCAGGGGGAATGTCATCAATGGTTAGGACATGAACCATGTCATTATCCGCGCGATCCCTCAGTTCTTGCCGCATTTCTTCAATGCCAATATCGGTTTTGTCACCGATATAGTAGGATTTGTCAAAGAAATGCGCATCACATGGGCGACAGTCTGAACTTGCACCTAAGCGAATTACCTCACCCTTTGCGATGATGGCAATCTCTATAATATCGTTTTCCTCCAGCATCTGCACTATATCACTAATATGATAATCTTTGCTGCTTGATATGGTTGCTGCATGATCGGCGCGGCTCTCTGACCTACGTTCACCAATCATAATCATCTCTGCGACGGATATATAGATACATAATGTGGCCAATATCATGATTTGAACACAGATTACTCCAACCACTATTCTCCAAACAGGATGTTGGATAAGAAAAAAGTGCTTTCTGTTGATAAGGAATATAATCAATAGTGCGCTCAAAATTATCTTAACGATTGGAAACATATAGGATTGTAAATGTTCGTTACATTTAAGTAAGCTCATCTTCAACTTATCACCTCCTATGGTTTAGCGCCCGGTTTCGGGACTATAGTATCTGCTCTGGAGATACTACAATCCTGCCTTGGTTGAATCCTGTTATGTGTCCCGGAGGGGGAATTCCCCTCCGGGACCGTTCCCTTTTGAGGCGGATACCTACTGAAACAAAGTGTTATCCACCGGCCAGCATCGCCGTTGTGACACCACGGCGATTGTCAGGAATATTCATGAAACCTTTTTATCTCAAACAATACCGTGACTAAAATGCGAACTGAAAACTATCGACGATAGAATCACATACTTTTACTTCAGTGCTTTTTCGTTCACTTTGATATGTGGCAAACACTATTTTCGGGTGTTTGGCAACAACCCACAATTTTATAAACCAACTATCAGATGTTGTGCCTGTTCCATACAAAATTGTCTTGCCATCTCTGTTGAAAAGTATTAAAGGAGAATGCAGATTTATATTATTTTGATCAATAAATCTTTTGGCCAATATGCTCATCTGCTCATCTAAAGATTCTTTTGTTTTTAAAACATTAAAAAAAGATGTTGTTATCGCTCCATTGCCGCTGGGATTATACAAAAGAAGATTATCAATATCCTCTTCGGCACACCAATTGTTAGGTAATGTATAATTCAAATATTCATTATGATTAAGCGTCATTTATCTCACCTCTAATCATACAATTTAAGCACACCCGTCCAAGTCCCACCAAACTGTTGACTTGCGGCTGATGTGTATCTATTGAGTTGGTTCATTCCTCGAGCAATAGCTTGTAGATTGTTGGGTTTATTTCGTTCGGACTTCTTTGACAAGCTAGACAGCCGCACACCCCGGTGTGCGGCTGCTTTTATATCTCAGAACTTATCCTTATTGAATATCCGCAGGATCTCGTCGAAGGACTTGTCCATTTCGTCCTGACCCTGCTCGCCCTTCACCTCGTCCAGGGGCTGGGGTTCGCCGTTGGCGGCGGCCTGCGCCGGCTGGGTCGCGGCGGCGGCGTTGGCCGCCTGCTGCGCCTCGTCAAAGCCCGTGGCGATGACGGTCACGCGGATCTCATCGTCCAGCGTCTCGTCGAAGGCGGCGCCGAAGATAGTCAGCGCGTCGGGATGCACCGCCTGCTGCACCAGCGTGGCGGCCTGCTCCACCTCCTCCAGACCGATGTCCATGGAGCCGGTGACGTTGATCAGCACGCCCCGTGCACCGTTGATAGAGGTCTCCAGCAGGGGGGAGGAAATGGCCATCTTGGCGGCCTCCTCGGCCTTGCCCTTGCCGGCCGCGCGGCCCACGCCCATGTGGGCCAGACCTGCGTCCTTCATAATGGCGGTCACGTCCGCGAAGTCCAGGTTGATGAACCCGGTGTCGCGGATCAGGTCAGAGATGGACTGCACCGCCTGGCGCAGCACGTCGTCCGCGATCTCAAAGGCGTTGGCAAAGGTGATCTTCTGGTCGGTGGCGTATTTCAGACGCTCGTTGGGAATGATGACCAGCGAGTCCACCTTGCTCCGCAGCTCCTCAATGCCCTGTTCCGCCTGGGTCATGCGGCGGCGTCCCTCAAAGCCGAAGGGCTTGGTCACCACGCCCACGGTCAGAATGCCTGCCTCCCGGGCGATATCAGCCACCACGGGTGCCGCGCCGGTGCCGGTGCCGCCGCCCATGCCGGCGGTGATGAACACCATGTCGGTGTTTTCCAGCGCCTTGGCCATCTGGTTGCGGCTCTCCTCCGCGGCCTTGCGGCCCACATCCGGGTTGGAACCCGCACCCTTACCGCCGGTCAGCTTCTCGCCGATCTGAATTTTATAGGTAGCGCTGGAGGCATTCAGCGCCTGCTTGTCTGTGTTGACTGCGACAAAATCAACGCCCTGCGCGCCACTGCGTACCATGCGGTTGACCACGTTGTTTCCGCCGCCGCCTACGCCCACGACCTTGATGCTGACAACGTTCTCCGGGCCGGTTTCCAATCCAAAAGCCATGTCTGCTCCTCCTGCCATAATTTGTATGAAAATGACGGATTATCTCCTGGTAAATGCTATATCTTGTATTGTATTACGAATTGGCGCAAGCGTCAAGTGTAAGCACTTAATTTACCGAAAAAGTTTTGTGCCGGGAGCATGAAGCACCTGCGCAGCGTCCCCGATGCGGTGCGGTACGCGCGGCATCACTCCGGAATGAACCGTGCCTTCCCCTCCTGCATCATATTGATAACGCCCTTTTCGTTGACCTCCAGCTTCTTCACCACGGCCATCAGATAGTCCAGCTTGTAGCCGTAGTCGGCCTCCCGGGGCAGCTGCACGTCGAACCGTCCCAGATACCGCAGCGTCAGCTGTGCCGGGTCGCTCATATCCAGCAGCGATACGTCTGCCGTCATGCCGCGCTGGTCCAGCGCCTGCATGAGCGTCAGCAGCTGCTCCAGCGCCAGCTCCTGTCCCTCCGCCGCCTTTGCCGGCTGACCCACCGCCGGGTCTGTCAGCGTCAGGCCCTTTACCTGCATCCGCTGCTTCGCGGCAGCGGGCGTTACCTCGTCCACGATGTTCCCCGTGTCGCACAGCAGATACGCTTTCCCGTCCTGCACGATGGCCGCCGGGTCCGCGCACTCCGTCACGATGATGGAAAGCCCGTCCGGCAGCGACCGCCGGAACTGCACCGTCTCGATATACGGCAGCGCCCTGCGTATGCGCTCCGCCGCGCTGTACTTGTTCATCAGGAACATATTGTCCCCCTCGCTGACGCCCGCCGCGTCGATGATCTCCTGCCGGGTATAGCGGTCATTGCCGCTGACCTCGATGCTGCGTATACGGAAAAACAGCGTCAGAGCCAGAGAGATGGCGGTGCAGATCAGCACAAAAGCCAGCAGCTTGTAGAGGAAGCTCAGGCTTCCTCTCCGCCGCTTATGGTTGTACCGTCTGCGCCTTGCCATCGTCCGTGCTCCTCCGCTGTTTTTGCTGTCTCGTCTATTGCTCTGTGATCCGGGCGCCCAGCGCCCGCAGGTCCCCGGCCAGGTCCGCGTAGCCCCGCTGGATGTGGCCGATGCCCTGCACCGTGGTCACGCCCTCGGCGGCCAGCCCGGCCACCGCCAGCGCCGCCCCGCCCCGCAGGTCGGTGGCCACGACCTCCGTGCCGTGCAGCCGTTCCGTGCCGCACACCACTGCCACCCGCCCCTCGGTCCGGATGTCCGCGCCCATGCGCGCCAGCTCCGGCACGTGCCGGTACCGGCTCTGAAAGATATTCTCCACAAACACCGTGGTGCCCTGCGCCCGCAGCAGCGCCGGAAACAGCAGCATCCAAAGAAACAAGGCGGTTGTTTTCATGCTCTCCGGTTATTTCCAGCAAAACGCTCCGGGCGCGACGCCCACGTGAAATTCGTCGACAGGCTCGCCCTTGGCCGTATAGCGGTAGACGACTCCCTGCTGCTGGTAGTCGACGGCGTCGGCAACGTACACGTCGCCGTTGGCCGGATCGACCTCATAGATGCAGGGGAATCCGTTCTGGTAGGCCATGGCGGCCTGGATCTCCTGCGGGGTGAGCTCCTTGTTGCTGGTATCCATGACCATGCCTTCGAAGTACAGCTTGCCGTTCATCGT
>OHVX01000315.1_pt1 | contig 14585 bp, 9 predicted proteins | sample 1579581 | NCBI WGS metagenome assembly OHVX01 (sample SAMEA3882536, study PRJEB24775) | human gut metagenome | biome: human-associated habitat; feature: intestine environment; material: feces | place: Netherlands | collected 2009/2010
TTCCAATTTATCGAGTTATTAAAGGAGAATCATGTAAAGATATGGCAGATACTGCCACTGAATCCGGTTGGCTATGGTAATTCCCCATACCAGCCATATTCCTCCTGTGCAGGGGATGAGTTGTATATCAGTCTTGATGCGCTTGCAGAGGAAGGTCTGTTAAAGGAACATCCAAAGGAATTTCAGGAGAGAGCTACAAGAGTAGATTATGAGGCTGTCCGCCAGTACAGAGAGCCTTTCTTAAGAACTGCGTTTGATGTTTTTACAGGGAAAAAGGGACAGGAAGAAACAGCATATAAAGAATTTGCTTCACAGGAATGGGTATATGAGTATGGTGTGTTCCGCGCATTAAAGAAAGCAAATAACGGAGAATGCTGGAATGACTGGCCGGAAGAATATAGAACCTGGCCGGAGAACAGACAGAAGTTACCGGCAGAGGTGGAGACAGAGGCACAGTATCAGATGTTTCTTCAGTATATTTTCTACACACAGTGGATGAAGGTGAAGAAGGCTGCAAACGATGCCGGAATCCAGATCATGGGAGATGTTCCTTTCTATGTGGGACAGGATTCTGTAGACGTATGGGGTGGAAAAGATAACTTTCTTCTTGATACAGATGGACGTCCGATCTTCATCGCCGGAGTACCGCCTGATTATTTCAGTGCTACAGGGCAGAGATGGGGAAATCCGATCTATGACTGGGAGCATATGAAGGAACAGGATTACAGATTCTGGGTGGACAGGATTGGCTACAGCAATAAATTATTTGATATTATAAGAATCGATCATTTCCGGGCATTTGATACATACTGGAAAATTCCGGCAGACTGCCCGACTGCTATTGACGGTGAATGGATCGAGGCACCGGGATATGAGGTCATTGATACACTTCAGAAAGAAATTCCGGGATTAGATCTGGTAGCAGAGGATCTGGGGCTGCTTCGTCCGGAGGTTCTGATGCTGAAAGATCATTATCATCTGAAGGGAATGAAGATTCTGATCTTCTCCATAGAAACAGGTGGAAAATATGCCCGAGATACCTTCCATGATGTGGAAAACATGATTTTTTACACAGGAACGCATGACAATGATACGATCATGCAGTGGTATGGAAATATGAGTGCCGCAGCCAGAAGAAAAATCCGCAGGATGTTAAAGAAGGCGGGAGCATCACAGGGCTCTGTCAAGGACAGATTCCTGCAGTATACCATGCAGAATCAGGCAGAATATGCGATCATTCCGTTGGCAGATATTCTTGGACTTGGAAAAGAGGGCCATATCAACACACCGGGAACCATTGGTTCTCCGAACTGGGAGTGGCATTTACCGGATTTTATACAGGCCAAAAAGGAACTGCAGAAATTTGGCAGACTGATCGTGGATACAAAGCGATAAATTTGTTACTGTTCACACACCACTATCCCGCGAGGTGTTTTGGCATGAATATGCCAAAATCCCGAGACATACAAGCCAAAATTCCATTGCCGCAGGCAATCTGGAATGAATTTTGGCTACGTTACTGTGAACGGAGTGAACAGTAACGTAAATTTTGGTGACTCCGTAATTTTCTTGGTTTGTTCATGAAAAATTCATTGTTTTCCATAACGGAAAGTGTTAGAATATACAAGTATTGTGTATTATAGTAAGCGTTTGTAATGTTCGCATGCTGCTGACATGTCTGCTGTGGACGGAGTGAACAGAAATTATTCCGCCAGTAGCAATTGTTATATGGCAGCAATGCTTGTATAAAAAAGAAATAAACAGGAGTAAAACCTAATATGAATATGTTTTCAAAAGTATTCGGGACCCGCAGCCAGCGAGAGGTTAAGCGTATCATGCCTCTGGTTGAGAAAATTGAGAGCCTGCGCCCGGACATGCAGAAGTTAAGCGACGAAGAACTCAGAGGAAAAACAAGAGAATTTAAGAAACGTCTTGAAGAGGGAGAGACACTGGATGATCTGCTTCCTGAGGCATTTGCGGTTGTACGTGAAGCAGGCAAGCGTGTTCTTGGAATGGAACATTTCCGTGTGCAGCTTATCGGTGGTATCATTCTCCATCAGGGACGTATCGCAGAGATGAGAACAGGTGAAGGTAAAACACTTGTCGCCACACTTCCGTCATATTTAAATGCACTGGAAGGCAAAGGTGTGCATGTCGTAACAGTCAACGATTACCTGGCTAAACGAGATGCGGAAGAAATGGGAAAAATCCATGAGTTTCTTGGCCTGACAGTCGGTGTTGTTTTAAATGATATGAAGCAGGATGAGCGTCGTGCTGCATATAACTGTGATGTTACCTATGTTACGAACAACGAACTCGGTTTCGATTATCTGCGTGACAACATGGTTATCTATAAAGAACAGCTGGTACAGAGAGATCTGCACTACTGTATCATCGATGAGGTCGACTCCATTCTCATCGACGAGGCACGTACCCCTCTGATCATTTCCGGACAGAGCGGTAAGTCAACCAAGTTATACGAGGCCTGCGATATCCTTGCTCAGCAGTTAGAGCGCGGTGAAGCCAGCCATGAGATGACCAAGATGGCAGCCATCATGGGTGAAGAAGTTATCGAGACAGGTGACTTCGTTGTAAATGAAAAAGATAAGATCGTAAACCTTACAGAGCAGGGCGTTCATAAGGTTGAGAAATTTTTCCATATTGAAAACCTGGCAGATCCGGAGAATCTGGAGATCCAGCATAATATTACACTTGCACTTCGTGCCCATAACCTGATGCATAAGGATCAGGATTATGTAGTTAAAGATGATGAAATCCTTATTGTTGATGAATTCACCGGACGTATCATGCCGGGACGCCGTTACTCAGATGGTCTTCATCAGGCAATCGAAGCGAAAGAGCATGTTAAGATCAAACGTGAGAGCAAGACTCTGGCAACCATCACTTTCCAGAACTTCTTTAATAAATATGATAAGAAGGGCGGTATGACCGGTACAGCTGTCACAGAGGAGAAAGAATTCCGTGATATCTATGCAATGGACGTTGTAGAGATCCCGACTAACAGACCGGTTATCCGAGTTGACCATGAAGATGCTGTTTATATGACAAAGAAAGAGAAATTCAACGCAGTTGTCAATGCTGTAGTGGAAGCTCATGCGAAACAGCAGCCTGTACTGGTCGGTACCATTACGATTGAAACTTCCGAGCTTCTCAGCCGTATGCTGAAGAGACAGGGAATCAAACATAATGTATTGAATGCCAAGTTCCATGAACTTGAGGCAGAGATTGTCTCACAGGCAGGTCAGGCAGGAGCAGTTACGATCGCCACTAACATGGCTGGTCGTGGTACAGATATCAAGCTGGATGATGTGGCAAGAAATGCAGGTGGTCTGATGATCATCGGTACAGAACGTCATGAGTCCAGACGTATTGATAATCAGCTTCGCGGACGTTCCGGACGTCAGGGAGATCCGGGTGAATCCCGTTTCTATATTTCCCTGGAAGATGACCTGATGCGTCTGTTCGGTTCTGAGAGACTGATGAAGATCTTTACATCTCTTGGTGTTGCAGAGAATGAACAGATTGAGCACAAGATGCTTTCCAATGCAATTGAGAAAGCTCAGGAGAAGATTGAGTTTAACAACTTTGGTATCCGTAAGAATCTTCTTGATTATGACCAGGTAAACAATGAACAGCGTGAGATCATCTACAAAGAACGTCGTCAGGTTCTCGACGGTGAGAATATGCGTGAAGCAATCTATAAGATGATCCAGGATACAGTGGATACTTATGTTGATATGTGTTTCTCTGATGATGTAGATTCTGAAGAGTGGGATCTGAATGAATTTAACGGTGTTCTTACTCCGATCATTCCGATCAGACCGCTTACAGCTGAGAGTGTAAAAGGCAAGAAACGCGATGAGATCAGACATGAACTGAAAGAAGAGGCAGTGAAGCTCTATGAAGAAAAAGAAGCAGAGTTCCCGGAACCGGAGCAGCTTCGTGAATTAGAGCGAGTTGTACTTCTGAAATGCATTGACAGCAAGTGGATGGATCACATTGATGATATGGAAATCCTTCGTCAGGGTATCGGACTTGCTGCTTATGGACAGAGAGATCCGGTTGTTGAATATAAAATGAGTGCATTTGATATGTTCAACGAAATGATCACATCCATTCAGGAAGATACTCTTCGTATGCTGTACCATGTACATGTAGAGCAGAAGATCGAGCGTGAACAGGTAGCTAAAGTTACCGGAACAAACAAGGATGACAGTGCCGGTCCTAAGAAACCGGTTCAGAGAAAAGAAATCAAAGTATATCCGAACGATCCCTGCCCATGTGGAAGCGGTAAGAAATACAAACAGTGCTGTGGACGTAAGAATAAGGCCTGACTCGTTTATCTCAGTTGAGAAGATTCCCATTTCTGTAAGTGGTGAGTTCATTACTACAGAGCGGGCAGTAATGATTTTGTAAACAGAACATTGTGAGCAGATCATGTCTGCTGCAAAATAAAAGGGCTGAATCATGAGGCCCTTTTATCGTGCGCAAAAACACGTTAGCGCGTTGAATTGGCAGATTGTGAATATCTGTCTGAACTGTTCAGTACATCCACAGCTATGTGATTATGATTGATGAACAGTCACATAACAATTCCATAAAGGGGGAAAAACAGTATGAAAAGAGAGTCTTTCGGCTCACGCCTTGGTTTTATCCTGGTGTCAGCAGGATGTGCCATCGGTATTGGAAACGTGTGGAAGTTTCCGTATATCTGCGGGGCATATGGAGGCGCGGCCTTTATCCTGATCTACTTATGTTTTCTGGTTATTCTCGGTATTCCGGTTCTGGTAGCAGAATTTGCGGTAGGACGGGGAAGCCACACAAGTGTTGCGAAATGTTTTGACAAACTGGCACCTGCAGGAAGCGGCTGGAAGCCATTGAAATTTATTGGTATTATTGGATGTTATATGCTGATGATGTTTTACACAACAGTAGGAGGATGGATGATCTACTATTGTGTGAAGAGTCTGCGGGGAGATTTCGTTGGAGCGACTCCGGAAGCAGTAACACAGTCTTTTTCCGATATGCTGGGAAATGCACCGACGATGATGTTATGGATGGTGATCATCTGTCTGATCGGATTTGCAGTCTGTTTCATGGGATTGCAGAATGGTATTGAAAAAATCTCCAAAGTAATGATGAGTGCACTGCTTATCATTATGGTGATCCTTGCGGTTCATTCAGTAATGATGGAAGGCGCGGGAGAAGGAATCAGCTTCTATCTGATTCCTGATTTTCAGAAGATTAAGGAAGCAGGAGTTGGTAATGTAGTATTTGCGGCATTGAGTCAGTCATTCTTTACATTATCCATTGGTATTGGTGCCATGCTGATCTTCGGAAGTTATCTGGACAAATCCAGAAGCCTTACCGGAGAGGCGGTAAGCATCACCGTACTCGATACTTTTGTTGCGCTGACAGCAGGATTTATCATTATTCCGGCGTGCTTCTCCTATGGAATCCAGCCGGATGCAGGTCCAAGCCTTATCTTTATCACTCTGCCCAATATTTTTGCAAAGATGAGCGGAGGGGCTTTGTGGGGAAGTCTGTTCTTCCTGTTTCTGACATTTGCTGCGGTTTCAACGATCATTGCTGTATTTGAGAACCTGATCGTGTTTAATATGGAACTGTTTGGCTGGAACCGTAAAAAGAGTGTTGTTGTCTGCGCAGTTCTTGTTGTGATCTTAAGCATTCCATGTGTGCTTGGATTCAATGTACTTTCCGGATTCCAGCCATTCGGAGATGGAAGCAACATTATGGATCTGGAAGACTTTATTGTTTCTAATAACCTTCTTCCTCTTGGAAGTCTTGGTTACCTTCTGTTTTGTACCAGAAAGAACGGATGGGGATGGGACAATTTCATTGCAGAGGTGAATGCCGGTACAGGCATGAAATTCCCGAAATGTCTGAAAAATTATGTTGCCTATGGAATTCCGGCGATTATCATTGTAATCTATCTGAAAGGTTACTATGATAAATTTGCAGGTCTGGGAACAGCAGCACTGGCCGGATGGATGATCGTGGCACTGGTACTGCTGGGATTCGTATTCTACTGTGCGACAGCGAAGAAGAAAGTGAAACAGTAAGCGGAGCGCAAATATCTGCCCGACCTGAGAACAATAAAAGATGTAATTATGTCTGAGAAGAAAGATTCTTTCAGACATGGTTACATCTTTTTTGTGTTATGGAATTGTTGTGTAAAGGTAGTGGATATATTATTTTAGAGGATTGCTATAATGAGGCAGTTCTTCGCTGGGGTTGGTTTTGAACTGTTTACGGTATGCCCGGGAAAAAGTGCTGTATTCTGCGAACCCGCTTTCCTGTGCTGCTTTTGTCACAGGCATTCCATTTGAGATCAGAGTACGTGCCATAAGAAGCCGCTTGTTTACAATATAATTATGAAGGGTATAGCCGGTTTCTTGTTTGAACTTCCGCATCAGATGGTACTTGCTTACATAATATCTGGCAGAAAGCGTTTCTACAGACAGATCTTCTTTCAGATTGTGGTTGATATACTGAAGGATACTGGCAATCTGCGAGTCAAAGGTGTAGGATTTTTTATCAAAAATGTACTGCTTTTCCAGAAAGATACGGTTCAGATAAACCATAAACTGAAGAAAAAGTGACTGTGTCAGGATTTCCCTTCCATATTCATCGGATTTTGCAGAATTTTCCAGTTCAAACAGGATGTCTTTCATCTTTTCCTGAAGAGCAGAATTCAGACGTACCAGATTATAGCTTCGGTCATTTGCTTTCTGGAAGCATTTCAGCAGTTCCTGCCAGGGAATATCGTTTTGGATCCAGAGAATAAAACGTTCATATGGAACAGATGGATCAATCTCCGGGCGGTGGATGGCATGGCGGTTTACCAGAAGAATGTCCCATGGTTTCAGTTGATAAGCTTTTCCTTCTATATGATAAGCAGCCTTGCCGGAGATGAAGATAACTACCTTGTGAAAATCATGATAATGGTAAGAGAATTCCTTTCTGGTCTGGTCTTTAAGATGAAAAAGTCGGAATTGTTCGTTCAGGTATCCTGTTTTTTCTGTCTGATAGAACTGTTCTGATAATAACATATCTGCCTCCGATATCTGCAATGATTATTTAATCGAATCAAGCAAGTCCCCTGTGGAGATTGTGAAAAGAAATAAGCAGTGGAAAGCAATAAGCGGAGGGAAAAGTTTGATTCATGGTATAATCATATCATTTAATGCGCAAATGTACAATTATTACTAAGAATGTAACAAATAGTAACGAATATATTTTATAATTTCTGAGAAAATATGCTACAAAGATATTGACATTATTACACGATAATAGTATCATACAATTACAAAGTAATCGTAAAAACTTTGTAACTATTTCGAAATAGGGTAAAGAAATAGAAAACTGAACAGAGAGGAGTGATGATGCTGTAAGGCTGTTATATCAGAGAACTGATATAATGGTCTTTTTTGTAATACCTACAGAGCATTTTTTGCAATGTTTTAAGCATTTTACTCTATATACATGGTAAAAACAATAAAATATAATGAATATAAAGTCAGGATGTGATATGAGAAAATTACCTGACACAAAATTTAACCGAATCAAGTAAGTCCCTTGCTTCAATTGCGAAAAGCAATAAGCAGTGGGTGGGGACTCAGACAAGTGGCGAAGTGAGTTGGGAAGATTGCCCGACAATTGATTATCGGTGCAGATACAAAAGCGGGAAGTATCCGGGATTATAAATCAGAAGGAGAGATATGGTTATGGCAAATACAATTATTATGAGTAAATATCAGGGACTTGGAAACGATTATCTGATTCTTGATCCGAAGAAAAATCAGGTACAGCTTCAGGGAAAGAAGATTGCACTTCTCTGCCAGAGAGGATTTGGGCTTGGCGCTGACGGTGTGCTCTATGGACCGGTAGAAATTGATGGGAAATTGGGTGTGCGTATTTTTAATGCAGACGGAAGTGAATCTGCCATCAGTGGAAACGGCGTGCGTATTTTTGCCAAATATCTGATGGATAATGGATATATTACTGAGAAAAAATTTGACATTGAAGCTATGTCAGGCACGATTCATGTGGAATGCCTGAACAGCCGGGCAACGGAATTTAAAGTAAACATGGGAAAACCATCTTTTATCTCCAGCGATATCCCTGTTTCCGGTGAAGTTCGTGAAGTAATTAAGGAGAATTTCGTATTCCATGGAAAAGAATACAAGGCTACCTGCCTGACAGTTGGTAATCCACACTGCATTATTTTTACAGACAATGTAAGTGCAGAAGCTGTAAAGAATCTGGGACCTTATGTGGAAAATGCAGATGAATTCCCGGAGAGAATGAACCTGCAGATTTGCCGTCAGGTCGACAAGGGAAATCTGGAGATTGAAATCTGGGAAAGAGGCTCCGGATATACAAAGGCTTCCGGAACAGGAAGCTGTGCGGCGGCAGCGGCAGCCTATAAGCTGGGACTGGTGGAATCCCGTATTAATGTAAATCAGCCGGGCGGAATGATACAGATCGATATGGAAGAGGACGGAACCATCTATATGACAGGAACAGTGGGATATATTGCAGATATAAGTGTTGCAGAGAGCTTCTTCTCATAAATTACACAGGCTTTATGTGTAATTCTTTGTTTGTAATTTGCTTAAAGATATGTTATTATTTTAAACGAATTATTTATCAGGACTGCTATAATCTATAGCAATTCAGTCGGTTATCCACAGGGAGTCCGACAGAGAATATTTATAATAAGAAAGTGGGTGAAGCTGTGGTTGAATTAGACCAGTTCAAGAGCATTCTTGCGACTTATACAGAACCATTAGTGGAAGTGAGGGATTCACTTTGACCTGGCTAACAAAGAGCAGAAGGTCGAAGAATTAGAGCGCGAAATGGAAGCGCCTGATTTCTGGGATGATGCAGAAGTTTCCCAGAAGAAAATGAAAGAATTAAAAGACATGAAAGATGACATGGAGACCTATCAGAATCTGGTTACACAGATGGAAGATATGGAAACCATGATCGAGATGGGATATGAGGAGAACGATCCTGCACTGATTCCTGAGATTCAGGAAATGCTGGATGAGTTTCAGAAGGATTTTGACAATATCCGTATCAAGACACTTCTTTCCGGAGAATATGACAGTGAGAATGCTATCATTAAGCTGAATGCAGGAGCAGGCGGAACAGAGGCCTGTGACTGGTGCGGTATGCTTTACCGTATGTACAGCCGCTGGGCAGATAAGAAAGGATTTACCCTGGAAGTGCTGGATTATCTGGACGGCGATGAGGCAGGTATCAAATCTGTTACTTTCCAGGTAAACGGAACAAATGCTTACGGTTATCTGAAATCAGAGAAGGGAGTTCACCGTCTGGTGCGTATTTCTCCTTTCAATGCAGCAGGTAAGCGACAGACATCTTTTGTATCCTGTGATGTTATGCCGGATATCAAGAAGGATCTGGATGTAGAGATCAATGACGATGAGATCCGTATTGATACTTATCGAAGCAGTGGTGCCGGCGGTCAGCATATCAACAAGACATCATCTGCCATCCGTATCACACATTATCCTACCGGAATCGTGGTACAGTGTCAGAATGAACGTTCTCAGCACATGAATAAAGATAAAGCCATGCAGATGCTGAAAGCCAAGCTGTATCTTCTCAAGCAGCAGGAGGCAGAGGAAAAACTCTCCGGTATCCGCGGTGAGGTGACAGATATTGGATGGGGAAATCAGATTCGTTCTTATGTTATGCAGCCATATACCATGGTAAAGGATCATCGTACAAACGAGGAGACCGGAAATGTGGATGCAGTACTTGACGGAGGAATTGATATTTTCATCAATGCATATCTGAAATGGATCGCACTGAAGAAATAAAAGAATAAAAAAGGCTGTCTGAAATCAGGACAGCCTTTTTCGTGTTGAGGTATAATGATTTTACACAATGATTCAGCAGAATATATTTCTTGCGTATTTTTGTGTGGTGTGATAATATATCCAGTGTGTAAAAACAAATGTCTTTAAAGAACGGACAGGTAAATTGATATGCAGAAACCAGTAACAGAGAAAAAGAAATATTTTGTAGTGAGGGAACGAGCAGTTCCGGAAGTCCTGCTGAAGGTGGTGGAGGCAAAGAAGCTTCTGGACTCCGGCAAAGTGGACACTGTACAGGATGCAGCAGAGCGCACAGGAATCAGCAGAAGCTCTTTCTACAAATACAAAGATGATATTTTTCCATTTCATGAAGAGACAAGGGGAAAGACGATCACCTTTATTATCCAGATGGATGATGAACCGGGGCTTTTGTCGGTTGTCCTGCAGACGATTGCACGGTTTCATGGAAACATTCTCACCATTCATCAGAGTATTCCTATCAATGGGATTGCCACACTTACTCTGAGTGTGGACATTCTTCCGGGCGAGGGGGATGCAGAAGCAATGGTAGAGACGATTGAACAGAATGAAGGAATTCATTATCTGAAAATATTAGGCAGGGAGTAAAAGAAAATGATCAATGTAGCAATTTTAGGATATGGCACAGTTGGAAGCGGTGTATTTGAAGTATTAAATGAAAATAAAGAGAGCATTTCCAGACGTGCCGGACAGGAACTTCATGTAAAATATGTTCTGGATCTTCGTGATTTTCCGGGACAGCCGGTAGAGAAGGTTCTGGTCCATGATTATGAACAGATCGTCAGTGATCCGGAAGTAGATATTGTAGTAGAGGTTATGGGCGGTGTGGAGCCTGCTTATACTTTTGTAAAGAAGGCACTTCTGGCAGGAAAGAATGTCTGCACTTCCAATAAGGCTCTGGTTGCAAAGCATGGCCGCGAGCTGATGGATATTGCAAAGGAAAAGAGCATTAACTTCTTATTTGAAGCAAGCTGTGGCGGCGGAATCCCGATCATTCGTGTCATCAATTCTTCCCTTACAGGAGATGAGATTGACGAAGTAACAGGTATCCTGAACGGAACTACCAACTACATGCTTTATAAGATGAGCACAGAAGGCTGTGAATTTGACACTGTATTAAAGGAAGCACAGCAGAAGGGTTATGCAGAGGCAGATCCTACCGCCGACGTGGAAGGATACGATGCATGCCGTAAGATCGCAATCCTTTCCTCTCTTGCTTATGAGAGATATTTTGATTTTGAAGATATTTATACAGAGGGAATTACAAAGATCACACCTGAAGATATGGAGTATGCTGCGAAGCTTGGCAGAACCATCAAACTTCTTGGAACCAGCCGCAGACTGGCAGACGGAACCTGTTATGCAATGGTAGCACCGTTTATGCTCGGCCAGAACAGCCCTCTTTACAGTGTAAATGATGTGTTTAATGCAGTATTTGTACATGGAAATATGCTTGGAGATGCCATGTTCTATGGAAGCGGTGCAGGTAAACTGCCTACAGCAAGTGCTGTAGTTGGTGATATTGTGGATGCCGCAAAACATCTCCATGTTAACATTGTGACAAACTGGAACAGCACTCCGGCAGTACTGAAACCACTGGATGAAGTGACAGGAAAGTTTTTCGTGAGAATCAAAAAAGAAGCAGCAGAAGAAGCGAAGAAGGTATTTGGTGATGTTGAGATCATCAGCCTGGGACAGCTTCCACAGGAATGTGCATTTATCACTGATGAAATGACACAGGGAGCATTTGAAGAGAAACTGGCTCAGATCGGAGATCAGGTACTTGCAAAGATTCGAGTTAAAGATTGATAAACTGACAGATTTCGTGTATCATATAGTGTGCCTGATAAGGTGGACACTGATACAATACTTCAGATAAATATTTGTACAGTGATTACTGTAAACAGAACAGGAAAGGGAAGATATGAGAATCTTCTCTTTCCTGTAAACTTATTATGGAGGAAGTAAAACAATGTTGATTGTCAAGAAATTTGGCGGTACATCGGTTGCAAATAAAGAACGTATCTTTAATGTTGCCAACCGCTGTATAGAAGAGTACAGAAAAGGAAATGACGTGGTTGTCGTTCTGTCCGCAATGGGGAAATATACGGATGAACTGATCACTATGGCAAGGGATGTCAATGAGAAACCGCCGAAAAGAGAGATGGATATGCTCTTTACCATCGGAGAACAGATGTCTGTTGCACTGATGGCAATGGCGATGGATAAACTGGGAGTTCCTGCGGTTTCCCTGAATGCTTTTCAGGTTTCCATGCATACGACAAGCAGTCATGGAAATGCACGTTTAAAAAGAATTGATACAGAGCGTATCAGAAGAGAGCTGGACAGCAAAAAGATTGTAATAGTTACCGGCTTCCAGGGAGTTGACAAGTATGATGATTATACGACTCTTGGAAGAGGCGGTTCTGACACAACAGCGGTTGCTCTTGCGGCTGCTCTTCATGCAGATGCCTGTGAAATCTATACAGATGTAGATGGTGTTTACACAGCAGATCCGCGTAAGGTTCCGAAAGCAAGAAAGCTCAAAGAGATCACTTACGATGAAATGCTTGACCTTGCGACTCTCGGGGCAGGTGTGCTTCACAACCGTTCTGTGGAGATGGCGAAGAAATATGGCGTGCCGCTTGTGGTACGTTCAAGTTTAAACAACAGTGAAGGAACTGTGGTAAAGGAGGAAGTTACAGTGGAGAGAATGTTGATCAGCGGTGTTGCGCTGGATACAGATGCAGTGAGAATTGCGGTAATCGGATTAAAGGATGAGCCGGGTGTAGCTTTTAAATTATTTGATACCCTTGCGAAGAAGAATATTAATGTAGATGTGATCCTGCAGTCTATCGGACGTGCGGGCAGAAAGGATATTTCTTTCACAGTCGATGGAAATGATCTGGATGATGCAGTTGCAGTTCTGGATGCAAATCAGGCAAGACTTGGATTTGCAGAGCTTCATTCTGAGAGAAATATTGCGAAGCTTTCCATCGTAGGTGCAGGAATGATGAGTAATCCTGGAGTAGCAGCAAAGATGTTTGAGAGCCTCTATAATGAGGGCGTAAACATCAATATGATCTCTACATCCGAGATTCGTGTGACAGTTCTGATCAATGAAAAGGACGGCGTGCGCGCAATGAATGCAGTACATGATGCCTTTGGTCTGGCAGACTGATTTAGGAGAATTACATGACATCGAGACGTGAATTAAAAAACTATGCGAAGCAGGCCATGTCAGGAAAATATGGGATACTGATCCTGGCATTTGTTGCAGTTCAGGCACTGGCTCTGATCAGCAGCATGATATCCTCGGCTTTATTTCCGGGAGAGGAAACAATTGATATTGTGTTGTCGTATGCATTTACATTTATTCTGACTCTGCTGATCAATGTGGTAGCGGCAGGTATGAATTATATGTATCTGAATATTGCCAGAGGGAAAGTATATTCATTAAATGACCTGTTTTATTTTTACAGACATCATCCGGACAGAGTGATCGTTGCCGGATTTTTTATGGCAGTACTGAATCTGCTTACCATGCTGCCCTATACGATTTACAGTAATGCGAATCTTCCGGGTGAAGATGCTTCTGTGGAGGTGCTGATCACCTGGCTGTATACAGGTGTTGTTCTGATGATCGTTGGAATGATTGTTTATCAGATTCTGGTCATTCCTCTGGAGATGACTTATTATATTCTGTCAGATAAGCCGGAATTGAAAAGTACAGAGGCTATGAAAGAGAGTCTGGAGATGATGCATGGAAACTTCGGAAGATATCTGATGCTGAAGATAAGCTTTATCCCATTGATGTTTCTTTCTGTTTTTACGTTCTATATTGCACTCTTGTGGATATTTCCATATATGGCCATGACAGAAGTAATGTTCTATCGTGATCTGACAGGGGAGCTTAAAGTGCAGAAAGAGGAAGAAGAACGTGTGGCACGAGATTATGTGAATCCTATGTTTGACAGCTATTCACAGAACGAACAGCCACAGGAAGATCAGACGCATCCGCAGCAGTTCTGGAGTGTGACAGGTGATTCATCAGTGGCTTCGGATGAGAACAAAGAAGTGCAGAATAATGCAGCAAGTGAGAATACCCAGGATAGTTTGTATGGTTCTGTGGAAAATAATAGAACGACACAGGATAACCCATATGATTCTTCAGAGAGTAAAGAAGTACAGGACAGCCTGCAGAGTCAGACAATTCCGGAAGAGGAAGAAGATAACGAACAAAAACCATGGGATGAATACTTCAATAGCTTGAAATAAAATCATAATATGAAAGACCTTTAACTGACACAATGTAAAAATGTTGATAAAGGTCTTTTTTATTTTTATTAATTTGGTTTTACTGAATTTATAGCTGCAATATCATATTATCCGAGATTATAATGCTACTGCAATCTTATCCTGTAATGCTTCCGGAATCTCTTCTTTGTCAAGCGAAATACTTACAACTATTGAAATTCCATATTTCTCACCGATCTTGTCCAGCTGATCAAGTGTATCTGTAACATCAGCGTCTTCCAACTTGGAAACCTTAAGGAAGCTGTCCAGATAAATCTGCTCAAGATCGTGATCCTGAGAAATAATACCACAAATGAAACCTACGAACTCATCTGCATTCTTCAATGGATAAGAGGAAAC
>OHVX01000318.1_pt1 | contig 14484 bp, 9 predicted proteins | sample 1579581 | NCBI WGS metagenome assembly OHVX01 (sample SAMEA3882536, study PRJEB24775) | human gut metagenome | biome: human-associated habitat; feature: intestine environment; material: feces | place: Netherlands | collected 2009/2010
GCGAAGGCGTTGCTCACGCCGACATACTTGGCAAAATAGGCCACCTCACGCCACATGTCGTACTGCGTCACGAACGGGCAGCTCGAGTCCGTGCCAAGGCCCACCTTAACGCCAGCTTCCAGTGCGGCACGGGCGCTCTCGATGATGCCCGAGCACACGATGTCGCCGTTCTTCTTTTGCGTATCGGTCGAATGGGTCTTTTCCGGGTCGAGCAATACAAACGGCAGCGCCGGGCTGATAGTGCAGGTCACACTCGGCGCACGCCCCTCGAGCTGTGTGCCCGCGGCGCCACGATACAGCTCCAGGATCTCGGGCGTCATCGGGGCACCGTGCTCGATCGTGTCGACCCCGGCCTCAAGCGCGGCCTTCACGCCCTCGGTGCTCTCGACATGAGCCATAACCGGCAGGCCCACCTCGTGCGCCGCCTTGCACGCCGCCGCGGCAACCTCCACCGGCATACGCAGCACGCCCGGCTCGCCCACCTCGGTCGCATCGAACACACCGCCCGTTACGAACAGCTTAATGACGTCGGCGCCGCGCGCATACAGGTCTCTCACCTGCTCGGCTGCCTCGACGGGGCTGTTGGCCACCTGGGCGAACAAGCCCGCGCCATGGCCGCCCGGCACCGTAACGCCCGTTCCCGGCGCCACCAGGCGCGGACCCTGATACTTGCCGGCGTCGATAGCGTCGCGCACGGCAATGTCGGCAAACAGCGGGTCGCCCGCGCCGCGCACCGTGGTCACGCCGCTTGCCAGCTGCTGCTGGGCACTGCCCTTGAGGATGCGGCGCACGATGGCGCGCCCCACGGGATTATCGAGTTTCTTCATCAGCGCTCCCGCATCGCCGGCCGAGACAGGCTTGCCCGAGCCGCACAGGTGCACGTGCATATTGATGAGACCGGGCATGAGATACGCACCACCCAGGTCGATAACCTCGGCACCCGCGGGCGCCTGCGCCACAGCACTCGGCCCCATCCAGGTGATGACGCCGCGCTCAACAGTCACGGCCATATCGGGTTGCGGCTCCATATGCTCCGAACCATCCAGAATGGTCGCATTGATAAACAACGTGGAACGATCGGCAGACGCCATATCGAGCTCCTCCCTCACGATTAACTTGAACATTTGTCCATTATCACCTAATGCAGCGACCTAAAGTCGAGCATATCGGTTAACGGAAGGAAGAGGGGATGTGGGAGACGGAATACGCTGCAGTCCCACCCCAACGACACCAGGGAAATGTCTCGATCTGTAACAGGTACAGGGTTATTGGGCCCCTTGATGTTACAGATCGAGACATTCGGTCGACGTTTCACCGACTTGTCTCGATCTGTAACAATTACGAGCTCAAACAACCTCTAAACGTTACAGATCGAGACGAAACCTCTCAGCGCCCATACCACTGACGTCTCCACTCCTCAGCCAAATCGGGCCGTCGCGGAATACCCGCCAGCCTCATCTTCTCAACCAGCTTCCCCGGATTCTTGAGCTCATCAAACGTAAACCGAAGCACCTTATGCCCGAGCATTGTCAGATGAGATTCCCGCTGACGCTCTGCCACGAATGGGTCGACCGACTCCCGGCTCTCGCCGCTCTGCAGGGCGTACTTCCCCTTTCCGTCCAGTTCGCCAATCACGCACGTTCCGTCCTCGAGCCGCCAAAAAAAGTCGACGCGAAACACCTGGCTCGGATCGAGCGGGTCGCGAAACTCCACCTGCAGCTCCGGAACCGGAAAGCCGTACGCAATAAAGAATGCTCGGAACCGAGACTCGCCGCCGTTTTCGGACAGCCCGTCTGCATACGACGCAATCACCTGTGCCCTACGATACCCTCGCCTGCCCTCGCAATCGGCGCGGAGGCGCTCGCACAAATCCCCACGTGATACGCCTTTCGCCCGCAGTGCAGAATCGGCAATCGCCAACCCGTAGGAGAACGGCGCACGCAGCAGACAATCCTCCACCGTGCGCCAAAACGACGTCACCCGCACGCCATCAACACGCTCGAGCGCACCCGCCATCTGCGGACGCAACAACCTGCACCCGCTGTTCAACGGCACCGAGCAACCCGTCTTAACAAGATATCGTGGCCCGAGCAGATCATTCGGCACCTCCAAACCCCACAAAAGCGCCGCGTCATAGCCCCAAAACGCCCAATCGGGATGAAATTCCGCAAGCCCTTTGATAGTCCTCAGCGCTCGCTCCGCCGGCGTCAATGCATCCCAATCATGCTGAAAACAGAACAGGTACGGCTCGGGCTCCGCGATATCGTCGGTTCCAACATGGCGTCGCAGCCACATGAGCTCGGTATTGTCATGCGTTGCGAGCAGCGCACCTTGCTTGGCCGTCTCCGTGAGCCGCGCGAGCATCCTATTCCGCGCCAACGTGTTGCGAGTCGCATGTTTGTGTTTGAGAACGGTATTAAGCACTTTCATCACCACCACGTCAGACAAATGGACCATCGTCACCGTTGCCTCCGCTGACAAATGTCTTGATCTGTAACAGGAAGACAGTCTTTGAGCCTCTAGTTGTTACAGAACAAGATCTTTCGGCAGCCGCCAACCTTTGTCTCAATCTGTAACAGGTAGGTCGAATTTGGGCCTGTAGATGTTACAGATTAAGACATTCCCCCAGCCAGGCACCAAACATCTCGATCTGTAACAGTAAGACGTTCTCCAGGCCCCTAAACGTTACAGATTTAGACAAACCAGCGGCGCCCAAGCATTCGTCTCGATCTGTAACAGTTAGACCGGTTTTCTGCCGCCAAACGTTACAGATTGAGACAAAGTCAGGGCAGCAGGGCGACACCAGCCACATCCCCTACTCCCACTCCTGCTCGTAGATGTTAAGCGACTTCACGTACCGCCCCTGGGCGCCCATGATGTCGCGGACCAGGCGCAAAAAGAAGCTGATGCACGAGGTGTCGAAGCCATCTTCCAGGTCTTCTGGATGAACGGCGCCAGGCCCGTCGACCGCCGTGTCGCTCAGGCGCGCGATGTCATACAGGTAGAGCTGTCCCGCCGTCAGCCAGACATCGTCGACGCAGGCGAGGCGCACCGCAATCGCTCCGTCGCTCCAATGCTCCTTTTGCACGATATGCGGGTCGTAGACATCAAAGCGACGGTCGGCGCGCGTGTCCTTCAGCGCGACCATACCAGTCGCAGGATCCTTGTCCAAAATGCCAAAGCGCGAGAAATACTGCGTGTCGCGTACCTGCTCGAGCCGCTTGAGCGAGGCAGGCGAAAGCGATGCCGGCGGCTCGTCAACATACAGCTCGAGCAGCGTCTTGTCATGGCGATAGGGGCGCTCGAAGAGCAGCCAATCGGTAAATGCCATGTTGTAAGCCATGATTTCGTTTTGCGAAGGTTCCTCGCAATAGCCGAGCCACGGGTCGACGATGATCTCGAACTGCTCGCGCGCCGGCTCCAGGAATTGAAACTTCCGCAGCATCCAAAAGTGAGCCATGTCGGCAATATCGTTGCCGACGGCTTCGGCCAGCTGCGCTCGGTCAAAAACTTGGTCAGTCATGGCATCCTCCTCAAACTGATGGACCTCAATTTGAGCTTACGAGGAGGGTGGGCAGCCACGACTAGCGCGGGCAAAATAGGCCTCCGGCTGCAAACCGAATGCTGACCAAACACTTGACGAAAAGCTTGACCGAATGAGCGCACCGCAACAAAACCGCAGGTAAACATAGACGGCCAACCCGCCCTTTTGAGCCAGATACCCACAGCCACCACAGAAACAACAGGTGACCACAGCCCAAGAAGTCGACAAATGAACACCCGTACGTCGACAAACGAGCAAATCGCTCGCAAAGAGTGTCCCCAACGACTAGACAAAAAATGACTAGTCATTGGGGACGTTCTTAAATGACTACTTTACAGCTCCAGCGCATCGGCGACTTCGGCTGCGCAGGCCAGGGCATCGGCCATGGCGTTCACCACGAGCGAGCTGCCGTTGCGAGCATCACCCGCCACATACACCGGCGCGGCATCCGCGGCGACGCCGTCGACACGGGCCGCAAGGTGCGAGCCCTCCGTAGCCATCACCGGCAGCGGACGACCAGCGGTGGCAACAGGCACGCCAACGGCGTCGAACACGCCATGCTCGGGACCCGTAAAGCCGCAGGCGATGAGCACCAGCTGGGCCGGCACCTCGTGCTCGGAGCCCGCGATGCGCTCGGGCTTGCCAGCCGACCAATCCAGATCGACCACGCGCAGGCCCGCGGCCGCGCCCTTCTTGTCCAGCAGCACCTCGAGCGTATCCACGCCCCAAGCGCGCATCTCGCCGCCCATGGCAGCGATGGCCTCCTGCTGGCCGTAATCGGTCTTCTTCACGTTGGGCCACTGCGGCCAGGGGTTGCTCGCCGCGCGCGCATCAGGCGCCGCCGGCAAGAACTCAAACTGGCGCACGCTGCGCGCACCCTGACGTACCGCGGTGCCCACGCAGTCGTTACCGGTATCGCCGCCGCCAATGACCACAACGTCCAGGCCGCGCGCGTTCACCGCGGGCTCGCCGCCATCGAGCACCGAGACGGTCGAAGCCGTCAGATAGTCCACGGCATACACCACGCCGGGCGCATCGATGTTCGCAGCCGAAAGCCCACGCGGGGCGCGGGCACCAGCAGCCACCACGACGGCGTCAAAGCCATCGAGCTTGGCAGCAACCTTAGGATCGCTCACGTCGGCACCCAGCTCGAACGCAATGCCCAGCTCGCGCATAAGCGCCACGCGACGCTCGACCACGGACTTCTCGAGCTTCATGTTGGGAATGCCGTACATGAGCAGGCCGCCCGGACGGTCGTCACGCTCAAACACCGTCACGCGAGCGCCACGACGGGCGAGCTCCCATGCAGCCACCAAACCAGCAGGACCGGAGCCCACCACGGCAACCGTGGGTGCGTCCTCCCCCGCCGGCTCAAAGCGACGCGGGCCGCCGTTTGCCCATTCGTGGTCGCTGATCGCGCGCTCGTTATCGTGAATCGTCGTGGGCTGACCGTCGACCGAACCTAGGTTGCACGCGGCCTCGCACAACGCCGGGCACACACGGCTCGTAAACTCGGGCATGGGCGAGGTGAGCGACAGGCGCTCGGCAGCCTCGTCCCAGTGGCCGCGGTACACCAGCTCATTCCACTCGGGAATCAGGTTGTGCAGCGGGCAACCGCTCGGGCGTGCCTTACCAAAGCTCGCGCCCATCTGGCAAAACGCCACACCGCACATCATGCAGCGACTCGCCTGGGCACGGCGCGCGTCGTCGTCGAGCTCCACGTACAGCGGATCGAAATCGCGGCTGCGCTCCTCCACGGGGCGCAGCTCATGGGTCACGCGATCGATATCAAGAAAAGCACCGGGCTTACCCATGGCACTTACGCCTCCTTCTTGGTCGAAGCAACAGAGCTGGCAGCCACGGACGCAGCACCCGCAGCACCGCCCGCAACATCGAAGCGAGCAACATCCGCGTCACTCGCGCGACCGGTCACAATGTCAAACGCCAGCTCCTCGGCCTGCGCATGCGTCTTGCCGACGGCCTCGGCGGCGGCGACAATCGCCAGCACGCGCTCGTACTCGGTCGGAATGACCTTCACAAAGTGCTTGCTCATCGTCTCAAAGCTGTAGAGCAGCTTAATGCCGCGCGGGCTCTGCGTCGCGTCCACGTGCTCCTGGATGAGCTCGCGAATCTGCGCCAGCTCGCCGGCCGTCGGGGCTTTAAGCTCGACGCTCTCGTGGTTCACACGAGCATCGAGCGTGCCGTACTGGTCAAAGACATAGGCCACGCCACCCGTCATGCCGGCGGCGAAGTTCTGCCCGACCTCGCCCAGGATGAGCGCCAGACCACCCGTCATGTACTCGCAGCCATGGTTGCCGCAGCCCTCGACCACCACGGTGGCACCGGAGTTGCGCACGGCAAAACGCTGGCCGGCAAGACCGTTAATGAAACCGCGGCCGCTCGTGGCACCAAAGAACGCAACGTTGCCCACGATGATGTTCTCATCGAACTTGTAGGTCGCATGCGGGTTGGGGCGCACCGACACCTCGCCGCCCGAAAGGCCCTTGCCAAAGTAGTCGTTGGCGTCGCCGCACACGTTGAGCGTAATGCCGCGCGGCAGGAAGGCGCCAAAGCTCTGACCGGCCGAACCATCGCAATCGATGGTGATGGAGCCGGCGGGCAGGCCCTCGGGATGCGCCTTGGTCACCGCGTTGCCCAAGATGGTGCCCACGCAGCGGTTGACGTTGGCGATATCGGCGCGGAAGCGAATCGGACGCAGGTGCGCACGGGCATCGGCCGTATAGGGCACAAACAACGTGGAGTCGAGCGTCTTGTCGAGCTCGCTGTCCGCGGCCATCTGCGGCAGGAAGTGGCGACCGTCGGCGCCCGGAATATGGGCACCGAACTCGCAGGTCGCGCTCGCCAGCACGGGCGACAGATCGAGCAGGTTGGCCTTGCGGTTGCCCGGGACCTCAATCTGGCGCAAGCACTCGGGATGGCCGACCATCTCGTCGACGGTGCGGAAGCCCAGGCTCGCCATGACCTCGCGCAGTTGCTCGGCAACAAAGAGCATAAAGTGCTCAACGTGCTCGGGCTTGCCGCGGAAGCCGCGACGCAAGCGACAGTTTTGCGTGGCAATGCCGGCCGGGCAGGTATCCTGCTGGCAGTCGCGCTGCATGAGGCAGCCCATCGAGATGAGCGGCATGGTCGCAAAGCCAAACTCCTCGGCACCCAGCAGGCAGGCGACGGCAACATCGGTGCCGTCCATGAGCTTGCCGTCGGCCTCGAGCACCACGCGCGAGCGCAGGCCGTTTTGCAGCAGCGTCTGCTGGGCCTCGGCAAGACCGAGCTCCAGCGGCAGACCGGCGTGCCAAATGGAATCGCGAGCAGCGGCACCCGAGCCGCCGTTGTGGCCGCTGATCAAAATCTTGTCGGCAGCGCCCTTGGCCACGCCGGTGGCGATGGTGCCGACGCCGGCCTCGCTGACCAGCTTGACCGACACGCGCGCGCCGGGGTTGGCGTTCTTAAGGTCAAAGATCAGCTCTGCCAGGTCCTCGATGGAGTAGATGTCGTGGTGCGGCGGAGGCGAGATCAGGCCGATGCCGGGCGTGGACTGACGGACCTCGGCAATCCAGGGGTAGACCTTCTTGCCGGGCAGGTGACCGCCCTCGCCAGGCTTGGCGCCCTGGGCCATCTTGATCTGGATCTCGAAGGCGCTGCACAGGTAACGGCTCGTCACGCCAAAGCGCGCGCTTGCCACCTGCTTGATCGCGGAGTTCTTGGAGTCGCCGTTGGCCAGCGGGGTCTCGCGACGCGGATCCTCACCGCCCTCGCCGGAGTTGGAACGGCCGTGCAGGCGGTTCATGGCGATGGCCATGCACTCGTGTGCCTCTTTGCTGATGGAGCCGTACGACATGGCGCCGGTGTTAAAGCGGCGGACGATGTTGAGCGCGGGCTCGACCTCGTCGAGTGCCACCGGAGTGCGGCCGCTGGCATCAAAGTCCAGCAGGTCGCGCAGGCGCACGGCACGGCCGGTGCGGTGCAGGCGGGCGCTGTACTCCTTAAAGGTGTCGTAGCTGTCCTCACGGCAGGCGGTCTGCAGCAAGTAGACAGTCTGCGGATCGATGAGGTGATCCTCGCCGCCGAGCGGGCGCCACTTGGTCAGGCCCAACGTGGGCAGCTGATCGGGAGCCGGGCTCTTAAGGATAGCGAGCGCGGCGTCATAGCGCTCATTTTGCTCGCGTTCGACGTCCTCGACACCCATCCCGCCCACACGGCTCACCGTGCCGGCGAAGTACGCATTGACGAACTCCGGCGTAAAGCCCACGGCCTCGAAGATCTGCGCGGAGTGGTAGCTCTGCACCGTGGAGATGCCCATCTTGGACATGATGGAGACGATGCCCGCCGTCGCGGCCTTGTTGTAATTGGCGATGCCCTGCTCGGCCGTCACGTCCAGATCGCCGCGTGCCGCCAGATTGCGAATGCACGCATGCGCGTTGTACGGGTAGATGCCGCTTGCGGAGTAGCCCACCAGCGCCGCAAAGTCGTGCGGAGACACGGCATCGCCGCACTCCACCACGATATCGGCAAAGGTGCGCACACCGGCACGGATCAGGTGGTTGTGCACGCAGCCCACGGCGAGCAGCGACGGTACGGGTACCTCGCCCGCAGCGGCACGGTCGCTCAGCACCACGATGTTCACGCCATCGCGAACCGCAGCCTCGACGTCTTCGGCAAGCTGCTTGAGCGCAGCCTGCAGCGCGCCCTCACCCGCGTCGCGGCGGTACACGGCACGGAACCGGCGGGTCTTAAAGCCAACACGGTCAATCGCGCAAATGCGGTCGAACTCCTCCTCGCTCAGCAGCGGGCGCTCCAGGCGCACCAGCTGGCAGGCCGTACGGGAGTCCTCGAGCAAGTTGCCGTGGTTGCCCAGGTAGAGCGTGGTCGAAGTCACCATGTGCTCGCGCAGGGCATCAATCGGCGGATTCGTGACTTGGGCGAACAGCTGATAGAAGTAATCGAAGAACGAGCGCGTCTTCTTGGACAGGCAGGCCAGCGGCGCGTCGATGCCCATCGAGGCGAGCGGTGCCTTGCCCTGCTGGGCCATGGGACGCACGACCTCGTCGACGTCATCCCAGTGGTAGCCGAGCTTGGCCATGCGCACGGCGGCGAGCACCTCGGCATCCTCGGCGGGCGCGGGCGCGGCGGGCTTGTCGAGCGCGTCGACGGTCAGCGTCTCCTCGGCAATCCAGTCGCGGTAGGGCTTTTCCTTGGCATAGCGGGCGCGCAACTCGTCGTTGTAGATCACGCGGCCGCGGGCAAAGTCGACCTCGAGCATCTGGCCCGGCCCTAGACAGCCGCTCGTCAGGATGTTCTCGGGGCTCACCTCGATGGTGCCCACCTCGCTTGCCAGCATAAAGCGACCGTCGCGCGTCACGTAGTAACGAGCCGGGCGCAGGCCGTTGCGGTCGAGGGCGGCGCCCAGCGTGCGACCGTCGGTAAAGGCGATGGCCGCCGGGCCATCCCACGGCTCCATGAGCATGGACTGGTAAGCGTCGTAGGCGCGGCGCTCCTCACTCAGGCTGTCGTTGTGGTCCCACGGCTCGGGCAGCAACATGGACGCGGCACGCGTGAGCGGGCGACCGTTCATGACCAGGAACTCAAGCACATTATCCAGAATCGCGGAGTCGGAGCCCTCGCGGTTGATGATGGGCATCACGCGCTCAAGATCGTGCTGCAGCACGGGGCTGTACAGGTTGGGTTCGCGGGCGCGAATCCAGTTGACGTTGCCCTTGAGGGTATTGATCTCGCCGTTGTGGATGATAAAGCGGTTGGGATGTGCGCGCTCCCAGCTGGGTGTGGTGTTGGTGGAGTAGCGCGAGTGGACGAGCGCCACGGCCGTTTTGACGGCGGCGTCGTTGAGGTCGATGAAGAAGCGGCGCATCTGCGTGGCCACAAGCATGCCTTTGTACACGATGGTGCGCGAGCTCATGGAGCAGACGTAGAAAATCTTGTCGCGCAGGGCAAACTCGGCGTCGGCCTTCTTCTCGATGGTGCGGCGGCACACGTACAGGCGGCGCTCGAATGCGTCGCCGGCCGGCGTGTCGTCGGGGCGGCCCAGAAAGGCCTGCAGGATGGTAGGCATGCAGGCGCGGGCCGTCTCACCCAGGTCGTGCGGGTCGACGGGCACCTCGCGCCAAAAGAGCAGCGGCACGCCGGCCTCGGCGCAGCCCTCCTCAAACACGCGACGGGCATCCTCTACGCCCTTGTCGTCCTGCGGGAAGAACAGCATGGCCACGCCATAGTCGCCCTCTGCCGGCAGAATCTGGCCGCACTTTTGGGCCTCTTTACGGAAAAAGTGATGCGGAACCTGGAACAGGATTCCGGCGCCGTCGCCGGTGTTCTTCTCGAGTCCGGTGCCGCCGCGGTGCTCCAAGTTGACCAGAATGGACAGTGCGTCGTCCAGAATCTGGTGATGGCGCTCGCCGTTGATATCGGCAAGCGCGCCGATGCCACATGCATCGTGGTCGAATTCGGGGCGATAAAGGCCCTGCTGCTGAGCGGAATCTGCCTGCATCGCGATCCTCCCCTTGGTGTTAGACAGTCAGTTGAATAGGCATACTAGAAGCATCACCGACCCGTTGTGTTTCCCGCCCGTTTCGAAACAATCGCGTAACGCACGCCCTACGAGTGGACACCGCCGACCTCAAGGACGACAACATAGGCCCCAAGTTCGGCCTGCAAACTCACCTCTTCAAACATCTCAATCTGTAACAGGAAGGGCCGGTTTCGACGACTAGCTGTTACAGATCGAGATGTTTTCGAGAGACGGTTCCGAATGTCTCAATCTGTAACACGAAGGGCCGGTTTTGGTGGTCAGCCGTTACAGATCGAGATTTTCCATAGAACCATTTCTTCCTGTCTTGATCTGTAACACCTAGACTCAATTTCCATCCCCAGTTGTTACAGATCAAGACATTTCGGCAATCCCCTTTCACCATCCTGTTCAAATACAACAATTTTGTTAGTCTCGGGTAACTTTTTAGCCTAAAACGGGTATCCTTGCGGCGTCAAACAAACGGCACACAGGAGCGCACCATGCTCAACCATCTCAAACAACACTTTGGCTCCCGACGCACCGGTGGTCACGGAGGCCTAGACATTGCGCGGCATATCGGCCCCGGGCTGCTCGTGACCGTCGGCTTTATCGACCCGGGCAACTGGGCCTCCAATATGGCCGCGGGCTCGCAGTTTGGCTACGCGCTGCTGTGGATCGTCACGCTGTCCACGATTATGCTCATCGTGCTGCAGCACAACGCGGCGCACCTGGGTATCGCCACGGGCGCCTGCCTTGCCGAGGCCACGACCCGCTTTCTCCCCCGCATCGTGGGACGCACGGTGCTCGCCAGCGCCTATCTCGCGACCATCGCCACCGCCATGGCCGAGGTCCTGGGCGGCGCGATTGCCCTTCAAATGCTCTTTGGGCTGCCCGTGCGCGCGGGCTGCGTCATCGTGGCGACAGTATCGATGGCGATGCTCATGACGAACTCCTACAAGCATGCCGAACGCTGGATCATCGCCTTCGTAGGCGTGGTAGGACTCTCGTTTTTGGCCGAGCTTGCACTAGTCAAGGTCGACTGGCCGCAAGCCGCCGCAAGCTGGATCACGCCTAGTATGCCCACTGGCTCTGCTGCGATTATCGTGAGTGTCCTGGGTGCGGTCGTTATGCCCCACAACCTCTTTCTACACTCCGAGGTCATCCAATCCATGCACTTCGAAGGCCAAGGCGACCAGGTTATCGAAGAGCGTCTGCGCTACGAGCTCTTCGACACGCTCTTTTCGATGGGCGTGGGCTGGGCAATCAACTCAGCCATGGTCATCCTGGCCGCAACGACCTTCTTTGCGCATGGCATGGTCGTAGACGACCTCGCCGTCGCAGCGGCCACGCTCTCCCCCATTCTGGGCCCAGCAAGCTCGACCATCTTTGCGGTGGCGCTGCTGTTTGCGGGCCTCTCGAGTAGTGTGACAGCAGGCATGGCGGCAGGCACCATCACCGCGGGCATGTTCGACGAGGAATACGACATCCACGACCGACATTCCTCGATTGGGGTAGCGGCATGTTTCGTCGGCGCAGTGGCGGCGTGTCTGGTCGTCCCAAATCCTTTTGAAGGTCTCATCTGGAGCCAGGCACTGCTGTCGCTTCAGCTGCCGATCACGGTCTTTGTGCTCATACGACTCACCAGTTCACGCCGCGTCATGGGCAAATACGCCAACTCGCGCCCGCTCAACGCGTTGCTCGTAGGAATCGGCGTCATCGTAACGGTTCTCGACATCGTGCTGCTAACGGGGATGTAATTGGGATGGCGTGACTGTCCAGATATAACGTCTCAGTCTGTAACACGTAAGGCCGTTTTAAACCGTCAGATAAATCAAAAGGGGCCCGGCCGAGAATTCGACCGGGGCCCTTGGACAGAGCTCTGCATGGCTAATCGCCGTGTGTCTACGAGCTACTCCTCGACGAGTTCAAACTCATCGGGACCAACGCCGCACACCGGGCACACGTAATCCTCGGGCAGCTCGGGCGTATCGACCTCTACCTCGTAACCGCAAACGGTGCACACGAACTTATACGTCTTCTTCTCCTCAGCCATGATGTTCTCCTCTCGAACGCGACTGGTGATGTACTTCATTTATTAGTATAGATTCTCAATAATATAATGCAAGTATTTTTAGAACATTTCTAGCCTTGATACGACGAAGCCTTGGGCGGCGTCTTGCCCTTCAAGACCTTGTGATAGTAGTCATATGTCAGCGGGGCCTCGCCGCTCAAGCGCTCGGCGTCCTCCACCTCGCCGATAAAGAGCAGGTGCGTGCCCACATCCACGGTATCAATCAGACGGCAGCTAAACAGCGCCGCCGCGTGCTCGGGCACATAGGGCATGCCCAGCGCGGTCTCGTGGATCTCGTACTTGGCAAACTTGTCGTAATCGCTGCTGGTGCGGAAGCCAAAGTTGCCGATATAGAGCATGTCGGCCGTCTGATCGATCACGGTCAGCGCAAAAGCCTTAGCCGATGCGATTACGCCGGACGTGACATTTTCCTTGTTCACGGCAATCGAGATGCGCGGCGGGGCGGATGTCACCTGCACCGCTGTGTTGATAACGCAGCCGGCACGCAGCCCGTCCGCCGCGGCGCTCACCACGTACAGGCCACTCGGCATGGTAAAGAACGCAGTTTTGTCCATAACGATCACTCCCCTAGCTCGGGTTGGAACCTCATGGATGTATGTACCCACAAAAAAGGCGGCACCCATAACGGACGCCGCCTTTGAAACATATGTGTCAGAACAGTAAGAAAGATGAGACGCCCGCAGTTGCGGTGAAATAGGGACTGAATAGCCCCTCAAACAGGCAAAACAGTCCGTATTCCACCGCAACTTATACAGAGTGCCTAGCGGTTGCGTTCCTTAAGGGCGCGGTCGATCTCGCGTTGGACATCACGCTTAGCCATGTCCTCGCGCTTGTCGTAGAGCTTCTTGCCGCGACCCAGACCCAGCAGCAGCTTTACGCGGCCGTCGGTATTAAAGTAGAGCTCCAACGGAACCAGCGCATAACCACGGTTGCGAAGTTTGCCGTCGAGAAAGTCAATCTCCTTGCGGTGCAGCAGCAGACGGCGCCGACGGTCGGGATCGCGATTCCACACGCCACCATGGCTATAAGGGTGGATATGCAGGCCGACGAGCCAGCACTCCCCGCCGCGGATCAGCGCGAAGGTATCGGTGATCTGGCAGGCGCGCTCGCGAATCGACTTGACCTCGGTACCGCTCAGCTCAATACCGCACTCAAACGTCTCATCGATAAAGTACTCGTGATGTGCCGAGCGATTCTTGGAAATGAGCTTGCGCTCGCGCTTACTGGGCATCGCCGGCCTCCTTGGCGCCATTGGCGTTTGAGCCCGCAGCCTCGCGCTTTGCCCTGCGCTCGGCATTAAGCTCGGCATCGCTCTCGCGCACCAGCTTGATAATCGCCGCGCATGCCTCCTCGCCCACCAGGTCGCGGGCACGGACCGTCAGACGCGTAGCCTCCTGCTTGTCGCCGTCGCTTGCAGCATCGGTCGCGCACATGATCAGGCAGATGGCGATCTCGGCCGAAGGCGAGGTCGGCACGCCCTGCAGGGCGAGCTCACCCATCACATGGTCGTCACTCTCGTCCGCGGCATCCGGATAGGTGGTATGGATCTTGTTGAGCAGGCGCGTCGTATGCGCATCATTGGGCGCCAGGCGCAGCGCCAGACGCGCGCAGCCCACGGCAGCCGAAATGTTCTCGGTCTCGGGCTCCAAGAAGTACTGACCTAGATTGGCGTAAGCGCGGGCGGCGCACTTGCCATCGCCTGCACGCTCCAGTACCGAAAACGAGAGCGATGCCCATTCCTGCTTGTCCTCGAGTGCGCGGAACAGCTCGGCCAGGTCCAAGCGATAGTTGCAGTTCATGGGGTCCCAACGCACAGCCTGCATCAGGACATTACGAGCGCTCACATAATCCTGCTGGCGAATGTAGGCAAACGCCATGTCAGAATACAGGCGGTCAAACGGCACCTCGACCTGCACGAGCTCGCGCGGATCCTTCTCCACGCGGCGATAGGCCAAGCGCTCAAACTTGCTATCGAAGCTAAAGTATTGGCGCTTCTCCTCCGTCTTGCACTCAGCGTCGATATACTCCTCGGCGAGCTCCACCAGACGCTCCAGCAGCGGCGTCGCCGTAGCCAGGTCGCCCTGCGCCAGATAGTTCTCGGCATACGTGATGTCTTGCAAGCTGATGGGCAGATCCATGGCTACTCCTCGATCTGAGCGAAACACGGCAGACGCCGTATATACGGTCGATACACAAAACCCGGGTCTCTTACGAGGCCCGGGCGTTCAATTTTGGTAGCCCGTACCAGATTCGAACTGGTGATCTCCGCCTTGAGAGGGCGGCGTCCTAAACCGCTAGACGAACGGGCCA
>OHVX01000322.1_pt1 | contig 14390 bp, 11 predicted proteins | sample 1579581 | NCBI WGS metagenome assembly OHVX01 (sample SAMEA3882536, study PRJEB24775) | human gut metagenome | biome: human-associated habitat; feature: intestine environment; material: feces | place: Netherlands | collected 2009/2010
CATTAAAATTGGTCAGCCAACGCCAAAAAAATGCTGGACAACACCAGCTCAAAAATGGTACTGTCCAGCATTCATTTAGATTTCTAGCCTGTGGCTCCCGGTTACATTTTTCAAGTATTCCTCCGGGTCACCATTGAGAATCAGGTCTGCATACGCCAGCGGATTATTTTTCGGGGGAAGCAATGGATTCGTTCTGTTTTCCGAAGAATACAAAAAATCCGAACCCTTCTCCTATCGGAAAAAAGTTCGGATTTTGTTGTTGTGGTGCACCTCCAGGGACTCGAACCCTGGGCCCACTGATTAAGAGAGCAAGCCGCCGGTTCGTCTCAATTTATGGAAGTTTCGAGTCATCGTTATTTTTAATCAAGACAACGTGATTTTTCACCCAGTAATTTCTGCACCCTTTGTCGGATTTTGCAACGAAAAGCACCTTCTGCACGTTTTGAAACCGTGCAAAATCCGTGCAGAAACCGTGCACTTACTCCCCGACAAATAAAATCGCTCTATCCCCCACCGGCTTGACGGCATTGGTTTGAGTGGCCGCACACTAAAAATCAAGTCTTGGAGGATACCACTATGATGAAACTGCTTTCCTGCCGGTACAACGGAAGACCCCCGGCCTGACAAAGCAGACCGGGGGCAAGGAAGTATCTCCGGGAATGTCACATGGTAAACTGGATAGCGCAGAAGGCAGCGTAGATGCACAGCAGAATAATGCCCTGTGCACGGGACAGCTTGCCGCGCTTCAGTGCGGGAAGGGTCATGATCATCATGACAGCCAGCATGACCGGGATCTCCAGCACAAGGCTGGAATTGATGCCGAACAAAGTAGAGCTCTGCGGCACGGTGAAGGGTGCCAGCGTGACGGACACGCCGCTGACCAGCACCAGATTGAACACGTTTGCGCCCACGATGTTGCCAAGGGACAAATCGCTGCAGCCCTTGACCAGCGAGGTGATGGCGGTGACCAGCTCCGGCAGAGAGGTGCCCAGCGCCACAAAGGTCAGCGCGATGACCGACTCCGGCACGCCCAGTGCCTGTGCGATGAGGGTGCCGTTATCCACCAGCAGGTTTGCGCCCAGTGCAATCAGCACAGCGCCCAGCACCAGCAGCACCAGCGTTTTGGTAAGGGACATCTCTTCCCCGGCATTTTCGGCCTCGGCCTCCGCTTCGGCGGCGGCAGGGGCTTTTTTCATCTGCAATACGTTTGCCACCATGTAGGCCACGAACATGGCCAGCATCACAAAGCCCAGCGGGCGGGTGAATTCGCCCATGGCGTAGGCAGCCACGCAGTAGATGGCGGCTGCGGCAAAGAAGAAGGCTACCGGCACCCGCAGGGTCTTGGGGTCTACCTTGCCCGGACGGACGGCGATGGTGATGGCGGCGATCAGGGCAGAGTTGCAGATGACCGAGCCGATGGCGTTGCCGTAGGCGATCTCACCATGGTGGTGGACACCATGACCTCCGGCAGGGTGGTGCCGATGGACACCACCGTTGCACCGATGAGCAGCTCCGGCAGGTGGAACCGCCGTGCCAGTGCCGAAGCACCGTCCACGAACCAGTCGCCGCCCTTGATCAGGAACAGCAGACCGACGATAAAAAGCAATACAGGAACCAGCATAATTTTTCTCCTCTGAATTTTCGCGGGGCGTGAACCACAGAACCGGGAACGGATTGCTCCATCCCCGGTTCTGCACAAGATCGGTCAGTTGGCGTTATTTCTGCATGATGTGGATGGCAAAACCGCCGTACTCGCCCTCAAGATACACATTCTTGATGCGGCCGTCCTCAAAATAGGCGGCAGTCTCCATGCGGAAGCGGAAGCCATTTTCCTCCAGCTCCTCCATCGCAGCCTTCAGGTCGGGGGTGCGCATTGCGATGTGGCCGTTCTTGCCCAGAAAGGGGCTCTTCATGCACTCGAAATAGTTACCGGCAAACTCGGACTTCTGTCCGTGGCGGGGCTCCAAGTTGAACAGCTTGCACAGCAGCAGCGCCAGCTGCTCGGCCTCGCCTGCGTTGTCGGTGTTGATGCCGACGTGCTCCAGCTCAAACGTGTTTTTCATTTGGTGTTTCTCCTGTTACTTCATGGGGAAGATCAGCACAGCACCCACCGTCAGCGCCAGCAGACGGATGAAGTACTGCGGAATGGTGAACTTCCAGAACTCGGTGATCTTGTAGTCGCCGGCGCCCATAATCATGGCGGGCATACCGTCAATGGGCAGGAAGTGTCCGCACCAGCCGGAGACCACGATAGCGGCAGCGGCTGCGGTGGGATCCAGACCCAGATTGACGCAGGTGGCAATGGCCATGGGAGCAAAGACGTACACGGTGCCGATGGTGGAACCGGTCAGGGTGGCCAGCACACTGGTCAGGATGCAGAAGGCGAAGATCAGCACGAAGGGGTTGACGTTGGTGCCCAGCATCTTGGCAACAGTCTCGCCGACCAGACTGGTCAGGCCGGTGTTGCCCAGAGCATCGGCAATGCCGATGACGCCTGCGGACATCAGGATGATGGGTGCGCTGATGGAGTTGCGGATCTCGTTGAAGTCCATGACGCCGGAGATCAGGATGACGCCCACGGCCAGACCGGTGATGGCGTAGCCTGCATCACCGATCTTGCTCTGCAGGATCATGCCCACAACGGCGAGCACAAAGCTGAAGTAGGTGATGAGCTCCTGATTCTTGGTCAGAGCGACCTTCTGCTCACCGGCGTGGAGAGCCTCTTCCTTGGCCTCGGCAATGGGGTGGTCCGGCAGGATCTTGTAGGCCAGGATGCACCACACCAGGAAGCCGATGGACAGGCACAGGTTGACCAGAGAGAACTTGACCAGATTGACGTTTGCCGCAACGCCTGCGCTTTCCAGAACGGCGATCACGATGCCGTACTGCAGAGCGGTGTTGAAGGGCAACAGCGGGTGGTTTGCTGCAAAGCCCGCAGGCATCAGAACCCTGGACGGGGGCAGCTGCTTGGAGTAGGGCAGAGTGGACAGCAGGCCGATGACCAGCACATAGTAGGCGGTGGAACCGGTGCCGAACAGGCTGCAGCCCAGCATAACGATGAGGATCAGCAGGACGTAGGCCTTAAAGCCGCCCTTGCTGGCCATGTTGAACATGGTCTGCTTGAACTTGACGATGAAGCTGGTCTTCTGCAGGGCCGCAATGATGGCCATGAAGGATGCCAGCATGACGATGGTGGGGTTTGCGAAGCCGCCGAAGGCGGTCTTGATGTCGGTAACGCCGAACACCACCAGCAGCAGCAGCGCCAGCAGCGGGGGTGCACCGAAGGGCAGTTTATCCACCATGATCAGGATGATCATGAGGACAGTCACTGCCAGAGCAATGATCATGGGAAGTGTCATAGAACGTTTCCTCCTTTTTTGTGTCCGCAGTACCTGTTGCGCAAGAGCCCGACCCTTTGCACAATTCCGATGCGGCTTTCTTGATTAAAAGTATATAGTTTTCCGCTGTGCGTCACAATCATTTTGGGGCTCGTTGTGTTCTTTTTTGAAACATATTCAGAATTTGTTCAATTCTTTTGCCGCAATGTGTCGCTTTTTGAAACATATTGCGGTTAGTTTCGGCTGATTTGTTGCTTTTTGAAACAGGGAACCCTTTCCGTCACGGCTATCGCCGTGCGCCCTCTCAGTCAAAGCCTACGGCTTTGCCAGCTCTCCCAAAGGGAGAGCCAAGAGCACTGCCGAAAACTTCCTCATTGAACCTAATACTTTAGCAACGAGCCTTAGACCTTGGCTCTCCCCTTGGGAGAGCTGGCGCGGGAGCGCCTGAGAGGGCGTGCAAGGCTAACGGGTGCTGCCCCTCATCTGGCACGGAAGCGCCTGAGAGGGTTCGCTCCCTGAGGGAGTTCGTCTCCAAAACCAGAAAAAGCCGCCGCACCGTACGGGGTGCAGCGGCTCTCTCTGGAAGAAAATGAAGAATTGGTTAGGATGGGGATAACTTAGTTGGCGCGGCCGGTCATTTTGACCGCATATTTGATGGCATTGACAAGGCTCAGCTCGTTGCCGTTGCCCTTACCGGCGTGGTAGAAGTCGGTGCCATGATCCACGCTGGCGCGGATGATGGGCAGACCCAGCGTGACGTTGACGCCCTCCACGGCCTTCCACTCCTGCTTTTCGCGGTCGTAGACAAAGCCCACGGTCTTGAGGGGGATATGACCCTGATCGTGGTACATACACACCACAATGTCGTACCAGCCGCCGATGGCCTGCGAGAACACGCTGTCCGGCGGGCAGGGGCCCACAACCGCAGTGGGGGTTCAGACCTGCCACAGCGATGCGGGGGTTCTCGATGCCCATATCCTTGCAGGCCTTGTTGGCGATCTCGATGACCTCCAGCACGCGATCCTTCTTGACCCGGTCGCAGGCCTCCCGCAGGGAAACGTGTGTGGAAACGTGCACCACGCGCAGGTCACGATGAGCCAGCATCATGGTGTACTTTTTGGTGTGGGTGTAGGTAGCGTAGATCTCGGTGTGGCCGTCAAAGTGGGTGTAGCCGTCCGACTTTTCGCCGTGGTAGTACTCCAGTGCCTTGTTCATGGCTTCCTTGTTCAGGGCGTTGGTACAGGTGGCATCCACCTCACCGGCCATGGCCAGCTCAATGACCTTTTTCACGCACTGGAAGGCTGCGTTGCCGACCTCCACGCTGACCTTTGCTATCTCGAACTTGCTGATGTCCTCGATCAGATCCAGATGTAGCACGTCGATGGTGCCGGGGGTGAACAGGGCATCCGACACCTTCTCGCAGCGGTGGATGACGATGTCCTCGCGGCCAACGAACTTCTTGGCCTGCTCCATCACCTTCACATCGCCCACCACAATGGGGCGGCAGTAGCTGTACTGCTCCGGGTCAGCCAGAGCCTTGATGGTGATCTCCGGGCCGGAACCGGCGGGATCGCCCATGGTAATACCGACAATGGGTTTATTCATAGCAGCCTTCTCCTTGCTTCAGCGCGTTTCAGTGCAGACCCTTGGCCTCGTTCTCTGCCAGAACCTTCTTGATGGCCTCCATGCCCTCTTCCGGCACATAGTTGAAGGGTGCGCGGCACTTGCCAACGGGGTGACCCTGCAGGGCAACGGCGGTCTTGATGATGGTGTTGGGGTTGCCGTACTTGAAGGTCTGCTGCAGGATGGCAATGGCGTCCTGTGCAGCCTGTGCGCCCTCCAGATCCCCGGCCTTGAAGCAATCGTAGATCTTGGCAACGGTCTCCGGCCAGATGTTGGCACGGCCTGCAATGCCGCCTGCGCCGCCCTCTTTCAGGCAGGTCAGGATGGCACCGTCGTTACCGGCCAGAATAGCAACTTCCTTATCCAGCTCGCGGGTCAGGCGGATGTAGGCCTTCAGGTTCTCGATATCGCCGCTGGAATCCTTTGCGCCTACGATGTTCTCCACGTCACGGCACAGTGCCTGCACGGTCTCGGGCAGCAGCTTGTTGCCGGTGCGGGCGGGGATGTTGTACAGGATGATGGGCAGGTTCACGGCCTTTGCCACGGCGGTGTAGTGGTCGTACAGCTCCTTCTGGGAGGCCAGTGCAAAGCTGGGGGTGATGATGGACAGTGCGTCTGCGCCCAGCTCCTCGGCACGCTTGCTCAGGCGGATGGTCTCGGCGGTGGTGATGCAGCCGGTGCCTGCGTAGACCGGTACGCGGCCCTTTACCTGATCGATGACAGTGGCAAGGATCTCTTCCTTCTCCTGGAAGGACAGGGCGTAGGCTTCGCCGTTGGTGCCCATGGGGAAGATGCCGTGCACGCCGCCTGCCAGCAGGCGCTCCACCTGCTCGCGCAGAGCCTGATGGTTGACCGTCTGCTCAGGGTCGTTGTTCATGGGGGTGATTACGGGAGGGATGATGCCCTTGATATCGCTGGTCTTCATAAGTCTTTACTCCTTTTCTGTTACATGATTTCCTGATACAGCTTGCGTGCGTCGTCGGCGGTAACGGGGCGCATATTGTTCACCAGCAGGCGCTGTACCTGCATACCGGCGTTGACCAGACCTTCCAGATCCTCGGCAGGCACGCCGAACTCCTTGAGGCTGGTGGGGATATCCAGATGCTTGACGATGTGCTCCAGACGGGCGATCATCCATGCAGTCTTTTCCTCCACGGTGGTGCAGGTCTTTTCCTCGTGGCAGCAGCGGTCATAGGCGGCAGCCAGACGCTCGCGCACGGCGGGGTGCTCGCTGTTGAAGCGCATGACCGGTGCCAGCAGGATGGCGTTGGACACGCCGTGTGCAATGTGGTACTTGCCGCCCAGCGGGTAGCTCAGTGCGTGCACAGCGGTGGTGCCGGAAGCGGTGATGGCCAGACCGCCGTAGTAGGCTGCGATCTGCATCCGGTTCTTCTCTGCCATGGCCTCGGGGTCATCGCAGGCTTTTTCGATGTTGTTCAGGATCAGGTCAAGGCCTTCCAGTGCGTACAGATCGCTGAAGGGGTTGGCCTTGTTGCTGGTAAAGCACTCGATGCAGTGTGCCAGCGCATCCACGCCGGTAGCGGCTGCGATCTTGCGGGGCAGGTTCTTGATCATGCGGGCGTCCAGAATGACGTAGTCCGCGATCATGTTCTCGTTGACGATGCCCACCTTCAGTTCCTTCTCCGGCACAGCCACGATGGCGTTGGGGGTGACCTCGGCGCCGGTACCGGCGGTGGTGGGGATCAGCACGATGGGCACGCACTTCTGTGCCATGCCGGGGTTATCCAGCAGCTCCTTCACGCCGTAGGCGTCGGTCACCAGCACGCTTGCCAGCTTGGCAGCGTCCATCACGGAGCCGCCGCCGCAGGCCACGATGAGGTCTGCACCGGAAACCTTGAACTCGTCCACCAGCTTCTGCACAGCCATGTAGCTGGGCTCCGGGGGCAGCTCGTCCAGCACATAGTACTCTGCGCCGGAGGCCTTGACGGCCTCTTCCGGCAGAGCAAACAGGCCTGCGCCCTCAATGCCCTTATCGGTAAACATGGCTACCTTTTTTGCGCCGCGTGCCTTGATGATGGCGGTGATATTGTCCATAGCGTTCTCGCCGCCGTAAACTGCGTGCGGCATTTTAAGATTGTACTGGGTCAGCATACTGATCAACCTCCTGAATGATGCTTTAATCTATAAAAAGGATGAAACTCTCGAAAAGCTTTTTCAGCGGCTCTGGGCTGCGGTGGGGTTATACAGACCCACGGTCTCCCGCTTTGCGCCCAGCACGTCCTGCTCCGAGAAACGGACGTACTTGATGCCCTGCCGGGTGCGGGCAGCGTAGGCCAGATGCAGCATGCCGTCCCGTCCCTGCATCAGGTAGGGATACTCGTACTGCTTGTTGTTGGTCTTGTTCTCATCGCCCATGTAGCCCTCGCCGCGCTCCATCCAGCGGATGATGGGGAAGGTCAGGCCGCCGTCCTCCGAAAGCGCCACCGCCACCGGGCAGCGCAGGCCGGGCCATGCAGCCTTGCCGGGCACGGGGTTGGGGGTGCAGGTGGGGTTGTAGGCAATGGCGATGCGGCCGCTCTGCAGCTTGACCGCGCTGATGCTGGAGTTGTTGTTGGGCAGCGGGGTGGGTGCGGGCACGCTCCAAGTCTCGCCCCAGTCAAAGGACTCGCTGCGGTGGATGCGGTAGGCCTCGCGGTTGCGCATAAAGGCCACCAGATGCCCCGGTTCCAGCTCGATGACATTGGCATGGACATGGCCGTTGCTGCCGGGCATCATGACCATGCGCCAAGTCTTGCCCTCATCGTCCGAGATGCGGAAAGCGGTGGGATCGCCGGACAGACCCTCGGCAGAGTCGGTGCACAGCCAGTTGGCAAAGATCCAGCGGCCGTTGGACAGCACCTGAATGGGCTGGCGGCAGAAGGTGCCTTCCTCCGGGAACACGGTGGTGTAGTCGCCCCATGTTTTGCCGCCGTCGGTGCTCTTCTGGCAGCGCACCACAGCGGTGAACTGCATATTGTCCTTGCCCTCTACGCGGTCCAGCTGGGCGGTGTACATCGCCCACACGGCGTTATCCGGGCCGTAGAACAGCGAGGGGTTCTGCTCGCTGCGGGTGGGGTCGCCGGAGATATCCACCGGCTCCAGCCATTTGGTGCCGTCATGCGGCAGCACCGAGCAGATGATGTGCACATCTGCGCTGCCCTCATAAGTACCGGCGAACCAGCAGCAGAGCAGATCACCGTTGGGCAGCTCCACCATGGCAGGTGCGTGGGCGGTGGGCCAGCCGCCGGTGGGCAGCAGGGCTTCCAGCGTGCCCATCTCCTCGTTCTCGTACACGGTGCCGTCCCAAGTCAGGCCGGGCAGTTTTGCATAGGTCATGGTCGTTCTCCTTCTGTTACATTTATCTTCTGTTCCAGCCGCAAAGGGCTGTCTGCTTCCATTTTCAATGCTTTGCAATGCGGTCTGCCAGCTCCACCAGCAGATCCTCCTGCCCAAAGCCGCCGGACTTGGTAATGACGTAGCGGGTGCGCCCCTGATAGGTGAACCGCGCCAGCACGATGCCGCTTTCCAGCTCGCACACCGGTTCCAGCTCCCGTGCGCCCACGCTGTTCATGCACTGCAGCAGGGTGTCGCCGCCGGTGAGCAGCAGGGTGCCCAGATGCTCGCTGCCGAACAGCGCCCCGAACATCTGCCCGACGCTGCCGGAAATGCCCACCCGCATACCGTCCAAGTCAATGCCCCGGGCGGCGGCGTAATCGGCGGTAAGCTGGTTGCCACCGGCGTCATTCGTTTCAATGATGCAGCGGGGGTTTGCTGCCAGCATCTGCTCAATTTCAGCCAGCGCAGCCTTGCCGTCGGCGCTTGCCCAGTAACCGGGCTCCAGCTTTTGCCGGGGGGTCAGCCGCAGGCGGGTAAAGCCTGCCTTTTCGGCGGTGTCCATCTGCCGCAGGGTGATGGGGTTCACGCTGCCGCAGAGCACCAGCAGCCGGGGATCCAGCTGCGGGGTCTCGACCACGCTGCCGTCCGAAAGCCCCAGCAGCTCCGGCAGAAAGGCGGCAAAGCCTGCGCAGCCTGCCAGCACCGGGGGTGTTCCATTCTGGAACAGCTGCCGTCCGGCTGCTTCAAGGTCTGCGGCGGTGGTAGCGTCATACACCAGAATGCCGGTCTTGTCCGCTGCCGTCTCACCGGGGCGCAGGTTCTGTGCGGGGATCTCAGTTTGCAAATGGATCAGCTCTGTCACCTCGGCACAGCGCACCGGCTCGAAGGGGTCGATGCCGAAGGGGCTTTCGTTCACCGGCACACCGTCGATGTAGTGGACGCCCTTTTTTGTGGTGCGTCCGATCTGCGGGAAGGCCGGCAGAAAGGGCAAATTGCGTGCGCCGCTTGCTTTGAGCAGGGCGGCAAGCTCTGCGCCGATGTTGCCGCGCAGGGCGGAATCCGTCTTTTTATAGATGCAGCCCACGCCGTTTTCAACCGCGCTGCGGGTCAGCTCTTCAACGGCCTTTGCAGCCTTTGCGGCGGACAGATGCCGCGTTTCGGTATCCACCACCAGCACGGTGCTGCTGCACGCGGAAAGGTCTGCCTGCCCCACCACGACCTGCGTGGGGATGCCGTGTGCCGCAAGCTGTACGCCGGTATCCAGCGCACCCGTAAAATCATCTGCAATCATCAGCAGGCGAAGCATTCGTTCGTGCCTCCTCACTTGTTTTTGTGCTTTCATTATGCCGTATCCACCGCGGGAATGCACCCGGCGCAAGCGGGAAAAGCGTTTCATTTTAGCACGTTTTCAATTTTCTTTTTGTTTTATTGGTAAAACGTTCTATTTTGAAACCATATTCTGTTTTCTTTTTGAACCAGACCGTTTATAATAGTTTCAAAGAGAAACACGGAGGGACGTTTTATGGTCGAGACTCACACCCGCATTCTGGGCATTGCCCCCTACGACGGAATGCGCACCGCCATGGAGCAGGCGGCGCAGGCCTACCCCAACGTTGAGCTGGAGGTGTACACCGGCGATCTGGAAGAGGGACAGGCCATCGTGCAGCGCATGGCCCCCAACAGCTATGACTGCATTATCTCCCGCGGCGGCACCGCCACCCTGATCCGGCAGGTGACCGACCTGCCTGTGGTGGATATCCATATCTCGGTGTATGATGTGCTGCGCACCATGAAACTGGCAGAGAACTACACCAGCCTGTATGCCATCGTGGGCTTTCCCAGCATCACCGAGCCCGCCCACACCCTTTGCAGCCTGCTGAACTTTGATCTGGACATCCTTACCGTCCGCAGTGCCGAGGAGGTGCGCCACACCTTGGAGCGGCTCAAGCAGGGCGGCGATATCTGCCGGCTGCTGTTCGTCACGGCGGACCTTGAGACCATCATCAAGCGCTACAAGGAGACGCGCCGCCGCCATCCGCTGATGTCTGACGGCATGACCATCGAGCAGGCGATGCACCGCGAGCAGGAGCTGCTGCGCCCGCTGCGCGAGCACGCCGACTTTGTCATCGACACGACGCTCATGCCCGCAGCCAAGCTCAGAAATGAGCTATACGGTCTCTTTGGCGACAAGAGCGCGCGCGGCAAGCTGAGCGTGAACGTCGTCTCATTCGGCTTCAAATACGGCATCCCGCTGGAAGCCGACCTGGTATTCGACGTGCGCTTCCTGCCCAATCCCTTTTACGTGCCGGAGCTCAAGCACAAGACTGGCATGGACAGTGAGGTCTATGACTACGTGTTCTCGTTCCCGCAGACGAAGACGTTTATCGACAAACTCGAGGGAATGCTCTCATTCCTGCTTCCGCTCTACGCAGAGGAAGGGAAGAGCACGCTCGTGTCCGTCGCGCGCTGCATCGCGTCCTACCTCACGGCCCTGGGCTATCCCGCGTTTGAAAATCACCGCGACATCACGCGCGGCTGAAGCAAGTTTTTGAAACGAAAGAAGGTGGCGGCATGTCGTTCGCCTATGACGTAAAAGCGGAGCTCTGCAAGGTTCCGATCAACCGGAGCTGCTGCGCCGTGGCCGAGGGCTGCGGCGTGCTGCTGTACGCCAGCGCATTCACCGCAAACGAGGTGCGCATCGTCACGGAAAATGACGAATTCGCCGCGCGTCTCCCAAAGCTCTTCCAAAAGGCATTTTCCCTGCGCTTTGACGAACTCCCTGACAAGTCGAAGGACGGCGGCAAGCTCGTCTTCCGCATCACGCAGGAGGACAAGCTCGACACGATCTGGCGCGCGCTCGGCTACGATCGCCGGGCGCATTTTGCGCTGCACCTGAACTTTGCGCTGCTTGAAGAAGAGTGCTGTCGGGCGTCGTTCCTGCGCGGGGCGTTTTTGTCCGGCGGCAGCGTGACCGACCCGCAAAAACGGTATCACTTAGAGCTTGCGACCTCGCACGTGCAGGCGGGGCGCGAGGTCGAGGCGCTGCTGCGCGACATGGGATTTGAGCCGAAAAATGTCATGCGGCAGAATAACCTCATTACATATTTTAAGAGCAGCACCCATATCGAAGACCTGCTGACGCTCATCGGCGCGCCGGGGCGCGCGCTTGAGATCATGTCGGCCAAAATCGAAAAGGAAATGCGAAACACCGTGAACCGGCGCGTAAACTGCGACGCGGCCAACCTTGACAAAGCAGTGCTGGCCTCACGTGAACAGGTGGAAGCCTTTACACGCTTGACCGAGTCCGGTGCGATCAACGACCTGCCCGTCAAATTGCAGGAGGTCGCTGTCGCGCGGTTACTTCAGCCAGAGCTGACGCTTTCAGAATTGGCGGCGACATTTGACCCGCCGCTGACGAAGTCGTGTTTGAATCACCGCATCCGAAAGCTCATGGAGATCGCAAAAAAAGAAGAGAACGAATAGGAGGGAGCGCGCCATGTCGTTTGCCCATTTACATGTCCATACCGAATACAGCCTGCTCGACGGCGCATGCCGTATCCGCGACCTCCCCAAGCTCGTCAAGTCGATGGGGCAGACCGCCTGCGCCATCACCGACCACGGCGTGATGTACGGCGCGATCGACTTTTACCGCGCGTGCAAGGCCGAGGGCATCAAGCCCATCATCGGCTGTGAGGTGTACGTCGCCCCGCGCACACGCTTTGACAAGCAGCACGAATTCGACAGCGAGGCCCGCCATCTCGTGCTGCTGTGCGAGAATGAGGAGGGCTATCGGAATCTTTCCTACCTCGTCTCAATGGCGCACGTTGAGGGCTTTTACATCAAGCCGCGCATCGACCTGGATCTTCTGCGCGAGCACGCCAAGGGCCTCATCGCGCTCTCGGCGTGTCTCGCCGGTGAGATCCCGAGAAGGCTCCGCAATGGCGACTACAACGGTGCCAAGGAATATGCCTTAACACTATCTGAAATCTTTGGCCCCGAGCACTTCTACCTCGAATTGCAGGACCACGGCATCCGCGATCAGGCCATCGTCAACAAGGGCATCCTGCGCCTGCATGAGGAAACGGGTCTCCCGCTCGTCGTGACAAATGACGCGCACTATCTTCGAAAAGAAGATGCCTACGCGCACGATGTTTTGCTCTGCATCCAGACGGGCAAGACCGTGGACGACGAAAACCGCATGCGCTATGAGCCGCAGCGCTTCTATCTTCGTTCGACCGAGGAGATGGCGGCGCTGTTTCCCGACTATCCCGAGGCGATCGAGAACACCGGCAAGATCGCCGAGCGCTGCAATTTGGAGTTTACGTTCGGCAAGTACCATCTGCCGGAATTCAAGGTGCCGGAGGGCTACACCTCGCTCACATACTTCAAAAAGCTCTGCGCCGACGGCTTCGCCCAGCGCTATGGCGAAGGGACGGACAAGCAGCGCGCGCAGCTCGAATACGAGCAGAACATGATCGAGCGCATGGGCTTTGTCGACTACTTTTTGATCGTCTCCGACTTTGTGCGCTACGCCAAGAGCGTCGGTATCCCCGTCGGTCCGGGCCGCGGCAGCGCGGCGGGCAGTATCGTTTCGTACTGCCTGTCGATCACAGACATCGAGCCGATGAAATACGGCCTCTTTTTCGAGCGCTTTCTGAATCCCGAGCGCGTGTCCATGCCTGATATCGACATGGACTTCGGCGATACGCGCCGCGGCGAGGTCGTGGAGTATGTGCGCCGCAAGTACGGCGACGATCATGTGGCGCAGATCGTGACCTTCGGCACGATGGCCGCGCGCGGCGTCATTCGCGATGTGGGACGCGCACTCAATATGAGCTATGCCGACTGCGACGTCATCGCCAAGCTCGTCCCCGCAGGGCCGCACGTCACGCTCGACGACGCGCTGCGCATCTCGCGCGAGCTGCGCGAAAAGTACGAGGGCGACGAGCAGGTGAAAAAGCTCATCGACACGGCACGCGCCCTTGAAGGCATGCCGCGCCACGCCTCGACGCACGCCGCCGGCGTGGTTATCACGAAGCGCCCCGTCGTCGACTATGTCCCGCTCGCGCGCAACGACGACACGATCGTCTGCCAGTACGTGATGACGACGCTCGAAGAGCTCGGCCTGCTCAAAATGGACTTCCTTGGCCTGCGCAACCTCACGATTCTGGATGACGCAGTCAAGACGATCCGTGAAAAGGATAAAAACTTTACTCTTGCCGGTATTCCTGAAAATGACGCCGCGACCTACGAAATGCTGGCCGCGGGGCGGACGTCGGGCGTCTTCCAGCTCGAATCGAGCGGCATGACGGGCGTGTGCGTCAGCCTGAAGCCGCAGAATATCGAAGACATCACGGCTTTGATTGCGCTCTACCGTCCGGGGCCGATGGAGTCCATTCCGAAATTCATTGCCTGCAAACACGACCCGAAAAAGGTCACATACCTCATTCCGCAGCTTGAGCCGATCCTGTCGATCACCTATGGCTGCATCGTGTATCAGGAGCAGGTCATCCAGATCTTCCAGCAGCTTGCCGGCTACACGCTCGGGCAGGCGGATATGCTCCGCCGCGCCATGAGCAAGAAAAAGGTCAAGGACATTGAAAAGGAGCGCGGCGCGTTCCTGCACGGCGACCCGAGCCGGGGCATCAAGGGCTGCATCGCGAACGGGATCAGCGAGAGCGCCGCGCAGGCGATCTACGACGATATCTACGCCTTCGCAAACTACGCCTTCAACAAGGCGCACGCGGTGAGCTACGCGATCGTATCCTACCGCACGGCGTACATGAAAAAACACTATCCGCGCCAGTATATGGCCGCGCTGCTCTCGTCGGTGCTCGATAACAGCACCAAGATCGCCGAGTACATCGCCGAATGCCGCGAGATGGGCATAAGGCTTCTGCCGCCGGACGTCAACGAGTCGTTTGCCGATTTCTCCGTCAGCGGAAACGATATCCGCTTCGGCCTTGTTGCGATAAAAAGCATCGGCCGCGGCTTCATAAACGAGCTTATTTCGCGCCGAGAGGAGGACGGGCCGTTCCGCAGCCTTGAGGATTTCTGCCGCCGCATGGCAGGCAGGGAGCTCAACCGCCGCGC
>OHVX01000334.1_pt1 | contig 13998 bp, 10 predicted proteins | sample 1579581 | NCBI WGS metagenome assembly OHVX01 (sample SAMEA3882536, study PRJEB24775) | human gut metagenome | biome: human-associated habitat; feature: intestine environment; material: feces | place: Netherlands | collected 2009/2010
ACCCCACGCTTGAATAGATATGGGATATCAGCACGCAGAATGCCTCCTGCCATGATCTAAACAAGAATGAGTGCTGTTCGTTTGCCTTTCCGCTTTGAAAACTTCCACATTTTCTTTGAAAGGCGTGCGAAAACACTTTCAATATGTCTGCCGCAGTCCTTGCGGACGTCGACAGTGACAAAGTTAGAAATTATTTTCGCTCGAACAACACTCGATGGGGTATTGCCGTATAAATTTCGGCGGAATCGGCTCCGGGATTCTCTACGTTCCGAGGCCATCATAAAAGAAGCCGGAACCCTTCGACAAGGTTCCGGCTCCGTGTGCGGGACGGTGGGCTACTTGAACGTCACCCCGTGTTTCTTGCAAATCCATAAGAAGGTCTCGATCCCGATTTTCCGGCTCCGCAGACATTTGGCGAACTGCTCGTCGCAGTCGGTCGGGTAATACTTCTTGGAGTGCATGCTGACCAGATGAAATAGCCGCAGACCCTCCTCCTTGCCGTATTCGTGTGCCAAGGCGCATCCGATGCAATACCAGTCGTGATAGTCGTCGGTGATATCCTTCTTCTTTTCACGGATTTTCTTGATATGCACCGTTACCGTTGCAATATCCCCGATGGACTCCATATCCCAGATCTCCCGGAATAACTCTTCTTTCGAATATACGTGGTTCGGATGGCTCGCAAGGAATGTCAGCAGGTCGAATTCCTTCGTCGTAAATGTACGTTCTTCTCCGTTCACCCACACACGTCTTGCAGTTGTATCAATCTTCAGTCCTCTGATCTCGATCACTTTATTCTTCTCTGCCGCACTTCCGGTCAGACGGTCATATCTTGCCAGATGCGCTTTTACTCTCGCCACCAGTTCACTTGGACTAAACGGCTTTGTCATATAATCATCCGCACCGAGCCCCAGTCCCCTGATCTTATCGATATCATCTTTCTTCGCAGATACCATCACGATCGGTGTATTCTTCACATCTCGCACCTGACGGCAGATATCGAATCCGTCTGTTCCCGGCAGCATCAGATCCAGGATCAGAAGATCATAATCTTCGTTCAGTGCTTTCTGAAGTCCTATATCTCCGTCAGTTGCAACCTCTACGGTGAACCCGCTCAGTTCCAGATAATCCCGTTCCAGATCTGCAATTGCTTCTTCGTCTTCTACTATTAATATCTTACTCATTGACTGGTACCTCCTGATACTTTCTTAGTACAAAATACATTGTCGTTCCGGTCTCTTCTCTGCTTGTTGCCCAGATCTTACCGCCGTGTTCTTCTACAATCTTCTTTACTACAGACAAACCGATTCCACTTCCTCCGGTGGACGAATTTCTCGACGCATCGGTCCGATAAAATCGGTCAAAGATATTCGGCAGGTCTTTTGCTGCAATTCCTTTTCCGTTGTCTTCCAGTTCAATCTGTACAAAATCTCCTACATCTTTGACACGCAGATTGATCATTCCCTTTGGTTTGTCCATATATTTCAACGAATTGTTGACAATATTGTGAATCACACGTTTTACCTGCTCCGGGTCTGCAATGATCCGTACATTCTTCTCTACATAATTAAAATAACCAAATCCTACATTCTGTGCTGCCAGTTCAACCGACAGGTCATCCGCACAGTCGTTGAAATATTCATTCGCCGACACGATATTAAAATTGTAAGGGATCTTATTCGTATCGATCTTAGAATATAATGTCAGCTCATTGATCAGCGTATTCATCTCTGTCGCTTTATTGTAGATTGTTCTGACATACCGGTCTATCTTCTCCGGTGTATCTGCAACACCATCTATAATTCCTTCGGCATAACCTTTGATCGTTGTCACAGGTGTCTTCAGATCATGTGAAATGTTACTTATCAGTTCTTTACTTTCTTTGTCATATTTCAATTTTTCTTCGGCACTTTCCTTCAGGCGTCCTCTCATCTCTTCCAGGCTCTGGCAGAGTTTTCCAAGTTCATCGTCAGCCTCCGGTTTCAACTCAAAATCCAGATTCCCATCCTTGATATTCTGCGCCGCTGTCTGCATCTTGCCGATCGGCCCCATAACCGCACGGTAAATCCATATAATAAGAGCTGCCGAAGTAAGTATCAGTATCACTACAATTCCAATCAGGATTTCGCAGAAAAACTGTCCAACCTCCGGAATTACATTGGATACATCTGACACAATGAACGCACTTCCCTTATTGCCGTCATCATATCTGAAATCTACCTGTTTTACCAATGCTTCTGCATCTCCGCCAAGATAAATTCCGTTCTCCGATGTTGTATCTGTATCTCCATATCCCGGCAATTGTTCGATCACCGCTTTTACACGATCATCATCGCTGCCCGTATATACGATTGTTCCGTCTTTTCTCACCAGCAGGTATGCATTCTTATTCTCCAGTTTTTTATTAAACTGATCCAGTTCTGTCGCATCTTCCATCTCAGATGCATGCTCTGACATCTTCTTCAGTTCATGATACGGCTTCTCCGTAACACGTGCAAGTACCTGCATGGAATTCGTAAAATCAGAAATCGTAGTTCCTGTAATCCCATAATTCTTCTCCACCACTCCGATCTGATAGCGGCATACCATTGAAACCATCATGGCTGCCATAAGGACCGGTATAATGATAATCGTAAAAAATGCTATAACTAATCGCGTTTTCAGCTTCATGTATCTGACCTCCACTAAAAAAAATTATAGCATGAAAAATGGGTGCTTCACACCAAAGCACCCATAAACTTTTATAAAATTTCTATAAATATTTTTTCAGATCTTCTACTTTGTCCAGTTTCTCCCATGGAAGATCAATATCTGTACGTCCGAAATGTCCGTAAGCCGCTGTCTGTTTGTAGATTGGTCTTCTAAGATCAAGCATCTGAATGATTCCTGCCGGGCGGAGATCAAAATTCTCACGAACGATCTCTACCAGTTTATCATCTTCTACTGCACCTGTTCCGAATGTATCTACCATGATAGATGTCGGATGTGCTACACCGATTGCATAAGACAACTGAATCTCACATTTCTTGGCAAGTCCTGCAGCAACAATATTCTTGGCAACGTAACGTGCTGCATAAGCAGCAGAACGGTCAACCTTTGTACAGTCTTTTCCAGAGAAAGCCCCGCCGCCGTGACGTGCCATTCCACCGTAAGTATCTACGATGATCTTACGTCCTGTAAGTCCACTGTCTCCGTGTGGTCCGCCGATTACAAAACGTCCTGTCGGGTTGATGAAGAACTTTGTCTTCTCATCTACCATGCCCTCCGGAATGATTGCATCGAATACATATTTCTTAATATCTTTATGAATCTGATCCTGTGTCACTTCCGGATCATGCTGTGTCGAAAGTACGACTGCATCCAGACGTGCCGGAACACCATTCTCATCATATTCAACCGTAACCTGTGTCTTTCCATCCGGTCTTAAGTACGGAAGTGTTCCGTTCTTTCTTACTTCTGTAAGCTTTCTTGAAAGCTTGTGTGCAAGTGCGATCGGGTATGGCATATATTCCGGTGTCTCATCAGAAGCATAACCGAACATCATTCCCTGGTCTCCGGCTCCGATTGCATCAATCTCTTCTTCTGACATTGTATGCTCTTTTGCTTCAAGTGCTTTATCAACACCCATAGCGATATCTGTAGACTGTTCATCGATTGCTGTGATCACACCGCAAGTCTCTGCATCAAATCCATATTTTCCTCTTGTATATCCAATCTCTTTGATCGTATCACGAACGATTTTCTGAATATCAATATATGCATTCGTTGTGATCTCACCCATAACAAGAACCATACCTGTTGTTGTTGCTGTCTCACATGCAACACGGCTCATTGGATCCTGCTCCATCAATGCATCCAGAATGGCATCTGAGATCTGATCACACATTTTATCCGGATGTCCTTCAGTTACTGATTCTGACGTAAATAATCTTCTTTCCACGTTCTTTTCTCTCCTTCTTTTCTAAAAAACAGTTCCTGCATTCTTTCTCTTGGGATTGTCTGTATCTCCAGAACCTGCCACCGGCAGCTTCTTCCGAACGCATGGCGTTTTAAAAACCGTCCACTTATATAAGTGGACGGTTTGATATCTTCATAAACCAATCCTCTTATTGTTCGATCACTCGCTCAGGCTGGCACCTTCCTACAATGGGGTTGCCGCAGTTTCACAGATCCTTTGTATCTCCACTGCTCTGAATAAGAGAAAGTTTGCTTTTATTAAGTTATTTTTGATACGACTAAGACTTTACTCTATTTTCCCTGTACTGTCAATAGACATATATAAGAAAATGTATCATCTAGCCTACTTTTAATTTGAACTTCTGAATCGCTTTTTCAGAATCTACTCTTTCGATGATTCCACCAATGCTGCGAAGTTTCTCTTCGAATCTTTCATATCCTCTCTGGATATATACGATGTCATCTACAATTGTGATTCCATCCGCTGCAAGACCCGCGATGCAAAGTGCGGCTCCTGCACGAAGATCCGGTGCACTTACTCTTGCTCCGGAGAATTCTGCCACGCCTTCGATCGTTGCGGAATTGCCTTCTACCTTTACATTGGCTCCCATTCTTGCAAGCTCATCCAGATATTTGAAACGGTTTTCAAAAATACTCTCTGTAATGATACTTGTCCCCTTACATAAGGCCAGTGTCACGCCGATCTGCGGCTGCATATCTGTCGGGAATCCAGGATACGGAAGGGTCTTCACATGTGTGCTTGTAAGATCTCCCTTTGATACGACACGTACAGCATCGTCGAATTCTTCCACTTCACAGCCGATTTCTACCAGTTTTGCGATCGTAGCTTCCAAATGCTTCGGAATAACATTTAGTACCGTTACATCTCCCCTGGTAGCTGCTGCTGCGAACATGAATGTTCCTGCTTCAATCTGATCCGGGATCACAGAATATTCTGTGCTGTGGAGACGCTGTACACCACGGATCTTGATCACGTCTGTACCTGCTCCTCTGATGTTGGCTCCCATACTGTTCAGGAAGTTTGCAACGTCTACAACGTGCGGCTCTTTCGCAACATTTTCCAGAATGGTAAGTCCTTCTGCCATAGCTGCTGCCATCATAACATTGATGGTTGCTCCAACACTTACAACGTCAAAATAAATATGTTTTCCAACAAGGCGGTCTGCTTCTGCAACAATCTTGCCATGTTCGATATCTACATCTGCACCAAGTGCACGGAATCCTTTGAGATGCTGGTCAATTGGTCTGCTTCCGATATTGCATCCTCCCGGAAGTGCAACTTCGGCACGTCTGTACTTTCCAAGTAATGCTCCGAGAAGATAGTACGAAGCACGGATTTTCTTAATGTAATCATACTCGATATCTACATTCTTAATGCTGGCTCCGTTAATCTTCACTGTATGACGGTCAACACGATGTACCTGTGCTCCAATCCCCTCGATTGCGTCAATCAGTACGTTAATGTCATTTACATCCGGTAAGTTATCGATCAATACAGTTTCATCTGTCATGATTGCTGCCGCAAGAATTGCAAGTGCTGCATTCTTCGCACCACCGATTTCCACTTCTCCCACAAGCGGATGACCGCCCTTAATAATATACTGTTCCATCAATTACACCTCATTAATATTTATATAAATCTCTATCTACAATAAATCCATTCTTAATCTGCTATTCTATCTTTCTGCAAATCTGTTTCAATTATCTAATTCTAAATATCTCTAAATCTAATTTTTCTAAAATTCGTGCATAAATTTCTGCATCACAATATAACCCCTAAAAAGGGTTCGCGCCTATTATAGCACAAATTTTCCAATTGTAAAATATTTTTTACAGTTATGTAATTTTATTGTAACATATTCCAATTGTTCTATCTATACTTGTGCACTTTTACTCCCCTAATGCATCTAATACCGATTCAATCGTATCTTCCAGCTTCTGATTATCTTCACACACTGTAATATCTGCATACTTTTCAAAAAGCTTTACTCTTTCATCATACAGATCTTTGAGCGTCTGTCCGTCACGCAATACCACTCCACGGCCTTTGGCATTTTTAAGTCTGCTGTTTATTGTCTCAAAGGATGCCTGTAAATATACGACTTTGCCGATTTCTTTATAATGTTTCATCGCATTTTCACAATATACTACGCTGCCTCCTGGCGAGATAACGGTACGTTCCGCTTTCACCTGTGCATTTACCCGGTCTTCTACTTTCAGGAAGCCATCCGGTCCAACGTCAGCAATAATATCTTTCAGAAGTTTCCCTTCTGATTCCTGAATCAGAATATCTGTGTCTACAAATTTGTATCCCAGTCTCTTTGCAATTACCACACCAACTGTACTTTTCCCGACTGCCGGCATTCCGATAAAAATAATGTTATTATCTGCCATGATGTGCCCTCCTGTATGTTATGTTCTGACTTTTTCATCTGAAAACATTCATTTATCATCGCACAGTATAACACACAAGAGGGCGAAGTGGAAGTTTTTTTCCAGATGCCCTCTTGTAGATCAATATATTTTTTTACGTATCTCTCTATGTTCCACACGTCTCCTGCAAAGTTCCTGATATGTCATAACCTCGATCAAATCCATAAGCCAGGCACCCGGGTTCTCTTCTTCCTTCTCCGCCTTATCATAGATCCTGCGGCACATCAGACGAAGCTGCAGGCGGTCCGGATATTCATCATACATCATGCTTCCGTCATATTCCATTCTGTCACATTCCTCTTCCATATAAGGAAGTACTCTCTTCGCCGTATCCGGGTAAATGCTTTTCATATAGTCATAGTCTCTTCTCGCATTCCGGTCATCATTATACAGCAGCGGAACCGGATAAGCCATATAGAACGGTAATTTATTCTCCATAATCCTGATTGCTCCTTGGCGGTTCTATCTGTATTAAGATATGCACAGGGACATCAATCGGTGAATGAGAAACTATCTCTTCTAATTGAATGTTATCTCATATTTTTCAATATTAACGGTTGCCGCTTCATCACTAGTAAATATAATTTCATTTGCTTCCAATGGCGTAGGAATGACCACACTTGCCGTCTGCTCTCCATCATTAATAAATAATTCTACAGAATATCTGTCCATGATAAAATGTAGTTTCGGCGCATGATGTTTTTCCGCAATTTCTATCTTTCTCACACAGACAACATCTGCATTTACACCACTGTAGGTCCGGTCAATTTCAATCTGATGTTTTTCCGGATAATATGTAAATGTTGTTGTATATTCTTCATTATGTGCCACATCTACCTTGAACTCCCTACCTTCTACATTCGTAGGTTCTACCGTCATGTCAATCACCCGGCCATTGATACCATCCAAAGACATCTGTCCGCTAATTTTCTGTTCTGTATAGATGGTTGGATTTTTCTTATACTTTTCCAGTTCTCTCACCGGACTTTGCCAGATTTTCCCATCTTTGATTTTTAATTCTCTTGGGAGTGTCATCATTCCCTGCCATTTCTGTCCTTTTGTCATGACACGTGCATCCCACGACTTCATCCATGCGACCATGATCCGCCTGCCATCCGGAAGCTCTGTTGTCTGTGGTGCATAAAAGTCCAGTCCATAATCTAGGTTTCTCTTTTTCTCCCATGCAAAATTCGATATTTCTTTTTCTGCATCTCCAATAATATAAATGGAATTATGACCGTTATGAAATTCGTACTTTTGCGCATGCATATTCTGCGGAGAACAAATGATTACAGGATACCCGTCTACTTCCAGATAATCCGGACACTCTAACATATCTCCATTCTTTCCGTCATTTCTCAAAAGGACTTTTTCATACCGCCAGTTTTTATAGTCCGCACTGCTAAATAAGACTATTTGCCCACAATTTTCCTCATAGCGATTACCTACAACGCAATAATATCTGCCATCCTTTTTCCATATCTTCGGATCACGGAAGTCTTTTCTGTCAAATTTCTCCGGCATGATATCTCCTTTTATAACTGGATTATCCTGCCATTTTTCATAAGTCTTCCCATCTCCAATGGCAATACACTGATTCTGGATTTCTTTTCCGTCTTTCTGGCTTACTCCTGTATAAAGCAGCACATGCTTTCCATCAGCTTCTACTGCACTTCCCGAGAAACATCCTATGTGATCATAATCCTGATCAGGTGCCATAGCTACCGGATATGCTTCCCATTTTAGCAGATCTTCGGTCACCTGATGCCCCCAGTGCATCGGTCCCCATTCTGTTTTATATGGATAGAACTGATAGAACAAATGTACTTTTCCCTGGTATACAGAGAAACCATTCGGGTCATTCATCCATCCTGTTTCCGGTGTCACATGGAATAATGGTTTTTCTTTTTCATCTATGTAATTCTGTCTGATATATTCATTGGCTTTTTCAAGCATACGTTCTTCCTCTTCTATTCTAAATCATTCTGCTCCGATTACCTGCTCTGTTTCCTTATCAAAGAAATGCATCTTATGTGGCATAAAGGTAAATTCCACCTCATCTCCCACCTGGCTTACTTCATATTTTGATACTCTTGCAATCGTTACGCTTCCTCCGAAGTCAAAATACAGATTATTCTCATTTCCCATAATCTCCGTATTGTCAATAACTGCTTTCTGATGACTTCCATAAACGTCCAGATTAGTTATATCAAACTTGATATCTTCTCCTCTGATTCCCATGATAACTTCTGAATATCCTGCAATACGTTTTGCAATTGCTTCCGGAAGTTCCACTGTATTGCCATCTGCAAATATCAATTTCTTTCCGTCTACTTTCACATCATAAAAATTCATCTGCGGAGATCCTATAAATCCCGCAACAAATTTATTCACCGGATGCTCATACAGATCCATTGGTTTACCAACCTGCTGGATCACTCCATCTTTCATGATTACTATGCGGTCTGCCATTGTCATGGCTTCTACCTGGTCATGCGTGACATAGATGGTTGTACTTCCAAGATTTCTGTGTAACTTACTGATCTCATTTCTCATGCTGACACGCAGTTTTGCATCCAGGTTAGAAAGTGGCTCATCCATCAGAAAGACTTTCTGGTCTTTTACAATCGCTCTTCCAAGTGCCACTCTCTGTCTTTGTCCACCTGATAAATTCTTAGGCTTACGGTAACGATATTCTTCGAGTCCCAGGATATCAATTGCCCAGTCTACTTTTTTCTTGATCTCATCTGCCGGAACCTTCATGTTCTTCAATCCATAAGAAATATTTTTTTCTACCGTCATATGTGGATACAGTGCATAGTTCTGGAACACCATAGAGATTCCTCGATCCGCCGGTGCAACCTCATTCACACGTTTTCCATCAATAAAAAGGTCTCCACTTGTAATCTCTTCAAATCCTGCGATCATTCGGAGTGTTGTGGATTTACCGCATCCGGATGGTCCTACAAATGCGATAAATTCTTTTTCTTCTATATCTAAGTTAAAGTCTGTCACGGAATTCTTATTGTTTCCTGCATATTTTTTACATATATTTTTAAATTCGATAAAGCTCATCTTTTAGCCCTCCTTGGAACCTGTTGATATTACACCCTCTACGATCTGTTTTGAGAAGAGTGAATAGATAATAATGACCGGAATTGTTACCATTGTGATAACTGCAAGGGTCTGTCCTGTTGTTGTGTTATCATTTGATGTAATCGCATTCAGACCAATCTGTGCTGTCAGAAGATCACTGGATGTAAATACAAGTGACGGCCACAGATAATCATTCCATACATTCAGGAATGTAAATACACTAACCGTTGCCACTACACTCTTTGACATTGGAAGAACCATAGTAAAAAAGTATTTTACCGGTCCACAGTGATCTAACTGTGCTGCCTCATATACATCATCCGGAAGTCCCAGGAATACCTGACGGAACAGGAAAATGTTAAACGGATTCACGATCATTGGAAGTACATATCCAAGCACCGTATTCAGAAGTCCAAGTTTTGCAATGATCAGGAAATGTATCGTAATGATCGTCTCCATCGGTACGATCATCAGAAGCATAATGATCAGAAGCCAGCGTTCTCTGAATGGAAAATTAATCTTAGCCAATGCATATCCTGCCAGTCCATTTACAATTACACCAAGTACGATCAATATTGCTGCATAGAACAAAGTATTACACATATATCGTACAAATCCTGTATTTGTTAATACAGATACATAATTTTCAAAGAAATTGCCGTTCAATGCCGGTGGAATGAATGCCGCCATACTGTTCATATCAGCAGTGATTGCCGCGTCTGGTTTGAATGAGTTTGCCAGCATCCAGATAACCGGGAACAGGAACAACAATGATACGATCAGAAGTACGACCGTCAGTATCCAATTATTTCTTTTTTGCTTTTTTGTTAACATTCTGATCCTCCTTATCTCTTGTTGCGATTGTCTGGATCACGGTCAGTATCATTACAAAGAATGCGAATACAATAGCCATTGTAGATGCCAGTCCAATTTCCCAGTTAACAGTACCTGTTTCATATATATCATACACAACCGTATACGTTGAATTCGATGGTCCTCCTCCGGTCATAACCATTGGCTGTACCAACATACGGAATGCTCCGATCGTAATCGTAATTAAAACGAACACACACAATGGTTTCAATTCCGGCAGGGTAATGTCCTTGAATTTCTGCCACGGTGTTGCATGGTCCATCTCGGCCGCTTCATAAAGTGCCGGATTGATTGCCTGGATTCCTCCCAGGAAGATGATCATCTGATATCCCATTCCCTGCCATGCACTCATGATCGCGATGGATGGAAGTGCCTGACTGGCACTGTTGATGAATGGCTGTGCATCAATTCCAAAGAAAGAAAGGATTGCATTCATAATTCCTTCCGGGCTGTAGATCTGGATCCACAGTGTTGACACAACAGCAAGTGACATGACCACCGGAACAAAGAATGCTACTTTGAAATACTTCTTACAATGCGTCACTTTATTAATCAGAAGTGCCAGCACAAGCGCTCCAATTCCCTGCAGCGGAACAATAATGATCACAAACTTTACGGTATTAAAAAATGCCTGTGAAAACACATCATCTTTAAAAATCTGAATATAGTTGTCCAGTCCGACAAAATGCGTCAGTCCCGGATTTAAAGCAAAGAAATCAGTAAAACTGAAAATCAATGTCAGGATCATCGGCAGGAATAAAAATATCGTAAGTAACACAAGTGCCGGTCCAAAAAACGCCATTCCCATAATGGATTCTGTTCTTTTCTTCATTATTTCATCACATAACGCTTTAATTTTGCGTTAATCCTTTCTACAGATTTATCCAGTTCTGTCTTCGCATCATTATCGGTAAGTACCGAATTTTCCAATACTTCCTGTACCGATGCACTAACCTGTGGATATACAGGTGTTTTTGATCTTGGATGTCCATATTTACTCAGCTGATGATATAAGGCTTTATAATTCTCATCTTCTTCAAAAATCGGACTGCTCTCAAACGCTTCATATGTAGATGGGAAACTCTTACTTTCATCCCACAGACGCTTTCCACTTTCTACACCACTCATCCACTGTACCAGCTTTGTCGCACCTTTTAGTTTCTTCGTCTTTGATGATGCCGCAAATGCCCAGGAACCGGTTGGTGTATATCTTCCGCCATCCCAGTTATCGGATACTACATATGGTGCAACTCCAAGGTTTACATCCGGATAGTTATTATAGATTGTATTTACTTCCCATGCCCCGTCGAACTTAAATGCTGCTCTTCCGCTTTCGAACAGGTCTGTGATCTGTACTTTAGACATATATCCATTATCCAAAAACGATTTAAAATAATTCACTGTTTCCAGATTCTCTTTTGAATTGAATACACCGTTCACCTTCAGTCCATCTTTATTTACAAAGTCACCGCCATTTGACCAGAAAAACGGTGCATAATAATAAATCGTAGCTTCTCCTGTCGGGAAAGTCATATCCAGCGCATAACCTTTTTTCTTCTCTACTACCGGCTGTACTTTCTTTAACACCTCTGTGAATTCACTCCATGTCCATGGGTGATCTGCATCTGGAACTTCTACACCTGCTTCTGCGAGAATATCTTTGTTATAATAAAGTCCCACGCTGGATTCCATTGCTCCAAGCGCATAGAGCTTGTTATTATACGTTCCCTGCTGAATAATGGAATCCAGATACACGCTCTTTTCTTCGTCTGTTAATTTTGCAAGCGGCTGGATAATTCCGTTCTCTGCATATGCCGCTATATTAGGGCCAGCAACAGTAAGCACATCCGGCAGATCTCCTGACATCACGGATGCATTGATCTTATCCGAATAGCCTCCACCACTGTCATTTCGTGGAATAAATTCAATATCTGCAAAATATTTCCCATCATATTTCTTATTAAATGCATCTACAGATTTCCTGTAGCACTGTCCTTCTTCTGTGTCTTCGATTGAATGTACCCAGATAGAAAGATATTCTTCGCCTTTGTCATATCCCTTTACTTCTCCTGGTTGCGGCTGTTTATCTCCACACCCCGTCAATGCCATTGCAAAGAATGCTGCCAGCAGTACCCCTACTGTTCGTTTCTTCATAGCTTTCTCCTTTCAGATTCACGATTGCGTAACCAGTTAAGTAACCGGTTACTTTATATACTCATAATACTATCCAGAATCTTACTTGTCAATAGATTTCAAAGAAAAAGTTACCGGTTACTTAACTAGTTATTTTTTGTTTGATTTTTTTCAATGCACTTGCTATACTGATAATATACATTATAAGGAAGAGGATTTACATGAAACAGAAAAAAGTAACTTTTGCAGATATAGCCGCTTATACAGGCTTTTCAAAAACTACCATTTCCAGATATTTTAATAATCCGGATTCTCTGACTCTTGAAAATCAGGAAAAAATCGCTCATGCACTGGATGTCCTTGGATACCAGGAAAATAAGCTCGCCAAAGTACTGGCTAATGGAAAAAGTGAATTTGTTGGAATTATCATCCCCAACCTGTATCTTCACTATTACTCTGAGATGTTAAACCAGTTACTTTCTACTTACGAAAAGTATAATTATAAATTTCTTGTATTCATTGGAAATAATAAAAAAGAGATTGAAGAAAAATATATTCATGAACTGATGGCTTATAAGATTGAGGGACTTATTGTCTTAAGCAATACCATTTCGTCTGAAGAACTTGCTTCTTATAAACTCCCGGTTGTCACGATTGAGCGGGAATGTGACCATGTCTGTAGCGTGTCTACAGACAACTATCTGGGTGGTGTTCAGGCAACCAGCTTATTGATACGCAATAAATGTGATGTTATTTTACACATCAATTCCATATTCCCAGATACACTTCCAACCTATGGACGTATCCGGGGATTCGAAGATATCTGTAACGAACACCATGTCGTTCACGAATTAATCCAAAGAAATCTTGGAAACACTTATCAGGAAACCCTGACTCAACTAAAAAACATATTTAACGAAATTGAAGAAAAATATCCCTCACAAAAAAAGGGGGTCTTTCTTGCAAATGACACTTATGCCAGTATGTTCCTGAATCTGATATTTCAAAAATACGGGAAACTCCCGAAAGACTATCAGATTGTCGGATTCGATGATTCTCCTATTGCAAGCGAAGCTATCCTTCCAATCACAACCGTTGGACAGCAGATTGAGAAAATTGCACAGACTGCCATGGAGCTTCTGGTTCTCCAGATGAATGAAATGAAAAAAAGAAAACCAACTCCTTTAAAAGAGCCGGTTCATAAGCAGATTACGCCTGTATTGATCCGACGTGATACTACGGAATAATACCGGTAGTGAGCAAATGATAAATTCCCTGAAGTTTTATTATTCACTTCAGGGAATTCTTTTGACAAATTCTATATTTGGCTTTTTAATTTCTCAACCACTTTTTGAATTATGTTTATATCTTCTTCTAATTCATCTGCAATCTGTTCTATTGACTTTCCTTTTTCCAATTTCTTCTTTACTAGTTTTCCCATCTTTTGTCATCTATTCTCAACTTTTATCTGTTCTCCTGCCGGTC
>OHVX01000335.1_pt1 | contig 13938 bp, 16 predicted proteins | sample 1579581 | NCBI WGS metagenome assembly OHVX01 (sample SAMEA3882536, study PRJEB24775) | human gut metagenome | biome: human-associated habitat; feature: intestine environment; material: feces | place: Netherlands | collected 2009/2010
TCGGCTATGTGGCGTTCTCGCCGCTGGCCAACGGTTTTCTCTCCGGCAAGTATGATAAGAGCTCGCAGTTTGACGCTGAGACAGACTACCGCAGCGTCATGCCCCAGTTCCAGCCGGAGAATATCGACCGCAACCACGATCTTCTCACTTTGCTTCAAAAGCTGGCAGAGCAGAACAACGCCACTCCCGCACAAATCTCACTGGCATGGATGCTGTGCAAGAAGCCGTACCTCGTACCTATTCCCGGCACACGCCGGTTGAGCCGCCTGCTTGAAAATGCCGGTGCGGCAGATGTTACGCTGTCCGCCGAAGAAGTCAGCGTCATCGACGAGACGCTGAATGGCATGGAAATGTCAGAGGTGTTCGGCGGCAGCAAAACCGTAAATAGATGATTTTATCAGAAAGGATGTTGTTTTATGGAATATGCAAATCTTAATAATGGCGTGAAAATGCCTATGGCCGGTATTGGCACATTTCTTTTGACCCCGGACGAGGCAGAGGCCTCCTGCGTCAGTGCCTTGCAGGACGGTTATCGCCTGATTGACACAGCCAACGCCTATGTGAACGAAAAGGCAGTTGGCCGCGCTATGAAGAAGTCCGGCTTGCAGCGGGAGGAGATTTTCCTCGAAACCAAGCTGTGGCCCAGCTTCTACACCGATGCCGATGCTGTGGACAAGACGCTGGCACGTCTGGACACCGACTACATCGACCTGCTGCTCATTCACCAGCCTGCCGGTGATTACGTTGCCGGTTATCGCCTGATGGAAAAGGCTTACAAGGAGGGCAAAGTCCGTGCCATCGGTCTGTCCAACTTCAACGAGGAGCAGATCAAAGAAATTCTGAGCATCTGCGAAGTCAAGCCCACCATCCTCCAGACCGAAGTTCACCCCTACGCCCAGCAGAAAGAACTGAAAGCCTTCCTCGCCGAGAATGGCATGGTGATTCAGGCATGGTATCCGCTGGGCCACGCTGACAAGGGCCTGCTGGAAGAGCCGTTGTTCACCCGCCTTGCAGCAAAGTACGGCAAGAGCAACGTGCAAATTATTCTGCGCTGGCACATTCAGGCAGGCAATGTGGTCATTCCCGGCTCCAAGAACCCGGCCCACATCCACGACAACTTCGATGTGTTCGATTTTGCGCTGACCGATGCAGAAATGCAGGAGATCACCGCGCTGAACAAGGATAAACGGTATTATGAGGTCACGGAGGATAAGCTGGCGGCATTCGCCACCATGTTTCCTCCCGTGGACGATCAGAAGTAAATTTCAAGCAGTTTGTAGCTGGGTGCGGAGAGTTTTTTGCGGAAAATGAACCAGATGAAAGGACAAATGAAGATGAATAAGATCACGCGCAAAAGTTTTCTGAAAGTTCTTGCCGCCACCATGGTGGGTGGTGCAGCCGCTTCCGCACTGACGGGTGCAGCGGCTCCTGTTTCCATTGACGAGACAAACGGCAAGGTAAGCCGCTGGGTAAAGAACAACCTGAACCCGGACGGCCCGCTGACGATTGCCAAGCAAGGAATGTTCTCCTCCGGCGGCACGGTCACGGCACCGGTGGCAGGCACTTATGATGCCACCACCAACTGGCTGGACACTACCCGTGCAGGCAACACCGCTCATGTGGATCACGCTAATGTTCTGTATCAAATCCCGGCAGACAGCAACAGTTGGCCGATGGTTTATCTGCACGGCTATGGACAGTCCCGCATGGGCTGGATAACCACCCCGGACGGACGTCAGGGCTGGGCCGATCTGTTTCTGCGCAACGGCTACTCTGCGTTCTTGGTAGACCAGCCCCGCCGTGGTGAGGCTGGCAGTACCGCCCAGATGAGCACGGACGGTTTCCTCGATACTTGGTCTGCCGACTCCAAGGACTACAAGCCCGGCGATCAGGCATGGTACACCCACTTCCGCATTGGCCGCGTTGCCCCGGAACGGTACGAAGGCTCCCAGTTCCCGGAGGGCGATGCTGCACAGAATCAGTTCTTCCGCCAGATGACCCCCAACACCGGCGACTTCGATCAGGCAGTTGCTGCCGCCGCACTGGGCGAGGTGATGAAGGACGTGCAGACCCTGACCGGCCACAAGTCCATTTTCGTCACCCACTCGCAGGGCGGTGCAGTCGGCTGGAATGTGCCCGCCGACAACATTGCCGCCATTGTTGCCATTGAGCCGGGCGGAACCCCTGCCATCGGCTCGGAGCAGTACACGAAACTGCTGAGCGCAGGGATTCCAATCGCTATCTACTTTGGCGATTACATCGACAACGGCCCGGAAGATATCATGTCCACCAGCTTCTGGCGGCAGGTACGGGACGGCGCACTGGCCTTTGCCGCCCAGTACAATGCCGATGGCGGTGACTGCACTGTGGTCGATCTGCCGAAAATCGGCATCACCGGCAACTCCCACTTCATGTTCCAAGAGCTGAACAACAAAGAGATCGCTGATCACATTTATCAGTGGCTGGAGAGCCGCGCACTGGCATGAGCGGTTCTCTGAGATTCCCGGCATTTTACATAGATAGAGGTGTGTTTCGTATGAAGAATAAAATTTCCCGCCGCCAGTTTTTGCAGGCTGCCGGCGCATCCGCTGCCGCCCTGCTGCTGGCTTCCTGCTCCGGCAATTCCGCTAGCAGTGTGAGCAGTTCTTTTGTGGCTTCCTCGGCGGCATCGTCTGTTGCCGCTTCCAGCGCGGCTGCTTCTTCGGAAGCTACCAGCACGGTAACGACTACGGGCAAAACGCTGGTGGTGTATTTCTCCGCCACTGGCACGACGGAAGGTGTGGCGCAAACCATCGCCGACACCGTGGGTGCTGACCTGTTTGAAGTCGTTCCGTCCGACCCCTATACCTCCGATGACCTGACTTGGACGAACAATGACAGCCGCGTTTCCCGTGAACACAACGACGAGGGCCTTCGTGCTGTGGCTTTGGAAAGCACCGATGTGGACGGCTGGGACGATTACGACACCGTGTTCATCGGCTACCCCATCTGGTGGGGCATTGCCGCATGGCCCATGAGCAGCTTTGTTGCCGTCAATGACTTCACCGGCAAAACGGTCATTCCGTTCTGCACTTCGACTTCCTCCGGCATCGGCCAGAGCGGTGATCTGCTGGCAGAATTAGCGGACGCCGGCACTTGGCTGGACGGCCAGCGGTTCAGCCGCGGCAGCAGTGAAGCTGACATTGCAAGCTGGGTAAATGGCCTGAACCTGTAAGCAGAGCTTTTGTGTGAGGAGAATTTTCTCTTGCGGTAATTTTTGAAATTACGAGTATTAAATTCAAAAAGGAGAGCGCCCATTATGAATAAAATCACTCGTCGTAATTTTTTGCAGTTGATGGGAGTCTCCGCAGCTGCACTGGCTCTGATGGGCTGCTCGGAGACTGGGAGTGGCAGCACATCTCTTCCGCAGCTATCCGGCCGTTCACTGGTGGTCTATTATTCCGCTTCCGGCAACACCTGCCGGGTGGCGCAGGCCATCGCAGAGCAGCTGGGCGCAGACACCTTTGAAGTGACCCCGGTGCAGCCCTACACCTCCGCTGACCTGAACTGGACAGACCGTTCCAGCCGTGTGGTGCAGGAATATGAGGACGAAAGCCTGCGGAACATCCTGCTGACCAGCACCACTGTTCCCGATTGGGATAACTATGAGAACGTGTTCATCGGCTACCCCATCTGGTGGGGCATTGCCGCGTGGCCGATGAACGGCTTTGTTTCCGCCAACGATTTCTCTGGCAAAAATGTTGTTCCGTTCTGAACGTCCCTTTCCTCCGGCATCGGGCAGAGCGGCAAGCTGCTGGCAGAATTAGTCAGGACTGGAAGCTGGCTGGACGGTTATCGTTTTTCCAGTTCTACCACAGCAAATGACATTGCTGCACTGGCGGAAAGTCTGAGCCTTTGAAACAGGAAAAGGAGCAAAACACGATGCGTAAAAATTTCGGTGCAAAGCCGTATCTGTATCCCCAGCCGGTCATGATCATCGGTACTTACGATGAAAACGGCAACGCAAACGCCATGAACGCTGCATGGGGTGGTATGGCAGGCGCAAACAAGATCATTATTGACCTCAGCAGCCACAAGACCACGGATAACATCCAGCTGAACCGTGCTTTTACCGTTTCGGTGGGCGATGTGAAGCACTTGACCGCCTGCGATTATGTGGGCATGGTTTCCGCACACAATGCCCCGGATAAAATGGAAAAAGCCGGTTTTACTACCACAAAAAGTGATTTTGTCAATGCGCCCATCATCAATGAACTGCCGCTGACGCTGGAGTGTGAGCTGCTGGATGTCATCGAAGGAAGCCTGTACCTCGGCGAGATCAAGAACGTCAGCATGGACGAAAGCATTCTGGGCGAGGATGGCGAACTTGACCTCACCAAATTTGTCCCCATCACCTATGACCCCATCCATCACGGCTACTATCCGCTGGGCCAGCGAGTCGGCAATGCGTTTGCCGATGGCGCAAAGCTGAAGTAATTCAAACGCAAAAGAGAGTATCAAAAGGAGAATGTTTGTATGAAAGCATTGCTCATCAACGGCAGTCCGCGGCCCAACGGCTGCACCTTTACGGCCCTGACCGAACTGGCAAATACGCTGGAAGCCGAGGGCATTGAAACCGAGATCGTCCATGTGGGTAACAAGGACATCCGGGGCTGCATCGCCTGCCGCCGCTGCCACAGCACCGGCTCCAACAAGTGCGTCTTTGATGATATTGTCAACGAAGTAGCCCCCAAGTTGGCTGAAGCCGATGCCTTTGTCATTGGCGCACCGGTGTACTTTGGTTCCCCGGCAGGCGGCGCGATCTCCTTTATGGACCGCCTGTTCTTCAGTACCCTGAACATCGACAAGACCATGAAAGTGGGTGCTTCGGTCGTGACCTGTCGGCGCGGCGGCAACACTGCTTCCTACGATGTGCTGAACAAATATTTTACCATGTGTGGGATGCCAGTGGCCAGCAGCCAGTATTGGAACATGGTCTACGGCGGCTCTGCCGAGGAGGTCAAGAAAGATGCCGAGGGCTTGCAGACCATGCGCACCCTTGGCCGCAACATGGCCTTTTTGATGAAGAGTATCCAGATAGGCAAGCAACAGATCGGCCTGCCCGAAAAAGAACCTGCTATCTTCACAAACTTCCATCATTGAGGAAGTGTTCCATATTCCTCCTTCTTTGTTGCAGGGAAAGCCGGGACGGAAACGTCCCGGCTTTCCCATTTCCCTGATTTTTGCGAGGTGATTTTATGCGCAGCGTGATTTTCGCGGTTTCCACTGCTTTGACCGTTTTATTATCCGCCTGCACCGGGGCGGCATCCTCTGTGCCAGTCAATACGGTTTCTTCGGTTTCGGCCAGCACATCCATCACGACCTCGTCCGAAGTGGATTCGGCTGTTTCGGAGAGTGCTTCTTCGGAAACCGGAAACATCCAGACTGGGCTTGTCCGGGAGCAGACATTGGACAGCACTGAGGGGCTCATCCATTACAGCTACTACCTGCCGGAGGATTACGACCCTACCCGGAAGTACCCCATGATGGTGGTCATGCCCGGCTACCATGCTGCCGCAAATGTTGTCTTTGATGATGCCGATATTCTGAACTGGATCGTTTCCAAACACAAGTGATAGGAGAGAAATTTTGAACCGACGGCAATTCACAAAACTTCTGGCGGGTGCAGGGCTGCTTCTGGCAGGCTGCCGGGCAGGTGCTGCACCCAGTTCCTCCACCCCGGAAAGAAAGGATTCCATGCAAACGACCACCCAAACTTATACCCGCACCACGCCCATCGAAACCGTACGGAATGACCCGGTTTTCGGTGATTATGGGCGGCTGCTCTTCCCTGTGGAACGCTCTTATTACAGCGGCGACACGCTGGAGCAGCTGCATCTTACCTACTATAACAACATCGACCCGGACGAAACAGTGGACATCTGCAACACCCTGCGCCAGCGTGCAGCGGACGGGCAGACCATCTTTTACGATATTTACACCGAGGACGAAAAAGCCGCTGACCTCGACAAAGCCGACACCGGCTTGTTCTACTTCAAGGGTAATCCCGGCGCAAAATTTGCCATCTGCAACGCAGGCGGTGCGTTTGCGTATGTGGGGGCCATGCAGGACAGCTTTCCTCATGCACTGGAACTTTCCCGCAAGGAGTACAACGCTTTTGCGCTCATCTACCGCCCCGGCGCACAGACCGCCTGCGAAGATCTGGCACGGACCATTGCCTTTGTCTTTACCCATGCGGAGGAACTGGAAGTAGACACCAGCGGCTACTCCCTCTGGGGCGGTTCTGCCGGGGCACGGATGGCGGCGTGGCTGGGCAGCTACGGCACGGCATCCTTCGGTGAACAGGCGTATCCGCAGCCGGGAGCCGTCATCATGCAGTACACCGGGCTGGGGGAAGTCTACGGCAACGAGCCGCCCACTTATGCCTGTGTGGGTGACCGGGACTACATCGCAGACGAACGCGTGATGCGCTGGCGCATTGAAACCATCCGCTCTCAGGGTACCCCTGCCGAGATCGAAGTCTTTCCGGGCCTTGCCCACGGTTTTGGCTTGGGCACCGGCACCTCTGCCGAAGGCTGGCTCGATCATGCCGTAGCGTTCTGGGAAGAAAACACCTGAAACCGTGAGGAAACTGTTATGACGAAAAAATGGACTGCACTGCTTCTCGCGGCAGTACTTGCTGTCGGCCTTTCGGCCTGCGACACCAGCCGCGCAGAAGCCCCCGGCAGCAATTTGGAAAGCGGAGTTTCCGCCATCGAGGATGCTATGACGAAACGAAATGAAACCGAAAGCAGCTCGTTCCCGGCAGGCAGCGACCTGCGCATCGGCACTTCTGCCGACACCGTTGCAACGCCGGATGATTTCCCGGCAGCATACAACTACGGCACTGGAAAAATTGAGGATTATTTCCGTACCGCCATGCTGCAAAAGATGCCGGAACCAGTGGACAATGCGACCGTGCTGAACACCTCGGCAGACCCTAACCATATTCAGGCGTTGTACCTGTGGGAAGAAGGCAACGTTCCGGCTAAAACGCAGTTCACCGCTGCAATGACCGGTTATTTTGACAACTGGGATTTCCGCCCCTATGTGACGGCAATTCCCGTCCGCACCGGAGTACAACCGAAAGGTGCTGTGGTGTTGATGGCAGGCGGTGCGTATCAGTTCCGTGGAAACTATACCGATTCTCTGCCCACGGCAGCGGCTCTACGGGAGCTGGGCTTCCAGACCTTCATCGTAGATTACCGTCTGTCGCCCTACACGCAGGAGGAAGGCGCGCTGGATGTAGCGCGGGCTGTCCGCTTTGTGCGGCAGAATGCGGATGCTTACGGCATTGACCCTGACGATATTGCAGTTATGGGCTTTTCCGCAGGCGGCATTCAGGCGGGCGAATTTCTGATGCACTACGATGAAGATGTCAACGGCACTGCTCTGGATGAAAGCTATGTACCCGATGCGCTGGATGCTGTTCCGGCTCACGCTTCGGCGGCGGGCATGATCTATTCGTTCTATGGGCGGCTCAGCGTGGGCAACATGGACCCGGACTGGCTGGCCGAGGGTGATCTGCCGCCAACATTCTACGTTTACGGCACGGAGGACCCCTTCTACCGCCAATTCCAGCAGCAGTATGATGTGATTCGGAATATGGGCATTTCCACCGGACGCATCGTGCTGAATGGCTGGCCCCACGGCTTTGGCTCGGATGGCGGCTGGGTGAACGATTACGCCGCATGGCTGGAAAGTGTTTTTGCAAATAAGGAGGAATCTTAACATGGAATATCGTACTTTGGGCAATGATCTGACCGTTTCGGCTGTGGGTCTGGGCTGTATGGGCATGAGCCATGCCTACGGCGCACCTGCCAACAAGAAGGAAATGACCGAACTGCTGGCGCAGGCCGTGGGTATGGGCTATACGTTCTTTGACACCGCCGAAGTCTACGGCACACCGGATAATCCCCACGACAACGAGGAACTGGTGGGTGCTGCTCTGAAACCCTACCGAGATAAAATCGTTCTGGCGACCAAGTTCGGCATCCATTTTGACATGACCAGTACGGCAGTCAACAAGCCGCTGGTGCCGGATTCCCGCCCGGAAGTTATCCGTGCATCGGTAGATGCCTCCCTCAAGCGGCTGGGCACCGACCATATTGACCTGTATTATCAGCATCGGCTTGACCCCAAGGTGCCCATTGAGGAAGTGGCCGGTGTAATGGCTGACCTGATTCGGGAGGGCAAGATCACTCACTGGGGCCTTTCGGAAGCCACCGAGGAGACCATCCGCCGAGCACACGCAGTCTGCCCGGTAACGGCCATCCAGAACCGTTACTCCATGATGGCCCGCTGGTACGAAAGCCTGTTCCCGGTTCTGGAAGAACTGCACATTGGTTATGTGGCATTCTCGCCGCTTGCAAACGGTTTTCTCTCCGGCAAATACGATAAGACTTCCAAGTTTGAAGCAGGCACGGACTACCGCAGCGTCATGCCGCAGTTCCAGCCAGACAGCATTGACCAGAACCGCGCCCTGCTGGAACTGTTACACCGTCTTGCCGCCGAGAAAAATGCAACACCTGCCCAGATCTCACTGGCGTGGATGCTGTGCAAAAAGCCTTATATCGTACCAATCCCCGGCACCCGGAAACTTAACCGTTTACAGGAAAACGCCGGTGCAGCGGATATTGTGCTGTCTTCCGCAGAAGTGGCTCTGATTGACGAAGCACTGGCGCACATGGAAATGTCGCATGTGTTTGGCGGGAGCCGCATTGTGAAAGAGTAAGACAGCAGCTTTGACGATGAGCTTCAATAGATCATGCGGAGGTAATTGTTTTTGATAATGAAGGAAGCAAAGGGCACGAACCTTTGAGTACTAACAGGTGAACAAAACGGAGATTCTGCTCTGGGGGTCAAACGGTTATAATGAAACCAGAAAGAATTCCAGCACGGCAGGGAGCGGAAAAGCAGGATTCCGCTCCCCGATCTGGAACAAATCTAAAAAGAAAAGGAGAACACGATTATGGAGATTTGCCGTGAGTGCTACTAAATGGGTTTTATGTCCCATTTGCAATCAAAAAACACGAATAAAAGTTCGAGAAGACACCATTTTGGAGAATTTTCCTTTATATTGTCCGAAATGTCATCGAGAAACACTGATTGCAGTGCATAAACAAAAAATCATTATACTGAAAGAGCCTGATTCCTAATCACAGAGCCGATAGTCCGCCATATATGTGGGTTGTCGGCTCTTTTGCTTTTAGCAAATCAACCCCCGAACAGAACCCATCAGCCCAAAAGCAATTTGGCGGCCATAGGAGGATACCGCCATGCGCCTGATATTCTATCGAACGCCTAGCTTTGAACTGTCAAAAAAAGCCTTGCTCCCGCACAGGGTCAGCAGGGCTTTTACTATGTACTATACGATGTAGCTACTGCGCGTTTCGTGCTGCTATTATGCCCAGTTGGCCGTTTTCGGTCTGCTGGGCTTTTCTATTGTCGCCTGAAAATCTACCTGTTTCAAAAAATATTTTTGGAAATTTTCAAAAAAGCGGGCAGAATCGGGTGTTTCAGGTGTCATATTAGCGGAAAGGGAAAAATCCACCCGACATCCCCACGGAAAGGGGGTGAGAAGATGGAAGCTATCCCTCGCAACGATGGCGAACAGTACCGATTCGATGCGTTCTGCAAAGCGGTGCTGCGAAATGAGGCCCGGAACTATCACCGAAATAAGAAACGTCTGCTTGACCGTGAAAAGTCATTCAGCGTTCTTTCGTTGGAAGAACTGGGGCAGCTCACGAGTGTAGACCATTATCCAAGTGAAGAATTTGTATTTTCATCCTACGGCTGTGATCTGCACATCGACAATGAACTTGTTGCCAATGCGTTTGCCGCTCTGCCAAAGCAAGAACAAAGCATTCTGATTCTGTTTTGCGTTCTGGAACTGGGCGATGGCGAGATTGGCGACCTCATGGGAATGTCCCGGAGTGCTGTACAGCGCCACCGGACAAAAACGCTGAATGAGCTGCGAAAAAAGCTAAAGGCGCACTTGCCGGAGGGAGGTTAGGCGTAAATGAACTCCTATGAACACACGAGCAGAGATTTTTTACCGCTCTCGGTGATTCGCTCTGCCTGCGCTGGGGACACCGATGCAGTTGAACAGGTTTTGCGACATTACAGAGGTTATATCAACAAGCTCTGTACAGGCATTCTCTATGACAAGCACGGTCAGCCTCATGTGTGCATAGACGAGTACATGAAACGCCATCTGGAAATCAAACTGATTTCTTCTATTGTAACCAAAGCCGAAACGGGCTGACCCTTTCCACGTTTCGGGACAGCACCTTGAAAAATATGCCCGCAGGACAATGGCGGTGCATTATAGGGCAAACGGATACGTTGCTGTCTGTATCGAGCCGGACGGCGGGTGCGCCACGATGCTTTTCTTTGAAAAGTGGAGCGATCACCACCCCGCCGCAATGCAAGCGCGGCTGCTTGCGGGCCATGACATACAGACAGGCTGATACTCCCTTACCGTCAAAGTCCGAGCGTTCAGAGCGTCGCAGGCAATGAGTAGGGCTGCATGAGGAATGCAGGGGTGAGATTCCCGTGGGCTGCTGCCAGCAGCCGTCCGTTGGCTCATTTTTTGATTTTTAAGAAAGGGGATTTTTACGATGCAAGCGAAAAAGACAAACCCTGAAAAAACAAAAAATCCAGAGATGCTTACTCTGGATTCGACTTATCGTATTGGCAATCGCTCCTTTATCGTTGAGCCGGTGTTCAAAGAAGAAAGTTCCCAGACCTTAGGAGAAGTTCTTCTCCGGCTGATGAAATCCGAAAGCGAAAAATTATAATGACCTTTCGGGAGGCAGCGGACAGAGAAAGCGGATTGTGTTATAATATAGGTGTACAAGTGAATTTGCTATTCGACTGTCCCAAGAAAGGAGCGAGTATGAAACAGTCGAGTAACAAGAAATCCCGTGAAGCAACCGCTTTTCTCTATGAGCGTCTTTCCCGTGATGATAATTTGGAGGGCGAGAGTTACAGCATCGGCAACCAAAAGAAACTGCTCACCAAAGTTGCAAAGGAAAAAGGCTATACCAATCTGGTTCACTTTCTGGATGATGGCATTTCCGGCGTGACCATGAACCGTCCCGGTTTCGTTGAAATGATGCAGCAGCTTGAACAAGGAAAAGCCTCCGCTGTGTTCGTCAAAGACCTTTCCCGTCTGGGCCGAAACTATATTGAGGTCGGACGGCTGACAGAAGAATTTTTCCCGGACCATGACATCCGACTTGTTGCCGTTTCGGACAACATCGACACGGCCGAGGGAGAAAACGAACTGGCACCCATCCGAAACCTGTTCAATGAGTGGTATGCCCGCGACATCAGCAAGAAACGCCGTATCAGTAATAAAATCAAAGGCAACTCCGGCGAACCGATGGGACTTCCTCCCTATGGGTATATCAAGGACCCGAACAATCCCAAGCATTGGGTCATTGATGAAGAAGCTGCACAAGTTGTCCGGCGCATTTTTGATATGACGTTGGAGGGCTTTGGCACGGAACAGATTGCCACCCAGTTTGAAAAGGAAGGCGTCCTGACGCCGCAGGCCTACTGGATTCAGAAAGGCATCGGCCGTCCCGGAAAGACCAAGATGCGCCCCGCCACCAAGTGGAATGGTTCCACGATTACCCATCTTCTGTACCAGCAGGAGTATTGTGGTGATGTTCTGAACTTCAAAACCTACTCCAAGTCCTACAAGAACAAGAAGCGGATTCATAACGACCCGGAAAATTGGGTGGTGTTCCAAGATGTTCACGAACCCATTATTGAACGTGCCGTGTTTGAGCAGGTACAGCAGAAACGCGGAAAAATGCGCAAACGCCGTACCAGCAACGGAGAACACAATATGTTCTCCGGCCTGCTTGTCTGCGCAGACTGCGGCTGCAATCTGCACTTCCACTTCAATCAGGGCAACCCGGAAATCAAGTATTTCAACTGCTCCAACTACAAGGGCAACCGTGGTACCTGTCAATCCACCCACTACATCCGGGTAGACTTTCTGGAAGAAGTGGTGCTGGGCGAGATTCGGCGGCTGACCAAGTTTGCCAGCCTCTACGAGGACGACTTCCTGAAAGCTGTTATCGGGCACTCCCAGCAGGCGGACGAAGCCGACCGCAAGCTGAAAGAGAAAGAGTTGAAAGCTCTCCTTGCCCGTGATGAAGAACTGGACGGCCTCTTTGAGCGCATCTATGAGGACAATGTTTCCGGCAAGATCTCTGATGAACGCTTTTCCAGAATGTCCCGGAGATATGAGGACGAGCAAAAGGAGCTGACCGAGAAAATCAAACAGCTCCGCTCCGAAATCGAAAAGCAGAGCAGCCGTACTATGACAACGGATATGTTTATCAGTCTGGTTCGCAAGTACACCAGAGCAAAAAAGCTGACACCCCGGATGCTGAATGAACTGGTGGAAAAAATCGAAGTGTTCAATGCAGAAAAGGTCAACGGTGTATGGGAGCAGCGGCTCCGCATTCACTACAACTGCGTGGGCACCATCGAGATTCCAAGCGCACTTCCTTTGCCGACACCTGATGTGTCGGTGAATACAAGAAAAGGCGTAGTTGTGAACTACGCCCCCTGTGATGTCGCTATTTAGCAAATAAAAAATGACGAATGTTCTTTGACAGCTAAATGCTGTAAGAACATTCGTCATGGTGCGAAGGAGGGGATTTGAACCCCCAAGGATAAACCACACGCACCTCAAACGTGCGCGTCTGCCAGTTCCGCCACCCTCGCATATTCTGTTCGCGCAGCCCTGCGGACATCTGAGGTGGGAAGCCGTTTGTGCGGACTGCTTGAATATAGTACCACATTTGCCGGAAATCGTCAAGCGTTTTTCGGCTTTTTCATAGATTTTTTCGGCGTTCATATCTTAATAGAGCCAACAAAAATCCAGAAACAACATGCGAGGGAGGTTTTAGCATGCGTTTGTCTGTACCACGTCTGCGGCGGGTGCTTCTGGGGGCGGGGTTCCTTGCGGGTATGGCAGCTGCTTTTGCGGCCGGAATGTGTTTTCCGGCGCGCAGTCCGGCTGTCTGCACACAGGCGGATCTGACCGTCCGGCCGGATGCAGCACCCTTCTCCCCTGCTGTGTCCACGATGGCCACAGCGGAAACGCAGCCCAATGCCGCCTTGCCGTAAAAGTGGGTTTGTCTGACCTTTGATGATGGCCCCAGCAAGACCACGCCGGATGTTCTCTCGGCCCTGAATGCCGCCGGGGTGCACGGCACCTTTTTTGTGGTGGCTACCGACTACAATGAGAAATACCTGCCCCTGCTCACCGAAGCTGCATCCGCCGGGCACCAGATCGCACTGCACTCTGCCTCCCACGAATACAGCGACATCTACCGCAGCAGCGAAGCCTACTGGGCGGATATCGCCCTGCTGAAAGAGCGCATCGCGCCCTATGTGGACGCAGAGAGCATCCGTTATCTGCGCTTCCCGGGCGGCAGCACCAACACGGTGAGCCGCCGCTACGGCGGCAAAGGGCTGATGAAGCAGCTGAAAGCCGAAGTGGAACAAAAAGGCTGGCAATGGGTGGACTGGAACGTCTGCGCCGAGGACGCCGTGGGCGGGCACCCCAGTGCAGATACCATCTACCGCAATGTGGTGCGGGAGACCGGCGAGCAGACCCATTGCATTGTTCTGATGCACGATTCCTCCACTACACGCACCACGGCAGAGGCCCTGCCGGACATTATCCGGTGGTATGCGGACAACGGCTATACCTTTCTGACCGTAGCCGAGGCGCTGCCGCTGGGGTGATGCGCCTTACAGCCACTTTTCCATGCAGCGCCCCAGCAGCACCCCGCCGGATGCCAGCGCCGCCAGCCAGAGCCAGCCTGCACCGCCGGTCACCAACCACCCTGCCGCCAGAATAGCGAC
>OHVX01000340.1_pt1 | contig 13819 bp, 10 predicted proteins | sample 1579581 | NCBI WGS metagenome assembly OHVX01 (sample SAMEA3882536, study PRJEB24775) | human gut metagenome | biome: human-associated habitat; feature: intestine environment; material: feces | place: Netherlands | collected 2009/2010
TTTATGGGGTATCGGAGGATGGATCTACTATTCGCTGGAAATCATCTTCCGTGGATTTTCACATTGGTCCATGTTTGTACTGGGCGGAATCTGTATGATGTTTTTCACGTACCAGGGAGAACTGGTACACTGGCAGGATGATTTTCTAAGACAGGTGCTGCGGTGCAGTATCTTTGTAACAGCAATGGAATTTATCACAGGTATCATTGTAAATAAATGGTTTGCACTTCATGTATGGGATTACAGCTGTCTGCCATTTCAGTTATTCGGGCAGATTTGTCTGCCGTTTATGATATTGTTTGCCTGTCTTTGTGCTGTTGGGATCTATCTGAGTGCCAATATTCTGCATTTGTTATATGGAGAAGACAAACCACAGTTTGTGAGAAAAACTATCCTTTTAAATTCAAAATATAAATGCTATAATGAAATGTAAAAATAAAATGACAAGAGGAGAAGAAAAGTGGCAGAATTAACACCAATGATGCAGCAGTATATGCAGACGAAAAAAGAATATCCGGACTGCATCCTCTTTTATAGATTGGGAGACTTTTATGAGATGTTCTTTGATGATGCACTGACCGCATCCAAAGAACTGGAGATTACATTAACCGGAAAAAACTGTGGGCTCGAAGAACGCGCACCGATGTGTGGTGTGCCATATCATGCAGTAGACGGATACCTGAACCGACTGGTATCCAAAGGTTATAAAGTAGCAATCTGCGAACAAATGGAAGATCCGGCAACTGCAAAGGGACTGGTTAAAAGAGATGTTGTAAGAATCGTAACACCCGGAACCAACCTGGATACTCAGGCATTAGATGAGACAAAGAATAATTATATTATGTGTATCGCCTATGCATCAGATCATTACGGCGTATCAGTTGCCGATGTATCAACCGGCGAATACATGGTAACCGAGATCGAAAATTCAGAAAAATTATTTGATGAGATCTACAAATTCATGCCTTCAGAACTGATCTGCAATGAAGCGTTCTATATGAGCGGAATGGATTTTGAATTATTGAAAGAAAAACTTGGAATTACCGTATATTCCCTGGATTCCTGGTATTTTGATGATGCAATCTGTGAACGGATATTAAAGGAGCATTTCCATGCAGGGACAATTGAAGGATTGGGACTTGCCGACTATGACTGTGGCGTGATCGCAGCCGGCGCACTCATGCAGTATCTGGTAGAGACACAGAAAAGAGATTTATCACACATTTCTCATCTGACAATCTACGCAGCCGGAAAATATATGCTTCTGGATAGCTCGACGAGACGTAATCTGGAGTTGTGTGAAACACTGCGCGACAAGCAAAAACGTGGTTCCCTTCTCTGGGTACTGGATAAGACAAAGACCGCAATGGGCGCAAGAACATTACGCAAATACATTGAACAGCCGTTAATTGACAAAAATGCAATTGAAAAACGACTGGATGCCGTAGATGAACTGATGAAAAATGCGATTTCCAGAGAGGAGATCAGAGAATATCTTTCACCGGTTTACGATCTTGAACGACTGGTATGCAAAATCACATATCAATCTGCCAATCCAAGAGATCTGATCGCATTCCAGACTTCACTTGCCATGCTTCCACATATTAAGTGTATCTTAAGTGACATGCAGACACCGCTTTTAAAGGAACTGTATGAAGAGCTGGATACATTGGAAGATCTGTGCAAGCTGGTTAGTGATTCTATCAGGGAGGATCCACCGATCGCCATGAAAGAAGGCGGTATCATAAAAGATGGATACAATGCAGAAGTCGACAAACTCCGCAATGCCAAATCCGACGGGAAGGACTGGCTTGCCAAACTGGAAACAGATGAGCGGGAAAAGACAGGAATCAAGAATCTGCGTATCAAATACAACAAAGTATTTGGCTATTATCTGGAAGTTACCAATTCTTTTAAAGATCTGGTACCGGATTATTATACAAGAAAGCAGACTCTTGCCAATGCAGAGCGTTATATCATTCCGGAATTAAAAGAACTGGAAGACACGATTCTTGGTGCGGAAGATAAACTGTACGCACTGGAATACCAGCTTTATTCTGAAGTCAGAGATACGATTGGAAAAGAGGTCGTACGTATTCAGAAGACAGCCAAAGCTATTGCAAAATTAGATGCATTTGCCTCACTTGCACTGGTTGCGGAGCAGAATAATTACGTCAGACCGAAGATGAACGATAAAGGGCTGATCGACATCAAAGACGGAAGACATCCAGTAGTAGAAAAGATGATTTCCAATGACATGTTTATTTGTAACGATACATATCTGAATGATAAAAAGGATCGTATTTCCATTATCACAGGGCCAAATATGGCCGGTAAATCAACCTACATGAGACAGACTGCGCTGATCGTCCTGATGGCGCAGATTGGTTCATTTGTTCCGGCTTCATCCGCTAACATCGGTGTGGTTGACCGCATCTTTACACGAGTGGGTGCATCAGATGACCTTGCAAGCGGCCAGAGTACTTTCATGGTCGAGATGACGGAAGTTGCTAATATTCTCCGTAATGCGACAAGTAAGAGTCTTCTGATCCTTGATGAGATCGGCCGCGGAACCAGTACTTTTGACGGTTTAAGCATTGCCTGGGCAGTGATCGAGTATATCAGCAACAGCAAATTGCTTGGGGCAAAGACGTTATTTGCAACACATTATCATGAACTGACTGAGCTTGAAGGAAAAATTGAAAATGTCAATAATTACTGCATTGCCGTAAAAGAAAAAGGTGATGATATCATTTTCCTGCGTAAGATAGTAAAAGGTGGTGCTGATAAGAGCTACGGAATTCAGGTCGCAAGACTTGCCGGAGTTCCGCAGTCAGTTACGGACAGGGCGAAAGAAATCGTAGAAGAACTGGTGCAGGCAGATGTAACCGGACGTATCAAGGACATTGAAGTGCAGGGACAGGAATCTTCCAAACAAAAAACAAAGCATTTTGATGAGGTAGATCTTGCCCAGATGTCATTATTTGATACCGTAAAAGACGACGACGTAATTAAGGAGATTAAGGATCTGGATCTAGCCAATCTGACTCCGATCGACGCATTAAATACATTATATCAGCTTCAGAACAAGCTGAAAAACAGGTGGTAAACGATGAGTAAAATTCAGGTGTTAGACCCGATTACAATTGATAAGATAGCAGCAGGAGAGGTCATTGAAAGACCTGCTTCTGTTGTAAAAGAACTGGTAGAAAATGCCATCGACGCAGGTGCTACGGCAATTGTGGTAGAGATAAAAGAGGGCGGGATTTCCTTTATGCGCATTACAGATAACGGATGCGGGATTGAACGGGATGACGTCCGTTCTGCATTCTTACGGCATTCAACGAGTAAAATCCGTTCTGTAGATGATCTGGTCCATATCGGTTCACTGGGCTTTCGCGGTGAAGCGTTATCCAGCATCTCTGCAGTTGCACAGGTAGAACTGATTACCAAGACCAGGGACCAGACCTTCGGAACTTTATATCGTATCGCAGGCGGCAAAGAGGAAGACCTTGAAGATACCGGAGCACCGGACGGAACGACATTTATTATAAGGCAGTTGTTCTATAATACTCCGGCCAGAAGAAAATTTTTAAAGACACCTATGACTGAAGCAAGTCATGTAGGAGATCTGATGACAAGACTTGCACTTTCGCATCCACACATTTCTTTTCAGTTTATCAACAACGGACAGTCGAAATTGCATACATCCGGCAACGGCAAACTCAAAGATGTGATCTACCATATCTATGGACGTGATATCGCAGCAAATCTTCTAAAAGCAGAATACGATGCGAAAGGCCTGAAAGTCACAGGATTTCTCGGGAAACCAATCATTTCCAGAGGAAACCGTAATTTTGAAAATTATTATGTCAATGGAAGATATGCCAAGAATAATATCATTTCCAGAGCCATTGAAGACGCATATAAAGATTTTACCATGCAGCACAAGTATCCGTTCGTAGTACTGCATATCGAGATTGACGGTGAACATGTAGACGTCAATGTACATCCAACTAAAATGGAACTGCGTTTTAATAACCAGCAGGAAGTATATAATGCCATCTACTCAGCGGTTGATCAGGGTCTTCACGAGAAAGAACTGATCCCGCATGTGGAGATGCCGGAACCAAAGCCGGTTGTTTCCAATACACCGGCATATGCGCCGAAACCAAAGACTGGATCTGTTTCTCAGACCCCGGCGGCGGTCCAGACAGGAGCAACATCAGGAATGACTGGTGGTGTAACATCCGCATCGATGCCGCAACGGAAAAAAGCAATTGTGCCGCCTCCGCAGGAGCGTGATCTGGAATACTTCATGTCCAGGATGAAAGAACGGGTTCTGGCAGAGCATGAAGAGAAGAAGAGAAAAGAAAAGATTGCAACAAAGCAAGCAGTACATACGACAGAAAATATAGCAGAAAATATTTCGGTAAAAGAAAGCCCGTCGTTTTCTTCTGCTTCAACACCTTCAAACGTAGCAGAAGAAAAAATACCTTACATGCAGAATGCATCCAGCAAATCAAAAATAACAATGTCGACGAATACAGACGAAACAACTAAACCAGAACCGTCTCTTACGGAAACACCGAAACAGATGGAACTTTTTGAAGATCATCTGCTTACAAGAGAGGCCATGCAGAAATATAAAGTCGTTGGTCAGGTATTTGAAACCTATTGGCTGGTAGAATATGATAACAGCCTGTACATCATCGACCAGCATGCGGCGCACGAACGGGTTCTGTATGAAAAGACTTTAAAATCCATGAAAACCCGGGAATTCACCTCACAGATGATCAGCCCTCCGATCGTACTGAACTTAAGCATGCAGGAAGCAGAGCTTCTGAACACCTACATGGATCAATTTACAAGGATTGGATTCGAGATTGAGGAGTTTGGTCAGGATTCTTATGCCGTCCGCGCCGTACCAGATAATCTGTTCAGTATTGCAAAGAAAGAACTGCTGATCCAGATGTTGGACAGTCTTTCGGATGAAATTACCAGAAATCAGTCTCCGGATCTCATCGACGAAAAGATTGCTTCGATGTCATGCAAAGCTGCCGTAAAGGGCAACATGAAACTGTCGGTGCAGGAAGTAGATGCGCTGATCGGTGAACTGCTATCACTGGACAACCCGTATCACTGCCCACACGGAAGACCTACCATTATCGCAATGACAAAACGAGAACTGGAAAAGAAATTCAAGAGGATTGTGTAAAATGAAGAAGAAACCATTAGTAGTACTAACAGGGCCTACGGCCGTTGGCAAAACAAAAGCCTCCATTGGACTTGCAAAAGCCATCGGAGGAGAAATCATTTCTGCTGACTCCATGCAGGTGTATGAATATATGGATATCGGTTCCGCGAAGATACGTCCAGAAGAGATGCAGGGGATTCCTCATTATCTGGTAGACGAATTAAAGCCATGGGACGAATTCCATGTAGTCCGTTTCCAGCAGATGGCAAAAAAAGCTATGGAACAAATCTACGCTAACGGTCACATTCCAATCATTGTAGGAGGGACCGGATTCTATATCCAGGCATTACTATATGACATTGATTTTACCAGCACTTCACAGGATGACAATTATCGTCAAGACCTGGAAAATCTGGCAAAAGAAAAAGGGGCGGAATATCTGCACAATATGTTACGCGAAATTGATCCAAAGTCCGCTGAAGATATTCATGCCAATAATATAAAACGTGTGATCCGTGCGCTTGAATATTATCATCAGACCGGTCAGAAAATGTCCAGACACAATGAAGAAGAGCGTCAGAAAGAGTCTCCGTATGAATTTGTTTATTTTGTTCTCAACGCACCAAGGGAACAGCTTTATCAGAGAATTGACCGACGTGTGGATCAGATGATGAGCGAAGGGCTTGTCGAAGAAGTAAAACGGCTGAAAGAGATGGGCTGTACCAAAGAGATGGTTTCAATGCAGGGATTAGGATACAAAGAAATACTGGCATATCTGGACGGAGAGTATGCTCTTGACGAAGCAGTATATACAATCAAACGCGATACCCGGCATTTCGCCAAGAGACAGCTTACCTGGTTCCGGCGTGAACGGCAGGTCACATGGATCCAAAAAGAAAAATATGATTATGACGAAGAAAAAATCTTAGAAGCAATGATTTCACATCTGGAGGGAAAAATATGCTAAAGAAAAAACTGAGGGGTAAATCAAAGTTTTTGCGAAAAATGAATGAATTAATGGAAATTTATTCACGCAATCAGGATACAGCATTTGCATATCGCGAACTTCTCGGACTGGAACCGCTGATCAAGTACGAGGGAGAGAGGGCCATGTTCGATCTTAACAGAGCTTCGCTCTTATATGATATGGAAAGATACCGCGAAGCGGAAAATGTGCTTCGCCGCATTCCGTCCATCAATCCGACGTTTGATGCGATGTGCGAATCCCTGCGGTTTAAAATTTTAGATGCAAAATAAACAGATGATAAATTTTTCAGAAAGAAGGATAACAGACAATTATGATACCAATGAACACAATTTATAATGAAATGGGCATTCGTGAAACAGTCCTTTCATTTGGAAAAAATATAGAAAAAAATCTGAAAGACAGATTCGAAAAGATAGATGAGATTGCAGAATACAATCAGTTGAAAGTAATAAAAGCCATGCAGGACAACCGTGTCAGTGCCGGATGTTTTAATTATGCCAGCGGATATGGTTATGATGATCAGGGCAGAGATACACTTGAAAAAGTATATGCGTCTATTTTTCACACAGAAAGCGCACTTGTACGTCCGCAGATCACTTGCGGAACACATGCTCTGTCACTCGCACTTGCGGCAAATCTAAGACCCGGAGATGAACTTCTGGCACCTGCCGGAAAACCGTATGATACTTTGGAAGAAGTGATCGGTATCCGGCCGTCAAACGGTTCGCTTGCTGAATACGGCATCTCATATTCCCAGGTAGACCTTCTGGCAGATGGCACTTTTGATTATGAAAACATCAAAAAAGCAATCAATGATAAGACAAAAATGGTAGCAATCCAACGTTCCAAAGGTTACCAGACCAGGCCGAGTTTCTCCGTAAAGCAGATTGGAGAACTGATCACATTTGTAAAAGGGATCAAACCGGATCTTGTCTGTATGGTTGATAACTGTTATGGCGAATTCGTTGAAACAATTGAGCCAAGTGATGTCGGAGCAGATATGACCGTTGGATCTCTGATCAAAAATCCGGGCGGCGGTCTTGCTCCGATCGGTGGATATATTGCAGGACGTGAAGATTTAATTGATGCCTGCGGATATCGCCTGACTTCTCCTGGACTCGGAAGAGAAGTAGGCGCATCGCTTGGTGTGATGAAGGATTTCTATCAGGGATTATTCCTTGCGCCGACAGTATCTGCATCCGCATTAAAGGGCGCAATTTTTGCAGCAAATATTTATGAAAAACTTGGTTTCCCTGTAATTCCAAACGGGACAGAAAGCCGGCATGATATTATTCAGGCAGTAGAATTCGGAATTCCCGAAGGTGTAATTGAATTCTGCAAAGGAATTCAGGCGGCCGCTCCGGTGGATTCTTATGTTACACCTGAACCGTGGCCAATGCCTGGATATGATTCGGATGTTATTATGGCCGCCGGTGCATTTGTCCAGGGATCGTCTATTGAATTGAGTGCAGATGGTCCGATCAAGCCTCCATATGCGGTATATTTCCAGGGCGGACTTACCTGGCCACATGCAAAACTGGGAATTCTGATGTCTTTAGAATATCTGGTCCGCGCAGGAATCGTAACCTTATAAATTTATAAAAATCTATGCAGAAAAAGAGGATTTGCAGATGAAGAAAATAGCAGTCATTGGCGGCGGTGCTTCCGGTCTTGTAGCTGCGATTGCAGCCGCAAGATCAAACCCAAAAGTTCAGATTACGATATATGAGCAAAAAGATTCTGTCGGGAAAAAGATTCTCGCAACAGGAAACGGAAGGTGTAATCTGACGAACAAAGATATGAAATCTTCTTATTACCGCAGTGAAAATATTCCATTTGTTGAAGAAGTGTTAGAGCAGTTTGGGTATGAAGATACCATACGCTTTTTCTCATCTCTCGGACTTATGGTCAAAGAAAGAGGAAATTATGTCTATCCACATTCAGATCAGGCATCTACCGTTCTGGAATTATTAAAACTGGAACTTCACCGGCTTGGCATCAAAATTCTTACCGGTGTTCAGGTAACGGATATTACCCCGATATCGTCCGGCTTTATGATAAAGCTAAATACAGGAAAACAGAAAGCGGATGCTGTAATTCTGGCCTGTGGTGGAAAGGCCAGTTCAAAACTGGGATCTGATGGCAGCGGATACACACTGGCAAAGGGCCTGGGACATACAATGGTTCCCGTGGTTCCGGCGCTAGTACAGCTTAAGGTCAGGAAAAATCCATTTGCCAAAGCAGCCGGTGTCCGAACCGATGCTTCCGTAACCGCAATCTGTGACGGGAAAGCCATTGCTTCTGACCGAGGAGAATTACAGCTTACAGCGTATGGAATTTCCGGAATTCCTGTATTTCAAATCAGCCGCTATGTTGCGAAAGCTTTATATCTCAAGCAAAATGCAAAGGTTAAAATTGACTTTCTGCCTGAGATGTCAGAAAACGAATTTTTATCCTTTCTTTTAGAAAGAAAAGAAGGGCGGGAGCAAATGACCTGTGCGGATTATCTTCTTGGGATCTTCCACCAGAAACTAATACCGAGATTTTTAGAGCAGGCCCGTATCCGTATGCACACGCTGGTTCAAGAGTTGTCCGAAACGCAGTTCAAAAGCCTTGTGCAAGCGGTCAAGCAAAACGTAGTACTAATTGATACTACTAACGGTTTTGACAATGCACAAGTGTGTGCAGGAGGGATTTCCACTATAGAGCTTAGTGCCAGGACAATGGAATCCAGATATATAAAAGGCCTGTATCTTACAGGCGAACTTCTGGATGCAGATGGAATCTGCGGTGGTTATAATCTTCAATGGGCATGGGCAACCGGCTATCTGGCCGGCAAGGCAGCTGCGGATACGCAGTGATTTTTACAAAGATAACAAAAAGGAGTAAAACATGATACGGATCAATCAGTTAAAATTAAACATTGCACATACACAATCAGATCTGGAACGAAAGATTTTGAAAACACTTCATATGAAAAAAGAATATCTTCAGGGATACAAGATCAGACGCCAGTCCATTGACGCACGTAAAAAGCCAGATCTTTATTATGTTTATTCCGTGGATGTCCTGGTAAAAGATGAGGCAAAAATCAAAAAAAGCATCAAGAGTAATCAGATTCAATTTCAGGCGAAAGAAGATACTTATAACTTTCCTGCAAACGGAACCAGAGAGTTCAAGCACCGTCCTGTTATCATCGGAACCGGACCTGCGGGACTATTCTGCGGATATATGCTTGCAATCCACGGATACCGGCCAATCCTTCTGGAAAGAGGGGCCGATGTCGATCAACGCACTAAAGACGTAGAAACCTTCTGGAAGACCGGAACATTAGACCCTTCATCGAATGTTCAATTCGGTGAAGGCGGTGCCGGAACATTCTCTGACGGAAAACTTAACACTCTTGTGAAAGACAAATCAGGGAGGAACCACGAAGTTCTCCGCATCTTTGCCAGACATGGTGCTCCGGAAGCGATCACATATCAAAGCAAGCCGCATATAGGAACAGATATTTTGTCCCGGGTTGTAAAAGAAATGCGAGAATGTATCTGTGCGCATGGCGGAGAAGTACGGTTTCATTCACAGGTCACTGATATCCAGACCGTTACAACAGGGAACACAAAAGTGCTCCGCAAATTAGAAGTATACGATCTCAAAAAGCAGGAAAAATATGTTCTCGATACAGAGCTTGCTGTTTTTGCAATCGGTCATAGTGCCCGTGATACATTTGCCATGCTGCACCAACACGAAGTACCTATGCAGCCAAAAGCATTTGCAGTAGGAGTCCGCATGGAGCATCCTCAGGAAATGATTAATAAAGATCAATATGGAGAGCATTATCCGGACTTTCTGCCCGCAGCACCGTATAAACTTACGGCAAATCTGAAAAACGGAAGAGGTGTATATACATTTTGTATGTGTCCCGGTGGATATGTAGTAAATGCCTCTTCCGAACCTCATCGCCTTGCTGTTAACGGAATGAGTTATAGCAAGCGAAACGGACAGAATGCCAATACCGCCGTTATCGTTACCGTAACCCCGGAAGATTTTGGAAGCAGCCATCCACTTGCCGGCGTTGAATTCCAAAGAAAATTAGAAGAAAATGCATATCGGGAAGGAAACGGCAAGGTTCCGGTACAGTTATTCGGTGATTTTTGTAAAAATATACCTTCGCAAAAATTAGGTGATATTATTCCACAGATAAAGGGTATGTATCAGCTTGCTAATGTCAGACGCATTTTTCCTGAGATCATTGCGGATTCATTACAGGAAGGGATATGCATATTTGATCAGAAGCTTCCTGGATATGCAAGAAAGGATGCTGTCATTTCAGGAGTTGAAAGCAGAACATCTTCGCCGGTCAGAATCATAAGAGATGATTCTCTGCAAAGCGAGATCCGCGGAATCTATCCTTGTGGAGAAGGCGCGGGTTATGCCGGCGGCATTACATCTGCAGCCATGGATGGAATAAAAATTGCCGAAATGATTGCCGGCACATATCGCCCGTTAGAGACAGAAAAATAAAAATTTTTTATGAAATATGCTCACTTTATGTAGAAAATCGAAAAGAAGTTTAAGAATTTTTTAATATCATAAACCTATACACTTTTTCTGAAATGTGATAAAATGTATTGAGTTTTTTAGATAGGAAAAACGAGGAGGAGTACATATGAAAGGTGCAGGGAGTAAGAACGCCTGGGCTTTATTTCTGCTTATTCTGGCAGGAGTAGTTCTTGGGGGCTTTATCGGGACGCTGGCAAAAGGGGTGCCGGCCTTATCCTGGCTGAGTTATGGACAATCCTTTGGAATAGACGAGCCGATCGTCCTGGACCTGGGAGTGTTAGTCATAACATTTGGTCTGTCGATAAAGATAACCATGGCAAGTATCATTGGCGTGATTCTTTCCATTATCATATATCGTTTCTTATAGTTTACAGAAAGGTAGGTCCCTGACTTTACTTCTGTGAACGTCGTGCGAATCTAAAGAAAATATGAATCAATCTAATACCATGAGAGAAATGCCGAAAGACGAGCGGCCATATGAAAAATGTGAACGCTTTGGGGCGGGCAGTTTAACAGATATTGAATTGCTCGCTGTTTTGTTAAGGACTGGAACAAAGGGAGAGAGTGCACTGGATCTTGCCAGGAAGCTTTTTTATCCCGGAGAAGGTACACAGCCACAAGCCAAAGCCCATCTTCAAAGCTGGACAAAAGAAGAACTGCTGAAAATCAGTGGAATCGGAAGAGTAAAGGCTATTCAGATCTTATGCCTTTGTGAACTTTCCAAGAGAATGTCCCAGCTTTCAGCCAGAGAAGATCTGGATTTTTCAAGACCGGATACAATTGCAGCATATTATATGGAAGATATGCGCTATTACAGGCAGGAGCATTTGAAACTGCTGATGCTGAATACGCGTTCCAGACTGATCGGAGAAAGCGAAATTTCGAGAGGGACAGTAAATATGTCCGTAATTTCCCCGAGAGAGCTTTTTATAGAGGCATTGCAAAAGAACGCAGTCTATATTATATTGTTGCACAATCATCCAAGTGGTGATCCGATGCCGAGCAGGGAAGATATTCTTGTGACGCAGCGCATCCGGGAGGGTGGAAGCCTTCTTGGAATTGAACTTCTGGATCATCTCATTATTGGTGATAACTGCTATGTATCACTCGCAGAGCAGAAGCTGCTTAAGGAAAAGTAGTATGGAAAGGAACTTTAGATTATGGCGCGAAATATTTACGGTCTTGATCTCGGGACTTATGAGATCAAGGTGTATGATAAAAAGCAGGACAGTACGTGGAAAGAGAAGAATGTAATTGCTATTGTGGACGGAAAAGAGATCTTGGCTGTCGGCGATGAAGCATATGCGATGTTCGAGAGAACACCGGGAAATATTGAAGTGGTGTTTCCGATGAAAGAAGGTGTAATCAGCAGATTTACGGATATGCAGTATCTTCTTCAGAATCTGCTGAAGAAAGAGCGCCGTTTTACAAGAGGATCAGAATATCTGATCGCAGTACCTACGGATGTCACAGAAGTTGAAAAACGGGCGTTTTTTGATCTGGTTGTTCATTCAACGGCGAAGGCAAAAGAAGTGAGTATTGTAGAACGCGGTGTTGCGCAGTGTATCGGAATGGGAATTGATGTCCGGAAGACAAAAGGGATGCTGATCGTTGATTTTGGTGCGGCTACAACCGAATTATCTGTAGTAGGTTCAGGTGGCATGGTACTTAATAAAATGCTTAAGATTGGTGGTATGACATTTGATGCGGCAGTTCAGAATATGGTCCGCCGGAATTATGATTTTCTGATCGGAAGACAGACAGCCGAGGCTCTCAGAAAACGTTTTGGAGTGCTTGGCGGAAACGGAAAAGCTTCCATGGTGGTTGCCGGACGTAATCTGGTTGTTGGTGTACCAAGATACCAGGAAATCCCAAGCAGTGCGGTACGGGCTGCGATGAAAGAATCTCTGGAAACCTGTACTTCGCAGATTGGTCAGTTGATTGAACGGACCCCACCGGAGGTAGCCCGTTCAATCAGAAAGAATGGAATCTGTCTGACGGGTGGTGTTTCCAGGCTGCCGGGGCTTGACCGGTACATAGAAGCTGTGACTGGATATCCGGTGCATGTGGCTGCTAAGCCGGATCTGTGTGCAGTAGAAGGGTTGCGACGGATGATCAATTCAAAAGAACTTAAAAAACTTTCGTACTCAATGTTGGATGAAAATTATAGGTGGATAAGATAGATGAAAAGAAAGAATCAATTTTCAACATCAAATAAATACTGGTTGCTGATCCTTGCTATCATATGTATTGTATTGATGGGACTTTCCGGATTTGCAGAGTCCGGGAAAGGACCGCTTTCCTGGGCAGCAGGTTACACGATCGTGCCGATGCAGAAAGGAATCAACCGTGTCGGGATGTGGATCGGCGATGTTTCAGAGAATTTTGCAACACTTCAGGAAATAAAAAAAGAAAACAAAGAACTGAAATCCCGCCTGGAAGAGATGACGACTGAGAATAACCGATTGCAGCAGAATTCAGCAACGCTGGAAAGATATAAAGAACTATATAAGATGGATCAGAATACAGCGGATTATCCGAAAGTTGCTGCGAATGTAATCGCCAGCGAGAATAGCAACTGGTTTTCGAAATTTACGATTGATAAGGGAAGCAATGATGGGATCAGGGAAGATATGAATGTCCTATCTGGAACCGGACTGGTTGGGATCGTCACAGAAGTCGGACCGAACTGGGCAACAGTAAGTTCGATTATCGATGATAAAAATGTAAGTGCCATGATCCTGACAACCTTTGACAAATGTATTGTAAGCGGAGATCTGCAGACGGTGCAGGACGGACTTTTAAAATTTGAACAGCTTGCCAATAATGAAAATGAAGTGGCGGTCGGAGAACAGGTTGTAACATCGAATATCAGCAGCAAATATCTGCAGGGACTTCTGGTTGGATATATTTCAGAGGTAAATGTAGATTCCAATAACCTGACACGTTCCGGATACATTACACCTGTTGTTGATTTCAGCAAACTTCACGAGGTTCTTGTTATTACAACGACCAAAAGCGAACTCATCAAGCAGGAATCCGGAAGCACCAAGGGAGAGTAGCATATGAAA
>OHVX01000354.1_pt1 | contig 13382 bp, 9 predicted proteins | sample 1579581 | NCBI WGS metagenome assembly OHVX01 (sample SAMEA3882536, study PRJEB24775) | human gut metagenome | biome: human-associated habitat; feature: intestine environment; material: feces | place: Netherlands | collected 2009/2010
TTTGTGTGTTTTTGGATCTATTTTTCTATATGGTGTTTCTACAAATCCATATTCATTTATTACTGCAAATGTTGAAAGTGCAGAAATTAATCCAATGTTTGGTCCTTCTGGAGATTCTATTGGGCAAAGTCTTCCATAGTGTGTATAGTGAACGTCACGTACTTCGAATCCTGCTCTTTCTCTAGAAAGTCCACCAGGTCCTAATGCTGAAATTCTTCTTTTATGTGTTAATTCTGATAATGGGTTTGTTTGGTCCATAAATTGTGATAATTGTGAACTACCAAAGAATTCTCTTATTGATGATGTTATTGGTTTTGTATTTATTAATGTTTGTGGTGTTATAACATCTAAGTCTTGTATTGTCATTCTTTCACGAACAACTCTTTCTAATCTTGTAAGACCTATTCTAAATTGGTTTTGTAGTAATTCACCAACACATCTTATACGTCTATTTCCTAAGTGATCTATATCATCAACTTTTCCTAAATCATATTGTAAGTTTAATAAGTAGTTGATTGATGAAATCATGTCTTCTGTTACAATATGTTTTGGTACTAATTCTTCTTCTCTTTCTTCTATTACTTTCTTTAAGTCTTTTTCTTCTGTGTTGTCTAAAATATTTTTTAACACTTCGTAATTTACTAGTTCTTTAATTTTTATTCCTAGTTTTTCTGTGTCTACATATGAATGGATATCTACTGTTCCATTTCCTATTATTCTTACTTTTTTGTCATTTACTTTTACATCGACAATGTTTATTCCTGAGTTTTGAATTTCTTTTGCTACTTCTTTTGAAATAACACTATCTTTTTCTACTAATATTTCTCCTGTTTCGTTATTCATTATGTCGTTAAATGCTACTTGTCCAGCAATTCTTGATGCTAAATTTAATTTTTTATTAAATTTATATCTTCCTACTTTTGCTAAATCATATCTTCTTGGATCAAAGAATAAATTGTTAAATAAGTTTCTTGCTGCATCTACTGTTGGAAGTTCTCCTGGTCTTAATTTTTTGTATATTTCTACTATTGCTTCTTCGCTTGTTTTTACTGTGTCTTTTGCTATAGTAGCAAGTATTTTTTCATCTTCTCCAAATAGTTCAACAATTTGGTCATCTGTAACTAATCCAATTGCTCTTAAAAGAACTGTTACAGGTAATTTTCTTGTTCTATCTATTCTTACATAGAATATGTCATTGCTGTCTGTTTCATACTCTAGCCATGCTCCTCTAATTGGCATAACCGTAGCCTTGTACAATTTTTTACCAGCTTTATCATAGTCTGATTCATAATAACATCCTGGTGAACGTACTAATTGGCTTACTACAACTCTCTCTGCACCATTTATTACGAATGTACCACTGTCTGTCATTAATGGGAAATCACCTAAGTAAATTTCTTGTTCTTTTATTTCTCCTGTTTCACGATTAATAAGCCTTACTTTTACATGTAATCTTGTAGAGTAAGTTGCATCTCTTTCTTTTGCTTCTTCTAATGAATATTTTGTTTTTTCTTCCATGTAATAATCGAAAAATTCAAGAACTAAATTTCCAGAGTAATCAACGATTGGTGAAATATCTTTTAATACCTCTCCTAATCCTTCTTTTACAAACCAGTCATAAGAATCTTTTTGAACTTCAATAAGATTTGGCATTTCTATAAAATCGCCAATTCTTGCAAATGTTTTTCTTGTTGTCTTTTCATAATTTAAGTCTGTTAGCAAATAAATCAACTCCCTTTTTTGATGTGGGAAGTGTGCTTTTTGCACTTCGCACTTCATAATTATTGTTTGAGCAGATATATTTATGTAGAAATAAAATTCTAACTTTTATTAAATAAAGTCCCTCTTAAACATTAGTATATTATAGTCCTCAAAACCTTACTGCCCTAAATCGATTTTGATTTTTATTACATTGACTAAATGTTTAATTCCTCTTTACTTAATTTTTGAGCAATACAAAAAAGTGTAGGAGATTTTATTATTTTTTAACTCTATGGACGTCTGTAAGTCTTACGTCCCTACACTTTTTTAAATTATCTAATTATACTACTTTTATTGCTTATTTTAATCACCCTTAATATATAAGAGCTACATATTTCTAATTTACAAAATATGTGCCATATAATAATATCATAGGTAAATGTGGATTGTCAACAATTTGTAAAATATTTTTTATATTTTCTTATTTTAATCAATTAATTCAAAGCCCATATGTTTTTGTAATTCTATATTTATTATTTTTCTTAAATACAAATTATTTTCTTTACAATATTTTTGTATTGCATTTTCTGTTTCTGCTCCAAATTTTCCATTAGGATTTCCGGACAAAAAAGCCTAATTCTTTTAATTTTTTCTGAATTTCCATTACATCTGCTCCATACATTCCAGATTTTAAATCTCTAAATCCTTTACCAAATGGTCCATATACTCCGTCTACAATTGTAACCTTTGTTCCAACTGGCACTATTTTATATAGTTCTGCAACTTCACTGTTATTCATTCTTATACATCCATGTGAGCTCGCCCATCCTACTGAATGTGGATCTAGCGTTCCATGTATTCCAAATTTTCCCCATGGTACATTAAGTCCAAGCCAACTCCCGTCCAAATCCTTCTCCCCATTTTGCTTTTGATGTTACAGTCCATGTTCCTATTGGCGAAGGTGTAGACCATTTTCCTCCTGAGCATTTATATTCTTTTTTTAATTCGCCATTTTCAAATAAATATAATTTTGAGTCTTCTACATCAACTAGTATTTTATATTTTTGTTTATTATTAGATGACGTTGCAACAACTTTTGCATTTTCTACTTTGTTTTTTATTACTAATATACTTACAACTATAGCAGTTAATAGAATTAATGTTTTTAATATTGTTCTTATTTTAAACACTTTAATCATAATATAAATTATATTTTAAATTAATTAAATAAATGCATAAATTATTTTTTGGTTATTTATTAGTTTTGGAAATTAATTGTTAATGATATTTACTGAATTTAAAAAATCTCTAGAATGGTGAAAAACATTTAAGATATAAATGTTAGAATTAACTTTATAAAGAATTCTATATGATTTATATATTAGTTCTCTGAAATTTGTGTTATCAAATTCCGGGATTTTTCTTCCCATGTATGGAAACATTAGTAGATATTCTGTTTTGTTAATTATTTCATTTATTGTGCTTATCGTACACCCAAAGGGAAAAACTGTCAATTGCTTTTTTGACAGTTTTTTGAATCTTATTTTTGTAAATTATATGTTATATTTGTTTCTTTTATGATATGTTGTATGTAATAGCTCGTGTGCTTTATGGCTACCTGGTTCTTCTAGGAATTCTTTATACAATTTTTTAATTGTTGGATTTTCGTGTGATTTTCTTATTGTACTTTTTTCGTCAATATCATATAAGCAATCTGCTCTTAATTTTCTTATATCATATTCACTTCTTTGTTTTGATGTTTTAATTGGCTGTCCTCCACCCATTACACATCCTCCTGGACAAGCCATTATCTCTACAAATTGATATTCTGCTTTTCCTGATTTTATTTCTTCCATTATTTTTTGTGCATTTGCTAAACCATGTGCTACTGCAACTTTTACTTCGTTATCTCCAATTTTTACTGTTGCTTTTTTTATTCCTTCTTCTCCTCTTACTGCTTCAAAATCTAATTTTTTTAGTTCTTCACCTGTTATTGTTTCATATGCTGTACGAAGTGCTGCTTCCATTACTCCTCCTGTTGTTCCAAATATAGCTCCCGCACCTGTTGCTTCTCCCATTGGGTCGTCAAATTCGCTATCTTCTAATTCCACAAAATCTATATTTGCTTGTTTTATCATTCTTGCAAGTTCACGTGTTGTAAGTACTGCATCTACATTATCTAATTCTTCGTTTTTCATTTCTTCTCTTTGTCTCTCAAACTTTTTAGCTATACATGGCATTACAGATACAACAAACATCTTCTTTGGATCTATTCCAGCTTTTGAAGCATAATACGATTTTAATATTGCTCCAAACATTTCATGTGGTGATTTACAACTTGATAAATGTGAAAGTAATTCTGGATAATTCATTTCTATGTATTTTACCCAACCAGGGCTACAAGATGTAATCATTGGTAACGTTCCACCTTGTGTAAATCTTTGGATAAATTCGTTTGCTTCTTCCATTATTGTTAAATCTGCACCAGTATTTGTATCAAACACTTTATTAAATCCTAATTTTTTAAGTGCTGTTACCATTTTCCCTGTTACATTTGTCCCTATTTTCATTCCAAATTCTTCTCCAAGTGCTGCTCTAACTGCAGGTGCTGTTTGTACTACAACAAATGTATCTTCATCTTTTAGCTTTTCCCATACTAAATCTGTGCTATCTTTTTCGCGAAGTGCTCCAACTGGGCATGCTGTAATACATTGCCCACAAAATGTACAGTTAACATCATTTAAACTATGGTCTCCAACTGTTGATACACAAGAGCTAAACCCTCTGTTTACACAATCTATCGCTCCTATTTTCTGAACTTTTTTACATGTTGATATGCATCTTCTACAAAGTATACATTTATTAAAATCTCTTACTATTGAAGGTGACAAGTCATCTATTTTGTGAACTGATTTTTCTCCTTCATACTCAACATTCATTACATTAAATTTCATTGCTAGTGTTTGTAACTCACAACTTCCATTTCTTGTACATGTTAAGCAATCTCTTTGATGATTAGATAATATTAAATCTAGTATTACTCTTCTTGCTTCCATAATTTGCTTTGAGTGTGTATGTACTACCATCCCCTCTTCTGCTTGTTGAATACAAGATGTTGCAAACCCTCTTCTTCCTTCTACTTCTACTATACAAATTCTACAATCTCCTATTTCATTTATTTCTTTTAGATAGCATAAGGTTGGAATATCTATATTTGCTTTTTTAGCTGCTTGAAGTATTGTTGTACCTTTTGGCACTTCTACATCTATTCCATCTATTTTTAGGTTAATCATTTCTGACATACTACTTCTCTCCCTTCTGTTCTGGGCAGTCACAGAGGTCTGCCCCTACACATCAATTTTTGCGAAGTTTAACAACGCAAGATGAATTTTTTTACTTAGATATAGCTTTGAATGGGCATTTACTAATACATGTACCACATTTAATACAAACATCCTCATCTATTTTGTGTGGTTGTTTTACTTCTCCTGTTATTGCATTTACTGGGCAATTTTTTTTACAAATTCCACAACCCCTACATTTTTCTGGGTCAATTTCTATTGCTCTTAATGCTTTACATTCTTTTGCAGGACATTTTTTATCTCTTATATGTGTAATGTATTCATCTCTAAAATATTTCATTGTGCTAAGTACTGGGTTTGGTGCTGTTTGGCCAAGTCCACATACAGAAGCTTTTTGTATTGTTTTTGCAAGTCTTTCTAATTTTTCTAAATCTTCTGTTTCTCCGTTTCCTTCTGTAACTTTTTCTAGGATTTCTAGCATTCTTTTAGTTCCAATTCTACATGGGGTACATTTTCCGCATGATTCATCTACTGTAAATCCTAAATAGAATTTTGCAAGATTCACCATACATTTTGTATCATCCATTACAATTAGTCCACCAGATCCCATCATTGAACCTATTTGCGATAATGATTCATAATCTATTGGTGTATCCAGATGTTCTGCTGGTATACATCCACCTGATGGTCCTCCTGTTTGTGCTGCTTTAAATTTATGCCCTCCAGGAATTCCTCCACCTATATCGAATACAATTTCTCTTAAAGTTGTTCCCATTGGTACTTCTACAAGCCCTACGTTTACAACATTTCCACCTAATGCAAATACTTTTGTTCCTTTTGATTTTTCTGTTCCTATTGAGCTATACCATTTTGCACCATTTAAAATTATTTTTGTTATATTTGCATATGTTTCTACGTTATTTATTAGTGTTGGCTTTTGCCATAATCCACAGTTTGCTGGGAATGGTGGTTTTAATCTTGGCCTACCACTTCTCCCTTCTATTGATTCTAAAAGTGCTGTTTCTTCTCCACAAACAAACGCACCTGCTCCAAGTCTTATTTCTAAATCAAAGCTAAAGTCTGTTCCAAATATATTTTTACCTAATATTCCATATTCTTTTGCTTGATTTATTGCAGTTTGAAATCTATGTACAGCTATTGGATATTCTGCTCTTACATAAATATATCCTTTATTTGCACCAACTGCATATCCAGCAATCATCATTGCTTCTATTACAGAGTGTGGATCACCTTCTAATATGCTCCTATCCATAAATGCACCTGGATCTCCCTCGTCCGCATTACATACTACATACTTTTGATCTCCTTCTGCTATTTTAGTAAAATACCATTTCTTGCCTGTTGGGAATCCTGCTCCACCTCTACCACGAAGTCCAGAATCTGTTATTTCATTTATAACATCATCTTGACTCATTTCAAATAATACTTTTTCCAATGCTTTGTACCCATCAAATGCTATATACTCATCAATATTCTCTGGATCTATTATTCCACAATTTTTTAATGCAATTCTTTCTTGTTTTTTATAAAAAGTTAATTCATCTAATCTTTGAACTACTGAATTGTTAATATCTTTACAAAGCAATCTCTCTACTGTCTTTCCTTCTAAAATATGCGTATTTATTATCTCTTCACAATCTTCTGGTTTTACCATAGCATAAAAAGTATCCTCTGGCCTTATTATAACTATTGGTCCTTTTGCGCATAGTCCAAAGCAACCAGTTTGTATAACTCTTACATTTTTTATGCCCTTTTCATCTATTATTTTTCTAAAATTCTCTATTATTTTAGGTGATTTAGAAGATGTACATCCTGTACCATGACACACTAAAATATGTTTTTCTCTTGTATTTGCTTTTAAATTAACACGTAAATCAAGTTCTTTTCTTTTTTCTTCTCTTATTTTTCTTATTTCTTCTAGTGATTTCATTTTGACCTCCTATAATATAAATTTTAGCAATTTCTTTGAGGTGCGGGTCGCCGAGGGCGACGACCCATACAGGTCTATTTTCCATCAATTGCTTTACATTATCTATTTTTGTATTCTGCAATTACCTTTTCCATTAATTCTGGTGTTGCTTTTCCATAAACTTCTTCATTTACTGTAAATACTGGCGCTAATCCACATGCTCCTATACATCTTGTTGCTTCTAGTGAAAACTTTCCATCTTCTGTTGTTTCTCCTACGTCTATTTTTAAAATTTCCTTTGCTTTATCTAATACTTTCTCTGATCCTTTTACAAAGCATGCTGTCCCTAAACATACTGCTATATTATATTTTCCTTTTGGTTTTAATGTAAATCTTGCATAAAATGTAATCACACCATAAATTTCAGCAAGTGGAATGTCTAAATATTCTGAAATCGATATTTGAGAATATTTTGGAATGTATCCATAATTCTCTTGAACTTCATTTAATATTTGTATTAAATTACTTTTGTCTTTTGAATATTTTTCTAGGATGCTGTTCATCTCTTCATCTTTTGGATTATTTCCACAACTACAATCCATTTTTTTACCCCCTATTTTTGAATTTTTTCTTCAAATCTATCTTTTTTGATTTCTTTTGGTACTTCGATTGGATATTTTCCTGTAAAACATCCCATACAAAAATCATCTATATTACATCCTTTTGTTATTTCTTTTAAATTGTCTATGCTTAAATATTCTAAGGTGTCTGCTCCTATAATTTCTCTTATTTCTTCAACAGTTCTTCCATTTGCAATCAGGTTTTCTTTGCTATCTATGTCTGTTCCGAAATAGCATATATCTATAAATGCTGGTGCTGCAATTCTTAAATGAATTTCTTTTGCTCCTGCTTTTCTAAGAGTTTTTATTATTCCTATTAATGTATTTCCTCTTACAATTGAGTCATCTATTAATACTATTCTCTTTCCCTTTATGCTATTCTTTAATGGATTTAGTTTTAATGCTACTAATTTTTTTCTTTTGTTTTGTGTGTTCTGTATAAATGTTCTTCCTATATATTTACTTTTTGTAAATACTAAATCATATGGTATTTTTGATTCTTTTGAATATCCTAATGCTGCATCTATTCCTGAATCTGGTACTGCTGCTACAATATCAGCATCAACTGGCATTTGTGTTGCTAAAAATCTTCCTGCTTTTTCTCTAAATTCATGTACACTCATTCCTTCTAATATTGAATCTGGTCTTGCAAAATATATATATTCAAATACGCACATTCCTTTTTTCTCTTTGCTATCATAGTCTATTGATTTTACTTTTCCATCTTTTACTACAACTATTTCTCCTGGCTTTACATCTCTTATAAATTCTGCACCACATATATCTAATGCACAGCTTTCTGAAGCAAACACAATATCATCACCTAATTTTCCCATACACAATGGTCTAAATCCTTGTGGATCTCTACATGCTATCAACTTTTGAGGTGACATTATTATTAAAGAATATGAACCTTTCAAAACTTTCATTGTATTTGCAATTGCCTCTTCTGTTGATTTTGCTTTTAATCTTTCTCTTACAATAATATGGCAAATAACCTCTGTATCGCTTGTTGTTGTAAATATTGCTCCATTATCTTCTAATTCTTGTTTTAATTCTATTGCATTAGTAATATTTCCATTATGTACTACTGCCAAATTTCCTTTTTTATGTCTTATTACTATTGGTTGGGCATTTTCTCTTTTAGCCGAACCCGTTGTTGAATATCTAACATGTCCTATTGACATATTTCCTTCTGGAAGATTATCTAAAACCTCATTAGTGAACACTTCTGAAACTAATCCTGGTTCTTTATGATAAGATATTACTCCATCAGTATTTACTGCAATTCCACAGCTTTCTTCTCCTCTGTGTTGTAAACCAGATAAACCTATGCAAGTCATATATGCAAGTTTTTCAGGTTTGTTTGAGTATACTCCAAATACTCCACATTCTTCTTTGACATTATCAAACATTAAAAGTTCCTCCATTATAATTTTTAACATAGATTTATTATAATTGGAAATTTTAAAATTGTATATAGTTTTTTAAAATTTGACATTTTTTTCTGTTTTTATTATTTTAATTTTTGAGAAAATATATTGCAAACTTTGTAGGGGTCGCCGTCCTCGGCGACCCGCAATTAAATTGTAATTTGTATAATTGATGTGGGAGGTGTGATGTTGGAGGTGGGATTTGTAGGGGCGTATTGCATACGCCCAAAAATAAATTTGTCTTTTTCTCTTTATAATGTTATAATTTTATTATATTTTGAAAGGGCGTGTTCTTATGTATAATTTAGTTGTTTTTGCTTCTCGGAAATGGTTCTACTTTGCAAGCTATTATTGATAGTATAAATACTCGGAGATTTAAATGCAAAAATTAATCTAGTTGTCTCTGATAATCCAAACTCTTATGCTCTTGAAAGAGCTAAAAGCAGTAATATTCCAACTTATGTTATTGTTGGAAAGAGCAAAGAAGAAATTGATACAGAACTAGATAATGTTTTGAGCAATTATAGTATTGATTTGATTGTTTTAGCTGGTTATTTAAAATTAATTGGCAATAGATTAATAAGTAAATATACCATTATAAATACTCACCCATCACTTTTACCTAAATTTGGTGGTAAAGGAATGTATGGTATGAATGTTCACAAAGCAGTTGTAGAAGCAAAAGAAGAATTTAGCGGTCCTACTGTCCATTTTGTAAATAGTAATTATGATGAAGGAAATATTATAGCTCAAGTAAAAGTTAGACTTTCAAATGATGAAACTGCAGAAAGTTTAGCCAAAAAAGTTCAAGCAGTTGAAAAAATTCAATTAATTGATGTATTAAAAAAATTTGCCAAAGGCAAAATAAATTAGTCGTAAACTAAAATAACCAGTCATTTAGACTGGTTATTTATTTAAATATTTTTATATTTTTTATAGTTTATATATGCAAGAACCGAAATTATTGCTAGTATAAATATTACTGGTATTGTATCTTCTATTCCTGTGTATGGAGCTTCATTACTTGCTATATTAGCATTTTTGTTTTGATTTTGTTTAACTTCAGTTTTTGGTATATCCGAAACTGTAGGTGCTCCATCTTTTGTAGGTTCTTTTATTGTTAAGCTTATGCTAGCGTCTGAAATGGCATCTCCCTTTGGAGTATCTGTTGTTGTATCTCCTGTTGTTTCTGGTCCAAAAACCTCCATATCTGATAAAAGAACTTTTGTAGTAGTTCCTGCAACACTATCTTTTACTTTTAATTTTATCTTTCCTATTACTTGTGACTCGCCTGGTTTTATTTCTTTTGCTCCATTAGAATCACTAGAAAATTTAGTGTCCATACTTGCTAAAAATCCATTTTGATTACCTTGTTTTACAAGTACTATATACCATGGATTTTTATTTGTATCATCTTGTCTTCCACTATATAATATAGAATAATTAGCATATTCTGTATAATCAGATTTAATACTTGCATCATCATCTAACACAGGTTCAAATATGTTTTCTGGATATTCTAATATTCCATAAAACTGTCCTATTCCTGTTGATTTTGTAACATTTGAAATCAACACATTTATTGTAACTGTATCTCCCTGTTCTAATGTTGTTTTATCCGCTGACAAGCTAATCTTACAAGCTTCATCTGCCGCATTTACTTTTGTTGTTAATAATATTACAAACAAAAATAAACTTGCAATTATTATACTTTTTCTTTTCATTATTTTTTCTCCTTCGCATTTTTTAACATTATTAGTATATACATTTATTGAAATAAAATCAATATATTTTAAAAAAAATACCACCTCGAACTAAATTCGAGACGGTATCTTTAATCAAATTTTATACTATTTAATTTTTGATAATAATGCTTTTAAAGCGCTTATTACTGGAACTGTTTTATCTTCAACATTAACTAAACTTCTATCTAATACATCTAAATGTGCTGTTCCTGTTGGGTCTTCTGCTCCATATTTATATTTCATTCCAGCATCTCCTGAAATTACTTCTCTATCATTTACTGATGCATCTGCACTTGCACCTGCTCCAACTTCTTCTTTGTTAATATGTGCATTTGTACTTTCATTTAATTTAATTGTTAATTTTTGCAATAATTTAATTGTTTGACTTGCTTTTGATTCTGCTTCAATTCCATCTTTGCTTGCTGTAGCGCTTCCTTTTGCATTAAAGTTTGCATCTAGAACTTCTTTATCTTCTACAGTTGCTTTGATATTACCATTTCCTTCTGCTTCTACACCGATTGAACCATTTTCTATTTTTAATGCTGCATTTGCATCTCCTTCAGCTTTAATATTTACTTTTTTGTCTGCAAGATCAGCATTTATCTTTCCTTCTAATGATACTGATTTTTCTGGAATATTTAATTCAACTTCTCCATTATAAACTGTTGCTAATACTTCGATTTCTTTACCTTCTTTTGTTGTAAAGTTTATTGTTGTTGTACCATTTGCTTTTGCTTCTAGTACACCATCTTTGTATGTGATTATTCCGTTGTTGCTACTTTCTGCTTTTACAAATTCACCATTAACTTTTAAAGTTGAACCTAATCCATTTTCTATTTTGTCAAATGTTAATGTTATATATTGTTCTTGATTTTTTATTTGTTTTTCAGAAATCCATCCTTCACCAGATACATAAACACCATATTCTTTATTTGGAACTATTATACTTACTATACCACAACCTAATTTTCCATCTTCGTATGCTTTTCTTACTCTTTTTCCGTTATGGAATGTATAAGTTTTTCCTTCGAAATAAATTTTTGTATTTAATTTTGCTTCAACTGGTTCTGTTGTAATTTCCTCTTTTGTTGGTTCTGTAGCATTAGCTTCTGCTGCAAAACACATTGTACTCATTAAAGATAATAGTAATGTTATTAATATTATTACTGAAATTCTAGATTTTAAAGTTTGACTCATAATATCAACCTCCCTTATAAATATATTTATTTGGTTTTTCGAATTGCTTAATTTATTTTTGTGCACGCCAAATCTTTTTGATTATATTAATTGTACCACTTTTTACATTTTATGTCAACATCTGTAAATAAAAAATTCAAGCCTCCCATAATGGAAGGCTTATTATACTATAATTATTCCTCAAATATTGCTGCAAATTCATCCCCGTCTATTTTTTCCTTTTCTAACAATACTTGTGCTACTTTTGATAATTTATCCATATTATTATTTAATATTGTTTTTGCTTTGTTATATGCTTCGTCTATTATTCTTTTTACTTCTTCATCTATTTTTGCTGCTGTCTCTTCACTAAAGTTTTTAGCTTGTGCTAAATCTCTACCTAAGAATACTTCTTCTTGACCTGAGCCAAATGTTATTGTTCCTATTTTTTCGCTCATTCCGTATTTTGTAACCATATCTCTTGCGATTTTAGATGCTCTTTCTATATCGTTGCTTGCTCCTGTTGATATATCATTTAATACTAATTGTTCCGCAACTCTTCCTCCTAGTAATGATATAATAGTTTCTTCCATTTCTGTTTTTGACATGAAATTTTTATCTTCGTCTGGTTTATACATTGTATATCCGCCTGCCATGCCACGAGGTACTATTGAAATTTGATGTACTGTATCTTGTGTTGGTAAGAATTTGCTTACTACTGCATGACCTGCTTCATGGAATGCTACTAGTTTGTTTTCTTTTTCGCTTCTTACTCTACTCTTCTTTTCTGGTCCCATTGTAACTTTTACCATTGCATCTTCTATTTCTGCCATTGTTATTTCTTTTTTATCTCTTCTTGCAGCAAGTAATGCTGCTTCGTTTAACACATTCTCTAAATCTGCACCTGAAAATCCAGCTGTATTTTTTGCTATTGTTTTTAAATCAACATCATCTGCAATTTTTTTCTTTCTGCTATGAACTTCTAGTATTTGTTCTCTTGCTTTTACGTCTGGTGCTGATACTACTATTTGTCTGTCAAATCTTCCTGGCCTTAATAAAGCTTTATCCAATACGTCTGGTCTATTTGTTGCTGCTAAAACTATTACTCCTTCGTTGCTTCCAAATCCATCCATTTCAACTAATAATTGGTTTAATGTTTGTTCTCTTTCATCATGTCCTCCACCAAGTCCAGCTCCTCTTTGACGTCCTACCGCATCAATCTCATCTATAAATATAATACATGGAGCATTTTTCTTTGCTTGGTCAAATAAATCTCTTACTCTTGATGCACCTACACCAACAAACATTTCTACGAAGTCTGAACCACTTATTATAAAAAATGGAACTCCGGCCTCACCTGCAACTGCTTTTGCAAGTAATGTTTTACCTGTACCAGGTTGACCTACTAATAAAACTCCCTTTGGAATTCTAGCTCCCATATCTGTAAATTTTTTAGGTGATTTTAAAAATTCTAC
>OHVX01000368.1_pt1 | contig 13013 bp, 8 predicted proteins | sample 1579581 | NCBI WGS metagenome assembly OHVX01 (sample SAMEA3882536, study PRJEB24775) | human gut metagenome | biome: human-associated habitat; feature: intestine environment; material: feces | place: Netherlands | collected 2009/2010
GAGACATTTGGATTTTCACCGGAGGCAGATCTTCGCGCAGAGAATGTAGAACTGGTATCCAGACCGGGATATCTTGGTGTTGCATACCATGTTGCAGGAGTAATGAACTTTGATGTGGAAATCGATGTTCCAGGCAAGTTCAGTGTTTACAATTCACTGACTGCAATCTCAGTCTGCCGCCATTTCCAGGTGCCGGTTGAGATGATCAAAGATGCACTTAAGAAGGCAAAGGTAAAAGGACGTATCGAGATGGTGAAGGTTTCTGATGACTTTACACTGATGATCGATTATGCGCACAATGCCATGGCGCTTGAGAGCCTTCTTGGAACATTGAAGGAATATAACCCGCACAGACTGGTATGCCTGTTTGGATGTGGGGGAAACCGCTCCAAGCTCCGCCGCTATGAGATGGGTGAGGTTTCCGGCAAGATGGCAGATCTCACGATCATCACTTCTGATAATCCACGTGATGAAGAACCACAGGCGATCATCGATGATATCAAGATCGGTATGGCAAAAACCGATGGAAAATATGTAGAGATTCCGGACAGAAAAGAAGCCATCGCCTATGCAATCCATCATGGAGAGCCGGGGGATATTATAGTTCTGGCAGGTAAGGGACATGAGGATTATCAGGAAATTAAAGGAAAGAAATATCCTATGGATGAACGTGTCCTGATCGCAGATATTCTTGCTGGTAAATAGGTAGCGGGTCAAACAGGAATAAGTTCATGATATATGCTGATATAATAATTGATATTTCCAGTGATAAACTGGACCGGAGTTTTCAATATCGTGTACCGGAAAGGCTGGAGAAGAAAATAAAGGCAGGGATGGTGGCAGCCATCCCTTTTGGAAATGCCGGCCGGGTGCGTAAAGGATATGTGATCGGATTGTCAGATAAACCGAAAATTGCTCCCGAAAAAATTAAAGAAATCAGTGAAATCTGCAGTGGAGAAGAGACTACGGAATCCAGACTGATCGCTCTGGCAGCCTGGATGAGAGAAAATTATGGTTCCACCATGATCCAGGCTCTCAGGACAGTACTTCCTATCCAGGAGAAAATCAAGGCAAAAGAGAAAAAATATATATGCCTGGATATTTCCGAAGAGGCGGGAACGCAGTTGCTGAAAGAACTTGAACAAACAAGGTTTAAAGCCAGAACAAGACTTCTGAGGGAACTTCTGAAGAAAAAAAGACTGGATTATACACATGCGGCGAAAGAACTGGGGACAACTTCTGCTGTTGTAAAGAAATTTCAGGAGCAGGGGATTATCCGCATAGAATATGATGAGATAATGAGAACTTCACTGAATACAGGTGATATTTCCGGAGAAAGGCGAATGCCGCTTACAGATGAACAGGAAGCGGCAGTAAAGCAGATACAGAGAGAGTGGAAAAACCCATCGCCGAAGCCTGTACTGATCGAGGGAGTGACAGGGAGCGGGAAAACCCAGGTGTATATAAAGCTGATCGAGCAGACGCTTTCTCAGGGAAAAGAAGCAATCGTGTTGATCCCGGAGATTGCTCTGACATATCAGACGGTACGCAGATTTTATGCCAGATTTGGGGATAAAGTATCAGTTATCAATTCCAGACAGTCTCAGGGAGAACGCTATGATCAGTTTAAACGTGCGAAAAAGGGAGAAGTCCAGGTGATGATCGGTCCCAGATCTGCGCTGTTTACGCCATTTGCCAGTCTGGGACTGATCATTATTGATGAAGAACATGAACCAAGCTATAAAAGTGAAAGCACACCCCGTTATCATGCAAGGGAAACTGCAATCCGGAGAGCTGTTTTAGAACATGCAAATGTGGTAATGGGTTCAGCTACTCCATCAGTGGAAGCCTACAGTAAGGCAATGAATGGGGAATATAGTCTGGTCAGGCTGACAACAAGATATGGAAGCAGACCTCTGCCCCGGGTTTCTATCGTAGACCTGCGTGAGGAATTAAAAGCAGGAAACAGGTCTGTACTGAGCAGAGAACTCCGGCAAAAGATGAAAGGCCGGTTTGAGAAAAAAGAACAGGTAATGCTTTTTCTGAACAGAAGAGGATACGCAGGTTTTGTATCCTGCCGGTCCTGTGGACATGTGATGAAGTGTCCGCATTGTGATGTTTCTCTTTCGGAGCATAATAATGAAAGGCTTTTATGTCATTACTGTGGATATGAGACAGGAAAACCCCGGATATGCCCGGTGTGCGGATCGCCTTATATTGGCGGATTTAAGGCAGGAACACAGCAGATCGAGAAGGTAGTGCGGGAAGATTTTCCAGAAGTCAGGACTCTCAGAATGGATTTTGATACAACAAGAACCAAGGGCAGCTATGAAAAGATCCTTGCAGCTTTTGCAGCTCATGAGGCAGATATACTGATCGGAACACAGATGATCGTTAAGGGGCATGATTTTCCGGATGTCACACTCATGGGAATAGTAGCAGCGGATCTTTCGCTGAATGCAGAGGATTATCGATGTGCGGAACGTACCTTTCAGCTTCTCTGTCAGGCAGTCGGCCGGGGAGGACGGGGGGAAAAACCGGGAGAGGCAGTGATCCAGACCTATCATCCGGATCATTACAGTATTCAGGCGGCGGCAGTGCAGGATTATCAGGCATTCTATGAGGAAGAGATGAGTTACCGTATGCTTCTGGATTATCCGCCTGCGGCACATATGCTGGCAGTTCTGGGTTCAGGTCCGGAAGATGAGAAACTGGTTCAGGCAATGTATTATCTGAAACTTTATATAGAAAGGATATACAGAGAAAATGACCTGCATATCATTGGCCCGGCATATGCGTCAGTTGGAAAAGTTAAGGATATTTACAGACAGGTTATCTATTTAAAACATAAAGATCATAAAACGCTGGTACATATCAAAGACCAGCTGGAGAAATACATAGAGATAAATTCCGGTTTCCGGAAAATATACATACAATTTGATTTCAGTTAATTATGGCAGATTTTTTCAAAATCTCATTACTGAAGTAATCTGCTGCAGAAGGGAAAACCGGAAGGCAGTAATTTCTGAAATCGTGATATAACAATAATCAAGATATCAGGTTAGGGGCAAAATATCTTTTGATTCTAACATCATAATCAAAGAAGAGGAGAATAAAGAAATGGCACTTAGAAAAATCAGATTACAGGGCGACGAAGTACTTGCAAAGGTCAGCAGACCGGTAGAAAAAATGACACCACGTATTCATGATCTGATCGGGGATATGCTTGAAACCATGTATGATGCAATGGGAGTTGGCCTCGCGGCACCACAGGTAGGTATGCTGAAGCGTATTGTTGTGATCGATATAGGAGAGGGTCCTATCGTGCTGATCAATCCTGAAATCCTTGAAACATCAGGCGAACAGACTGGTGATGAAGGATGCTTAAGTGTACCTGGAATGGCTGGTCAGGTAACACGTCCGAACTATGTAAAGGTAAAAGCTCTGGATGAGGATATGAATGAAGTAGAATATGAAGGGGAAGGTCTTCTTGCGCGTGCTTTCTGCCATGAGATCGATCATCTGGACGGACATATGTATACAGAACTGGTAGAAGGAGAACTTCATCAGGTTTCCTATGATGAGGATGAGGAGTGATAATCAAATGAAGATAGTATTTATGGGAACACCGGATTTCGCAGTGCCGTCATTACATGCACTGACAGAAGCCGGATATGCGGTGGCAGCAGTGGTGACTCAGCCTGACAAACCAAAAGGCAGAGGTAAGACATTATTGCCAACACCTGTAAAAGAAGAAGCCGTTATGCACGATATTCCGGTATATCAGCCGGAGAAAGTGAGAAATAACCCTGAATTTCTGGAGATTCTGAAAGAAATCAATCCTGAGATCATAGTTGTTGCTGCATATGGACAGATTATTCCAAAAGAAATCCTGGAGCTTCCGAAATTTGGATGTATCAATATTCATGCGTCTCTTCTTCCGAAATACAGAGGAGCAGCGCCTATCCAGCAGGCTGTGATCGACGGGGAAAAAGTATCAGGTGTAACGATCCAGCAGATGGGAGAAGGTCTTGATACCGGTGATATGATTTCAAAGATAGTGATTCCAATCTCTCCGACAGAAACAGGTGGAAGCCTGTTTGGAAAACTTGCGCAGGCCGGTGCGGATCTGCTGATCAAGACGCTTCCGTCTATTGAGCAGGGAACCGCGGAGTTTGAAAAACAGCCGGAGGAGAGTCCTACACCTTATGCGGCTATGATCACCAAACAGATGGGACTGATGGATTTCAGAAAATCTGCAGAAGAACTGGAACGCCTTGTACGCGGCCTGAATCCATGGCCAAGTGCTTATACATTTCTTAATGGAAAAACTCTGAAAGTGTGGAAATGTAAAGTTAGCACTGAGAAAACAGATGCTGTTCCGGGAACAATCTTCCTGACAGATAAAGAGGGGATCCATACAGCATGTGGAGAAGGAGTGCTGATTCTTACAGAGGTACAGCTGGAAGGTAAGAAGCGTATGGAAACAGAAGCCTTTCTCCGGGGATATCACATTGAAAATGGAATTGTTTTTACAGATCATAAGGAGTGATTAGATGTACGGATATTATTATTTTGATCCTACGTATTTACTGCTCGTTATCGGAATGGTGCTGTCTTTACTGGCATCTGCAAAGGTAAAGAGTACATTTTCTGTTTACAGCAGAGTGCGCAGTGCATCGGGGCTTACAGGCGCCGATGCTGCCAGACGGATTCTTCGTATGTCGGGAATTACGGATGTTACGGTAGTACCCATATCCGGCAGCCTGACAGACCACTATGATCCGGGAAGTAAGAAACTGGCACTTTCCCAGGATGTATATGATAAAACATCTGTGGCTGCGATCGGGGTGGCTGCGCATGAATGTGGACATGCTATTCAGCATGCGACTAACTATGTGCCATTGAATCTTCGCTCTGCGATTGTGCCTGTTGCAAACATCGGTTCCACACTTTCCTGGCCATTGTTTCTGGCAGGACTGATTTTCTCAATCCGTCCACTGCTGACTGTTGGAATCATTTTGTTTACATTTGCGGTTCTTTTTCAGCTTGTAACTCTTCCGGTAGAATTCAATGCTTCTTCAAGAGCGTTGAAAATGCTTGGAAGTTCAGGAATGCTTGGAAACGATGAGGTAAAAGGTGCAAGGAAGGTTCTTACAGCGGCAGCACTCACCTATGTTGCAGCACTTGCTTCATCAATCCTGCAGCTTTTAAGATTGATCATACTTGCCGGAGGAAGAGACCGTGACTAATGGAATAAATACAAGAGAACTGATATTACAGATATTACTGGAAATTGAGGAAGAGGGAAAACACAGCCATATTGCAATCCGCAATGCTCTTTCCAAATATCAGTTCCTTCCAAGACAGGAGAGAGCTTTTATTACCAGAGTCTGCGAAGGAACACTGGAATATCGTATTTTAATAGATTATATTATTGATTCATATTCAAAAGTATCTGTAGATAAAATGAAGCCTGTGATCAGGGAAATCCTGAGAAGTGCAGTTTATCAGATCAGGTTTATGGACAGTGTGCCGGACAGCGCAGTGTGTAATGAAGCGGTGAAGCTGGCACAGAGAAAAGGCTTTTACAGCCTGAAACCTTTTGTAAACGGTGTTCTTCGTACGATTGCCAGAGAGTGGAAAAATCTGAAACTTCCTTCAAGGGAAGAAAATCCGGTCAGATATCTGTCTGTCAGATATTCTATGCCGGAAACACTGGTAAACCGTTGGCTTGAGGATTACGGGGAAGAAAAAACAGAAAAGATCCTTACAGAGTTTCTCACTGAGAAACCGATCACAGTACGATGCAGAACTCATAAATATCCACAGAAAGAGATTTATGAGAGCCTGGTCGATCAGGGAGTGGAAGTGAAACCTGCACCTTATCTTCCCTATGCATATGAAATTTCAAATTATAACCATATTCTTGCACTGGATGCATTTATACAGGGGAAAATCCAGGTGCAGGATGTAAGCTCCATGCTGGTGGCAGAAATTGCAGATCCGCAAAAAGGGGATTATGTGATAGATATGTGCGCAGCACCTGGTGGAAAGAGTCTCCATGTTGCAGATAAAATGGGAGATTACGGAACAGTAGATGCACGCGATATCAGCCAGTACAAAGTGGATATGATCGAAGAGAATATTCACAGAACAGACTGCATTAATGTGCAGGCTCATGTGATGGATGCTACGGTATTTGATGTAGATTCAGAACTCAAGGCAGATGTCGTTCTGGCAGATGTCCCATGTTCCGGATATGGAGTAATTGGAAAGAAGCCGGAGATCAAATACAGGGTGACAGCACAGAAGCAGGAAGAGATTGTAATCCTTCAGAGAACAATCCTTGACAATGCGGCAGAATATGTGAAACCGGGCGGAGTGCTGGTATTTAGTACCTGTACTATCGCAAAGGAAGAGAATGAAGAGAACATGTTGTGGTTTATGAATAATCATCCGTTCAAACTGGAGAGTATTGATCCGTATCTTCCGGAAGAACTGCATTCTGAGACAACAGCTCTGGGTTATCTTCAGCTTCTGCCGGGAGTACACAAAACAGATGGCTTCTTTATTGCAAAATTCAGGAGAAAATAAGTAATGACAGACATTAAGTCAATGACGATCGACGAATTAAAGAAACTGATGACCACTCTGGGAGATAAGCCTTTTCGTGCGAAGCAGATTTACAGCTGGCTGCATGAACACCTTGTTACTTCTTATGATGAGATGACCAATCTTTCCAAAAGCCTGAGGGAAAAACTGAAAGAATATCCTGTCACAGCACTGAAGATGGTAGATGTACAGACATCCCGGATTGACGGTACACAGAAGTATCTGTTCCGTCTCAGTGATGGAAATGTGATAGAGAGTGTTCTCATGCGGTATAAACATGGAAATTCTGTCTGTATTTCTTCTCAGGTGGGATGCCGCATGGGATGCAGATTCTGTGCATCTACCATAGGAGGACTGACCAGATGTCTTCTCCCGTCAGAAATGCTGGATCAGATATACAGGATACAGGCTCTGACAGGAGAAAGAGTTTCCAATGTTGTGGTCATGGGAACGGGGGAACCTCTTGATAATTATGAAAATCTTCTCAGGTTTATACATATCCTGACAGAAGAAGGAGGACTTCATATCAGTCAGAGAAACCTGACTGTATCTACCTGTGGGTTGGTTCCGAAGATTTATGACCTTGCAAAAGAAAAGCTTCAGATGACACTTGCACTTTCCCTTCATGCACCTAATGATGTGAAGCGACGGGAACTGATGCCGATCGCAAACAAATACAGCATGGATGAGGTTCTGGAAGCCTGCCGTTATTATTTTAAAGAAACCGGGCGCAGGATCACATTTGAATACAGTCTGGTAGCCGGAGTTAATGACAGCGATGAGGATGCAAGGGAACTTTCCGGCAGAATCAGAGATATGAACTGCCATGTAAATCTGATCCCGGTAAACCCTATTAAGGAACGTTCCTTTGTGCGTTCAACAAGACAGGCTGTGGAGAATTTCAAAATAAAACTTGAAAAATGTGGAATAAATGTTACTATTAGAAGAGAAATGGGCAGTGATATTGATGGTGCCTGTGGACAGTTAAGAAAAAGTTATATGGAAAAAACAGAAAGCGAGAAGTGACATGAGGATATATTCAGCTACTGATGTCGGGCAAAAGCGGAAGATGAACCAGGATTATGTGTTCGCAACTGCTGACCCGGTTGGAAATCTTCCGAATCTGTTTGTTGTTGCAGATGGTATGGGTGGTCATAATGCAGGTGATTATGCATCCTCTCATGCGGTTACATCTATGGTGGAGGAAATCCGGCAGGATGCGGATTTTAATCCGGTAAAGGTAATCCGTCATGCCATTGAATGTGTAAATACCGAGATTCTTGCCCAGGCACAGCAGGATGAGAAACTCAGAGGAATGGGAACAACGATAGTGGCAGCTACTATCGTAGGACATTACGCTTATGTGGCAAATGTAGGTGACAGCAGACTTTATGTGATCGGAGAGAAGATTCAGCAGATAACAAGGGATCACTCACTGGTGCAGGAGATGGTAAGAATGGGAGAACTTGACCCTGAACAGGCAAGGAAGCATCCGAAGAAAAATATCATTACAAGAGCACTTGGAGCAGAGAAAACAGTGGATATTGATTTCTTTGATCTGAAACTGGAACCCGGAGATGTAGTTTTGATGTGTTCGGACGGGCTCAGCAACATGGTTGAGGACAGCCAGCTGAGGGAAATCATTTCTGACACATCTACAGATCTGGATGAAAAAGGCAGGATACTTATAAGAGAAGCAAACCGCAATGGCGGCAAGGATAATATTGCAATTGTATTGGTAGAACCATTCACAGACGAGGTGAAAGCATGTTAAAAACGGGAATGATCATAGCAGAACGCTATGAGATATTAGGAAAAATTGGTACCGGCGGAATGGCGGACGTATACAAGGCAAAAGACCATAAGCTGAATCGGTTTGTTGCTGTAAAAGTTCTTAAGCCGGAATTCAGAGAGGATACGACGTTTATCCGCAAGTTTAAAAGTGAGGCTCAGGCTGCAGCAGTCCTGACACATCCGAATATAGTGAATGTATTTGATGTTGGTGACGATAACGGAGTTTATTACATTGTTATGGAGCTTATTGAGGGAATTACTCTCAAGGAGTACATTTCCAAAAAGGGAAAGCTTTCTGTAAAAGAAGCAACCAGTATTGCAATCCAGGTCTCCATGGGACTGGAAGCTGCACACAGCCATGGGATTGTACATCGTGATGTAAAACCGCAGAATATTATCATTTCCATGGATGGAAAGGTAAAAGTAACAGATTTTGGTATTGCAAGAGCCGCTTCTTCCAATACCATAAGCTCAAATGTAATGGGATCTGTTCATTACAGTTCACCGGAACAGGTCAGAGGCGGATACAGTGATGAGAAGAGTGATATTTATTCACTGGGTATCACAATGTATGAAATGGTTACAGGGAAGGTTCCTTTTGACGGAGATACCACAGTAGCTATTGCTATCAAACATCTTCAGGAAGAGATTGTTCCTCCAAGTATTTATACACCGGAGCTTCCCCACAGTCTGGAGCAGATCATTCTGAAATGTACACAGAAAAGCGTGGATCGCCGTTATCAGAATATGGAGGATGTGATCGCAGATCTGAAGCATTCTCTGATCGATCCACAGGGAGATTTCGTAACGCTGACGTCTGTGGATAACGAAGCAAAAACAGTTGTGATCTCAGATAAGGAGCTTGGCGAGATCAAACATATGCCGAAGCAGATCGCAAAGTCAGAACCTGAGGCTCTGGAAGAAGAAATCAATGAAACAGATTATGATGATGAGCCGGAAGTGAAAAAGCACAGGAAGAAATCAGATAAGCCTGAGAAAAAGAAAAAAAGAGGCGGACATGGGCTGACTATTGTAATGCTTCTGATGGGGGTTGTAATCCTGATAGCAATCATTCTGGTCGCAGGAAAGGCGTCCGGACTTATTGGAAGTAACAATGATACAGACAAAAAAACTGAGGCCTCAGATACATCGGAATCAGATGATGACGGAATGGTAACTGTGCCGAATCTGGTAGGAAAAACAGAGGATGAAGCAAAGAATATCACAAAGGATATGAAACTGGGTATTCAGCCTATGGGCGAGGAGGCTTCAAATCAGGCAAAAGGAACCATTTCTTCACAGGATATTCCAAAGGGAAGTAAAGTAGAGCAGTATACGACCATTAAGTATTATATCAGCAAGGGTGCGCAGAAGATCACAATTCCGGATGTGGATGGACAGACCGGAGTAGACGCACAGCAGACTCTGGAAGATATGGGATTAACTGTTGAGATACAGAAAGAATACAGTGAATTAAATGATGATGGTACTCCGGTTACAGATCCGGGATATGCAGTCTCCACAACTCCGGCAGCCGGAAACTCTGTTTCAGCAGGAGACAGCGTAACACTGCTTGTCAGCCGAGGTGTGGACTATGGAGACAGTGTGGAGGTTCCAAGTGTTGTCGGAATGACAAAGAATGATGCAGTTACTACTTTTGGTAAGTTCCTCAATGTGGAAGTAAAAGAGGAAAAGAGTACAGAGGTGGCAGAAGGAGAAGTAATTTCACAGGAACCGGAAGCCGGAAACTGGGAAGATCCGGATAATGTAAATGTTGTGATCACAGTAAGTACCGGAGATCAGGAACCTTCGGCTCAGAGTGACAGCGCAGATACTGCTGCATCATCTGATGCTCCGGCACAGACAGCAGATAACAGTGCGGCGGCAGCAGCCGGGGAAGTATGGAAATGTACACAGACTCTGAATACTCCGTCAGGATATTCCGGAGGTCCGGTTCGTCTGGAACTGATCCAGAATGTAAACGGAACACCGACAGCTTCAGTTGTTCTGGAAGATCAGGTAATCCAGTTCCCGTATGATCTGGATATCACAGGTGCACCTGGTATCAGCGAGGGTACTTTGTATCTGTCTGAACAGATCAGTGGAACTTATCAGGAACTCGGAAATTATTCTATTACATTTGCTAAGGCTGAATGATCCATGCAGGGAAAGATAATAAAAGGAATTGCAGGATTTTATTACATCTATGCAGAAAATGATGAGATTTATGAATGCAAAGCAAAGGGAATATTCAGAAAAGATAAACAGAAACCTCTTGTAGGGGATAATGTGGAGATAGAGGTTTTGGATGAACAGGAGAAGGAAGGCAGTGTGACTGCCATCCTTCCCAGAAAAAATTCATTGATCCGTCCGGCCGTTGCCAATGTGGATCAGGCTTTTGTGATTTTTGCGATGGAGAATCCGAAACCTAATTTTATGCTGCTTGACCGTTTTCTGATCATGATGGAGAAAGAGAATGTTCCGGCAGTCATATGTTTTAACAAGAAAGATCTTGCAAAACAGGAAGAACTGGAGCTTTTATATGAAACCTATAAGAGCTGTGGATATGATGTGATTTTTTCCAGTACTTTTAATGGAGAGGGACTGGATGAGATACGTGAGATCCTGAAAGGAAAAACAACTGTAGTTGCAGGACCTTCCGGTGTGGGAAAATCTTCAATTACCAATGCACTGCAGGAAAATGTACAGATGGAAACCGGGGAGATAAGTAAGAAGCTGAAACGTGGAAAGCATACCACGCGTCATTCTCAGGTGATACCGGTGGGACATGATACTTATCTGATGGATACACCGGGATTTTCTTCTTTATATCTGACAGATATAGAAGAACAGGAACTTAAGGCGTATTTTCCGGAGTTTCGCAGATATGAAGAACAGTGCAGGTTTCAGGGATGCAGACATATCCATGAACCGGACTGTGGCGTGAAAGCAGCATTGGCTGAGCATGAGATCAGCCAGCTTCGCTATGAAGATTATCTGGGACTTTATAATGAATTAAAAGAGAAAAGGAGATTCTAATTATGTATCAGTTGTGCCCTTCTATTTTATCGGCAGATTTTAACCGTTTGGGCGAACAGATCAAAACCCTGGAAAAAGAGGGGATTGAATGGCTTCATATTGATGTTATGGATGGTGATTTTGTACCGAGTATTTCTTTTGGAATGCCGGTGATAAAGTCTATCCGAAAGGAATCAAAGTTGTTTTTTGATGTACATCTCATGGTTACAGAGCCTGAGAGATATATCAGAGATTTTGTGGAATGTGGGGCAGATTCCATTACAGTACATGCGGAGGCATGTGAAGATCTTGAGAGAACTATTGAACAGATCAGGGAAGCAGGTGTGAAGGTGGGAGTTTCCATCAAACCGGCTACACCTGTAAATGATATAAGTCATATGCTCAGCGATGTGGATATGGTTCTGATCATGACTGTACAGCCGGGATTTGGCGGTCAGAAGTATATGGAAGAATGTACGGAAAAGATCAGGGAAGTACGTGAACTGATCGAGGCCGAGGATCTGATAGAGCTCCATGGATTTGCCCGCGGTGATGTGGTCGATGACGATGCCGTTTTGAATAGAGTCAATGATCATTGTGTCGCACTTCCTTTCTCACTTGATTTCCAACAGCTTGAGGATCAGCGCCATGCGGATGTACTTGCCGTACTGCACCTGCTTAAAGTAGCACGCGCGCGGGTCGTCGTCCACGGCGACGGAGATCTCGTTCACACGCGGCAGCGGATGCAGGATGCGAAGAGCTTCCTTCGCGCCCTTGAGCTTGTCGGGCGTGAGGATGTAGCTGTCCTTGAGGCGCAGGTAGTCCTCCTCGTTGAAGAAGCGCTCGCGCTGCACGCGCGTCATGTAGAGGATGTCCAGCTCCGGCATGACGGCCTCGAGGTCGGTGGACTGCGTGTAAGGGATGTTCTTGGCCTTGATGTACTGCTCCTTGACATAGCGCGGCAGCTTGAGCTCCTCGGGGGAGATGAGCACAAAGCGGACGCCGGGGTAGCGGCTCATCGCAGAGACAAGGGAGTGCACCGTGCGACCGAATTTGAGGTCGCCGCAGAGACCGACGGTGAGGTTTTCAAAGCGTCCCATCTCGCGGTGGATGGTCAGAAGGTCGGTGAGCGTCTGCGTGGGGTGGTTGTGACCGCCGTCGCCTGCGTTGATGACGGGCACGAGCGAGTGCATGGACGCCACCAGCGGCGCGCCCTCCTTGGGGTGGCGCATGGCGATGATATCGCTGTAACAGCTCACGGTGCGCACGGTGTCCGCCACGCTCTCGCCCTTGGCAGCGGACGAGCTTTTCGCCTCCGAGAAGCCGAGCACCTTGCCGCCGAGGGAGAGCATCGCGCTCTCAAAGCTCAGACGGGTGCGGGTGGAGGGCTCGAAAAAGAGGGTCGCAAGGATCTTGCCGTCGCACTTGTGTGCGTATTCGGCGGGATGGTCGATGATGTCGCCGGCGGTATTCACCAGCTCCATGATCTCCTGCTCGGAGAGCTCCAGAATGTCGATCAGGCTTTTCATATCAGTTTGTTCCTCCTTTTGTGATCCAGCTTTCGTCGGCGGGGTCGTCGCGGAAGG
>OHVX01000373.1_pt1 | contig 12986 bp, 10 predicted proteins | sample 1579581 | NCBI WGS metagenome assembly OHVX01 (sample SAMEA3882536, study PRJEB24775) | human gut metagenome | biome: human-associated habitat; feature: intestine environment; material: feces | place: Netherlands | collected 2009/2010
CCGGACAGTATCTTGTATCCATACCGCTCCGGAATATCCGCCTTCAGAAAAACACTCTGCTGCGTCATCTTCTTTTCCTTAATCAGATCCTTCATGTAAGTGGAAAAGGAAGCCTGCTCTGTCATCAGACTTTCCTTGTTGCTTTCATAAAATGCCTCAAAATCTTTTGCATGAGCGCTCTTCAGTATATTTTCCAGCTCTCGTGTATTTTTAATGCGCATAACAATCTCCAATCTGATATAATGTACCTAATTTATAACAAAGGAGCTTCAGCATATGGATTTCCGTAATCAATTATCTCTTTCTTATTACCAGAATATTGCCACATTAAATGAAGCCCATCAGGTTTATCTTGTGAAGCACCGGGAAACCGGCAAAATTTATGTAAAAAAGATTCTTACCAGATATAACCTTTCCATCTACCGGGCGATCCAGTCCCATCCGATCACCGGTGTTCCGAAGGTCATTGAACTGTATGAGGAAGATCATATTCTTACCGTAATCGAAGAATATATCTCCGGTGATACCCTGCAGGACAGGATCCAGACAGGTATCCTGACAGAATCCGAGATCTGTCACTATATCTCAGAGCTTTGTGCCATTTTAGACCAGCTCCACTCGCTGCAGCCTCCGATTATCCACCGTGACATCAAGCCATCGAATGTGGTCATCACGGCTTATAACCACGTTGTACTCCTGGATTTCAATATTGCCAGATATTATACGGAAGGAAAATCTGCAGATACCGTTCTTTTAGGCACGCAGGGGTATGCTGCTCCGGAACAGTACGGCTTTGGCTCTTCTTCACAGCAGACCGATATTTATGCTATTGGTATTCTTTTAAAGGAGTTAAATGCTTCTCTTTCCACTCCTTCCCGGAAATTTGATCCCATTATCCAAAAGTGTACACAACTGGAACCGGCTCACCGCTTCCACTCTGTTTCCGAACTGGAAAGAAAAATTCAGGATTTATCTGCTGTAAAAGGAAGCACTGCTCCCTCTTCTCCACGCAATAACCACAATCGGAACTATCCTTTTCTGCCACCCGGCTACCGTTCCCTCAATTTCTGGCATATGCTGCTTGCAACGCCTGCTTACTTTATGGTATTGGGACTTTCCCTCACCTATACGCCTAATACGGGCAACGGCTCCCCTTTCTTATGGCTGGAGCGCATTTTTATCCTGCTTATTTTTCTGTCCATCATTGCCATTAGCTGCGATTATATGGGCTTTCTCAGATTTATTCCGTTCTACCGCCATTCCAATCGGCTAGTCCGTTTTCTCACAATTACGCTGCTGGACGTTGCCGTGTTTTTTCTTCTGACGTTCCTAATGGTCATCATAGAAAGTGTAGTTGGGTCGTTTATATAAAGAAGAGCAACTTATAACTCGCAAATCCGCACTTCGTGCTCATCATCCTGCTTCGCAGGATAATTTGCTCGTTAATGAGTCCTGAAAACCAAATGTCTGCTTCGCAGCCGCTTGGTTTTCTTTGGACTCATTACATTATAGCATCCTTTTGAAGGGTATGTTGCCACCGCTACGGTGGCAATCTATACAACGTTCAAGCTTTCTCCCGTTTGAAATCGAACAGGCAGCAATGCCTGCCGCACTACTGCCTGTCAAAATAATCTATTCCGTTGGATGGATAAAAGTAGGTCCGGATGTAACCATCCGTTGATACAATCACAAATTCATTGGTACTCTCAAGATAATAAACGTCATCGCCGTCCTCTTCCTCTAATTTATGAAGCGCATCCTTATTCTGTACCACCGCTGCTGCCGCCTGTTCATAAGCTTCCGGAGAGGTAAAGCCCATTTCGATGCCATGCTTTTCATAATGTTCCTGCCGGAGTCTGGTGTTCCGGAACCGTACGGTTGTTGTGTCCTGTGCATCCCGTATGTCCTGTGTACTCTGCGTATCCTGTGCACCCTGCAATTGCTGCATGTACTCATTGTAGGCTTCCACAAGATCTGCCGTGTCATCCTGCTCCGTTTCTTCCTCTTCAATATGTTCTTTCGCCGTTTCTTGCGATACTTCTGCCGTCCCGGTATCTTCGGTATAGGCCTCCTGCACATAGCTCTCATCCGCTGTGATGCTGCTGTCTTCCTCTTCCGAAAAGTTCCCGAACACACGGAACAGAAGCAAAAGCACAATTACCGCTAACAACAGTAAATTCCGTTGATTATGGCTGGATGAATGATCGGATGTATGATTCGAGGTATAATTCGGTGCATGATCCGATTTACTGTTTGAATTGACATTAGAATTATTCTTCGTGTTATCAGACATGGTAAAATGACTCCTTTATAATACTCTCTCATTTTTCATTTGTGCTTTACTATACGTCTATTTTCACTAAACAATTTGTCATTCTTCTAAATACTTATCTTCTTTGACCAGACTTGACAATTCCCCTGTTTCGCCGCATAGTAAAAATGTTCGCACAATATTTATTTAACAGAGGAATTCTTATGACAAAATCAGAACTGATTAAACGATATACGTTATTCATTATCAGCCTTTTCTTTTCCGCTTTAGGAGTTGCTTTTACCAAGCACGGAGAACTGGGTGTATCACCGACCTCCTCCATTGCAAATGTCATCAGTTGCAAATATACGGCCTGGTCTCTTTGCACCCTGCTCATCATCTGGAACTGTCTCCTGATCCTCGGTCAGATTTTGATTCTGCGCAGGAACTTTCAATGGATCCAGCTTCTGCAGATTCCGCTTTCTTTCCTTTTCGGATGGTTTACGGATTTCGGCATGTGGATGGTTTCCTTTGTTCCTGTGAATCACTATCCCGGCCGGCTGTTTATGATCCTGATTGGCGTTACGATTCTCGGCTTCGGAGTCTCGCTTTCTGTCATTGCCAATGTTATCCTCAATTCCGGGGAAGCCTTTGTAAAAGCAGTCTCCGACACTACCCATATAAGCTTTTCCAATATGAAAATTATTTTTGATGTTGCCTGCGTGGTAATTTCCGTTCTTCTGTCCCTGATATTCTTCCAGTTCAAAATCGTAGGAACCAGAGAAGGAACTGTCATTTCTGCGCTCTGCACCGGTATGGTCGTTAAGTTTTTCACCAAATGGCTGACTGCGCCGCTTAACAGGATACTGGTAAGTTCAGATACTTCATCAGCGTCCTAAGACCCTCGACCGGCACGCAGAACCTGGGATTCCGGGTAAGACAGGCTTCGTGGACCTCTTCTAAATCAAACCACTCCACTGTCTCCACTTCCTCCTTTTGCAGGGTAAGCTTCTCCATATCTACCGGCTCCTGATAACAAAACACGAATGAGGTTTCATTATCCTTGAAAGGGCGCCCATGAAATTCCATTTCATAATGAATATGAAACTTTCCTGCATAGTTCAGCTGCTCCGGAGATGCATGAATCCCCAGCTCCTCTTGCAATTCCCGCATAGCCGATTCAAGCGGTTCGTCTCCTGCCTGAATGTGTCCTGCAGATGACGTATCAAAGCATTCCGGAAAGGATTCCTTATCTTCTGCCCGTTTCTGTAGCAGAACCTGATATTTCCCATCTACCATACGGACAACCCATACATGGGCGGTTCTATGACAAATCCCTTCGGCATGGGCATGACTTCGTTCCACCATTCCACCGGTTGGCTGTCCTTCTTCATTACAAATATCGAACAGCTCTGCGGTCCATTCCGATCCCTCTTCCAGATGCTTTTCCTTAAGCCAATCATCATAAACGCTCAATTCCCGTCTTTCTCCCCGTTCATTCTCAAGCGTTACCACACATCTGGCTTTTTCTTCATCCGGCCGTTCTTCACATCCGTACTCTCCATCAAAAATCTGCTTAATTCTCCACATCATCCGCTCCTGTTTTATCTGTTTTGCAGCCAATTCCCTTTGCTCTAAGATCTGTCATCTTCCTCATCAAACAATGGACTGTTCCACGTCATTTCGTTCCACCTGGCATTGGTTGCTTCCATTTCTTTCTTCTGCATGATCCGATTCCGGTCACTTAAGATCGACAACATCTCATCCACAATCTCCGCTTCCGGCAGACTGGTATAATGCGACAGATAACCGATCATCCTTCCCGCAGTGAAATCCGTATTCAAATTCTGGGAAATCAGACCGCTGAACTCCTCGGAATATCCCTTTTCCATCAGCATCCGATATAAAATCCTGCTGCTTTCAGACTTTTCTTTCATGCCGGCCCCTCTTTTCCTGTTTCTTCCTCCGTTACAATCCGCATTCCCATCTGAAAGGCAACCGGATAAAGGAAGTTCTTTTCAAGTCCGGAGTCGAAGATCACTGTAAATTTCCCTGTAATCCCATCTGCATGATAAACTGCATCGCTGATGACTCCCATTCCGTATTTCATCTGTTCAACCCTCTCTCCAATGACAAGCTGAATCTCCGTACTCCGCAAGGTCTGATCCGGCTGCGCACTTCCAGACTTCACACTATACAGCTCCGTGTTATTAGGTTTGAGCCTGATCTTCCCCTGATCTTGCTTCGTGCCTTCCACTCTCTTCTCATCCTGCCGTTTCACACGATTAGGCAGTTTCAAGCTATCTGGCTTCACGCCTTCCGCTTTCTCCACCTTCGCAGGCGTCATCTCCCGGATAAAGGATGACGTTTCCTCCGACAGCCTGAATATATGAAGCACACTCTTCGCTCTCGTCATGCCTACGTAAAACAGCCGCCGCTCTTCTTCAAATTCTTTCTTTTCCTGCGGTGTTGCCTTCTTTGAGTAAACCACCTTATCCGGAAAGACACCATCACAGACGTCCATCAGATAAACCTCCTCATACTCAAGTCCCTTGGAGGAATGAATCGTAGACAGGATAAAATTGCTGTCATAATCCGGATGCTTTTCCCGCAGCATACTCTGCAGGTATTCCAGCCTCCCTAAGAAACTGCCAATTGACACCTCTTCGTAGGACAGCATCTTCAGGATAAAAAGCTTGTTGTCATCCATATTATTGCGTTCCAGATATTCCCCGTATCCCAATGGGGTCTCAATCCGGAAAAGCACCCTGGAGGGCGCTTCCTTCAGCATGTTGCGCAGATGTGTTGCAAAGGCTCTGCACTTTCCCAGAACCATACCATTCAGACCTTCCGCATACTCTGCAGCTTCCAGTACCGGAATATGCCGTTCCTCACTGATCCGGCATAGCTGCTGTGCCTGATTCTTCTTCAGATAGGTCTGGCATTTGAAATAAATCCGCAGGAAAAGCTCCGTATCATATGGATTTAGGGCAAACCGCATAATATTTGTGACATCCGTTACCACACGATGGGTAAAAAAAGCCATATCCGTGCTTTTGATCCGGTACGGAATCTGCTGCCGCTCCAGCTGGTCAATGAGAGGAAGCACACTTTCATTATCGCGGTACAAAACCGCCGTCTCCACCTCATGATTCTGTGCCACCTTCCGAAGATAAGTATATTGCGCCGCACGGTTTTTCAGGGAAATATAATGAATCTCCGCCTCTTCTGCTTTCGTCGGAACCATATGCTTGCGATGCCTTAGCTTGTTATGCTGGATAAAGTGATCGGCCACAGCCACAATCCTTGCATTGGAGCGGTAGTTCTGATCCATCACAAGCTCCTTTGCCCCGGGATGCTCCTTTGTAAAATTAAGCAGTGCCTCCGGATAAGCCGCACGGAATCCGTAAATGCTCTGATCCTCGTCTCCCACCATAAAGAGATTTCCCTGCTCTCCTGCTAAAAGCCCGATAATAATATGCTGGATTTTGGAAGTATCCTGCGCCTCGTCCACGCAGATATACCGGTATTTTTCCTGATAAAATTTAAGAAGCTCCGGACTCCCTTTCAGCATCCGGTACGCATAAATCATCTGGTCATCATAATCCATGAAGCTGTTCTGCTTTAGATACCTGTTGTATGCACTGTAAATTTCCCAAAGAGGAATGCCCTCTTCTTTCCCCAGTTCACGGATCTCCTCTTCGGAAAGCAGCATATTCTTACAATAGGTAATCAACGTGCGTGCATTCTTCACATCGCTTTCGGTCGGATATTCCGACAGATTCTGGACCAGAATCTCTGTCAGCATTCTTAAAATCACCTTTTCATCGGTAAGCAGCTCAAAGGCACTTTTTCCGATCATCTGCCCGTATCTGGCAATCACCCTGGCACAAATTCCGTTAATTGTCCGGAATTCCAGTGCATTGCTGTATTCCTCACCAAAAATCTCCCGGAACCGGCGTGCCATGTCATTCGTTGCTGCAACTGTATACGTCAGGGTCAGAATGTTCTCCGGCCTTATTCCTTCACAATAGAGCATATACCCAAGCCTTGTGACTAAAACAGTAGTCTTGCCGCTTCCCGGAACGGCAAGCAGCAGAACCGGCCCATTCACTGTCTGCACTGCGGCAAGCTGCTTCTCATTCAGATGTCCCATATATTTTTGTAAAAAACTATCTCTATCCATCATTTATAGCTTCTGCTTTCTCCTGTTGCATAGTCAATCTCGATCGTTTCTAATTTACCATTTTTAAAGGGTGAAGTCCATATGGACTCCACCCTTTATGATTTCTTTGTATAATTCCTCTATCGGATTTCTCTGCACGATCAGTCTCTATCGTTATCCTTCTATAACATCAACCGGTAAATTGCTTCCACATCCTTCTGTTCCAAGGGAACAAACCCTCCAACTGTATGAGCGGTCTGTCCGTCTCCGTAGCAACAGACATGGGCAAGCTTAGGAATGTCCTCCTCTCTGGCTTTAAGCTGCTCGAAATTCTTCGGCATTCCAATGGAAATCAGAAAGCTCCGTAAGGCTTCAATTCCCTCTCTTGCAGTTTTCTCAGGATGGGCAAAATCCATCTCGCATCCCCACACACGAACGGCAATCTGCGCAAACCGCATCACATCATGGTTCATCACATAGGTAAACACTGCCGGCATCGTTACCGCAAGTCCCGCTCCATGTGCACAATCATACAATGCAGACAGTTCATGCTCAATTGCGTGGCTTGACCAGTCCTGGGATCGGCCCACACCACAGATATTGTTATGAGCTACCATTCCGGTCCACATAATATTGGCACGTGCTTCATAATCATCCGGATTATCAATGACCTTCGGAGTCTCACATTTCATCGTGAGAATCAGGGCTTCGATCAGCCGGTCGGTTACCTCTACATCCTTCGTATTCGTCAGATATCTTTCATATAGATGCGCAATAATATCGGTTGCACCGGCGGCCGTCTGGAAAGCGGGCAGTGTCTGTGTCAACGCCGGGTTTAAAATAGAAAACTTCGGCCGGAACGCTTCTCCACCTGCTCCACGTTTAATCATTCCCTCTTCCTTCGTAATGACTGAATCTCCTGAGCCTTCCGAGCCGGCTGCGGATATCGTAAGCACTGTTCCGATGGGAAGTGCCTTTTCTACCGGCTTACCTTCATAAAAGTCCCAGAAATCCCCATCATATACGACCCCTGCCGCAATTGCCTTAGAAGAGTCGATTGTGCTTCCTCCACCGACAGCAAGAACAAAATCCACATTCTCCTTCCGGCACAATTCAATTCCTTCATAAACAAGTCCGCTTCTCGGATTAGGTTTCACACCGCCAAGTTCAACGTAACTGATTCCTTCCTGTTCCAAAGAAGCTTTAATCCGGTCAAGAAGTCCGGACCGGATGACCGAACCTCCACCATAATGTAATAAAACCCTGCTGCCCCCAAACCGTCTTACCAATTCACCTGCACGGTTCTCAGTATCCTTTCCAAATGCAAAATAAGTTGGTGCATAAAATGAAAAATTGTCCATTAATTTGTCCTCCTGATTAATGCTGCTGCCTTGATATCAGCTCTACCTGCTGATCCGGTCAATTGTCTCGATTTCATCCTGCGTAAAGCTGGTGTTTTCGACTGCCTTAATGTTATAAAGGATCTGGGATGGCTTTGATGCGCCTGCAAGCACAGAAGTAATCACTTCTTCCTTTAAAAGCCAGGCAAGTGCCATTTCCGCAAGAGTCTGTCCTCTTCCTTCCGCAATTTCATTCTGGATTCCTGCAGAAATCTTCCGTCTGTCCTCACACGACTGTCCTCCGGAATACCGTTCAGATAACGGTCTGACAGCATTCCCTGTGCAAGTGGTGAAAAACAGATGATACCCTTTCCAAGCTTCTCCGACATTACCTTCAGACCATTCTGCTCAATCGTCCGGTCAAAAATATTATAACAGTTCTGGTTAATTACAAACGGAACATGCAGTTCATCCAGAATAGCAGATGCCTTTTCGAGAGTCGGACCGTCATAGTTGGATAAGCCGACATACAAAGCCTTGCCGCTTGCTACAATCTGTGAAAGTGCTCCCATTGTTTCTTCAAGCGGGGTATTCGGATCCATCCTGTGATGATAAAAAATGTCCACATAGTCAAGTCCGAGCCGCTTTAAGGACTGGTCGATACTGGCGATCAGGTATTTACGGCTTCCCCAGTCACCGTAAGGTCCCTCCCACATATCATAGCCGGCCTTTGTAGAAATAATCATCTCATCACGATACGGCATAAAATGCTCTTTTAAGATCTTTCCAAAATTACTCTCCGCACTTCCTGCCTTCGGTCCGTAATTATTTGCCAGATCAAAATGGGTGATTCCATGGTCAAACGCCGTGAAGCACATTTCCTCCATCTTCGCATAAACACCGGTATCCCCAAAGTTATGCCACAATCCCAACGACACTGCCGGCAGCATCAGACCGCTCTTTCCGCAGCGGTTGTACTTCATCTTTTCATATCTTGTATCGCTTGCAATATACATTTCTTTCCCTCCTGTTATTCTTTACCTGTTTTTTGTTTTCCTGTGTTTCTGATCCACACAGTTCTTTCTCTGTTATCTTCTGTTTTACATTTTCCTCTTTACATCAACATAACACTTCAAGTATACTTGAAGTCAACAGTTTTTCATCTTTATAATTTTTATCATCTTTCCTGAACCCTCCGGAAAGGTCAGACAATGATGTCAGAAAAAAGGAGGAACCTTTATGTCTGCTTATTCGATCGCTGAGCTTAGTAAAACCCTGAACCTGACCGCACCTACGCTGCGGTATTACGAGGAAATCGGACTGCTGCCGCCTGTTTTAAGAAATACTTCCGGGCAGCGGGTGTATACAGAAGAACATTTCGACCGTCTTCATGCCATTCTCTGTTTTAAGAATGCCGGTATGTCCATTGCTGATATTCAAAAATTTTTCACCTATGAAGCCAATGAACAGACTCATATTAATGAAATGCTGGAGCTGCTTAATTCTTATCAGAAAAATACACTCGAAAGACTCCATGCCGAAATCAAGGCCTATGCCCATCTGCTCCGCAAGGTGGAATTCTATCATGCCATCAAGGATTCCCTGGACCATCAAACTCCCTATCCCCAATGGCAGGATTATGATCAGCGTGACTACCTGAAACAGGCAAAGCAGGATCTGGAGCAATTATTTATTCTTCTGCAGCCCAACGATAATTATCCAATATTGAAATAGAAACATTCTATAAATAAAAGCCCCTTTCCTGTATATTGTGTCTATAGAAAGAAGCTGCCGGTTATTCCGGTATTTATTCTACAGTATTATAAGACTCATATCTGTAGGGAAAGGCGCAATTATGGAAAAACATACAGGCTTTCAATTAGACAGCCAGACAGGCTATTTTAAAAACAACGGTGTGGATGTCATGGCATTCATGGACATCTATCCGGTCGGACATCAGGCGGGTGTCAGCATGATTATGCACGGAAAACGAATTGCAACGAACGGAGATCTCCGTTTTGAACCGACTCCCGGGCAGTGGCAGGCCGTTCCGAAGCAGCTTGACCGGACACTTGATGAAAAAAGTAATACCATCACCACGAAATTATGCTATCCCGATAAGGATCAGCATCTGACCGGCTTTAATCCCCTTCTTTATCCGGATTTTGAATTTACCTATGAGGTAAGGGTTCATGGGGAAGGCGGTCACATTGTCGTATCCGTAGATCTGGACCGCCCTGTTCCGGAAGAATTCCTGGGAAAATTATGCTTCAATCTGGAACTGGTTCCTCATATTCTGTTCGGAAAACCCTGGATCATGGATCAGAAGCAGGGGATTTTCCCGACACAGCCAAACGGTCCGACCCTGCAGACTGCTGGTAACCATTTACACCCTTACAAGGAGCCGGATACTACCATGCGTATGCCGCTTGAGAAGCTTACACATAACCGGTCCGCTTATAATCCGGCAACCGCGGATACCCTGATCGCAGAACCTTATGCGGTTGGCAGACGTTTCACCTCCCGTCCGGATGATCCCTGCCAACGCTTTACCGTTGAGAGTATCGGTGCGGATCTGAAGCTGTATGATGGCCGCATGAACCACAACAACGGGTGGTTTGTCTTAAGCAGTGAGGTACCTGCCGGCAAGACCAAAGATGCCATCCACTGGATCATCACGCCCAGCGTTGTAGAGGACTGGATGTACGCTCCCGTCGTACAGATTTCCCAGGTGGGCTATCATCCGGCTGCTTCAAAGGCCGCTGTGATTGAACTGGATCAAAGAGATTCCCGTCGCGGGGATGCGATCCTTTATCAGATCACAGAAAACGGACCTGTTGAGATTCAGCGGGGCACTCCGAAGGAATGGGGAGACTTTTTACGCTACCACTATCTGAAATACGACTTCTCCGCCATTCAGGCAGAGGGCTTATACGAGGTTGTTTACGGCAGCAGCACTTCTGCGATCTTCCGTATTGCCAGCGACATTTATGACCGTGGTGTATGGCAGCCGGTACTGGAATATTTCCTTCCGATCCAAATGTGTCACATGCGTGTGAGTGAAAAGTACCGGGTATGGCATGATCTGTGCCACGATGACGACGCACGCATGGCACCTGTGAATTACAACCATTTTGACGGCTATGTACAGGGACCTTCTACACTGACGAAATACCAGCCCGGTGACAGGGTTCCCGGACTCAATGTGGGCGGCTGGCACGATGCCGGTGACTTCGATCTGCGTGTGGAATCCCAGGCTGGAGAAGCTTACAATCTCGCTCTTGCCTTTGAAGCATTCCATGTGGATTACGATGCAACCACCATCGATCAGGAGCATAAAATTACCGAAATCCATCAGCCGGATGGCAAGAATGATATTTTACAACAGATTGAACATGGCGTGTTAAGTGTCGTTTCCGGCTACCGCGCTCTGGGACGTTTGTATCGCGGCATCATCTGCAATGATCTGCGCCAGTATGTCCTTCTGGGTGATCCTTCTGCCATGACCAAAAATATCGCAGGTGATGAGGATGACCGGTGGGTATTTACCGAAGACAATTCTCCCAGACAGCTTATGACGGCTTCACAGCTTGCCGGTGCATCCCGTGCATTAAAGGGATTTAACGATGATTTAAGCAGAGAAGCCTTACAGGATGCCATGGAACTTTATGAAAGTACTGTTGGAGATCATCCGGTAATCGAAAACTGCACCTCCTTCCCTGCTGCCACCGATGGAAATAGCAAGACGGAGCTTGCGAGAATCCATGCTGCTGTCGAGCTTTTCTTAACGACAGGAGACGATTCCTATAAGACCTATCTGCTTAACCGGTGTGATTTTATTGTAGAAAATATCAAGACGCTCGGCTGGATCATCTGCCGCGTGGTTCATAAACTGGATAACCTGGATTTCACAGAAAAAATCCGCAAAGCCCTGACTGGGCTGAAGGCTTCTATCGATGATGAGAGTAAAGAAACTCCTTACGGAATCCCCTACCGCCCGTTCATCTGGGGCGCCGGATGGGGGATTCAGCGGATGGGAGTCGAATATTATTTCCTGCATGAAGCCTTTCCGGACATCTTTGAACCGGATCTGATCCTGTGTGCACTGAATTTCATATTAGGCTGCCATCCCGGCTCGAATACCTCTTCCTTTGCATCCGGCGTCGGGGCACGCTCCGCTACCGTTGCCTATGGAATGAACCGTGCCGACTATTCCTATATTCCGGGCGGCGTGATCTCCGGTACGGCACTGATCCGTCCTGACTTCCCGGAGCTGCTTGAGTTTCCGTACCTATGGCAGCAGGGAGAATATGTCCTCGGCGGTGGTTCCTCTGATTATATGTTCCTGGTTTTAGCGGCCCGGAAGGTCTTACTTGAAAATAAAGGTAACTATTCAGAATAGTTACAAATAAAGAAAAATAAAATGCAACGCCCGGACAGAAATGTCCGGGCGTTAATTCCGTATCCTTGTTGATTTCCATGGCATTTTATCCGTTCGACAGATTTACGACCCAGCGTTCCTTCTTCATCTCATGTGTGGCAACGATAATTTTACCAACATCCAGTGCTTTCACTCCAAAGTACATCATAACCGGACTGGCATTGGTAAAGAATGCCAGAATGAGAAGCATTGGAATCATGACAGCCGTCGTTCCGCCGTCTACAAAAAAACCGACCTTCGTATCTCCTCCTGCCCGGCATACTGCAAGCTGTGTATTCACATAGGTCCACAGTGGCATGAAAAGTGCCATCAGCAGAAGCATTGCCCGGCAGATATTCTGTGCATCAATGCTCAAATTTCCGAAAACAACCGGTACAAGCAGAACGGTCACCACTCCGACAAGACACATTATACATCCAAATATGATTGCTGCGGAAAGCATCCACGTCTTTTCTTTCCGGGCATCATCCAGTTCATTCCTTCCCAATGATTTACCAATCAGGACTCCTGTTGCAGTCGTAATCCCATCAAAGGAAATGAAGAACAGATTGGCAATGGAAAAGCTTGCTGCCATACCGGATACGACTGCTGCATTTCCCCTTCCATTATAAATTGCAGCCGTAAAGCTTTCTGACAGAACCCACATCATCTGGGATATAATCAGGAGTGACCCTTTCTTCAAAATCCGTCCAAACAATGCCCAGTCAATTCTTTTAAAGACGGAGAAGCTGATAAATTCCGGGCGTTCCTTGATGGTATAACCAATTAAGAGGAGCATTTCCACTGTCT
>OHVX01000377.1_pt1 | contig 12856 bp, 14 predicted proteins | sample 1579581 | NCBI WGS metagenome assembly OHVX01 (sample SAMEA3882536, study PRJEB24775) | human gut metagenome | biome: human-associated habitat; feature: intestine environment; material: feces | place: Netherlands | collected 2009/2010
TGCAGGCATTCTCCAAGTTCATCAACGATGAATCGCTGAATGCAAAGCAGATCGCATTTGTGCAGAAAGAAGGTCATTCATTACATCGAGCAGAACGGTTATGTGGAAAGCAAAGCGGTTCTGATGAAACCACCCTTTGACCAGCCCATTCTATTTACCCGCCTGTTTGATGGCAAAACAGGGAGTGAACTGATGGATACGATCAATTCGGTGAAAGAGAATGCCACCCATGTGACCGCATAAAGTGGTAGAATGTACTGATAAAAACGGTATAATGAACAAGGAGCGGATAGACGGTTTCCACAGCGCCTTTGCGCCGAGAGAAACTTTATTCTGGCAGGTCCCTGCTGCGGCAAGGGAGAGAATGGCGTTTTACAGTGAGAACCTTCCCCGCCTTTTTTCTGAAAAAATCACGGCGGTATTTGCGGTGTCCGACCACTATGCGCTGGAATTTATGCGATTTTTGCAGGGACAGGGCATCCGCGTCCCGGAGGATGTGCAGATCATTGGCTTTGATGATACACTGGCAAGCCGGGAAAGCGTTCTCGCTCTGACCACCATTCATCAGGATGCGGCGCTCCGGGCAAGGACTGCCATCCGCCGTGTGAGGGCGGGGTACTTCCGCATCGTGGCGTTCTCTTATCTGCCCATGGCGGTCAGCACCGTCCTGTCCGCATGGCTGCGCTGCAAGGAACACGCCGCTGTCCCCTTTTGGGCAAGTTTTGGCGCGGTAGCGGCGAACATCGGGCTGAACTATCTGCTCATCTTCGGAAAGCTGGGTGCCCCCGCTATGGGCGTTACCGGTGCTGCCATCGCCACGCTGGTTTCCCAACTTTTGAACCTGCTTTTGATCTTGATAGGCTTTGCGGTCTGCCTTCAAAAGGAAGCGGAACGCCCGCTCACCGTGGAGATTTGGACACGGTGGGCGGGCGTTTTATGTTTATTTTCCGAGTACAACGGAGAGCCTGATCTCCTTTTCCGTCTCGCTCAGGTCAAGAGCGCCGCCATCGGCGACGGTCACGCGCAGCTCATAGAGCGTACCGGCGGTAAGTTCCGTTACAGCCTTGCCGTCCTCGTCTGTGATCGACCACAGTGCAGGATCGACCTTTGCCAGCTTGCCGTCCACGCCATAGGCGTAGAGGGTCAGACCGGAGGTGCTGCCGGACAGGTTATTCATGCGGAAAGCTACCGTGGTGTTGGGATGTACGTTGCGGACGGTCACAGTGTTGCGCCAGCTTGCAACGGTGCCTTCGCCGCCGTCCTGCGCAAACCGCTCCTGCGAAAGGACGTTTCTTGCCGCCTGATCAAGCTCGACCTTGCGGTAGGGCATTTCGGGCAGATAAACAAACCGGTCCTGCAGACGAAGCAGTTCCAGATAGCCCGTCGGGCAGTAGAGCGCGTTGCCGCTGTTGCCGGCATACATTCCAATGGCCATGTTGTTATAGCCGTACTTGTTGGAAACATCCATCGTGAAAACAGTCTCGCCAGTTTCAAAATCCAGAATGATGTACTGCCACATCCCGGTGGTCACATCCTGCACATAGCCGTAGATATAGCCCGTTGCGGTGGAAAGCTTCAGGATGGAAGTGTCGCTCAGGTCGTTCCGGCTCCAGATGCTCTTCATCTCGTAGCCGTTTGTGGTCTTTACGGTGTCCACGCGCTCGATGCCGGGGGCGATCATGATGTTGCCCTTCATGAGCCAGTTCTGGTCGTAAATATTGGCGTAGCTCTGGATGGAGGAGTCGTTGTTGGGGTCCGCCAGACCTGCATTGCCCGCGCCAAACCAGTTGCAGACGATGGTGCTGACGGTGCCCTCGCCGTCGGCATAGACGATGGCAGAGTTCTCAACGGCTACCTGATAGCCCTCGGGCAGGTCATCCAGCACCGGGGTGCTTGCCACGACCTCGCCGGTCTTCATATCGAGTGCAAGAAGGTTTACAGGGTCCTGATTATCCGTGAACAGCACAAGGTTCGGTGTCAGCGTGGGCGAGCAACCGCCGCCCCACGCAAGACCGCCGCCGGTGGTCTTATCGCCTTCGCCGCTCACCTTTGCACCCGCGCTCTCATAGGGCGTGCACCACACAACGTCTACGCCTTCTTCTGCGCGCAGAAGATAGCAGTTCTGGTTGGTCAGGACCACCGCACCGTCCTTGGAGGCGGCGATGCCGTTTTCAGCGCCCTCGCCGGGGGTCAGTTCGTGGACAAAAACAGCCTTTGAAAGGTCTGTCTGCTCGCCGTTCAGGATCGCATCAATGGCCGAGCGGGCAATATAGCCGATGACGCCCTGCTGCTGGCGCTGCGGATAAATGCGGAAGCCTCCCGTTGCAAACCAGAGGTTTCCGTCATAGTCAAAGACCACGGACAGAAGATTCTGCGTCAGTTCTTTTCCAAGCGCGGCCTCGGCAGCAGCTTTGATATCAATGTCCAGCACCTTTTCAAATTCCGGCAGAACATTGCCGTTTTCATCCGTTGCGCGGAGCATCAGCACATGGTTGTTGCTCGTGGGGCAGACGATGCGGTTGGACGCGTCCAGGAAGGTATAGGAGCTCTGGATAACGTAACCACCGCCGTCATGCTTCTTTGGCGAGAAATAGCCGAGCGTTTTTGTTTCTTCGGCGTTCAGGTCTCGGATGGCGATGCCGCCCAGCAGCGGCACAACGGCATGACCGTAGCTGTCAAAGTAGATGGCGGGCGAAGCGTTCGCGTTCGTCGTCTCATAGGAAACGTTGATCTCCGGATAGATGGCAAGCGGCAGGATCTCATCCGTCGAGTCGGTGTTGTAGCCATCGTGATGAATGTTTGCATCGCTCTTGGCCATGTAAGGGTTTTCCTCTACCTGCTTGGGGTTCAGAGCCTTTACCGACAGCGCCGCAGAGGCTTGTTCCGCTGAAGAGGGCTGTACCGCAGCGGACGGGGCAGCGGGCTGCGAAGCGGCAGCACTGTCTGCCGGCGTCTGTGTTCCGCCGCAGGCAGCCATGGAAAGGCACAATGCTGCGGTCAGCGACAGGCTTAACGCAGAATGGACGATGTTTCTCTTTTTCATAAACCGTTCTCCTTGTTGTGTTCGTTGCGGTCAGACCAGTGCTGCTCCGCCTGATTTTTTCCATCCAGCCAGATGCGGAATCCCTGCCGCAAGGCGGCTTCGGTCACCGGCTCCAGCAGAAAATAGTCTGCACGCAACCGGAAGGCATGGAGCGAAAAATCCAGATCGCTGCACCAGATAACGCGTGTTTGGGGACAAAGCGCGCGCAGATGCTCTACTGCATTCAATCCATCCACCCCCGGCAGGGCGATCACGGCATTTGTCAGCGGCTCGTTGCGTGCAGCCTCAAAAAAGCTTTCCTGATCGTGGTAACAGTCCATTTTCGGGAACAAGCAATGTTCGGCGCAGAACCGCGAGATCTGCTCTGCCAGAAAAGCTTCCTGCGCCCTGCTGCTTGTCAGCACGGCAATTCGGTACACAGCGTGCCTCCTTTCTCTTGCGCCATCGTTGGCGTTCTCTGCTTTCAGTATACGGACAGGCATGGTCTTTTCAAGCCATTTGGCACGAAAGCCCCTTTTCCGTCACGAAATCCCATTTTCGGCTGCGACATAACCGGGCAACTGTGCTATAATCAGGATGAAAGAGTTTATAAAGGAGGTTGGAAGCTGTAAAACGGCTTTCTGATACAGCATGAGGATCGCAATCGTCGATGACCTTGATACCGAGCGCACCCTGCTGAAGGAGCGCTTGGTGCGGCAGCTGAGTCAGCGCGGCGCAGATGCAGAAATTTTAGAGTTTGACAGCGGAGAGGCTTTTCTGGCGGCAGAAAACGAGCAGCGTTTTTCCGCCGCATTTCTGGACATTTACATGGAAGGCTTAAGCGGCATGGAGGCGGCAAAGGAGCTGCGAAAAACCGATGCAGACTGCCTTCTGGTTTTTACCACCACCTCGACAGACCATGCACTCGAGGGGTTTCAGGTACGGGCATTTCATTATTTGGTCAAGCCCTTTTCAGTGGCCGAGTTGTCCGGTCTGTTGGATGAAATGCTCGCAAAACTCCCCCGCCCGGAGCCGGTTTTGACGGTGAAGGTGGATGGCAGCGACATCCATTTGCGCTATCGTGATATCATATCCGCCGAGCATTTCGCCCACATCATCAATATCCGCACCACTGCCGGCAAAACGCTTGCCATGCGCCAGAGTTTCAAGGCGTTCACAGAGCCGCTCAAAAAGGACCCGCGCTTTTTTGTTTGTGGCCGCGGTACGATCATCAATATGGAGAATGCTGCCGATTTTCAGGATGCCGCCTTCTGTATGACGGACGGCAGCCAGGTCTATGTCAGTCAGGAGCTTTTGAAAGCCGCCCGACAGGCGTTTATGGAATTTCTGCTGCAAAGGGGGCGTGTGGGTTGAAGGATGTTCTGCGCCCGATCCTGGAGCTTACCGTTGTGTTTCCCGGCCTGCTGCTCGCGTATTTTCCGGTGCGCTCCTATCTGAAGCAGTCTTCCGCAAAGCTTGCGGTATGGGAGGTGCCGCTGCTGTTCGGGCTTTGCCTTGGCGGCGGGCTGTTTTGCTATCATTTCGGTCTCTCGACCGCGTTCCCCTTGCTGCTCATAACGATTGTGACAATTTTCCTGTATCTCAAAACGCTGCGGCTCTCTCTCTGGAAATCCGGGACCATCGCGCTGGCGGTCTGCGCGGTATTTGCGTGCCTGAATAGCTTGTCCCGCGCCGTTGGTACGGCAATCACGATCCGGCGGCAACTGCCGCCGGACAAGCCGTGGTTCTGTTTTAGCGCCTGCATCTTTTATAATGCGGTCTGCTGGCTGATCACTGCCGCCGCCTATTATCCCGCCACCCACGCAGTGCGCGCAATGGTGGAGGATGACAATTTTGCGCAGACGTGGTATGTGTTCTGGGTACTGCCGCTGGTGTTCATCCTGCTGAACCTTTTTATAACCCCGCGCTACCAGATAACGCTCCGGATAGGGCGGGTCTTGCAGGTCTACATCGTTATGAGCATCGCGCTTTTGTTTTTGATGTTCATGTTCAATGCAATCTTTCTGCTGATGGCAAACAGCCTTAACCGGAATGCGAGATTGCAGCAGGAAAACCAGTTTCTTTCCATGCAGCAGCAGCGCTATGAAAGCCTGAAAACCGCCATTGATGAAGCCCGGCAGGCGCGGCACGATATGCGCCACCAGCTGAATCAGATCTCCGCACTGGCCGAGGCAGGAGATCTGGATAACCTGAAGGCTTACCTTGCAAAAACGGTCTCCCGGATCCCGGATCTGGATATGAATTTCTGCGAAAACCGTGCAGCGGACAGTGTTGTCGGCTATTATTGTGCCCTTGCAAAGCGTGAGGGTGTTCCCTTTTGTGCCAAACTCGACTTACCACAGGTGCTTCCTGTGGACGAGATCGATCTGTGTCTGGTGCTGTCTAATCTTCTGGAAAACGCATTTGAAGCCAGCCTGCGCACTGCACCCGCCCGGCGGAAGATCGAGATCACCGCGTATGTCCATGCCGAGCGGCTTCTTTTGGTCGAAGTGGAAAACGCATTTGACGGTGAAGTCAACGAAAAAAGCGGAGTTTTCCGCTCGTCCAAGCGAAAGGAAAACGGGATCGGCATCCAGTCTGTCCAGCATATTGCAGAAAAGACCGGCGGTGCAAGCACATTTACCCATCAGAATGGCGTTTTCTCTGCCAAGGTCATGCTTTGTGGAGAAAAGCAGCCGCCAGAGACCGCGGACAGCACCACGGAGTTGTACGGAAAATGTGAAAAGCAATGCGGAAAGCGCAGAAACTTGCCATATAAAAAGTGGAAACTTCATTCCCCAAATGGCAACCTCCATGCTAAAAGTGGCAAGTGACATATACAAAACGCCATTATACAGAACTGCCCACTCCCCTGAGAACTCCTCAGACGAGTGGGCATTATGCTTCCCGTATTTCTGACTTACCCTTGCGGTCACTCAAATCGCCACCAAGTCATGGATCAAAAATCATCATTTTTTATTTGTCCCAGAGTAAGTGCACGGTTTCTGCACTGTTTTTGCACGGTTTCAAGGGATGCAATGGGCACTCTGACTTGCAAAATACGGCAAAGGATGCAGAAATTACTGGGCAGAAAATTACGATGCTTTGCACAAAAACAACGTAAACTCGAAACTTCTAAAATCAGAGTGTTCTGCCCGGTGGGCTCTTTTAATCAGAGGGCCAGGGATTCGAGTTCCCTCGAGCGCACCAAAATCCCACGAAGAATCGTAAGATTCCTCGTGGGATTTTCCTTTTTCTGGGGCTCTGCACACTTTTGCACACTTTTTGCACACCGGCGGGAAAGCCGTGTTTTTCCTTGCATTGTCTGCATTCTGTGCATCGTGAGCGTTTTTTCCATACTTTTTTCAGGCGAACAGCAGGCGGGTGAACTCACGCCGCTGCTCGGGGTTCATCTGTCGGACAACTTTCAGCAGCCCTTCCGGGGTGATCTGGATGCTGTCCGGCAGATTTTCTTTTACCGGCACAGAGCCGGATTTGGGGGAACCGATGTCCTGTGAATAGAAGTCTGCTTCCAGCTTCTCAGCCAGCTCCAACCGGGGCTTGTCCTGCGTGTGGGCGTAGGTGTCCATCAGGACGGTGGCGGTTGCATGGCCGGTGTTGCCCTGCACCGACTTGAAGTCACCGCCAGACTGCAGCAGCTGGTAGGTGGCACTGGAATGGCGCAGACCGTGGAACACGATCTTCTCAAACTCCGGGTGCTCTGCACGCCAAGTGCGGTACCATTTAGAAAGGGCTTCCGGGGCAACAGGCATACCGTTGGGCAGGCGGAAGAGCTGACCACAGTTGCGATACCTGCCATCCATGGCAAGCTCGTCCTGACGGAGCTTTTCCAGCCAAGCCAGCAGTTCCTCTTTCAAGGGTCTCGTCAGATAAAGGGTGCGGCTGGATTTCTTGGTTTTCGGCTTCTTCAGCACCAGTGCGGAGCTGCTGCCCTCACGCTGGTCGGGGAAGATGTGGTAGATCTGATTCGGGTCGGTCTTTTCCAGTGCAGCCTTTTCGGTGCGCTGTAAGCTCCTGCCGACCGTGATGGTCCCACGTCCATCCGCTGCATCGAAGTCGATGTCTCCCGGCTGCAAGCCAAGGATCTCTCCGACACGCAGCGAGAGAATCATGCTCAGATGAACAGCAAGGTGGAGCGTAGGGTCGGTCATGGTCTGCAACGCAGCAAGCATGGTCTTTTCGTCCCAGATGGCACGTTCTTCCGAGGTCGATTTCGGGGCTTCTCTCGGAATCGGTGACTTGAGGAGCAGACCCCACTCAACGGCATAGGAAAAAGCAGTCTTGAGCATGGCATGGACTTCCCGGATGGAAGCACCCGTCAGAAACTGCCGCTTCTGTTTGTCGGTGAGCGTTTGCTTGACACCCTGCTTATACAGTCCGCGCGGTGTCCGGCTCAAAGTGGCGTAGAACTGTTCGAGGTCATACGTCTGAACCTTCTGAATCTGCTTCTTGCCGAGATAGGGCACGACAAGATTCTGAATCATGGCTACCGTGTGGGTGTAGGTTTTGGGTGCCCACTTGTGCTTGCTGGACTGGATGGGGAGCCACTTGTACAGCATTTCCGCTACCGTCATTGCATCGGGTATGAGGAACGTACCGTCCAAGAGTTCTTTCTCTACCGAGATCTTGCGGTCTTGCGCTTCCTTCTTGGTTTTGAAACTCTCCCAGCCTTCACAGATCCGGCCAGCATGGTCTTTGTATTTGAAACGAACGGAGTAGGAATCTCCGCGCCTGAGAATAGATGCCATAGATGTTCCCTCCCTCAGACCGCTGCAAACCAATCGTCAAAGCTCTGCTTGCTTACCCGGATGCTGGTACCGAGGCGGATCACCTTGAAGTCTTTCGTGGTGTTGCACAGATTGTACGCAGCACGGTTGGAGATCGCCAACAGTTGGGCGATCTCCTCCACCCGGTAAACGAGCGGGGCGTGTCGGACGGTTTTGCTGGTCTGGTCAGAAGGTTCTACGGCAGGGGTTTCGGACAATTTCATTGTAGGGGATTCGGGCGCGATTTTCAAGTCCTCACGGGTCAGTTTAGCGGAATTTTTGCGGACATTCGTCATAGGCATGTCTCCTTTGCACTTCTCCAGACCCGGTGCAGCTCCGGTTGAGCTGCAACCATTATGGGCTGGTAAATATGTAAGGGCCTGCCGCTCCTGACCCGAAGCAGCAGCCCAAAAAAGTGCGAGAACTTGAATTTACGCGCCCCATGCGCCCCAAACCACACAAAAGTACCTTTCTGTGTTGATTTTATGGGGCGCATGGCTGGGATGCACGCGCCCTCTTGGGGCGCATCCTGGTTTCTCTCCCGCCCCGAAGGGCGTTTTGCCGCCCTGCATCCGCCCGGAAGAGGCGGACACACGCCCGGAGAAAACAACGATAACAGGTAAAAGCAAATGCTTTGGGGCGCGTGGGGCGGGAGATTTTCACTTTTCGTGTGTTTTATGCCGCAGCAAAGGCGGGGTGGACGCATACGCCCCGGAAGCCGCGGTACTTCCCCTCGATGTGCTTGGAAAAGGTCAGGCCATACTTCCCTGCATTTTTCAGCAGGAACTGGCTGAACTTCTTTTGCGGAACAGGCGATTCCAGATTATCCTCGCACCACTTGGTGTAGGCGCGGTAGAGATAGGTGGAGCGTTCCTCGGTGTCGGGCTTGAAGCGGACATACGCCGTTGCCTGCATGAACTGGGTCAGGTTGTCGCTGTCCGCCATGGCTGCTTCGAGGTTCTGGATGGAGCGCTCGCTGATGGTAAACTGATAGCGGTTCGCCAGCAGACGGTGCAGCCCCTCCAGCATCCACAGCAGGATGCCGGGACGCTCCTCGGACAACTCTTCGATGAGGAAGGGGTTATCCACCCGGGCAGGGTCACGGTCTTTCACCGTGATGAGGATCTGCCTGCGCCAGAAGCCGTCGCTGTCATCGTGAGCAGCCACAAGGTTGCCATTGCCGAAGCAGATGAAACGAACGTACAGCAGGCCTTGGACAGCCTGCTTATTCTTTCGCTCAATGCACAAACGGTCCTCGGCGGTGACGATGGACTTGATGTTCCGTGTTTCGGGCAAAGCCACCATGTTCAGGTCGTCATCGACCATGACCAGCTTATACTCCAGATTTGCACTGGCAAAGCGGTTCGTTTCGATGCGGAGGATGGATTCGGAGTGAGAGGCTTCCCCGAACAGCTTCTTCAGCAGCAAGCCGATGCGGGATTTTCCCTCGCCGCCCTTGCCGGTCATGACCAGCATCTTCTGCGCCTTGGTAGACGGGATCAGGAGATAGCCGAGATATTCCTGCAAGGTCAGAATGTCCTCCGGGATCAGCAGACCGTCCAGAAATTCCAGCCACTTGGTCGGTGCGGGGGCATCGGGCTGGTATTCCACGGGGAGCCGGTTCAGGCAGAGTTCCTTTTCCGGCACAAAGCCCCGCTCGTCCAGAAAGTAGGTTCCGTTCTGGAGATGGATGCGGTCAAGCTGGGGTTTCCATTCAGGGGTATAGGTTTCGATACGGAGTGCGTCCAGAACCTGCTTTTCCTTCTTGGCAAGGTTGTCGAGCACAAAGTCACGGAGGTCGCTGTGGACTTCGTAGAGCAGTGCGTCCTCGTCTACCTCGCCGTTCTGGTCGAACAGCTTCTGTTTCAGGCACATCATGGGGTGTTTCTCTAAAAGGTACTGGCAGTAAGCGGTTTCACGCACTTTGCCCTTGCTGTCTACCCAAGGGCATTCGCATTCTTCCTCTTCTTCCAGTTCGTCCTCATCACGCCAATCTTCGTTCCTCTTTTTCCAGTCGCTCATGCAATCCCTCCCAATACTTCCGTAGCTCGTTTTCGGTCTGCAGGTCCGGGAGCACCGAACAGTCCAGATAATATTCAACGATGTCAAGGTTCTTTATCGCTTCAAGAAAGCAGGGGTGAAGTTCTTCTGTGGGTGACTGCGGTGCATATCGGACCCGCCAACGCTGCAGACAGCGGTAATAGTCCAGCAGCTGCTGCCGGACGGTGGGCGGTCTGCGGGGAGCAAGCCGCACCTTGCCGTCGGCAAGTGCCATGCCGAAGTCCTCCTTCAACTTTTCCACAGCCTTGTAGGGAGAAAGTTGAAAAAGTTTGCCGACAAAATCGATCACATCGCCATCCGCCTGACAGGCGAAACAGTGGAAACGGCTGTCCACCTTCATGCTGGGGTGTTTATCCCCGTGGAAGGGACAGCACATCATGCCGTTCCGGTTTACGGCGAAGCCGTATAGCTCCGCTGCCTGCCGGGTCGAGATGGCGTTTTTTACGTCCGAAAAGACAGAGGTGCTACCCTCCGTCCCAATGGGTGGGGTACAGGCGAAAGGACGAAGCCCGGTGAGGGGCGTGGGTGAGGTTGGGTTTATTCACACATCGATCCGTCAGAGTGTTGTTCATTTGACCTCCTGCTGCGGTACGGCGTGGCTGCGCTCCTCCTTGCGGAAGAAGGCTTCCACGTTCTGTTGTGCGGTGCGGAGTTCACGCAGTTCGATCTGCGCTTTCTTGTAGCGGGTATAGAACCCGTTTTTCTCCGAGGAAAGGGTCTGGTATTCGGCATCCAGCTTTTTGAGGTCCGGCAGCGTCCTGAGCCCATTGGCCTTGAAATAGGCGCAAGCGGCCTCGTACACAGCAAACTCTGCACGGTGCTGCTCCTTGAACTTGGCGGGATTCCGCACAGTCTGGAGCTTCTGTGCAAGAGGCTTATACTGCCGATAGACCACAAGATGCCCGCGCAGCTCCTTGAGGGAGACCATGCGGGCATCCATGTCTTTGACCACCGCCAGTGCATCGTCGTGCTGGGTTTGCAGTTCGGCAATGCGCTGGTTCAGGGCATCTTCGCTGAGCAGCTTTTTCTCCTGCAGGAGACACAAGGTCTGCGACCAGCGTTTGAGGTTGAACTTTTTCGCCCAACGCTCATAGCCGATGCCCTTACCTGCGGCAACGTTCGCCTGAATGTCAACCAGTTTCCTGATCTTATCCGGCTTCTTCTCGCTGCTGGGCTGGATGATGGCGGCAAGCTGGATGTTCTGGGAGAGGGCGGTCAGCACCTGCTCCTTTTCCAGCTTCTTGCTCAGTTTCTTGGCGGTGATGAACTTTGTCCGACCGGGCGGGCAGTAGCTCAACCGGCCTCGGCTCTCCTTCACGGCGATGCCGTGTTCCTGCATGAGCAATGCAGAAAATTCCTCGAAGGTGGTGGTCTTGTTCAGCACAGCGTAGATCTGCTTTCGCAGCTTGTCCAGCTCGGTCTGGTAGACGGTCTGGGTGGGCTGCTGCCCTTCGGCGGCAAGTTTGGCGTTGGCATGGTCGAGGCGGCGTTGTCCGCGCCGCTGCGCCCAATACTCGCGCTCCGAAACATGGTCGCCTTGGGCTTCCAGCAGGTTGATCTGGTTCAGGTCGGCTTGCTCGCACATCTCCATGACTGCGACACGGAGGTGCCGGAGCATGGCAGAGGTGCAGCGGTGCTTCTTGCCCGCTTCCCAGTCGCACGGCTTGTCCATGAAGGGCTGCCGTTCCACGGTGCGGACACGCAAGCTGCCAATGACGATGTGGACGTGGATATTCCCGGCACTGTTGTGACCGTCCGGGTGGGTGCAGACGATGGCGGGATGACCGGGGAAGTTGTCCTTGCAGAACTGCAAGCCAAGGGCTTGCGCCCGCTCCATGGTCAGGCCGTTCTCTACTGCGTCCTTCGGGTCGAAGCTGATGATATAATGGTGGGTCTTCACGTCCGCAGACTGTTCGTAAAACAGTATTCAACAAATGACACGGCAACTGGATGTCAGGATTGGTTACTGTTCACTCCGCTAGGCCTAAAAAGCATTAAGTCCCATGACCACACCGCCGAGGTGTTGGCCATGGGACTTTTTGTGTCTGGGAGCGGCACACCTCTATCGAGGTGTAACACACTAGACTTTGTTCCAAAGTCGTGTGCCAAAGGAGATTACGCTCCTTTGAAATTTCCGTCATCATAGAGGAAAGAAACAATCTATTAACTTTCCCATGCAGCAACAATGCTTCTTTCTGGGTTTTGAGGGTCAATAGTCACCTTTATAGGTGTTCCCTTGCTCACGAGAGGCTTGAACCAAAACCAATGGGACTGTCCATAATAAGTGTCTTTTCCAATCTTGTATTGGTACCGAATCACCCAAGGATAAATTACATCTTCATCAGCAAGGTGATAGGTACTCATGTGGAATTTTATGTGAACCCTTTTTACTGCATTAACTTTTCCGGAAACAATCTTTCCGTTTTTCAGCAGGTCTGCTTTGCGGATGTCTGTAATCCATGCTACCCCGATAATTGCCATAGCAATAAGCCACGCAGCTATGAGTGCCCCGATTCCAACTTGCTTATAGGCGATAGAAATCAGAAAAGCAACAAAAATCCCAACAGCACCAAGAATATGGAGCAAATCTTTAGAAAAGAACTTATGGATTTTTTTCATGGAAAGACACTTCCTTTCTCGGTAGACAACATTATTTGTTCTATTGTATCATATGCTCTGTGTTTTTTCAAACCAAGTCAAGTGATTGGTGAAGCGACATGAAATAATTGCATCTCACGACAGGTCACCAAAGATAATTGGATTTTTGCAAAAAAGAGGAGTAGTGTATCGTCGAAGGACGTGTTATACTCAGTCCATGGAATAATTATGAACTTTATTGTTACTCGGCAGGGTTTGGGGCAGGCACGCCCCAACAAGATCACTTCGGAAATGCAGACGCATTGCAGAAGTGAAGTCCCGGTGGAGCACAACATTTTCAAGAATTGAAAATTTGTGGCCACGGGACGGTTCTTGCCCTCTACCGCTG
>OHVX01000383.1_pt1 | contig 12761 bp, 11 predicted proteins | sample 1579581 | NCBI WGS metagenome assembly OHVX01 (sample SAMEA3882536, study PRJEB24775) | human gut metagenome | biome: human-associated habitat; feature: intestine environment; material: feces | place: Netherlands | collected 2009/2010
GTCCAGCCGGGCATCAGGAACCGGAACAATGCCGGAGTTCGGCTCAATGGTGCAGAACGGATAGTTGGCTGCCTGAGCATTCTGGGTGCTGGTCAGCGCATTGAACAAAGTGGATTTGCCAACATTGGGCAAACCGACAATTCCTAATTTCATATATCTCAACTCTCCTTGCTTTTTCTCGTATTTTCAATAGTTTCCGGGTTTTGGGGGATGTCCACCGCACCAATTCCGCACCAATTTTTCAGCAGCGCACCATTTTTTAACTTGCCAGACTGGTGTTTTGCTCAAACTGTTTGATGGCATTGGTCAGGGAATCATCCGTGACATGAACATAGCGGTCCATGGTTGTTTTGATGCTGGAATGACCGAGCAGCCTTTGCAGGACTTTCGGCAGCACTCCGCTTTCAATCGCACGGGTCGTATAGGTGTGTCTCAGGGCGTGCATACAAAACCGCTTGATCTTAGCCTCATCGCAGAGTTTGTACAAATGCGTGTCATAGGAACTGTTTTTGGCAGGTTCTCCGGTACGATAATTGATAAACACCAAATCTCTCATACAGAGATACTGGGTCTCTCCGGTACGGCGATCCACATATTCCAGAATTTGAGACAGCAGTTCTGATTCTTTGCGGGTGTGACGTTCTTCGTAGCACGATTTTAATACATCGTATGCACGGGTTGTCAGCGGAATGGTGCGGTAGCTGCTATTGGTTTTGGGAGGACCGGCACGCCAGATTCCTTCACTATGGCGGTATTCCAGCGTTTTGCTGACGGTCAGCGTCCGCTTTTTCCAGTCAATAGAATCCCAGGTCAACCCGATCATTTCCGAAGTCCGCAGCCCGGTCTCCAACAGCAGTACATACTGCCTGTAGTTGTGAGAGCGCTTTGCGGTTTCCAGAAAAGCTGCCTGTTCTTCTACGGTCAGGAACTTAATGTCATCCACAGCACGGACCGGCTTTGAAAAACGAACTCCGTCCATGGGATGCTTGATGAGCATATCGTTCATGACTGCTGCACGGAACATGGTTCCCATCGCAATATACGCCTGACGGATGGTAGAACCTGCATAAGTTGCTTCCATCTTGTTCAGAACGATCTTGCAATGCATCGGTTTGACATCACACAAGCGCATACTTCCGATGACCGGCTGGATGTTCACTCGATACCGTTCCCGGTAATTTCTCTTGGTATTGGGTGCCAGATCTGCAATCAGATGGGTGATCCAGAACTCAAACCAGGAATCCACCGTCATTTCGGAGGAAGGATTGTGAACATCGTGCTTATCCTCGTACTGTGCATCGGCAAGCCAGTTGCGAGCTTCCGGGAGCGTATCAAAATGCTTTTCCTTGCGGGAACCGTCCTTTGCGGTATATCTTGCGGCGTACTTACCGTCTTTTCTTTGGCAGATACCCTTTCCACATTCTCTGCCTTTTAAGTTCTTGCCCATATAATGAACTCCTTTCCTTAGAGTAGGAAACGCGAGTTCATCACAACACTCTACTCTAACACAAAAACACAATTTTTTCAATATATTACGCCGTTTTTGGTGCGCACTAATCAGTGCCCGGCGCACCAAAAACGGCTGTTTGTCAAATCGCAACCCGACCTTCGATAAACTCCTCAAAAGCCTTGCGCTTTACCAATTTTTTAGTGCCCACATACAGGACAAAGGGGCAGTTGGGTTGTTTCAGCATCTCGTCGATTTTGTTGATTCCGATGTTGCTGTATTCGGCTGCCTCACGAATGGAGAGCAGCATCTTACGATCAATGGGCAGGTTCGTTGCCTGCTGGTTCTGATTCATCATAGGCAGTAAAATTCCTTTCTTTCAGCGTTCCATATCTTGCTTGCGGCGAATAGGTTTGGTCGGTTGCCTTGCTTGTCGGGTCCGGGTCAAAAGCTCATCAAAAAAAGCCCGTACCTTTTCAGGTGCGAGCTTGACGGCGTCCAGATACGGCTGGACCTCTTTCTTCAATTCTTGGTATGCGTTGTACAGGGCATCGTATCTCTGTTTCCAGATGGCAGCACTGCATTGGGCGCTGCGCAGCTTTTCTTCCAAGCGGCTGTTTTCCGCTTTGACCAGAAGACCAGTGACTGCATAGTCCTTGAGGATATTGCACTCGGATGGAGTGAATGAAACATTGCCGGTAATGGTCTTTTTTCCCATGGAGCGGATTTCCTGCACAGTCAAAGCAGCGGCGTGCTGCTCTTTCGCCTGCTTTTGCAGGGATTGTAACTCCTTTTCCTTTTTTTCAATGACGGCTTGCGTGTTATTCAGGGTCTGCTCCGTCTGAGCGATCTGAGCGGTCATGGTCTCCAGACGCTGCTTCTCCTGTGCCACCTTGAATTGGGTCACTGTCAGATGTTCCTCGGTGCTGCCACGCTCTCCACGCTCCACATCGGTATATCCGGCAGCTTTCATATAGTTGAAGAAATCGTCTTGCAGGACACTGTACGATGTCCGCAGGACTTTCTTCCCTGTAGAGGTCAGAAGCGGATTGCCCTGCTCATCCAGAGCAACTTTGGATTCCCACTTTTTGCTCCGGCTGACCTGCATAATGGTCTCCTTGACCGTGCCCACAAGGGACTTATCCTTGCACCGCTTCGACCAGAGAATCTGTTTTTCCACCACCGGGACATACACCACATGAAGGTGGTAGTGGTATACATCCTGCCCCAGAGCTTCCGACATAGCCCGGTTGCGCTCATCAGCGTGCATGACAGCGGAGAGAATATACTGCTCACCGCCCACAATCTCCACGGCGGCTTTGTATGCGTCGGTGTAGAATTGCTTGGCATACTCGTATCCACCGTGGTTGTGGAAGTAAGCGGAGTTCACATCGAAAATCAGTTCCCCGTATTTCACCGCATCGGCTTTCAGGCCACGAGTGGAGATAAGCCTATCGGCAATCATCTGATCGAACATAGCGGCATAGCTGTCGGTGGGAGCTTTGAAGTGGATATTCCGGTAGGTCTGGGTGGTATCAATATCTTGATTGGAGTAGCTGTCTTTTTCTCGCTCGTTATGCTCCTGAACTTTCGTCACATCGTCGAGGGTGGGCAAGTCCTGGTTACGGGCAAAGGTACGGTCAATTCCATCGTTTCTTGCCATAAAAATCAGCTCCTTTCCATTGTGCGGCAGACGGCTGGGGGACGGGGATGCACTTCCTGCGGGAAGTGTAATAACCCACTATGACACTTTCATCCCTGTGGTCTGCAAAGTGTAGTGGGCTCTCCGAGGGGGAAACGGCTATATAGGGTGCGCTTCGGGCAAATCGCTGCGTACGTGCGTACCAATCTCTCGTACGCACGTACGCAGTAAAACGGCTAAAATCTCCTATATAGGGGTGTTCTTCTGGAAATCAATATGATATACTCAACTTAACCAACCATCAACTAATAGGAGGCGGTAATATTATGGGAAAAACTTTTGTGTGTAGCTTATGCCGTAATGGAATCATTGGCGGTGGTTTGTACATTGATGAACAGAGCATTACATATTCAACTCAAAAGCTCACAGTCAGTCCACTGTATCGCAACCTTGTATTGCCCATGAACGAGATAAGGGAGCTTTCATGGAGTCAGATGGTCGTTCCTGTTGCAGCAATTTCCATGAAAGATGGAGAATGTTATAAATTTATCATATATAACAAATCAGGATTTGAAAAGGCATATAAGCAATATAGCAACCACCAAGAATGAAATCACCTAGCAGGGTTTGGGGCAGGCACGCCCCAACAAGAAGCTGTCCCAAAGGGGCAGGAAATTTTCAAGAATTGAAAATTTGTGGCCACGGGACGATTCTTGCTCTCACGAAAACCCATACTTTTTGAAAAAACGCTTTTCGCAGCCAAAGGAGGATGCACCATGAAAAAAGAGATCGAAGCCTTTGTCAACGCAGCCAACGAGCAGGAGTTGGAAGCCGCATGGAATAACCTCTCGGCAGAGGAACAGCGGATTTTCGAGCAGCTCATGGAGGAAGACTCACCCGAAGATGCACTGGCATTTTTCGCCCAGCTGTATGACGATACCCCGAAGGAGCAGGCCAGCGAAACCGTGAGCATCTCCGAAAATGAAATCTATTTCAAGCGGCAGCCCTTGACCGAAGAGCAGAAGAAGCACGGCTCCTATGTAGATGAGAACGGCAATCTCCATGTCAAGAACCTGTCCGCCTTCTGGATTCCAGAACTGACTACCACGGAGAAAGTCGGTCACACCACCTATACCGTGACCGGCAGCTATGAGGGCAAGGAGTCCTTTTTGAAGAAGCTGGAGCGCATTGTTGCCAAGAACGCCCAGCAAAAATTTGAAGATGAGGGTGCAGACGAATGACAACTGCGCCCAATTCTGCTATACTTGACCCGGTAACCAATCCTGTACTGACAGTTGCTCCACAGAGTAAGGAGGACACAACAATGTCTGGAGCAACGAATAAAATCACCGCACTTTACTGCCGACTGTCGCAAGAGGACGCACGGCTCGGCGAAAGCCTGTCCATTGAGAACCAGAAGGCTATCCTTCTGGAATACGCCAAAAAGAACCACTTCCCGAACCCGGTGTTCTTTGTGGATGATGGCTACTCCGGCACGAACTATGACCGCCCCGGCTTTCAGAGTATGCTGGTCGAGATCGAAGCAGGGCGTGTAGGAATCGTTATCACAAAAGACCTGTCCCGACTGGGGCGCAACTCTGCCTTGACGGGTCTGTACACAAACTTTACCTTTCCCCAGTATGGCGTTCGCTACATTGCCATTAACGACAATTACGACACCATTGACCCGAACAGCGTAAACAACGATTTTGCGGGCATTAAGAACTGGTTCAACGAGTTTTACGCCCGCGATACCAGCCGCAAGATTCGGGCTGTCCAGAAGGCCAAGGGAGAGCGTGGAGTACCGCTGACGGTCAATGTCCCCTACGGCTATGTGAAAGACCCGGAGAACCCGAAGCATTGGCTTGTTGACCCGGAAGCGGCTGCGATTGTGAAGCGCATCTTCTCCATGTGCATGGAGGGACGTGGGCCGACCCAAATTGCGAACCAACTGTGGGCAGATAAAGTTCTGACTCCTACCGCCTACAAGTTGAGCCATGGCCGGAGTACAAACGCACCTGCCCCGGAAGACCCTTACCGCTGGGATAAAAGAGCAGTAAGTTTGATTCTGGAACGCCGGGAGTACACTGGCTGCACAGTCAACTTCAAGACCTATACTAACTCTATCTGGGATAAAAAGAGACATCTGAATCCTGTGGAAAATCAGGCTATCTTCCCGGATACACATGAGCGCATTATTGACGATGATGTGTTTGAAAAGGTTCAGGAGATTCGTAACCAGCGTCACCGCATGACCCGGACAGGCAAGAGCAGCATTTTCTCCGGTATGGTCTACTGCGCTGACTGCGGTTCTAAGATGCAATATGGTTCGTCCAACAACAGGGACTTCAGTCAAGACTTCTTTGATTGCTCTCTGCACAAGAAGAACGGGAGCAAGTGCAAGGGACACTTCATCCGGGTAAAGGTTCTGGAAGGACGTGTACTGAGTCATGTTCAGCGGGTGACGGACTACATTCTCCGTCATGAAGACTACTTCCGCAAGGTCATGGAGGAGCAGCTTCGGGTGGAAAGCACCGAAAAGCTGACCGTCCTGAAGAAGCAGCTTGCCCGGAATGAGAAGCGGATTGCAGACCTCAAACGGCTGTTCATGAAAATCTACGAGGATAACGCCAGCGGAAAGCTGAGCGATGAACGCTTTGACATGATGAGCCAGAGCTACGATGCCGAACAGAAGCATCTGGAAGAGGAAGCCCTCTCTATCCAGCAGGAAATCGAAGTACAGGAACAGCAGATCGAGAATATTGAGAAGTTCGTCCAGAAAGCGCACAAGTACGTTCATATTGAAGAACTCACCCCTTATGCTCTCCGTGAACTGGTGTCGGCCATCTATGTGGATGCCCCGGATAAGTCCAGCGGAAAGCGGGTGCAGCACATCCATATCAAGTACGATGGGCTGGGGTACATCCCTCTGGATGAACTGGAAGCAAAAGAAAAGGCGTGACCGAAGTCACGCCAAATCTTCCCCATTTAGGGAACTTTTGCAAATACTGTTTTATGGGAACTCTGCTCTGGGGAACTCCCTGCCTTACTTATCGTGTGTGGATTTTTGCAGGGTGCGTCCGGGTGGGCGCACCCTGTTTTTGTTTGTGCTTATTTCTTCAGAATCCGCATTGCGTTCAGAACGGCGATGATCGTGACACCCACATCACCGAACACGGCTTCCCACATACCGGCCATGCCGAGTGCGCCCAGAACAAGGAACACGCTCTTGATGCCAAGAGCAATCACGATGTTCTGCATCACAATCCGTTTCGTAGCCTTTGCAACATCAATGGCTTCTACAAGTTTCGATGGTTCATCTGTCATCAGAACAACATCCGCAGCTTCAATCGCGGCATCCGAGCCAAGACCTCCCATGGCAATGCCGACATCTGCACGGGCAAGAACAGGGGCATCGTTGATGCCATCGCCCACGAAGGCGAGTTTGCTGCCCTGCCGTTTCTGCTTATCCAGCATTTCCAGCTTTTCGACCTTCTGGTCGGGCAAGAGCTGTGCATAATACGCATCCAGACCAAGTTCGTCTGCCACCGACTTGCCGATTCGCTCATCATCGCCGGTAAGCATAACAGTTTTTTCCACGCCGATCTTTTTCAGCTCTGCGATTGCGCACTTGCTGTCCGGCTTCACTTCATCTGCGATCAGGATACAGCCTACATAGCTACCATCCGCTGCTACATAGAACTTTGTTCCGGCTGCATCGCAAGCGGCATAGGCAATCTTTTCAGATTCCATCAGCTTACTGTTGCCAGCCAGTACCTTCTTTCCCTGCACCATAACGCTGATGCCGTGTCCTGAGATTTCCTCAAAGCCAGAGAACTGCTTCTGGTCGATTGGCTTTCCATAAGTCGCAAGAATCGACTTTGCGATCGGGTGGTTGGAATAACTCTCTGCCTGTGCAGCATACTCCAATACCTGCTCTTTCTGGTATCCGGCTGCCGGAATGATATTTGCGACCTCAAAAACACCCTTTGTTAAGGTGCCGGTCTTATCAAAGACCACCACGCTCACTTTGTTCAGTGCTTCCAGATAGTTGCTGCCCTTTACCAGCACACCGCGCTTGGATGCGGCACCAATACCGCCGAAGAAGGTCAGGGGAATAGAAATGACCAATGCACACGGGCAGGAAACGATCAGGAACACAAAACCTCTGCGCAACCACTCAGACCAGCCGCCGCCAAGGACGAGCGGCGGAATGATCGCCAACACAGCCGCCATTCCAACAACGACCGGCGTATAGTATCGTGCAAAGGTCGTGATGAAGTTCTCGGTGGGAGCTTTTCTTGCAGAAGCATTCTCCACAAGGTCAGTGATCTTCGATACCGTGGATTCCCCGAAGCTCTTTGTGACTTTCAGCGTCAGCAAACCGCTCTGGTTGATGCAGCCGGACAGGGCTTCATCGCCTTTGCGGATGCTTCTCGGCACAGATTCGCCGGTCAGTGCCTTGGTGTCCAGCATGGATTCGCCATCCACAACGATGCCATCCAGCGGGATTTTTTCACCGGGTTTTACCACGATGATCTCGCCCACCGCAACGCTTTCCGGAGAAACGACCTGCAATACGCCATTCCGCTTAACGGTCGCCGAATCCGGACAGATGTCCATAAGGTCAGAGATGGACTTTCTGGAACGCTTTACCGCCAGCGACTGGAAGAACTCTCCGACCTGATAGAACAGCATAACTGCAACAGCTTCCGGGTATTCCCCGATGGCAAATGCGCCGATCGTGGAAACACTCATCAGGAAATGCTCGTCAAACACCTGTCCTCTGGTGATATTTTTCACTGCCTGCCATACGACATCCCAGCCAAGAATCACATACGCCACAATCAGAAACGCCAGTTCCGCCAGAGTCGGCAGCTTTGCGAATACGGTCAATGCCATACCGATTGCATAGACCACAGCACCCACGGCAAGCCGTATCGTGCGCTTCTTATCCTCATCGTTATAGACCGCCGCTTTTTCATCCTTTTTGACAGGTGCAGTCGCTTCCAGCTGCTTTTCCGACACTTCAACATCCGGCTCATGGCTGTGGACGATCGTGGTAACGGTATCCAGCAAGGAAGCAGCTACCGATGTTCCAGCCTGAACAGTCAGCGTCTGGTTCATCAGATTCACGGTCGAAGAAGTCACGCCATCCAGCTCACCGACTTCTTTCTCGATCTTTGCTGAGCAGTTCGGGCAGTCCAGACCTTTCAGGAGATAGACTTTCGTCACCGCAGGTTCGGTCTTTTCCGACACCTCAACATCCGGTTCATGGCTGTGAACGATCGTTTCGACCTGTTCCGCCAGTGTTGCATCCGCAGACTTTTCTGACTGAACGGTCAGTGTCTGCTGCATTAAATTCACAACCGAGGATTCCACTCCCGGCAATGCTCCGACCTCTTTTTCTATCTTGGCGGAACAATTCGGGCAATCCAGACCTTTCAGGATGAATACTCTTTTCATTTTGAACTCCACTACGTTTTCTTAATTGTTCAATCGCTCAACTTAAAAGACAAAAAGATAATCGCTTGCGCGATCATCCTCTTAAATGCTCAAATCCCTTGTCGATGATCTCCTTTACATGATCATCCGCCAGCGAATAATACACGATCTGGGCCTCTCTGCGGAATTTGACCAGTCCGGCAAGCCGGAGTGCTTTCAGCTGGTGAGAGATCGCCGATTTGGTGACGCCCAGCAGAACCGCAAGGTCGCATACACACATCTCGCTCTGTTCCAGAGCATGAAGGATCTGCACTCTTGTGCCATCTCCGAACAGCTTGAAAAGCGATGCAAGCTGGATGTAGTCGTCTTTCGGCTGCATTTTGCCTTTTACATCGTTCACGATGTCCTCATGGATCACATCGCAATTACAGGTGTATAAAGAATTTGACATCAGACGTTCTCCTTGTTTTGTAGTTGAACAACCGTTCAATCATATTATATCTGCTCTTCCTCCGTTGTCAAGAGGAAAAGTTAGCATCTGCTTCCTGCGATTTGTCGTCTAACAGACCTTGACAGCCTCCTTATTTCGCATACAATATAGTTGAGCGTTTACTCAACTGCCGTATTTTGCGCAGAAGATTTTTCATTTGAACAACCATGCAATAAATAAAAGAGGTCTGCCTGTGAAAGGAAAATTCATCACTCTGGTTCTGACATTGGGATTTCTTGCCGCGTTTGGCGTATTTATGCACTCGCCGCCCTCTATTCTGGATGGGCTGACCGGTGCGACCCCGAAAGCGAAACGTGCCGCACAGATGGCCGCACCGCTGGAGGGCAACTATCTGTTCTGCATCAACCCTGCGCTGGAACCGTTTTCCGATGCGGATTTCCGGAATGATCTGAAAGCATTTGTTTCCGGTGAGACAGAAGTCCTTTCCGATGCCGGACTGCCGCACATGACGCTTTCGGTCTGCGAAACAGACTATCCCTTGCTTTGCTATGCAACGGCTCTTTGTGAACGCCTGACTGCTGCCGGAGCAGATGTCACGTTGAAGCAGTACAGCGAAACCATGCTGCGTTCCCGTGCAATCAATGGGCGGTATCAACTGCTGCTGGTTTCGGAAAATACGCTTGATGCAACAGCATTGCCGGATGCAGACATCCTTCTGCTCTCCGCAGAAGAAATGGAGGACCCCTCATGCGAAAACTGAACACCATTCTCTCCGTTCTGCTACTTTTCATCTGTCTGCTTCATGGGCTGATGGGCAGTTTTATGTTGCTGGGCATCAGTTCCGGGGCAGGAAAGTTTCTGGCATGGATCGGCGTTGGCATTCTGGCGGCGCACACCGTCCTTGGGCTTTTGCTGACCGCACAGACATTCCGGGCTTCCCGGTCCGGCGGAAAACTCTACGGAAAGCAGAATGCTCTGTTCTGGGCAAGGCGCACCAGTGGGCTTGCTATTTTGCTCATGCTCTTTTTCCATATTGGCGTGTTCGGCAGAGTGCAGGACGGCGTATACATTCTGTTTCCGTTCACAACGGTCCGGCTGCTGACGCAGCTTTTACTGGTTGCTTCGGTATTTGTGCATCTTCTGCTCAATCTCCGACCCCTTCTGGTATCGCTGGGCATCGTCCGGGATAAGGAGCAGCGCGGCGACCTCTATCTGATTCTTTCTATACTGGTGCTGTTTGCTGCCGGTTCGATCATTCTATATTATATCGGGTGGAACAATGTATGAAACACACTTTGGTGATCGTGGGTGCAGGGCTGGCAGGGCTTTCCGCTGCTTTGACTGCTGTGAAAAACGGCTGGACGGTAAAGCTGGTGTCCTCCCTTGCCTCCGAGCGGGCGCAGTCTGTTATGGCAGAGGGCGGAATCAATGCAGCCTTGAATACCAAGGGAGAGGAGGATAGCCCGGAGCAGCATTATACAGATACCCTGACCGCTGCCTGCGGACTTGCTGACCCGAATGCAGTCTGGGGGATGACGCAGGCTGCGTCCGAACTGGTGCGCAGCCTGCACCATCTGGGAGTACAATTCAACGTGACAGATGACGATGAACTCGACCTGCGGAATTTTGGCGGACAGAAGAAAAAGCGGACGGCCTTTGCACAAAGCGATACGGGAAAGCAGCTAATGACCGCTCTGATTGATGCTGTGCGCCGGGAAGAAAGCGCAGGAACGGTCGAACGCTTTCCACACCATAAGTTCCGCACCCTGCTGCTTTCCGGGAACATCTGCGGTGGCTGCACAGTGCAGGACACCTATACTGGCGAACTGCTGCGGTTTGTATGCGATGCCGTCCTGATTGCCACAGGCGGGCTGCATGGCTTATTCGGTGATACGACCGGCTCTCTTGCCAATACCGGAGAAGTCACCGCAGAACTGTTCCGTCTGGGCGTTCCGATGGCAAATCTTGAAATGATCCAGTACCACCCTACCACGGTCGAACTGGGCGAAAAACGGATGCTTCTGAGTGAGGCCGCCCGTGGTGAGGGCGGGCGGCTGTTTGCATTACGGAACGGGAAGCTGTGGTATTTCATGGAAGAAAAATATCCGGAACTCGGCAACCTGATGCCGCGTGACATCACCGCGCGGGAAGTCTGGACGGTCAGCCGTGACTATGAGGTGTTCCTTGATATGACAGAGCTTCCTAAAGAAGTCATGGAGCATAAACTTGCCGGACTGGTGGATGATTGTCAGACCTATCTGCACAAAGATATTCGCAAAGAACCCATTCCGATTTTGCCGGGTATCCACTACTTTATGGGAGGCATTCAGGTGGACGAGCGGCACCGCACTTCGATGCGGAATCTGTACGCTGCCGGTGAATGCTGCGCTCAGTACCATGGCGCAAACCGTCTGGGTGGAAATTCTCTTCTGGGTGTGATCTATGGAGGACAGATTGCTGCGGAAACTGCCTGCCGGGAAACAGCCAGTTCCCCCAATATGCCCTGTGCCGAAGAATCCCTTCTGCCCGAACTTTCCCCGGACGCTCAAATGCAGATGAATCGTATCCTGCTGAACGCACTCGGTGTCGTGCGGGATGCACAGACATTGGAAGCGGGCATTCAGGAAATCCGCAAACTGTCTGGCACCCTTCCGCTTCTGGGCTGTGCCATGCTGGAAAGTGCCCTCGCCCGAAAAGAAAGCCGGGGTGCGCACTGGCGGGCAGATTATCCCCAACGCAACGATGCCGTTTACTGCAAAACCACCGTGGCACACTGGAACGGGCAGCATATCGCCATCAGCTTTGAATCCATCCCCGAAAGGCGGCATGATTTATGAACTACACCATCCGAATCAAACGGCAGGAAAACCCGCAGGCTTCACCCTGCTGGCAGGAGTTTTCCTTTGAGGGAAGTGCGGACACCTCGATTGCTTCGGTGTTGAACGAGCTGAATCACCGCAGCCCTCTGTGCGAAAAGAGCGGAACGGTCGTTTCCCCCATTGCGTGGGAATGCGGCTGCATGATACGCAAGTGCGGTGCCTGTGCCATGCGGATCAATGGTCTGCCTCGTCTTGCCTGTTCCGTTTTTCTGCGGGACTGTAAGGGAAGCGTTGTTACTCTGGAGCCTTTGAGCAAATTCCCACTGGTGAAAGATCTGGTCGTAGACCGTTCCGTGATCTTTGAAGCACTGAAGCGGACAAAGCTGTGGCTGGAAGGAGATGCGTTCCAGACCAGCTATACGCACAGCCAGCGGTATCGATCTGCTAAGTGTCTGCTCTGTGGCTGCTGCTTGGAGGTCTGCCCGAACTTTGACCCGAACAGTGAATTTGCTGGAGCTGTTCTGCCCGTCAACGCTTACCGTATTCTGAACGAAGAACAGGATATTGCCCATCAGACAGAACTCGCAAATGCGTATCGTCAGCTTTATTTTGAAGGTTGCGGAAAATCTCTTGCGTGCCAGGACATCTGCCCAGCCGGAATCCCGGTCGAAGAACTGATGTCACGTTCCAATGCCGCAGCGGTCTGGAAGCGATAAAGTGTAAAAGGGTATGCGGTTTATAGCCGCATACCCTTTTATGCTTAATCTTCTAATCCGTGACTTCCCGCCACATTCTTCAGATACTCCTCTGGTTCGCCGTTCAGAATCAAGTCTGCATAGCCAAGCGGGTCATTGTAGATGAGATAATCCAGTTCTGACCTCTGCGCCATGGTCACGTCCAGTGCATCCTCGACCCCGGTGCAGTCGATGGAAATTTTTCTTCCATCCCGGAGCAGCA
>OHVX01000387.1_pt1 | contig 12694 bp, 15 predicted proteins | sample 1579581 | NCBI WGS metagenome assembly OHVX01 (sample SAMEA3882536, study PRJEB24775) | human gut metagenome | biome: human-associated habitat; feature: intestine environment; material: feces | place: Netherlands | collected 2009/2010
GATGGCGGCGCGGGTCTTCTCCTGAATGTCCCCTTCCAGCCGGAGCATCTCCACCTCCCGGCGCAGAAGCTGGACAGCAGTTTCCAGACGGCGGACGCTGTTCAGCTGGCAGAGCATTTTCGCCTTGTCCGTGAAGTCAATGCCGGAATTCTGGGCGATAGAGTCGGCAATAAAGCCGCTGCTCTCGCTGGCCAGCATCCGCAGCTGAACGGTCTGGGCAGGATGCTCGCACAGCTCCAGATACACGCCATACAGGGAATTGGACTCCCGGCGCAGCGCGCGGGCGCGATTCCACAATGCCGGAAAGGTACGGCTCGCTCTGAGACAGCTCGGTGATCTTGCCCCGGCTGATGCCGGTGACCAGAATCCGCAGATTCTCTCCCTGGGTTTTCAGCACCTGCTTGACTTTGGCGATACAGCCGACGCCATACAGTTCTTTCAGCGTCGGGTCGTCCACCAGCAAATCCTTCTGGGGAATCAGCAGCAGGTTTTGATCGGCCTGCATGGCCGCTTCCAGCGCCTTGATGGACTTGCTGCGGCCAACTTCAAAATGAACGGTCTGTTCGGGGAAAACGCACAGTCCCCGCAAAGCAAGGATGGGCATTTTCCCTGCAAAAATGGTTTCAGTCAAAGTTCTTCCCTCCTTTTTGAAAAAAGGGGGTAGAAAAACTACCCCCTTGGAAGAATAGAGATATTATTTGCGCCCGGAGATTTTTTCTCTGGGATGGGCGGTGTCCCTCACGATGCCAGGGTCGGCGCCCTCGACGGCTTCGGGGGTGATGATGACCTTCTGGATGGACAGATCGGAGGGGATCAGGAACATGATCTTCGTCATGATCTCCTCCATGATCGCGCGCAGACCGCGCGCGCCGATCTGGCGCTCGATGGCCTTTTCCGCGATGGCCTCCAGCGCGCCCTTTTCGAAGCTCAGCTCGACCTGATCATAGGACAGCAGCTTGTGGTACTGCTTGCAGAGCGCGTTTTTCGGCTCCGTCAGGATGCGCACCAGATCGTCCTTGTCAAGCCCGCGCAGGGACGTGATGACCGGCAGGCGGCCCACAAGTTCCGGAATAATGCCGAACTTCAGCAGATCATGCGGCTGCACGAGCTGGAAGAGCTTTCCGACGTTGTGGTCGCCCTTGCTCTTGACCGTGGAATTGAAGCCCACGGCGGAGGTATCGGTGCGCTGCTCGATGATCTTGTCAAGCCCGTCGAACGCGCCGCCGCAGATGAAGAGGATGTTGGTCGTGTCGACCTGAATGAACTCCTGCTGCGGGTGCTTGCGTCCGCCCTGCGGGGGGACATTTGCGACCGTGCCCTCGACGATCTTCAAAAGCGCCTGCTGGACGCCCTCACCGGAGACATCGCGGGTGATGGAGGTGTTCTCCGACTTACGGGCGATCTTGTCGATCTCGTCGATATAGATGATGCCGCGCTCGGCCAGCTCTACGTCGAAATCCGCCGCCTGCAAAAGGCGCAGCAGTATATTCTCTACGTCGTCACCCACATAGCCGGCCTCGGTCAGCGTGGTGGCATCGGCAATGGCAAAGGGGACCTTCAACACCCGCGCCAGCGTCTGGGCAAACAGCGTCTTGCCGGAGCCGGTAGGACCGATCATCAGGATATTGCTTTTCTGCAGCTCCACGTCCTCGTCGCCGCCGAAATAAATGCGCTTGTAGTGGTTGTACACCGACACGGACAGCGCCACCTTGGCTGCCTCCTGCCCGATAACGTACTGGTCCAGCACGTCGTGTATCTCCTTGGGCGTAGGCAGCTCGTCCATGCTGTCTATACCGTCGGCGGCCGTGGTGTAGCCGTCGTTCAGGATATCCATGCACAGCTGGACGCACTCGTCGCAAATTCGGACACCGGGACCCTGAATCATGCGATGGACCTGACTCTCCGGTTTGCCGCAGAACGAGCAGCGCAGGGCCTTCTTATCTTCTGCCATTCGTTTTTACCTCTTATATATGACCTTATCCACCAGACCGTATTCCCGGGCCTCCTCCGCGATCATCCAGTTATCGCGCTCGGAATCCGTCTTGATCTGCTCCGGCGTCTTGCCGGTATTCTCCGCCATGATCTTGTTCAGGCGCTGCTTGATCTTCAGGAAATGCTCCACATCGATCTCCATATCCGTGACCTTGCCCTGGGTACCGGCGGAGGGCTGGTGGATCATGATCTCCGCGTTGGGCAGCGCGATGCGCTTTCCCTTGGCACCGCTGGACAGCAGGAACGCACCCATGCTGGCGGCCATGCCGATGCAGATGGTGGACACGTCGCACTTAATGTACTGCATGGTGTCATAAATGGCCATACCGGCGGTCACGCTGCCGCCGGGGCTGTTGATATACATCTGAATATCCTTGTCGGGGTCCTGCGCCTCGAGATAGAGAAGCTGTGCCACGACGAGGCTGGCGGTGGTATCATTCACCTCTTCGCCCAGGAATACGATACGGTCGTTGAGCAAGCGGGAGAAAATGTCATAGGAACGCTCACCGCGGTTGGTCTGCTCCACAACGTAAGGGACTAAGCTCATAAAAAATACCTCCTGTATGATAGATGCCTGATTATACCCACCCGACTGTGTTTTTCATAAGAGCCCGCGGCGGCGGGGGAAATGTTTTCACCCCGCCGCGCCGGCTTTTCTCTCTTGTATACAGCGAATTACTCCGCGTCCTTCTTGGCGGTCTTCTTAGCCGCAGGCTTCTTGGCGGGGGCCTTCTCGGCCTTCTCCTCACCCTCGGCCTTCTTCGTCGTCTTCTTGGCGGCAGGCTTCTTGGCGGGCTTCTCCACGATCTCGCCCTCGGCCTCCAGCTCGGCCTTCTCCTCAGCGGGGGCCACAGCCTTGGCGCTGTCCGCCACGACCTTGATGACCTTCTCACGGATGACCTGCTCCTTCACTTCCTCGGGGCGCAGATACTTCTTCACGGTATCCAGATCCATACCGTATTTGTCGGCCACGTTCTTCATCTCAGCCTCCACCTCGTCGTCGGTGGCATCCAACTTCTCGGCATCGATGATCGCCTTGACGGCCAGATCCATCTTCACCTGCTGCTCGGCAGGGCCGTAGGCCTGCTTGGTAAAGTCGGCCTCGGTGGTATTGGTCATCTTCAGATACTGGTCGAAGGGGATGCCCTGAGAGGCCAGCTGCTGCTTGAAGCCCTCGGTCATCTGGGCGGCCTGCAGCTTCACCATCTCGGTGGGGATCTCGGCCTCGACGCTCTCGGCCACCTTGGCCATCAGCACGTCCTCAAAGGCGCGCTGGGCAGCCTCGGTGCGCTCGACGGTCATCTTCTTTTTAATATCGGCCTTCAGGTCCTTCAGCGTGTCAAACTCGGACACATCCTTGGCAAACTCGTCGTCAATGGCGGGGACCTCCTTGACCTTGACCTCGTTGATCTTCACATGGAAGATCACGGGCTTGCCGGCCAGCTCAGGGGTGTAGTTCTCGGGGAAGGTGATGTCGATATCCTTCTCCTCGCCGGCCTTCATGCCGATCAGCTGGTCCTCGAAACCGGGGACAAAGCTGCCGGAGCCGATCTCCAGATCAAAGTTCTCACCCTTGCCGCCGTCGAACGCCTTGCCGTTGTCAAAGCCCTCAAAATCGATATCCGCGGTGTCGCCCTTCTTCACAGCGCGGTCCACGGAGACCAGACGGCTGTTGCGGTCCGCCATCTCCTTCAGGCGAGCGTTCACATCGGCAGCGGCCACCTTGACCTCCGCCTTAGGCGCCTCCAGGCCCTTGTACTGGCCCAGCTTCACCTCGGGATACACGGCCACAGTGCACTTGAATACCACACCGTCCTTGGTGCAGCTCTCCAGCTCCACCTCGGGATAGCCGACGACGTTCAGTTCCTGCTCCTTCACGGCGGCCTCATAGGCGTCGGGGAGAATGATATTCACGGCTTCCTCATAAAAGACCTCGACGCCGTACATCTTCTCGATGATCTTACGGGGGGCCTTACCCACGCGGAAGCCGGGTACGTTGATCTTACCGCGCATCTTCAGATACGCTTTGTTGACGGCGGCCTCGAATTCCTCGGCGCTCGTCTCGATGGTCAGTGCGACCCTGCTCTTTTCCAGTTTCTCGCAGCTTTTCACAGTCATTTGTTATTTCCTCCGTTCCGCATGGACAGGTTGTCGTGCCGATGTCCATACAATATAGTATCATAGCAGAAAGCTACGAAAATTTCCACTATTTTTTTTAGTTTTTTCCCTGTTTTTTCAGATTTCTGTATGCCGCAGGAATTAGTGATCAATCGCAAATCTTGACAGGGGTAAAATCCAGGTAGTCAGCGGCCACCAGATGGAATTCCGTGTTGTAATGGAGGCCCTCCAGCGCACGCTTCTGGGCGGCGCCGTGGAGGTGGCCGAAATAGCACTCCTTAACGCCGTAGCGCTGCAGCAGGCGCAGTATCTCCGGACATTCATAGCCCTGATACAAAGGCGGGTAATGCAGAAAACATATCTTTTCACAACTTTCTCCCGCCATTTTCAGGGATGTTTCCAGCCTTCCGACCTCCCGCGCCAACATTTTTTCGTTGTGTGTGCCCTGGTTGTCCAGCTCGTAAAACCAGCCGCGGGTGCCGCATAGCGATATATCGTTATAATGCAGGCAGTTGTTGTGCAGTATCTCCAGGGAATACAGGCCGTACTCGTCAAAAAAGCGCTGCATTTTGGCGGCGGTGTTCCACCAGTAATCGTGGTTGCCCTTCATTAAAATCTTCCGGCCCGGGAGGTTGTGAATAAACGTTAAATCGTTCAGTGACTCCTCCAGGCTCATACCCCAGCTGAGATCGCCGCAGAGCACGGTGGTGTCATTTTCCGTCACCGCCGAGAAACCTCGTTGTATCTTCTCCACATAATTCTGCCAGCGGTCGCCGAAGATATCCATAGGCTTGTCGCTGCCCAGGGACAGGTGCAGATCGCCGATGGTATAGAGTGCCACAGGTCCCCTCCTCTCTTTATTTTCAGTATATGTAATGCGATATCACTTCACAATATTCTTCGCCAGTTGTTCCAGAAAATATCCTCCAGCAGCGACTGGGGATACCCCCTCTCCTCCAACGCCTGATAGAACTTAGCCACGTCCTGCACGCCGGTCATACCAGCAGCCAGGGCCTCGCAGCCATCCAGGTCGCCGCCGATGGCAACTGTCGACTCGCCGCTAAGTGAGAGAAAATGCTCGATGTGGGCAATGAGATCGTCCATGTGGCCGCCGCCTACGAAATCGAGGTAGAGATTGATGCCGACCACGCCGCCGGTATCGCGGACGGCGCGGAACATATCATCGGTAAGATTTCGTCTGTGCGGGCACAGGCCGGGGGTGCGGGCGTTGGAATGAGAGGCCACGACGGGGCCTTTCGCCGCCTGTATCACGTCCCAGAAACCGGCATCAGATATGTGAGAAACATCTGCAAATATTCCGTATTCATACATTTTTGCAACGAATTCACGACCATAAACAGACAATCCGCGGTCAGGCTCATCGGCGCAGGAGCCTGAGAGGACATTGGCGTTGTTCCAGACCGGATTGATCAGTCGGACGCCCCAGGAGGCCACGGTTTCCAGGTGATCCAGGGCACAGTCCAGCAGGTCGGCCCCCTCGACGCTCAAGAGCGCGGCGGTCCGGTGTTGGGCAGCTGCAGCGTCCACCTCCGCGCCGGTTTTACAGCGTGAGACCAGGTCGGAATTTTCCTGTATTTGGGAAAGGAACCAATCGTGCATTTCACGAAGTTTCGTCCATGCGGTATTTGGGGGCAGCGCGCGTACATCGTCGTACAGGGCAAAAAACTGAGCGCGTTTCCGGTAGTGTTGACCACGGAGCAGGTCCACGTGGCCCCTGTTTTCCCGCAGTGCGGCGCAGGCGGAAAAGTAGGCGCGGCACTCGTCCTCTGTAGCGCCGTAGTCCGGCACCGCCTCTCTTTTCATGCAGCGCCATATCGTATCACAATGTCCGTCAAAATACGGTATATTCTGTATTTCTGTCACAAAAATATTCCTTTCTTACAGCAGCGAAGGTAGGCTGTACCCCCTGTTTTTTTCGGTTTTCTTTCCAATTTCTGTCACTGAAAGGCATCCTCTACATACACGATACGGACGCTTTTTTCATCCCCGGGCGCGGCGGCGTAGACCTCGGCCACGTCAAAGCGGGCGGGGCAGTCAAGGCCGTTGTCGCAGAGGTAAAAGAGCGCGGTTTTTCGGATACGGGCCTGTTTGCCGGCGGTGACGTATTCCCGGGGCAGACCCATCTGCGTATTGGTGCGGGTCTTGACCTCCACGAAGCAGAGGACGCTCTTATCCCAGGCGATCAGGTCGATCTCGCCGAAGCGGCAGCGGTAGCTGTGTGCCGCCAGCTTATACCCTTTTTCCCGGAGATAGTCGGCCACCAGAGCCTCGCCCCAAACACCTTCTGAACGGCTCATCGTTACCCCCCCCTTTTCGACGCGGTCTGCACAGGAAAAATCCCGCTATTTTCTGTGCAGATACCTGTATTTTGTTTAAACGTTTCTGATACCTTGTCTCTACTTATTTTATACCTGATCTGTATCTGCTCGGTATCCGGGCTGTACCTTATGTGAATATTCTGTAGATGCTCTGTGCCATGCCGTGAAAAACGCTTTATGTCCGCCCACCGGCGGACCATTTTTTCAGGAAGGACATACGATGTTCCGCGCATGGGCCGAACTTATCCAGCATTTCGTAATGCAGCTTTGTACCGTAGCCCTTGTGCCTTGCAAACTGATACTCCGGGTACTGCTTATCCAGCACGTCGATGACATAGCGGTCACGGCTGACCTTGGCCAGGATGGAGGCGGCGGCGATGGGGGCGGCGTGCGCGTCACCGCCCACGATACAGCGGTGGGGCGTGGTGACGGCAGCGAACCTACCGTGGTCACGGTTGCCGTCGATGAGGGCGAAGTCCGGCCGTGGTGCCAGACCATCGATGGCCAGCTGCATGGCCTTCATGCGGGCGGAGAGGATATCCGTCTCGTCGATCTCCCCAGCGGAGACGGAGGCCACGGACCAGGTCAGGGCCTGCTGCTGTATCCGCAGGAAAAGGGCCTCCCGCTTCTTTTCCGTCAGCTTTTTGGAGTCATTCAGGCCGGGAAGCTCGAACTTCTCCGGGAGAATAACGGCGGCGGCGTAAACAGGTCCCATCAGCGGACCGGCACCGGCCTCATCCACCCCACAGACAAGGGCATAGCCAGCGTCATGGGCCTGCTGTTCGTAGCTCAGATCTTCCATATCAGCAATACTCCACTATTATCTTCCTGCACGCGCGGCAGACGGAGGCGGAGAGCTCCGTTTCGCTGAAGGCAAACCCCGTCGAATAGTGCCAGCCGTCCAGCACGATGCCGTTCTGACCGGTGATGTATTTCTTCGTCAGGATCAGGGCATCGGCATCGCCGTCCGGCGGCAGAAAGTACAGACCGCGGCTGCCGCAGGCCAGGAGCTTACCCTGCTCCATCTCTTTTCCGCAAATGGGACAATTCATGGCGTTACCTCCTCCGTGGGTGCAGTCTCCAAGGTGAAGCGGCCCAGCTTGCCGGCGCGGAACTCGTCCAGCAGGATGCGGGCCATGCGCTCGGTGTCCACCTGGGCGCCGCGCATGAGAAACCCGCGCTTACGCCCGGCCTTCTCCAGCAGCTCGTAGCCGGTGTCGCCGGGCTCCACCTCTATTTTATAGCGTTCGGTGAGGGTATCGGCGTAGTGGGCGGCCAAATAGTCCATGAGGTAGCAGGCCAGTTCCTCGATATCCAGCACATCGTCCTTCACCGCTCCTGTAAAGGCTAAACGCTTGCCAACCTCCGGGTCGTCGAACTTCGGCCAGAGGATGCCGGGGGTGTCCAGCAGTTCCAGCGTGGGGTCCACGGGCACCCACTGCTTGGAACGGGTGACGCCGGGACGGTCCTCGGCCCGGGCGGTCTTGCGGTGGGCCACCTTATTGATAAAGGTGGACTTGCCCACATTGGGGACACCCAGAACCATGACACGGACCACCTTGCCCACCTGGCCTCTGGCCGCGGCGGCGGCCAGCTTATCCCGCAGCAGCTCGCGGACGGCGGCGGAAAATTTCTCGGTGCCTACGCCGTTTTTGGCGTTGGCCTCCAGCACGGCATAGCCCTGGGCGCGGAAATATTGGGTCCAGCGGCGGGTCTCGGCCGGGTCGGCCTGGTCGGCACGGTTGAGGACGATGAGCTGGGGCTTGCCGGCGGTCAGCTCGTCCACGTCCGGGTTGCGGGAGGACATCGGGATGCGGGCGTCCACGATCTCGCAGACGGCATCCATATTCTTGATCTCGGCGGAGATCATGCGCTTGGTCTTAGTCATGTGGCCGGGGAACCAGCTCAGATTGTCGATCTGCATGGGACACCTCCTGAAAAATCTTACAAAACCAGTCGGATATTCCGCCACCTCATCCGCCCCGTCGCGGGGCACCTTCCCCTCAAGGGGAAGGCAATTTGGTACCTGCGGCGGCGATGGTACCAACCTCTCAAGGAGAAGGCCGGCGGCTAACGCCGCACACCTCATCCGGCGCTGCGCGCCACCTTCCCCTCAAGGGGAAGGCATTTTGGTGCGGCGGTCATCTATATGGCGCAGAATATCCGCGCAAACCTCATCGTAGCGGCAGGTCACATCCGTATTCGCATAGCGCAGCACACGCAGACCTAATGCCGACAATGCTTCATCACGTGCCCTGTCCGCCTCTATGCCCGCGGTGTCGTAGTGCTGCGAGCCATCCAGCTCGATAACCAGCCGCGCTGCCGCACAGTAAAAATCCACGATGTACTGCCCTATCACTTTTTGACGGTTCACCGTAATGGGAAGGCCGCGCAGAAAGCCATACCAAAGGAGCCTCTCCTCCCGCGTCATCTCTCTGCGAAGTACCTGCGCGTTTGGCGTAAGATGTCTGTTATTTCGTGTGCTCATCGTCTCACCCCTTGCAGTATAGCACAGGGTGGAGAAAAAGAAAAGCACCCACTTTTGGTGGATGCTCTCTTTTGGATCGATGCTTACAGCTTCTCGCGGACCTTGGCTGCCTTGCCGACGCGGTCGCGCAGGTAGTACAGCTTGGCGCGGCGGACATAGCCGTGGCGCACGGTCTCGATCTTCTCGATAGAGGGAGAGTGGACAGGGAAAACCTTTTCCACGCCGACGCCGTAGGACAGGCGGCGGACGGTGATGGTCTCTTCGATGCCGCCGTGCTTCTTGGCGATGACGGTGCCCTCGAAGACCTGAACACGCTCACGGGCGCCTTCCTTGACCTTCACGTGGACGCGAACGGTGTCGCCCACCAGGATCTGGGGGACTTCCTTCAGCTGCTTCTCGTTCAGTGCTTTGATGAGATCCATGGATATTTCCTCCTAAATTATAGGTGTTCATGCCGCCATTTGACGATATCCGCGCACATTCGGGATATCGGCGACAGAGGACCGCCCTTTTCACGCCATGATAGAATAGCATAGATGGCAGAGAAATGCAAGGGTTTTTTACTATATCAGCGAAAAATGTTGCCGGAGGCGTCCAGCAGCTCGCGGCGGCGGATACGGGTGAAGTCCGGGGTCAGCGCCGGCAGGTGGGCCGCGATGGCCTTCTCCAGCAGCTGAGGGTTCAGGCCGGGGTTCTGGGCCTGGACCACCACGGTGCCGGTAACGGCATGAGCGCCGGACAGGAAGTGCACTTCCTGTATCATGGGAGCGATATCGACGTCGGCCAGGTCCTTGCGCTTGGTGCGCTTCTGGATGACCAGCGCCGGGCGGGTGAACAGGGCCGTCAGGGCCTCGGCAGCGCCGGCGGGGACGCCGTTGTCGTACTCGAAGGTGACGTCCGCCCGGAGATACGCCAGGTCGCGGACGGGGCGGGACGCCGGATAGCAGTCCAGCACGCGGAGACCGGAGGGCATACCGGTGTTGAGCTTTTCGGCGATACCGCGGCCGTCGGTGTCCTGGGTGACCTCAAAGTCCAGCAGCTCGCAGTCGCTGGACTGGCCCACGGGCAGGGGCAGGACGATGGAGATGATGGGATGGGGGTGGTAGCCCTGGGAGTGCTTGATGTCCAGCTCGGTACGGAGGAAGGCGCGCTGGAAGGTGCGGAGCAGGTCCAGGTGGGAAATGTAGGAGGCCTGGGCCTCCTTGATGAACAGGAGACGGAGCTTAGACATCGCACTTCCCTCCTACTAATTTGTTGGCACCGCAGCCGTTGCAGCGGGTGCGGCAGTCGGGGGTGGTCAGGGACGCATAGGCCTGATGGCGCTCACGCTTCAGATAGTCCTGCGTTACGCCGGAGGAGATCATGCTCCAGGGGAGCAGCTCGTCCTCGCTGCGGGTGCGGTTGGCGTAGAAATGGGGGTCAAGGCCGCACGCGTCGAAGGCCTCCAGCCAGCGATCCAGGGAGAAATACTCCTCCCAGGCGTCCAGGTGAGCGCCCTTGCGCCAGGCGGTCTCCAGAACGCGGCCCAAGCGGCGGTCGCCCCGGGCCAGGACGGCCTCCAGGAAGCTGGTGTCGGAGTCGTGCCAGTTGTAGGTGACAGTCTTGGTCTTGATGGCGTCGCGGAGCAGGGCCACACGGCGCTCGTACTCGGCCTTGGAGATCTGCGGCTCCCACTGGAAGGCGGTATGGGGCTTGGGCACGAACCAGCTGGTGGAGACGGTGATGCGGACGCCCCGCTGCTTGTTCTGGGCGCTCTCGCGCCAGGCGTGCATGACACGGGCGGCCACGTCGGCGATGCCCAGGACGTCCTCATCCGTCTCGGTAGGCAGGCCCAGCATGAAGTAGAGCTTCACGGCGCTGTAGCCGCCGGCAAAGGCCGTGCGGCAGCTTTGCAGCAGGTCCTCCAGTGTGACATTCTTGTTGATGACATCCCGCAGGCGCTGGGTGCCGGCCTCCGGCGCGAAGGTCAGGCCGGTCTTGCGGCCCTTGGCCAGCCGCTGCATCAGGTCCATGGAGAAGTTGTCGGCGCGGAGGCTGGGCAGGGACAGGCTGACATGGCGGGCATCGCAGAAGGGCTCCAGCTCGTCGCACAGGTCAGTCAGCGGCGGGTAGTCGCTGGTGGACAGGCTGGAGAGCGTGACCTCCTGATAGCCGGTGTCGTCGCAGGAACGGACGCAGTAGTCGGCGCAGAGGTCACGGCTGCGATTACGGACCGGGCGGTAGACATAGCCCGCCTGACAGAAGCGGCAGCCGCGGATGCAGCCCCGGAACAGCTCCAGGGTGACACGGTCCTGGACGATCTCGGTGGAGGGAACGATGGTATTTACCGGGAAATAGGACTTGTCCATGTCGTGGACGATGCGTTTGGTGACAACAGCGGGCGCACCGTCACGGGGCGTGATGGACGCCACGGTGCCGTCGTCGTGATAGGTCACATCGTAAAGGGACGGGACATAGATACCGTCCAGTCGGGCAGCGGCGCGGAGAAAATCGGCCTTGCTCCAGCCCTCGCGGCGGGCGCGGCGGTGGAGCTCCACCAGCTCCACGGTGACGTCCTCGCCCTCGCCCAGGCTGACCAGATCGATGAAGTCGGCCAGGGGCTCGGCGTTGTACATGGCGGTGCCGCCGGCGATGACCAGCGGGGTCAGGCCGGTGCGGTCCGCGGCGTGGAGAGGGATGTGGGCCAGGTCCAGCATATTGAGGATGGCGGGAAAGGCCATCTCGTAGCCAACGGAGAAGGCCACGATGTCATAGTCGGTGATGGGGTCGCCGGATTCCAGGGCAAAAAGGGGCATATCCGCCTGACGCAGCTCGGCCTCCATGTCGCCCCAGGGAGCGAACACGCGCTCGCACCAGACGCCGGGGATATTGTTCATTACGCCGTAGAGGATACGCATACCCAGGTTGGACATACCGATCTCGTAGGTATCCGGGAAGCAGAAGGCGATGCGGGTGTCTACCGCCGCCTTGTCCTTGAGGATGGCGTTGTATTCGCCGCCCACGTAGCGGGCGGGCTTTTGCACCCGGGGCAGGATGCGTTCCAGTCGTTTATCCATGGTGTAGTCCTCTCCCCTCCCCTGCCCGACGGAGCGTGGGCGGGGGAGCTATTTCTTGTAACAGTTTATTTTATCCGGTTTTGCGCCGTTTGGCAAGACCCCTTTTACGGCCAGCCAAAGGACGCCGGGCAGCAGGAACAGCCCCGCGCCGGTGGTCAGCGTCAGGTATAGGCACAGGACCAGCAGGGCGGCGGAGACAACGGCGCCCACCGCATAGGCCACGCGGTCGGCGGTGTAGGGCTCGGTGCAGAGCGCCGTCAGCAGCCAGAGGAGGCGGCCGCCGTCCATCGGCCGGACCGGCAGCAAATTCAGCGCGCCCAGGATCAGGTGGGCGCCGGCGAAGGGGGCCAGGGGCGGCCAGCCGGTCAGGGACAGCAGTGCCCAGAGCAGGAGGTTGCAGCCGGGGCCGGCGGCCACGGCCAGCAGCGACGCCTGCGCCCATGGCCACGCATCGACCACGGCGAAGACGCAGTAGAGCATCGAAGCCCACCAGCTCGCCGCCGTAGGACAGGCGGTGGAGGTCCGGCACGTACAGCTCCGCGCCGGTGGCGGAGAGTGTCAGGCGGCGGGGCGGCGCGTGGAGCGCATGGAGGGTCAGGACGTGGGCCAGCTCGTGGCACAGGGCGGCGGATAGGAGCGCGGCAGGCAGGGTCAACCCTCGGGAGAGCAGCAGAAACGCCGCCAGCAGCACCAGCGCAGAG
>OHVX01000390.1_pt1 | contig 12644 bp, 10 predicted proteins | sample 1579581 | NCBI WGS metagenome assembly OHVX01 (sample SAMEA3882536, study PRJEB24775) | human gut metagenome | biome: human-associated habitat; feature: intestine environment; material: feces | place: Netherlands | collected 2009/2010
GCAGGAAAGAAAAAAATGTGTTATGATATTGACTAAAAGTTCCGGATAGTGACTGTGCCAGGAGGCAGTTTGGGCTGCTTTTTAGGAAGAGAACCGGAACCAGATGACCCAAAATGTTTTTTAGAAGGGGAATGAAATGGCAGAATATAAACTGATTACAACAGAAGGAAGAGCGAAAAGAGGAGAGTTTAAGACGGTCCACGGAACGATCCAGACTCCTGTTTTCATGAATGTAGGAACAATTGCAGCAATTAAGGGTGCGGTTTCCACTGTGGATCTTCATGAGATCGGTACGCAGGTACAGTTATCCAATACCTATCATCTTCATGTGCGTCCTGGTGACAAGGTGGTGAAGCAGCTTGGAGGTCTTCATGAATTTATGAACTGGGACAGGCCGATCCTTACAGATTCCGGCGGATTCCAGGTGTTTTCTCTGGCAAAGCTGCGTAAGATCAAGGAAGAGGGTGTGTATTTTAACTCTCATATCGATGGTCATAAGATCTTTATGGGACCGGAGCAGAGTATGCAGATCCAGTCCAATCTGGCTTCTACCATTGCAATGGCCTTTGATGAGTGCCCAAGCAGTGTGGCAGACAGGGATTATGTACAGAGATCTGTAGCGCGTACAACACGCTGGCTTAAGAGATGTAAGGATGAGATGGCACGTCTGAACAGCCTTCCGGATACCATCAACAAGGATCAGCTTCTTTTTGGTATCAACCAGGGTGCTGTTTATGAGGACATCCGTATTGAGCATGCACAGGCGATCGCAGAGATGGATCTGGATGGTTATGCGGTTGGTGGCCTGGCAGTTGGTGAGAGCCATGAGGAGATGTACCGGATCCTGGATGAGGTAGTTCCGCATCTGCCGCAGAACAAGCCGACGTATCTGATGGGGGTTGGTACTCCGGCAAACATTCTGGAGGGTGTTGAGCGAGGTATTGATTTCTTTGACTGTGTATATCCGAGCCGCAACGGTCGTCATGGCCATGTGTATACCAACCATGGCAAGATGAATCTTTTTAATGCGAAATATGAACTGGATTCCAAACCGATCGATGAGGAATGCCAGTGTCCGACCTGCCGTCATTACAGCAGGGCATATATCCGTCATCTTCTGAAAGCAAAGGAAATGCTGGGAATGCGTCTCTGTGTACTTCACAATCTGTATTTCTATAATCATATGATGGAAGAGATCCGAGATGCTCTTGATGCAGGAAACTTCGCAGAATATAAGAAAATGCGGCTGGAAGGCTTTGAAGAGGGCAAAATAAACTCGAAAAGATAATCTGTATATAAAATAATTATTAAATATGCCAAAAACTCTTGAAGTAAAGCGGTTTTTTGTGTATGATGTGTAGTGACGCTTTAATCAGATTGTTATGCATGAAAACAAGATTTCATACAGAAGGTAACGGAGATTATAAGTGGATCGCAAAGCAGCTCTTCAGTATGAGCAGCCGTCAGGACGGTCTGTGAATACATGATGGACTGCAAATATGCAGAATAACAGGAAAAGTTACAGGAGGAATCAAAATGGACGCATCAAGCGGAATGGGTATGGTTGGCGCTATTGTCTGGATGGTAGTACTGTTCGGAATTATGTACTTCTTAATGCTTCGCCCTCAGAAAAAAGAGCAGAAGAGACTTCAGGCAATGTTAAATGACATGGAGGTTGGCGACAGCATTGTTACTACCGGCGGCTTTTATGGAGTTGTCATTGATATGACAGAAGAAGACGTGATCGTAGAATTCGGTAACAACAAAAACTGCCGTATTCCAATGAGAAAACAGGCAATCGCTGAAGTTGAGAAAGCCGGAAGCGCTGCAGAATAATGAAAGTGAAATGATAAAAAGCAGAACACATAGTCAGTGATGACTGTGGTTCTGCTTTTTTGATTGGCACTTTTGCATTTTTTCACTTTAATAGGTTGAAATCTGTCGGAAAGTGCGTTATTATAATAACAATTACGCAATTAGAGTATTTTTGGAGGAAATTATTATGGATTATAAGATTGCATTGATCCCCGGCGACGGAATCGGACCGGAAATCGTAAGAGAAGCAAAGAAAGTACTGGACAAGGTATGCGAGAAATATGGACACAGCTTTTCCTATTCAGAAGTTCTGTTAGGCGGCGCATCCATCGATGTACACGGCGTACCCCTTACTGATGAGGCAATTGCCACTGCCAAATCATCAGACGCCGTACTGATGGGCTCTATTGGCGGAGATGCAAAAACTTCTCCATGGTATAAGCTTGAGCCGTCCAAACGCCCGGAAGCAGGACTTCTTGCAATCCGTAAGGCATTAAATCTTTTTGCAAACTTAAGACCGGCTTACCTTTACAATGAGCTGAGAAAAGCCTGCCCTCTCCGCGATGAGATCATCGGAGACGGATTTGACATGATCATTGTACGTGAGCTTACAGGCGGTCTGTATTTCGGAGAACGTCAGACTATTGAAGAGAATGGTGTGAAGAAAGCAATTGATACACTTTCCTATAATGAAAACGAAATCCGCCGTATTGCCATCAAAGCATTTGAGATCGCACGTAAGAGAAGAAATAAAGTAACAAGCGTAGATAAGGCAAATGTTCTGGATTCTTCCAGACTCTGGAGAAAAGTGGTAGAGGAAGTTGCCAAAGATTATCCGGATGTTACCTTAGAGCATATGCTGGTTGACAACTGCGCAATGCAGCTTGTACGTGATCCGAAACAGTTCGATGTTATCCTGACAGAGAATATGTTCGGAGATATCCTTTCAGACGAGGCAAGTATGGTAACAGGCTCCATCGGAATGCTTTCATCTGCAAGCTTAAATGAGACAAAATTCGGTCTCTATGAGCCAAGCCATGGTTCTGCACCTGATATTGCAGGACAGGATAAGGCAAACCCTATTGCAACCATTCTTTCCGCAGCAATGATGCTTCGCTTCTCCCTTGATATGGATAAAGAAGCAGATGCAGTAGAAGCAGCAGTGCAGAAAGTCCTGACAGAGGGATACCGCACAGGTGATATTATGTCAGAGGGATGCAAACTTGTAGGAACAAAAGAGATGGGCGATCTGATCGCAGCAGCTCTGTAAGTAAATGATAAACAATTAAGAAAAGAGGAAATAGATAATGAGAAGTGATGCAGTAAAAACAGGCACACAGCAGGCACCTCACCGTTCCCTGTTTAATGCTCTTGGAATGACAAAAGAGGAAATGGACAGACCTCTGGTAGGTATCGTAAGTTCTTACAATGAAATCGTACCGGGTCATATGAACCTTGACAAGATCACACAGGCAGTTAAGCTTGGTGTGGCAATGGCAGGCGGTACACCTGTTATGTTCCCGGCAATCGCAGTATGCGACGGTATTGCAATGGGACACGTTGGAATGAAATATTCTCTGGTTACCAGAGACTTGATCGCAGATTCCACAGAAGCAATGGCAATGGCACATCAGTTTGATGCACTGGTAATGATTCCTAACTGTGACAAGAACGTACCCGGACTTCTGATGGCAGCAGCCAGACTGAATGTTCCTACTGTATTCGTAAGCGGCGGCCCAATGCTTGCCGGACATCTGAACGGACACAAGACAAGCCTTTCCAGTATGTTCGAGGCAGTAGGTGCTTACGCAGCAGGCAAGCTTGATGAAGACGGACTGACAGAATGTGAAATGAAAACATGTCCTACATGCGGATCCTGTTCCGGTATGTACACAGCAAACTCCATGAACTGTCTGACAGAGGTTCTTGGTATGGGTCTGAAAGGAAACGGAACCATCCCTGCTGTATATTCCGAGCGTATCCGTCTTGCAAAACATGCAGGTATGCAGGTTATGGAAATGTACAGAAAGAACATCCGTCCAAGAGATATCATGACAAAAGAAGCAATCCTCAATGCCCTGACAGTAGACATGGCACTTGGATGCTCCACAAACAGTATGCTTCACCTTCCGGCTATCGCTCATGAGATCGGAATGGACTTTGATATCAGCTTTGCAAACGAAATTAGCGCAAAGACTCCAAACCTCTGTCACCTTGCACCTGCAGGTCCTACATACATAGAAGACCTGAACGAAGCAGGCGGTGTATACGCAGTTATGAACGAACTGAATAAGAAGGGACTTCTTCATACTGAGTGCATGACAGTTACAGGCAAGACAGTAGGCGAGAACATCAAAGATTGTGTAAACTTAAATCCTGAAGTTATCAGACCGATTGACAATCCATACAGCCAGACAGGCGGACTTGCAGTTCTCAAGGGTAACCTTGCACCGGACGGTGGTGTTGTAAAACGTTCTGCAGTTGTAGAAGAGATGATGGTCCATGAAGGACCTGCAAGAGTCTTTGACTGCGAGGAAGACGCAATCGCAGCTATCAAAGGTGGCAAGATCGTTGAGGGTGATGTAGTTGTTATCCGTTATGAAGGACCGAAAGGCGGTCCTGGTATGAGAGAGATGCTGAACCCTACATCTGCGATCGCAGGTATGGGACTGGGATCTTCTGTAGCCCTGATCACAGACGGACGTTTCAGCGGTGCATCCAGAGGAGCATCCATCGGACACGTATCACCGGAAGCAGCAGTCGGCGGACCGATCGCACTTGTTGAAGAAGGGGATATCATCAGTATTAACATTCCGGAACTGAAACTGGAGATCAAGGTTTCCGATGAAGAAATGCAGGCAAGAAAAGCAAAATGGCAGCCTCGTGAGCCAAAGGTAACAACAGGATATCTTGCAAGATATGCAGCAATGGTAACTTCAGGAAACCGTGGAGCAGTTCTGGAAGTTCCACACAAATAAAATAAAATCTGGACAAGGGGAATGTACAATGCAGTTAAATGGTGCAGAAATACTGATAGAGTGTTTAAAAGAGCAGGGCGTGGATACCGTATTCGGATATCCGGGCGGCGCAATTTTAAATGTATATGATGAATTATATAAGCATAGTAATGAAATCAGACATATCCTTACATCGCATGAGCAGGGAGCTTCTCATGCGGCAGACGGATATGCGCGTGCCACTGGTAAGGTTGGGGTGTGTTTTGCAACCAGTGGACCTGGAGCAACAAATCTCGTAACAGGAATCGCGACCGCATTTATGGATTCTATTCCGATCGTTGCGATCACCTGTAATGTAGGGGTACCGCTTCTTGGAAAAGACAGCTTCCAGGAAATTGACATTACCGGTATTACGATGCCGATCACAAAGTATAATTTTATTGTGAAGAATGTCAATGATCTTGCAAAGACGATCCGCAAGGCGTTTGAGATCGCACAGTCCGGAAGACCGGGACCGGTGCTGATCGATATCCCGAAAGATGTGACAGGCAATAAAGCAGAGTATGAGCCTGTCAAAATCCAGCCAATCGTAAAATACAAAAAAGAAATCTGCATGGAAGATATTGACAAGGCAGTAGAGATGATCGAAGAAGCAAAGCGTCCGTTTGTATTCGTCGGAGGCGGAGCTATATTATCTGATGCAAGTGAAGAACTCCGTGCATTCGTAGATAAGGTACAGTGTCCGGTATGTGATTCCCTGATGGGAAAAGGTGCATTTCCGGGAACTGATGAACTTTATACAGGAATGCTTGGTATGCATGGTACCAAGACATCGAACTTTGGAGTCAGTGAAAGCGATCTTCTGATCGTAGTCGGTGCAAGATTCTCCGACCGTGTCACAGGTAATCCAAATAAATTTGCAAGTAATGCAAAAATTCTCCAGTTTGATATTGATGTGGCAGAGATGAACAAAAATGTCATTATCGATGAAGGGGTGGTTGGAGATATCAAAGAAGTGCTTGCGGCAGTTAATGAAAAACTGCCACAGCAGGAACACACCGAATGGATCAAAAAGATCCAGGAATATAAAGCAAAATACCCGCTTGCTTATCATCCGGAAAGTCTGACTGGTCCGTATGTGATCGAAGAGATTTACAAACAGACAGAAGGTGATGCGATCATCGTCACAGAAGTTGGACAACATCAGATGTGGGCAGCGCAGTATTATAAATTCACAAAACCGAGAACACTGCTTACGTCAGGTGGTCTTGGAACCATGGGATACGGTCTTGGAGCTGCAATCGGAGCCAAGATGGGAAGACCGGAGAAGACGGTAGTCAATATCGCCGGAGACGGATGCTTCCGTATGAATATGAATGAAGTTGCAACAGCGGCGCGTTATAACATTCCAATTATCCAGGTTGTAGTGAACAACCATGTGCTTGGTATGGTAAGACAGTGGCAGAATCTGTTTTACGGACAGCGCTATTCAGCAACTGTTCTGAATGATGCAGTAGATTTTGTGAAACTCGCAGAAGCGATGGGGGCGAAAGCGGTAAGAGCTACGACCAGAGAAGAATTCGCAGATGCATTTAAGTTTGCTTTAAATGCAGGCGGTCCGGTGGTGATTGACTGCCAGATCGACAGCGATGACAAGGTATGGCCGATGGTTGCTCCGGGTGCTCCGATCAGTGAAGCTTTTGACGAGAAGGATCTGCAGGAAAAACAGCAGAAAAACTAAAAAACATATGCAGCGACAGATACGCAGAGCAGGAATGGAGGAGTAATATGAAACGAGTTTACAATTTTTCAGCAGGACCGGCAGTACTGCCGGAAGAAGTTTTACGAGAAGCAGCAGATGAGATGCTGGATTACAAAGGATGTGGAATGTCCGTTATGGAGATGAGTCATCGCTCGAAAGCTTTTGCTGAAATCATTGAAACTGCTGAACAGGATCTTCGCGATTTGATGGGAATCCCGGATAATTACAAAGTACTGTTCCTTCAGGGTGGCGCAAGCCAGCAGTTTGCAATGATTCCAATGAATCTGATGAAGAATAAAGTAGCGGATTATATTGTTACCGGGCAGTGGGCTAAAAAGGCAGCTGCCGAGGCATCCAAATATGGAAAGGTGAATAAGATCGCATCGTCCGAGGATAAAACCTTTTCGTACATTCCTGACTGTTCGGATCTGCCGGTTGATGAAGATGCAGATTATGTATATATCTGCGAAAATAATACAATTTACGGAACCAAATTTAAGGAACTTCCGAACACGAAAGGCAAGACACTGGTAGCGGATGTATCATCCTGCTTCCTGTCTGAGCCTGTAGATGTGACAAAATATGGTCTCATCTATGGCGGAGTCCAGAAGAATATCGGACCAGCGGGTGTTGTTATCGCGATCATCCGTGAAGATCTGATTACAGAGGATGTACTTCCTGGAACACCGACCATGCTTACATACAAGACACATGCAGACGCAGGTTCTCTTTACAATACACCGCCGGCATACGGAATCTATATCTGCGGTAAGGTATTTAAATGGCTCAAAAAGATGGGCGGACTGGAAGTTATGAAAGAACGCAACGAAAAGAAAGCCAAACTGCTCTATGACTACCTGGATCAGAGCAAACTGTTCAAAGGTACGGTAGAAAAGAAAGACCGTTCTCTTATGAATGTACCATTTGTGACAGGCAGTGACAAGCTGGATGCCAAATTTGTAAAAGAGGCAAAAGAAGCAGGTCTTGAGAATCTGAAAGGACACCGTACTGTTGGGGGTATGCGTGCAAGTATTTATAACGCAATGCCATACGAAGGTGTGGAAGCCCTGGTTGCATTTATGAAGAAGTTTGAGGAGGAGAATCTGTAATATGTATAAATATTTTTGCCTAAACCCGATTTCTCCTGTTGGACTGGAGAAATTCAGTGATGATTATATGCCTGTCGGTGAGATGGCAGGAGCAGATGCGGTACTTGTAAGAAGTGCCGGAATGCATGAACTGGAATTTGATAAAGATTTAAAAGCGATTGCCCGTGCCGGAGCCGGTGTAAATAATATTCCACTGGACAAATGTGCGGAGCAGGGAATCGTTGTATTTAATACACCAGGGGCAAATGCCAATGGTGTAAAAGAGTTGGTGATCGCCGGTATGCTGCTTGCATCCAGAGATATCCTTGGCGGTATCAACTGGGTACAGGAGAACGAAGAGGATGGCAATATTGCCAAAGATGCAGAAAAAGCGAAAAAAGCATTTGCAGGCTGTGAGATCCAGGGAAAGAAGCTTGGTGTGATCGGTCTTGGTGCAATCGGTGTCCTGGTTGCCAATGCGGCTACGCATCTTGGGATGGAAGTGTATGGTTATGATCCATATGTTTCTGTAGATTCTGCATGGAGACTTTCAAGAAGTATCCATCACACTAAGAATGTAGATGAGATCTACAAGGAGTGTGATTATATCACAATCCATGTACCGGCACTGGAAGATACAAAGGGTATGATCAATAAGAATGCCATCAGTCTGATGAAAGAGGGCGTTGTGATCCTGAACTTTGCAAGAGATGTACTGGTGAACAGTGAAGACATTGTGGATGCACTTGTTAGTGGAAAAGTCGGACGCTATGTAACTGACTTTCCGACACCGGAGATCGCAGGAGTGAAGCATGCGATTGTCATTCCGCATCTGGGAGCGTCAACTGCTGAATCAGAAGACAATTGTGCAAAGATGGCAGTAGAAGAGCTGAAAGATTTCCTGGAAAATGGAAATATCCGTAATTCTGTCAACTTCCCGGCATGCGATATGGGTGTAAGGGATAAGACAAGAATTACGATTCTGCACAGGAATATTCCGAACATGATCGGTCAGTTTACTGCGCTTCTGGCAAAGGATAATGTCAATATCGATGATATGACGAATAAGAGCCGTGGCAGCTATGCATATACGATGATCGATGTGGATAATGATGTGGCAGAAGACGTGGTAAAAGGTCTGGAAATGATCGAGGGTGTTCTGAAGGTCAGAGTAATTGCATAAAAAGTGACAGAGGGTGCGTTTGGAAAAGCGCATCCTCCTTTGATGCAAGGGAAGGAATCCAGGTAAACGGTCATTTTTTCAAACTGATCAGTTTTTATGATAATGAATGGGGATATACCAGTCAGATCTTCCGCCTGATTTCGCATATGTACCAGGTGGACCATGGTGTAAAATAAAACAGATTGTAAATGAAAAAGTAAAACGTATATCAACAGTAACAGTCAGAAGCCATGAAAGAAAGAGTATCACGTGAACAAGAAGAAACGTGATACTCTTTTTGCTACATAGGAACATTCATTCTTATTTGGTATTCAAAATTTTTCAAAATGTTTTTTCAAAGGCAGAAAATATCGTCTTTTTAATAACGATGCTTGCGTATTTTGAAAAATATGGTATGATAAAGGACAAAAGTAGCACTTTACAGTGTGAAAATGTAACGCAGGAGGAAGAGATAATGGCATACGAGATTACAGGACATACAGTTCTTACCGGATTACTGGGGAGTCCGGTAGCACACAGCATTTCCCCAATGATGCATAATGAGGCATTTCGCCAGCTGGAGTTGGATTACGCATATTTGGCATTTGATGTTGGAACAGATAACTTAAAGACAGCAGTAGATGGTCTGAAAGTCATGGGAGTCAGAGGATTCAACCTGACTATGCCTGACAAGAATCTGATGTGCTCACTGGTTGATAAACTTTCACCGGCATCTGAGATCGGTGGGGCGGTCAACACTGTTGTAAATGATAACGGTGTCCTGACAGGTTATACGACAGACGGAATTGGATTCATGCGTGCAGTCAGTGAGACAGGCGTTGATATCATTGGCAAGAAAATGACACTTCTTGGAGCGGGTGGAGCCGCAGCAGCGATTCTGATCCAGGCAGCACTTGACAAAGTAGCAGAGATTTCGGTATTCAACATTCGTGATGAATTCTTCACACGTGCGGAGAAGACAATCGAGAAACTTCATGAGAAGACAGACTGCAAGATCAACCTCTATGACTTCTCTGACCCGGAAGTCCTCAAAAAGGAGATCGCAGAAAGTGCAATTCTGGTAAACGGAACTTCTATCGGTATGGCACCGAAGACAGACAGATGTATCATCACAGATGACAGTGTGTTCAGAAAAGATCTGTTTGTATTTGATGTAATCTACAATCCGGAAGAGACGTTATTCTTGAAGAAAGCAAAAGCAGCAGGATGCCAGACACTGAACGGTCTGAATATGCTGTTATATCAGGGTGCTGCATCATTTGAACTCTGGACAGGAAAAGAAATGCCGATCGAACACATGAAAGAAGTATTAAACATCAGATACGATGATTAATACCCGGCAGGCTTGTATTGAATATAAGAAGAAATCGAAAAAATTTGAAAAACAGGAATGTGAGGAAAAGAGATGAATAAGAAATACATACCCAGCGCCCTGATCCTTTATTTAAACTACTTTATCCACGGTGTCGGATGTTCCATCCTTGGACAGGCAGTCATCAAGGAAGCACTTGCCGCTTCCTGGGGCGTAGAAGTTATGGCAATCACTGCAATTTCAGCAGCACTCGGACTTGGACGTCTGATCGCGCTTCCGTTCGCCGGACCGCTTTCTGACAAACTCGGACGTCGTATTTCAACAGCGATCGGTAGTGGATCCTATGCAATCTACCTGATCGGACTTGCACTTGCATTTAATGCAGGAACAAATGGTGGATACCAGATCGCATATATCTGTGCAATCGTTGGTGGTATCGCAAACTCTTTCCTGGATACAGGAATTTACCCGGCTGTTTCAGAAATCATTTACAAAGCACCGGGCGTTGCAACTATGGGGATCAAATTCTTTATTTCTGTATCGCAGATGCTCTTACCGTTCGTACTTGGTGTAACTGTCGCTACAACAGCAACAGGAGCAACCTCTTACAACACACTGTTCTATGCATGTGGAATCGCTTATCTTGTACTTCTGGTACTGGTTATGATCTTCCCACTCCCGGATACAGATCAGAAAGCAGCGGGAAAGAAAGAAGGCCTGATCGACAGCTTAAAGCATACCCATTTCTCTGTAGAATCCATCGCAATGATCCTGATCGGATTCACATGTACAGGTACTTTCCAGTTATGGCTGAACTGTGCACAGAACTTTGCAAAAGAGAATGTTGGCTGGGCTGATCCGTCCATCATGCAGACATACTATTCAGCAGGAACAATGCTTGCACTCGTTGTAACTGCACTTTTAACAAGAAAGATCAAAGACGTAAGATTTATCCTGGGATACCCGGTAATCTGTCTTGTAACAATGATCGCTGTTCTGGTTGGAAAGAGCCAGACACTTATGATTGCAGGTGCATTCCTGATCGGATGGGCAGGAGCAGGCGGACTTCTTCAGATCGCAACTTCTGTATGCAACATGCTTTTCCCGAAGATCAAAGGAACTGTAACAGCACTTGTTATGATCGCATCTTCCCTGTGTAACTACACCATCCTTACAGCAGCATCCAAAATGCAGCCGTCACAGGTTATGGTTATGAATATCGTTCTTACAGCAGTTGGAGTCCTTCTTGGATTATTTGTAAACTTACGTTATACTAAGATGGTAGAACAGGCTCAGGCTGACAACTAGAAAAAGGAGAAAACAGACATGAGTAAATATGTAGAAGTTCGTGGCGTTAAGATTGGTGAAGGAGTACCGAAAATCTGTGTACCGATCGTCGGAAAGACAAAAGAAGAAATTCTTGCAGCAGCAAGATCTTTTGAGGATGTTGCGCTTGATGTTGTAGAATGGCGTGTAGACTGGTTCGAAGGTGTATTTGATTTCGCACAGGTTGAAGATGTATTAAAAGACCTTCGTCCGGCGCTTGGCGAAACTCCGATTCTTTTCACATTCCGTACTTCTAAAGAAGGCGGCGAAAAAGCAATCGAAGCTGACGCATATGCAGAGCTGAACAAGAAAGCAGCAGCAACAGGACTGGTTGACCTTGTGGATGTAGAAGCATTTACAGGGGACGAAGTTGTAAAAGATATCATCGAAGGCGCGCATGCACACGGCGTAAAAGTCGTTGCATCCAACCATGACTTCGATAAGACACCGGACAAAGACGATATCGTAGGACGCCTTGTGAAAATGCAGGAACTCGGCGCAGATATCCCGAAAATTGCAGTAATGCCACAGTGCAAAAAGGATGTACTTACACTTCTTGAAGCAACACGTGAAATGGCAGAAGAACATGCAGACCGTCCAATCATTACAATGTCTATGGCAGGTACCGGACTGATCAGTCGCCTGTGCGGTGAAGTATTCGGTTCAGCACTTACTTTCGGGGCAGTAGGAAAAGCTTCTGCACCTGGACAGATGAATGCATCAGATTTAAGAGAAATCCTGACTCTGATCGATAAGAGCATCTAGTGAAGAAACATCCGGAGAAGTCCTGTGGCGGATCCGTTATGTTTAACCTGAATGAAGAGTGAAAAAGGCAGGATAAAGACCCGCAGTCATACCGGGGATTCCGGTGGATTGCGGGCCTTTATCATATTCTGGTTTTGTTAAAAAACTAACCGATTTCTGAAAGTGAAAAAATTATAGAAAATTTTGCTATTTAAAGAGAGAAAAGCAAATAGAAAAAATAGACAAATTCTTCGGTAATTGATATCATTTTTGTATGATTACATGAATGGAGGGCAAATGAGAATGAAGAAAACAGTAATCTGGCTGGATAACTATCTGGAAGAATTTTTTATGGTGATAAGCCTGATCCTGATGACAGTGATCATGGGGATCCAGGTGTTTTCCAGATATGTACTCGGCTCAGCGCCGTCCTGGTCGGAGGAGATTACCCGTTACC
>OHVX01000396.1_pt1 | contig 12499 bp, 13 predicted proteins | sample 1579581 | NCBI WGS metagenome assembly OHVX01 (sample SAMEA3882536, study PRJEB24775) | human gut metagenome | biome: human-associated habitat; feature: intestine environment; material: feces | place: Netherlands | collected 2009/2010
CCACTTCAATGTCCAGTTACTTTTTATTGAATTATGATGTTCTTCCATTTTCCAATGTGCATGATACGGAAAAGTCTGTGGTTCATAGTGTGGCAGAACCTTTAAAATTCCTAAACTTACAAATTTCTGTCCACTATATCTGTCTATAAACCGGTCTCGGATAAACTGCTCCATCTTTTCCGTATCTATATAGTTTCTGCCTTATGCAGTAATTTCGTAGAAAGAATATACCTTATCAATAACAGCATTCTCTTCTGCAAGTTTCCCTTACAACATCATTATTACTTCTTTTATTTTCTTTTTGACTGCCTATAAATACCTCCACTTATTTTTCTATTTCAACAATGTCATCCAGATTACAATCAAGTGCTACACATATTCGCACTAAAACGTCCAATGCAACATACTCATTATTTGTCATCTTCATAATTGTACTTCTCGCAATAGATGTCTTTTCTCTTAGATCTGCTTTAGACATTTCTCTGTCTATTAAAAGCTTCCATAAAGGCTTATAATTAATATTCACCCTATTATTGGTCATCATATCTCCTCCACATTTCTGCAATAGACAATCATAGGATAATAATACCAAAGGAATGGCGATTATACAATCAATTTGCTTGAGTTCTCGAACACTTGATGTTCATTTAAAGACAAATAGCTCTCGATGACCATATTCGTTCAAAGAACTTTAATTGCATTGATAAAAATTGATTCACTTTTTTCATAGATTGTTTGACACTATCTTTTGAAAATGAGAAAATCTACCGGATCATTTTTCACATGCATTAAACTGAAACGAACAGATCCACACCGGATTTTCTGCCTGCATCAGGTGATAGGAACCAACCGGTTTCATGCGGTTTACCTGCACCTGCACGACCTCTTCCTCTGTTACCCGGAACTGTGTCAGGATCTCTTTCAGCTCTGAAATAGTCTCTAAGCTGATGGCATTTAACACAATCCGCATCTGTGGGTTCTTTGTATAAAGACAATCCAGAATTTCTCTAAGCTGCCCGCTGCTTCCCCCGATAAATGCATGGGTCGGGACAGGAAGAGTCTCTAAGGCTTTCGGAGCCTTTCCATTCACCACATGAAGATTGGGAAGTCCGAACTGTTCCTTGTTCCGTCCGATGAGAAATACGGCTTCTTCCTTCTGCTCAATCGCATAAACCACAATCGATCCCTCGGACAGCTGTAGCTTACAAATGCTGATTTCACGGATTTCTGCCTTGGTCATGGGAACCTTATCCCGAATAAATGCCTCATCCCCGCGGTAAGGCGTTAAGATCGCCTTATCAGGAGCCGGATTCAAAATAAAGCAGGAGTACAGTCCCTTCTTGTGACTGCCGAGGCACTCCTGTGGCGTCAGTGTCCGGATCTCCTGCTCAGGATAGGACAACTGGAATCCTGCCGTTACAACGCAATCCATAAGTCCTTCCCGGATCAGCAGCTCTCCTAATGCCTGCAGATCCGAAGCCCCGGACATTAATAGAAACACCTTCTCATTCGCCCGGATTTTTTGTGCAAGATCCGGCACCTCTTTTCCATGCATGCTGACAAGCAGCGCATCCTCATAACGCTCTCCGATGCAGGACGCCAGACAGGCAATCGAAGAAATTCCGGGCCGGATCGAAACGTCTGCCTGCAAAACTCCCTTTTCTATTTCGGTAGTCAGTGCTTCATACATGGCTTTGCAGCCACTGTAAAATCCCGTATCCCCAGAGAAAAGAATCACCACCCGGCACGGATTCCGGTCATATTCCTTCTTCGAAAGCTCCTTCAGATACGGCAGAATCTGCTTTGCCATATAATACGGTTTCTTCTCGATCCGGGGTTCGTATGGCGCAATCATACGCTCTGCTCCAAGCAGAACATCCGCATGCTCAATCGCTTCCTTCACTTCTACGGTAAGGCTCTTTAAGCTCCCCATACCGACTCCTGCCAGCGTAATTTCAAAACGGATTTCTTTACGAATCGGTTTTCCGCTGAGCTTTTCAAGCTTTGTCACCACTTCTTCAAAGGAATCCCCCTCTTCCTCAGCCATCGTTCCAACCACATAAACCGGGATATTGATACGTTCTGCTGCCTTTAGCTTTTCCAGAAAGCCACCTGTTCTTCCGCTTTGCTTCGTCACAAGACACTGAATGTCATATTGCCGCAGCATGGCTTCATTCATCTGCTCGGTAAATGGTCCCTGCAGCGCCAGAATCTGCTTTCCGGCAATTCCCTGCTCCATACAAAGCTGAATGCTCTCGATGCCCGGAAGCACCCTGACATAGAGACGCTCCTTCAACTTCTCATGCGCGCAGTACCGGAACAGATCCTTGCTTCCTGTCGTAAGAAGAATATTGCCCACGGTCTGGCACAAAGCTTCCGCACAGGCTTCGTGATCTTCAAAATAGCGGACGCCTTCGATTCTTCCTTCCTCCCGCTCTCTTTTTAACCGCAGATAAGGAATGGACAGATCTTTCATCGCCGCTTTGATATTCTGCGTTACCACCGTGGCATACGGGTGGGTCGCATCTACCACAGCAAGGAAATTTCCTTTTTCAACAAAATGCCGGATTTCTTCCTGATCCATTCTGCCCCGGTGGATGCTCACAAGAGGATTCTCCTTTAACACGATTTCTCCATATTCCGTTGCCACACACACGGTATGCGCGATTCCGGCATCTGCCAGAGCCTCAGATAAGGCTCTGCCCTCCGTTGTCCCTGCAAAGATTAGTATTTCTTTCAACTTGATACCCCCGCTTCGTAATCAGTTTTCCATTGATGATTTCCGATCCTGCATTTCCGATAAACACGGTTGTGAACATGTTCACCTGCGTATCCCGCAGCTCCTTTAACGTACAGACAACCGCTTTCGTTCCTTCCCTGCCGATATTCTCCACATAACCGCAGGCGCGGTCCTCTTCCAGTATTTCCAGAAGTATATCACAGGCCCGTTTCAGATAATCCTTCCGTTTATGACTGGACGGATTATAAATGGCAATGGCAAAATCTCCCATGGCTGCTGCCCGGAGCCTTTTTTCAATCTTATCCCACGGCGTCAACAGGTCACTTAAACTGATGACACAAAAATCGTGGTTGAGTGGTGCTCCCAGTACCGCTGCCCCACTGCAGGCTGCGGTAATTCCCGGAACCACAATAAGCTCCATGTCCTCATAACCTTTTCCAATCTCATACATTAAGGAAGCGAGCCCATAGACACCGGCATCCCCGCTGCAGATCAATGCCACCTGCTTTCCTTCAGCCGCCTTTTCAAAGCACATCCGGCAGCGTTCTTTCTCCTGCCGCATCGGTGTTGACAGCAGCTCCTTTTCCCTGAACCGTCCACCAAGCAGATTGATATAAACCGGATAGCCGACAATGACATCAGCTTCCTCCAGCGCCTTAAGAGCCTCTCCTGTCATCATTTCTTCTTTTCCCGGGCCCATTCCTACGATATAAATTCTATTTTTCATCAAAAGACACGCTCCATATTCGTTTTACAATCGCTGCTGTAATTCCATCCTCTGCCTGCTTTCCCGTGATGAGTATTCCATCCGGACCGCTAAACCGTAAGGCTGCCCGTTCACAGACATTATCAACACCCACCTGACTTTTCACGAACTCCGATGCATGGAAAGTTCCTTCCACCTGCTGTAGTTCTTCCGCGGAATAGGTAACAAAGGGAATTCCATAATGGCTGCTCATCCAGAGAATTCCTTCCTCGTCCTTTTTCCGGTCAATCGAGGCGAAAGCTGCCACCTGCTCCATGGAAATGCCGCTTTCCTTAAGAGCTCTGTTCACAAAATGGTCGATCTGCTCTGCCGCCTTTCCCCTCTTACAACCGATTCCGATGACATACTCCTTCGGACGCAGGGTAAGAAGACGTCCCTGCCCATAGGAAGCCGGGGCAACTAAAATATCGACAGGAGACTCTGTAACACCAGGAATTCCGGCAGACGATTCTGAAAAGGCAACTGTAGCATCTGTAATCGATTCTACTGACACAACCGGAACATCTTCAGTTGATTCTGCCGACGCAGCAGGAATGTCTTCGATAACTTCTGTCATTACAATCGGGATATCTGTATGAAATTCAGGAATGCAGGAAACAAGCCGGATTCCATCTGGGATATTAGTTTTTCTCGAGACCCTTCTTCCTCTCAGAGTCTGGACTTCTTCCCGAAAATGCCCTTCTTCCACTGCCATCGTCACTTCTTCTCCTGCCAGAATGCGGGAAGACACCTTGGCAATGCCATCCTTATTTACGATGTGCAGTGCATTCCGTCTGGCAAACAGATCGACCGCAAAGCAGTGATTCAAGTCGGTTGCCGTTGTAATGACCGGGGTACTTCCCATGCGCTCTGCAAGGGAAACCGCCAGTTCGTTGGCTCCTCCCACATGCCCTGACAGAACGGGAATCACAAAGCATCCCTGTTCATCCATTACAAGCACCGGCACATCATTTAATTTATCCGTAAGAAACGGAGCGATGGCCCGTACCGCTATTCCACAGGCTCCGATAAAAAGAAGGCTTCTGCGCTTCTTCATCTGCTCACCGGTCCATTCCGTAAGTGGCTGTTCCACATAAGAGAGTCCGCTTTCTACAAGGTCCTTTTCTGTAAGTTTTCTTTCTGTCAAACTCTTTTCCGCATGGGAACACTTCGTATAAAGGCAGAGATCCTCCTCTGTCTTCCCTGAAAATGCCTTTTTGATTTTTAAGGACAGTTCGATTCCTTTTAGCGTAAAGCTGATAATACTTACCTTCATTCTTGTGTTTCCTTTGCTTTCCGGAATTCCGTCGAAAAATCCGGCGCATAGAGTCTGGACTTCCGGTAATGCTGATGCGCGATTGCATCCCCGACAAGCACCAGTGCTGTCTTATAGATTCCATGCTCCTTTGCAACAGCCGGTAAGGTTTCCACCGTACAGACATAAGCCTGCTCTTCCGGCCAGGTTGCCTTATAGACAAGAGCTGCCGGTGTCTCTCTCCGGTATCCGCCTTTTATCAATCGCCTGCTTAGTTCTTCCAGCATTCCGGCACTTAAGTAAATCGCCATGGAGGCCTGATGCGTGGCAAGCCCTTCGATCTGTTCCTTTTCCGGCACGCCTGTCCTTCCTTCCATCCGGGTAATAATCAGAGTCTGGGAAATATCCGGCAGGGTATATTCGAGATTCAACGATGCTGCCGCTCCGAAGCAGGCACTTACGCCCGGACAGCTCTCATAGGCAATTCCCTTTTCCTCCAGTGCATCCATCTGTTCCCGCACTGCCCCGTAAATGCTGGGATCCCCGGTATGCAGCCGCACAATCACTTTTCCGCTTTTCTCTGCATCTTCCATGATCGCAAGGACCTCCGGAAGCGTCAGTCTGGCACTGTTATGAATTTCACAATTCTTTTTTGCATATTGTAAAAGCTCCGGATTCACAAGAGAACCTGCATAGATAATCACATCTGCTTTTTCCAAAAGATGCATGCCCCGTATCGTAATTAAATCTGCTGCTCCTGTTCCTGCGCCAACAAAGTAAACCATTCTTCCACTCCCTCACTCCTTGCCAGTTCTCCGAATTCGTTCGCGTACATGAGACATTCGACCTGCATCTTTCCCCCGGCACGCTTATTCAAATAATAAAAAATCCGCTCCATTGCCGCCTCCATGACCGGTGCTCTTTTGCCGCATGAATCGAGGATTCTTACAGCTTCTTCGGTTGTGACACAGGTTAAGATCTGCTGTGCCACCGGAAGCTCTACGCCAATCTTTACCGCAAAAGCAGTCAACAGCTCCATCCGGCAGTCCCCTTCCCTGGAATGGGTGTTCATGATGCCGCCCGCTACCTTAATCAGCTTTCCGATATGGCCGGTAAGAAGCATCCTCTGAAAGCCAAGCTCCACCGCCATGTCAATCGCCTGTCCGATAAAGTTACTGCATTTTACACTCCGGTTAAGGTCATAGTGATAGACCTTTTTCATATAATCCAATCCATAATTTCCGGGAGAAACCGCCACATAATCATACCCTTGTGCTTTCCGCTGGTTGAGCTCGACACGGATGGTATCCAATATTGCCTGATTGCTCATCGGCTCTACAATTCCACTGGTTCCCAGAATGGAAATACCGCCGACAATGCCAAGGCGGGAATTAAAGGTCTGCTGTGCAAGCTCCTCTCCTCCCGGCACGGAAATCTCGACCTGCAGGATTCCCTGATAATCCAGGAGATGGCATACCTCCAGTACTTCCTTCGTAATCATCTCCCGCGGCACATGATTAATCGCAGCATTTCCTACCGGCTGGTCGAGTCCCGGCTTTGTCACTCTCCCGACGCCCGTTCCACCGTCAATAAGAACCTCTGCCTGTGTCCTTTTTTCGCCGGAATCCGGTTGTTCTTCCGGAAGCGTTACCCTGGCAACAATCCGGGAACCGGTTGTGACATCGGGATCGTCCCCGCCATCCTTTATGACTGCACAGGTAACGGCACACTCTTTCCTCTGAATATCGGTAATCTGTGCGGTGTAAGGAATTCCTTTGGGCGTTTCGATCGTGATTTCTGTTTTTTCCATTCCGGAAAGAAGCATATAGGCAGCCGCCTTGGCAGCGGCTGCGGCACAGCTTCCTGTCGTAAAACCGTATCTCATCTCTTTGTCCTTAATCTATCCTCTATACTTTGGTTTGTTTCTGTCATCTGTCAACCATATTTCAACCTGTATGAATCCTTTATTATATAGCAACAATTCAGCCAATCCTTTCATGATCTGTTTCTTGTGAGTTCATAGATCAATGCGTTGCAGATTGCTGCGGCTACATTGCTGCCGCCCTTTCTGCCCCGGTTAATAATAAAAGGAACATCGGTCTGCAAAATGAGCTCCTTGGCCGCTTCCACATTCACGAATCCGACCGGAACACCGATCACAAACGCTGGACGCCAGTCACTGCCCTGCATCATTTCATAGATCTGAATGAGCGCTGTCGGTGCATTTCCTACGGCAAAGATCACCGGCTTTTGAATCTTCGCTGCTATTTCCATGCTGACAGCCGCGCGCGTTGTTCCGCGCTCCCTGGCAAGTTTTGCAACGGTTTCATCTGCCATATAACAATGTACCTCTCCACCCAGTCCGGCCAGTGACCTCTTATTAATTCCGGAGAGCGCCATATTCGTATCCGTTACAATATCGGCTCCTTTCTTCAGAAGCTCCCTGGCAATCCCTACTGCTCCCTCCGAAAAGGTCAGGGTATCCGTATACTCAAAGTCTGCGGTCGTATGAATGACTCTTTTCGTAATCATTTCCTGCTCTTTGGGCAGCACAATTCCGCGCTTCTTAAGCTCCCCATCGATGATCTCAAAGCTTCTTTGTTCAATCTGTTCCGGTAATAAATGTTCAATCACGGTTTTAAACACTCCTTTATTGCTTCCAGTAATTGCAGATTTTCTTCATGACGCTTCACGGCAATGCGATAATACCCCTGGGACAGTCCTTCAAAATTCGAGCAGTCACGGATCAGAATTCCCCGCCGCAGCAATTTCTCATACAGATTTTCCTCACAGTAAAACAAAAGAAAGTTCGCTTCTCCTTGCAATATCCGGATCCCCATTTGTTGTAGTTCCTCTGTAAGAAACTGCCGCTCCTTTTTCACATAGCGGACGGTCTCTGTAAGGTAAGCTTCGTTTTCCGAAGAAAGGCATGCCTGTCCTGCCTTCTGGGCAAAAACCGACAGATTCCACTCCGGAAGCTGCTCCCGGATCCTTATAAGTAGCTCTTCTGTGCTGCCAACCAGATAGCCAAGCCGTACTCCCGGAATAGCGAAGCTTTTCGTAAAGGCCCGCAGCAAAAGCAGCCGGTCCTCTTTCCCGATTTCAGAAAGCATGGTATCCTGCCCTTCACAGAATTCGATAAAGCATTCATCCAGTAACAGAAAGGTATTGGTTTTCCTGCATTTTTCCAAAAGCTGTTTCAGATACTCCTTCGAAGTAAGCACTCCGGTCGGATTGTTGGGATTTGCCAGAATAAGAAGCTCCGGTCTTTCCTGTTCCAAAACAGTAAATAATTCCTCTGTTAATAAAAACCCGTTCTCTTCCTTTAGCATAAGTGGAATCACTTTGCTTCCTGCTGCTTTCGCCACATGCTGATAACCATAAAAGGAAGGAGAAGGAATCATGATTTTCGTTGGATGCAGGGCATGCACAACCGCCATCAGAAGCTCCGAAGCCCCGTTCCCGAAAAGCAGCTTCTCTTCCGGAACAGCAAGCTTCTCTGCAAGGCTTTCCTTCAGTGTCAACGCCTCCATATCCGGATATTCCTGCACGCTGCTGACCGCCTCATGCAACGCCTCTTCGACTCCGTCCGGCATTCCGAGCGGATTTACATTGACCGAGAAATCAAGCCGGACCTGATTCCGGTAGATGTCTCCACCGTGTATTGCTTTGTTTTTCATCGTGTTTCTCCGGCTCCTTTCTAGCTTATCCAAAGTAGAAATGCAATTCCCATCATCCCTATACACAAAAGCTCACAAAGCCATGCGGTAAGATACATAAGGTGATTGATCCGTTTGATATCCTCGAATTCCACCTTCCGCACCGCATCTCCGATATAGGGTTTTTTCACCACTTTACCAAAATAACTGGCATCTCCGGCAAGCCGGATTCCAAGTGCTCCCGCGCATGCCGATTCTGTCTGTGCCGAATTCGGACTGGCATGGTTCCTACGGTCCCTCCTATGAATCTGAAACGCCCTTTTTCCGTCATATGCACTTCCACCAACAAAAGCGGAAAGAATCATCAGATAAGCACTGATTCTGGCAGGAAAAAAATTCACCACATCATCCAGCTTCGCTGCCACTCTTCCAAAATAGAGATAACGGTCATTCTTATAGCCAACCATGGAATCCATCGTATTCACGGCCTTATAAAAGAACCCCAGCACCGGTCCTCCCAATGCCAGATACAGCATCGGTGCAATCACTCCATCCGAAGTGTTCTCCGCTACCGTTTCAATCGCCGCCCTGGCGACTCCTGTCTCATCGAGTACGTCCGTATCTCTTCCGACAATCATGGATACCGCCTTTCTTGCCGCCGGAAGATCTCCCCTCTTTAAGCAGGCATAGACCTTCATGCTCTCAACCTTCAGACATTTCGCTGCCAGAATCTGATAGGTCATGATGGTTTCCAGCACCAAGCCTATATAAGGATGCAGGGCATATCCGCCAAATAAAAGAACTGCAGCCACCACGGTTACAATAAGAAGTACCAGTGCCACCAGCACGATTCCTCTATGAAATTCCTTAAGAAATTCTCTATGGTCATTTCTTTCGCTTTCTTCCAGATTCCCCAGTAATTTCCGGTCAAGTGCCGCGATCAGATTGCCGATCAGCCGGATCGGATGCGGCAGCCAGTAGGGATCCCCCAGCAGAAGATCCAGAAGGAAACCAAGAAAGAACGCTGTCATATGATATTTCAGCATGGTATTCTCCCCATATGATATATTCGATCATACATAACTATTCAGTACCTTCACAGTTACAATGCAAAATTCATTTAAGATCAGCTTCACCTATGGAATTTTGCACTCTCAAATCATGTTCTTATGCCTTCAGCGGTAAATGCTTCAAGCTGTACCGCATAATTACAATCATTCATTATGTCTATGTAGTTTACATAACTATTTTACATAACTAATTTACATAACTTATCCATATATATCTCCCCGGATGACTGCCCGACGGTTACTTTGCAGCGGTAACCTTCTCCGTTTCCAATCTGAAAATCGAAGTACTCACCATCCGTAAAGCTGCTGCACACTGCCATTATCGTTCCTCCATGAACCACGGCAGCAATTTTCAGATTCTCATCCCTGTTTTTCTGCTTTGCTGCATTTTGCTGTTTTTCTATATTCTCCAGCTTCTCTAACTTCTTCTGATTGTCTGTATTCTTCTGATTCTTCACATTCCTGTCATTTTCTGCATTTTTATCTTCTGCATTTTTGTCTTCTTCATTTCTACCTATAACCCCGGCAATTGCAATCCGGAGCATCTCTTCAAATCCCTTCCTGCACCGTGCAATAAAGTCCTCCCGGCTTTCTCCTTCCGGAAAAGGGATTGTTCCGTTGCTGTCAATCCATGTCTGGTACCGGGCATCTCCCTGCAGATCCTGATAATTCTTTCCTTCAAAGAGTCCGAAGTCCATCTCCCGGAATTCCGGAATCACATGTTGCTCACAATCCCCAAACAAAAGCTCTGCTGTTTCCCGGCACCGTTCCATAGGACTGACAAATAAGGCTTGTAAGGATGCCGGATCAGGATAGATGCCCTGCCTTTGAAAAGCCTTTAATTCCTCCCGTCCTTCTTCACTTAACGGTTCCTCCGTCCTCCCCAGATACCGGTGCTCACGATTGGCATTCGTTGCTCCGTGCCGGATCAGATAAACTTCTATTTGATTCTCTGACCGATTCCGCATAATACACGCACCACCTCATCTGCTTTTTGTGCAAGCCGGATCAGAATTCTTCCGGTCTGCTCCCGATAGGTTCTTTCAAACGCATCCACCGGAACGATTCCGTTTCCGATTTCATCACAAATCAGAATAACCTCCGGATGCTTCTCCACAAACTCCATCACATCCGCTTCCAGTTCCTCCGGGGTTCTTTTTCCTGCCAGTTCCTTCTTCACAACATGATGGAAGTGATTGATAATCATCATCTTTTTTTCACCGCCTGCCTTTTTCCAAGCTTCCTGTATCTGTCCCTCTTCCGGAAGTACCCCATCAAAGATAATACTCTTCCCGTTTCCTTCCTTTTGCAGGACATAATGCAATTTCCCCTGTGCCAGACCACCTATAATTAATTTCATGATTTTCCTCTTATATCAACTTACCCACTACTGCCACTACAACCATCACCACTTCTTCACACAACAGCACAAACCATCCTGCGGTATCCCCGGTAATTCCACCGAGCTCCTTTTTTGTCCGGTGATGGTAATAGGCGAATATCAAAAGCGCCGCAAGTACCGCCGCCCCTCCCGGTAAAGGCGACTGCCACAGCATGAATGCAATACACAGGATTCCCTGTACATAAAGGGAGGCTTTCACAATCCGCTTCTGTGCCCTGCTCGCAAACAGGTAAAGCAGGCCATCACTTTTCGCGGAGCGGAAGGTAACCACTGCAATGCCGCTTAATACTCTCGACAACGCAAATCCGGCACAGACAATCCAAAGTCCGCTTTCCAGCCCGATCTCTGAAAATGCACCCAGATAAATCAGGCCGTAAAGTGCCAGCATAATCACCGAAAACGCTCCAATATGGGAATCCTTCAGTATTTCCAGCTTCTTCTCCTTCGGCTGGTACGAGTGGAACGCGTCCATCGTATCCATGAAGCCATCCACATGAAAACCGCCGGTAATGAGCAGAGGAATGGCTGCCCCTCCCATTGTATAGCAAAGCATTCCCAGTTCAGCCTGTTTACATAACATAGACCAAAGAACAATACCAAGTCCGATCACCGCCCCAATCCATGGAAAAAAGCATAATATATATTTCATGTCTTCCTCTTTCCACTCAAACTGCGGCATCGGAATCCCCGAATACATGGAAAAAGAAATGACAAGAGCTTTTAACAGTTTCATAATAACGTTCCTTTCCAGACAACCGGAATACCGGCCACTACTTCAATCACGGTATCGGCCATGGCCGCCAGTCTTTCATTGACCTGCCCCATCGCCTCGATATATTCCGCGGTCGTTTCTTCATAGGAAATGCCATCCTCAAATACATTATTTGTCACGATAAGAAAGTGGGCAAGCTGGCGGTTCAGTGCTTCTATTCCATCAAGAATCTGTGCGGTCACCTCATCCCTTAACCGGATTTTATTTTTTGCAAACATTTCATTTGCAACCAGATTGGACATACATTCCAGGAGTGCCGTATCCCGTATGAACGGTACGGAATTTTCCGGCCGATTGATCGTCACAGCTTCCTCCTGAAATTGATTGGGCAGCTTTGCAATTCTCTGAGCTGCTTTTGTAAGATCCCTTGACTGCTCAATCGTCGTAAAGCCCTTCCCGGCACGGAGCCTTTGGTGACGTCTGATTTTGGCAAGGCTTTCTTCCCCAAACGGCTGCATGGTCGCGATATAATATTTTGTTTCTGCCTGCGTGGACAGACGCATCAGATATTCTTCCGCAAAGGCGGACTTTCCGCTTCCGCTGCCACCTGTGACTAAAACTACCATAATCCTTATCCTTTTCCCTGTTCTTTTGCTTTCTGGTAATTTTACATTATGTAAACCTCTTATATGCTGAAATCTGCATCCCGGAAAAGGTGGTTCCGGTCTCATACAACTGCAGCGCCATATCCAGTAGTGCAAAGAGCATGACCGCTCCCGTTCCTTCTCCCAGTGCCATTCCCGCATGGATCACCGGAGACAGCTGCAAAGCATCTGCCAGCTTCACTGCCGCCGGTTCTTTCCCGAGATGGGAAGGGATCAGATATTCCCGCACACCGGGGAACAGCCGCTCCGCC